>LNFM01016028.1_pt1 | contig 10597 bp, 11 predicted proteins | sample 596031 | NCBI WGS metagenome assembly LNFM01 (sample SAMN04254537, study PRJNA301005) | activated carbon metagenome | isolation source: dual media filters at the Ann Arbor, Michigan drinking water treatment plant | place: USA: Ann Arbor | reverse complement strand
GTCGTTCGCACTTAGAGATTAGCCCGATAACGGCGGTACAATGCCGGGCAAAAACGACCTCTTTACCACGCGCGTCGAAGCTGTTTCGCCCCCATGTTCTTCCGAGGAAGATTTGGTGGAGGCGCCGGGCACTGCCCCCGGGTCCGCAACGATTATTCCAGGTCGCGTTTATCACCATAGTCGCCGAGGCGACCCAACCTATGTAGGCGCTTGCCGCGACGAAATCCAGGGGTGTCGCAAGGGCGAGGCTGGGCTAGTACAGCCGACCTTTACGGACGGGACTCGGGCATGGCCCTGACACGAGAACAGCAGCTCGAAATCGACGCCGCTCGCGGCGCCGCGCACGCCACCCGCCGGCCCACCGTGCCGGCGCTGGAAGACATGCTGTTCACCGCCACCCCGGTGCTGGACCACGGTTTTGTGCGTGTCGTGGACTATATGGGCGACGACAACGCCATCGTGCAGGCCGCCCGCGTCTCCTATGGCCGCGGCACCCGCGCGGTGACGGAGGATCGCGGCCTGATCCGCTACCTGATGCGCCACCGCCACTCGACGCCCTTCGAGATGTGCGAGATCAAGTATCACGTGAAGCTGCCGATCTTCGTCGCCCGGCAATGGATCCGCCACCGCACGGCCAATGTGAACGAATACTCGGCGCGCTACTCGATTCTGGACCGCGAATTCTACATCCCCGCGGCCGAGAACCTGGCGGCCCAATCTTCGGTAAACCGGCAGGGCCGGGGCGCGGTGCTGGAGGGCGCGGAAGCCGCGCGGGTGCTGGACCTGCTGCGCGAGGATGCGACCCGCAACTACGACCACTACGTCGAGATGCTGAACGAGGATGAGCAGGGCAACCCGATCGATCCCGGCCGGCAGGGGCTGGCGCGCGAACTCGGCCGGATGAACCTGACGCTGAACGCCTATACCCAGTGGTACTGGAAGACCGACCTCCACAACCTGTTCAACTTCCTCTCGCTGCGCGCCGATTCCCACGCGCAGTACGAAATCCGCGTCTATGCGGAGGCGATGATGCAAAGCGCCGAGGCCTGGGTGCCGATCGCGGCCGGCGCCTTCCGCGACTACCGCCTCGGCGCCGTCACGCTCTCCGCCCAGATGCTCGGCATCCTGCGCCGGATGCTGGCCGGCGAGGCGGTGACGCAGCCGGATTCGGGCCTGTCCAAGCGGGAATGGCGGGAACTGATGGATACGCTCGGCCGTGGCGACTAGCCCCACCGCCAGGCGCGCGCCGCGCGCGCGCGCGGCCAATCCGCGCGGCAAGGGCCGCGCGCCGGCGCGGCCGGAATGGCTGGCGCGCTGGTGGAAGGTGGCGCTGCTGGTGGCGCTGATCACCCTCGGCCTGCCGCTGGCGCATGCCATGTTCGGCGAGATCTTCGCGCTGCTCGGCGGGGCGGTGCTGCTGGGCTTCCTGCTCGGCCGCTGGACGGCCGGGCTGTGAGCGACCGCAGCGCCGCGCTGATCGAGTTCCTGGCGCTCGCCGACCGGCTGAAGCACATCGAGCGGCGCGGCGAGACGGCGAATCCCAACGGCACCGCCCGTCGCGAGAACTCGGCCGAGCATTGCTGGAACGTGGCGCTGGTCGCCGTGCTGCTGCATGGCGACATGCCGGAGCCGCGCCCCGACCTCGGCCACACCCTGGCGATGATCGCCGCCCACGACCTGGTGGAGATCGAGGCCGGCGACACCTTCGCCTATGACGAGGCGCATCTGCTGACCCAGGCGGCGCGGGAACAGGCCGCCGCCGACATCGTCTTCGCCCGCCTGCCGCCCGATCTCGGCGGCCGGCTGCGTGGGCTGTGGGAGGAATTCGAGGATGGCGCCACGCCGGAAGCCCGCTTCGCCATGGCCTGCGATCGCGCCCAGGGTTTTCTTCAGGGCGTCATCGGCACGGGCCATTGGCGCGATGCCGGCATCGCGGAGGCGACGACCCATGGCCGCATGAACCCCGCCCGCCAGGTCGCCCCGGTGTTCGAGACGCTGATCGCCACACTCTATGACCGCGCCCGCGCCGGGCGCATGTTCCGCGAATGAGCATCCTCGTTTTTGGTTCGGCCAATACCGACCTCGTCTTCACCGTCCCCAGCCTGCCCGCGCCCGGGGAGACCGTGCTGGGCGACGGCTTCCAGCAATTCTCGGGCGGCAAGGGCGCCAACCAGGCGGTGGCCGCGGCGCGGGACGGGGCGGAGGTGGCATTTGCCGGCTGCGTCGGCGGCGACGGCCTGGCCGTTGTGGCGACGGGCGCGATGCGGGAGGCCGGCGTCGATCTGTCTCGCCTGATCGTGGTGGATGCCCCGACCGGCTGCGCCAGCATCTGCGTGGACCGGGACGGCCGCAACCAGATCGCCGTCGCCCCCGGCGCCAACAACATGGCCCGGGCGGCGCAGGTGGAGGATGCGGCGCTGCATCCCGGCGTCATCCTGCTGTTGCAGATGGAAGTCCCGGCAGAGGAAGTGGCGGCGCTGGTGCTGCGTGCGGCCGAGCGCGGCGCGCAGTGTATCCTGAACCTGGCCCCGCCCGGCGACCTGCCGCTGGAGGTGCTGCGCGCCTTGCATCTGCTGGTGCTGAACGAGCATGAGGCGGAAGTGCTTGCCGGCCGCCTGGGCACCGAATCCAGCGCCGCCGCGCTGCACCTGGCACTCGGCACCGCGGTCGCGATCACGCGCGGGGAGGCGGGGGCGGAGGCGGCGACCGAATCCGGGCTCGCCACCATTCCCTGCTTCCCCATCGAGGTCGTGGACACCACCGGCGCGGGCGATACCTGGTGCGGCGTGCTGGCGGCCGGGCTGGATCGCGGCCTGCCGCTGATCCAGGCGATGCGCCGCGCTGCCGCCGCCGCCGCGCTGGCCTGCACCCGCCCCGGCGCCGCGCCGGCCATGCCGGTGGCCGCCGAAACGGATGCGATGCTCGCTACGCGATGACGATCGCGATGCTGGCTACGCGATGACGATCTTCGGCCCGCCGGCGGCCGCGGCGTTCTCCGCCAGCTTCTCCCGCAGCCGGGTCGCGATGGCCTGGTAGGCCTGCGCCTCCGGCGTCTCCGGCCGGGCTGCCACGATCGGCGTGCCGGCGTCGGCCAATTCGCGGATCGCCAGCTTCAGCGGCAGCTCGCCCAGGAATTCCACGCCCAGCCGTGCAGCCTCGGCCTTCGCGCCGCCATGGCCGAAGATATCCGTCTGGTGGCCGCAATTCGGGCAGCAGAAGAAGGCCATGTTCTCGATCAGGCCGAGCACCTTCACGCCCACCCGCTCGAACATCTTCACGCCACGCCGCGCATCCAGCAGCGCCACATCCTGGGGCGTCGAGACGATCACGGCGCCGGCCAGCGGCACGCGCTGGCTCATCGTCAGCTGGGCATCGCCGGTGCCGGGCGGCATGTCGACGATCATGATATCCAGCGCGCCCCACTCCACCTGGCCCATCAGCTGCTCCAGCGCGCCCATCACCATCGGGCCGCGCCAGATCATCGGCGTCTCCTCCTCCACCAGGAAGCCGATGGACATCGCCTTCAGCCCCCAGCGGGACAGCGGGATGATGCGCTGGCCCTCGGTGCGCGGGCGTTCGCGGGTGCCCAGCATCTGGGGAAGGGAAGGGCCGTAGATGTCGGCGTCCAGCAGCCCGACCTTCAGCCCCTGAAGCGCCAGCGCGACCGCCAGATTGACCGCGGTGGTGGATTTGCCGACGCCGCCCTTGCCGGAGGCGACCGCGACGATGGCGCCGACATCCGGCAGCAGCATCTGCCCCTTGCCTGGCGTGCCGCCGGGTGGCGCCTTGCGGGATGGCGCCGCGGCGGGCGGTGGCTCGGCCCGGTGCGCCGTGAGCACCACGGTGGCGGACAGCACGCCGGGCACGCCGGATGCGGCGCGTTCGGCGGCGGCGCGCAGCGGCTCACTCTCCCGCGCCCGCTCACGCGGCACCTGAAGGGCGAATTGCACCATGCCGGCCTTCGCCGTCAGGCCATCGACCATGCCGGCGGTGACCACATCCTGGCCGCTCACCGGGTCGCGCACACCGCGCAGCGCGGCCCTGACCGCCTGCTCCAGCCCTTCGCTCATCGCTTGAATTGCCTTCTGTTCCGAACGATATCCGCCTTAGCCGCAGGGCACGTCGCACGCCAATCATCCGACGACCGGCCGCATATGGGGCGCTCTGGCCTGACCAGGACGCGCCGGGCCGTGTATTCCTCCCAGCGGACTTCACGGCCGGTTCAACTCGGACAGGCGCGCACCATATGGACCGTCGGTAACTTCGCCGCACCCCTCCCTTTCACCGGTCGGGCGTGGCAATAGTCTCGTTGCGTTTGGAGGAGGCCTAAAGCCCTATGGCGTGGAACAACAGCGGCGGACCGAGCCCCTGGGGCAATCCCCGGCCCGGCGGCGGCGGCCCGTGGGGGCAGCCGCAGCCGCCTTCGGGCGGAGGCCAGGGTGGCGGCGGCGGCCGCGGACCCGACCTCGATGACATGATTCGCCAGGCCCAGGATGCCGCGCGCCGCCTGCTGCCGCGCGGCCTGGGTGGTGCGGGCATTGGCCTGCTGGCGCTGCTGCTGGTGGGTGCCTGGCTCGCCTCCGGCATCTACCGGGTGCAGGCGGATGAGCAGGGTATCGTGCTGCGCTTCGGCGCCTATACCCAGACCACCCAGCCGGGCCTGAACTACCACCTGCCCTGGCCGATCGAGAGCGTGACCACGCCGCGCGTCACCCGCATCAACCGCATCGATGTCGGCTTCCGCGCCGCGGCCGATTCCGGCAACGCGGTGCGCCCGGTTCCGGCGCGGGAGGTGCCGGAAGAAAGCCTGATGCTGACGGGCGATGAGAACATCATCGACATCGATTTCGCCGTGTTCTGGCGCATCCGCGATGCCGGCGCCTTCCTGTTCAACACCCGCAACCCCGAGGCCACGGTGAAGTCCGCTGCCGAGAGCGTGATGCGCGAGGTTATCGGCCGCACCCCGATCCAGCCTGCCCTGACCGAGGCGCGTGCGCAGATCGAACAGGCGGTACGCACCGGTACCCAGGGGATCATGGACGGCTACCAGGCCGGCGTGGAGATCACCCAGGTGCAGCTGCAGAACGCGCAGCCGCCCGCCCGCGTGGTGGATGCCTTCATCGACGTGCAGCGCGCCGGCGCGGACCGCGAGCGTGCGCGGAACGAGGCGGAATCCTACCGCAACGGCATCATCCCGGCCGCCCGCGGTGAATCGCAGCGCCTGGTGCAGGAGGCCGAGGGCTTCCGCGAAAGCCAGATCTCCCGCGCCCGCGGTGAATCGCAGCGCTTCCTCTCCGTGCTGTCGGCCTATCAGGTCGCGCAGGACGTGACGGTGCGCCGCCTGTACATCGAGACGATGGAGGAGGTGCTGCGCCGCAACCCGACCATCCTGATCGACAACAACCTGCAGGGCATGGTGCCCTTCCTCAACCTGGATGGCGCCCGGCCGGGGCCACTTCAGCCACAGCGTCAGGGTGGTCAGCCCGCGCCACAGGCCGGCGGCCTACAGCCCAGCGCGGCGCGCCCGACGGGAGCGATCCGATGAACAAGCTCGTCGCCCTTGCCGTCGTCGTCGCCGTGGCCATCGTGGTCACGGCGTCCACCCTGTTCACCGTGCACCAGACCCAGCAGGTGCTGGTCACCCAGTTCGGCGAGCCGATCCGCGTAATCCGGGACCCCGGGCTGCATGCCAAGATCCCCTTCGTGCAGTCGGTGATCTCCTTCGACCGTCGCCTGCTGGACTTCGACGCGCCGGCGGAGGAAATCATCCTCGGCGACCAGCGCCGGCTGAGCGTGGACAGCTTCACGCGCTATTCCATCACCGACCCGCTGCGCTTCTACCAGACGGTCGGCCCGCTGGAGTCCGGCATCCGCGCCCGCATCAACTCCGTCGTCACCTCCGCCGTGCGACGGGTGCTGGGCAATGAGCCGCTGCTGTCCGTTCTCTCGAACGACCGCGCCCGGATCATGGGTGAGATCCGCCGCCTGGTGAACGAGGAGATGCAGGCCTTCGGCATCGAGGTGGTGGATGTCCGCATCCGCCGCGCCGACCTGCCGGAACAGAACACGGACGCCATCCTGTCCCGCATGCAGTCCGAGCGGCAGCGCGTCGCCGCCGAGGAACGCGCCCGCGGCCAGGAGGAAGCGACCCGCATCCGTGCCGGCGCGGACCGTGAACGCACCGTGCTGCTGGCCGAAGCCCAGGCGCAGGCCGATATCCTGCGCGGCCAGGGCGAGCAGGATGCGATCCGCATCTTCGCGGATGCCTTCCAGCAGGATCCGGAGTTCTTCCAGTTCTACCGGAGCATGCAGGCCTATCGCGAGGCCTTCTCCTCGGGTGAGACGCGGCTGCTGATGTCTCCGGACAGCGAGTTCTTCCGCTTCTTCCGGGAGAGCATGCCGGCCAGCCTGTTGCCCCAGGGCAATGGCCGTCCGGCGGCGGCGGCGAGCGCGGCACCTGCCGCACCCGCCAACCCCGCACCGGCAGCCCCTGTACCGGCAGCCCCCGCACCGGCAGCCCCCGTACCGGCGGCCCCCGTACCGGCAGCCCCCGCACCGGCGGCACCTTCGGCCCCACCGGCCGTGGTGGCGCCGACGCCCGCGCCGCAATAGGCGCGTGCTGGAGTTCGGCCACGTCCTGGCGGGCGTGGCCGTCGTATTGGCGGTGGAGGGGCTGTGCTACGCGGCCTTCCCCGGCGCCATGAAGGCCATGCTGGCCCGCCTTTCCACGCTGCCGGAACAACGGCTTCGGCAGGGTGGTCTGGTCGCGGCGGGCATTGGCGTGGCGGTCGCCTGGATCATCGTGTCTGTCTGATCGGGCCGACTGATTGGGCCGACTGATTGGGCCGGTGCAGCGGGTGACAGGCTCGTCATGCCGGAATGGGCTTCCGATTCACCCGCGCCATGCCAATCTGTTACCCATGCCGCGCAGGGCCTCGGGCCCGGTGCCGATCCCATCCGGAAGAAGGTTGTCGCAATTGCGCTTTGCCCCCCTGCTGATGGTCGCGGCGTTGGCCGCGCCTTTGGCCGCCCTGCCAGCCTCGCCCGCCACCGCCCAGATCCCGCCACCCGGCGCGCCGCTGACTTTCGCGCCGCTCGCGCAGCGCCTGCTGCCGGCGGTGGTCAATATCCAGACCAGCCAGGCCGCGGCCCAGCGCCAGCAGCAGCGGCCCGGCGCCCCACCTGGTGGGCCGGAGGTACCCCAGGCGCCGCCCGGCAGCCCCTTCGAGGAGTTCTTCCGGGACTTCCTGGAGCGCAACCGCCCTCCCGGTGGCCAGCCCAACCGTCCGCAGCCGCCGACGCGGCGCGGCCAGTCGCTCGGCTCCGGCTTCATCATCGACGCCTCCGGCATCATCGTGACGAACAACCACGTCATCGACGGTGCGGATGAGATCAATGTGGTGCTGTCCGACAACACGACGCTCCGCGCCGAGCTGGTGGGCACCGATCCGCGCACGGATATCGCTGTGCTGCGCGTGCAGCCGGAACGCCCGCTGCCCTTCGTGAGCTTCGGCGACAGCGACACGGCGCTGGTGGGTGACTGGGTGCTGGCCATCGGCAACCCCTTCGGCCTGGGTGGCTCCGTCACCGCCGGCATCGTCTCCGCCCGCGGCCGCGACATCCGGCAGGGACCGTATGACGATTTCATCCAGACGGACGCCGCCATCAACCGCGGCAATTCCGGCGGCCCGCTGTTCAACCTTGCCGGTGAGGTGGTCGGCATCAACACGGCCATCTACTCGCCCTCCGGCGGGTCGATCGGCATCGGCTTCTCCATCCCGGCCAACCTGGCGCGCAACATCGCGGCCCAGCTGCGTGATGTCGGCCGGGTTCGGCGCGGCTGGCTCGGCGTGAACATCCAGCAGGTGACGGAGGAGATTGCCGAAAGCCTGTCCCTGCCGGGCGGCGCGCGCGGCGCGCTGGTGGCCCGCGCGCAGGAGGATGGCCCCGCGGCCGCCGCCGGCATCCAGGCCGGCGACGTGATCCTGCGCTTCAACGGCCAGGAAGTACGAGAAATGCGGAACCTGCCGCGCATCGTGGCGGATACGCCCGTGGGCCAGGAATCCCCGGTGGTGGTCTGGCGCGAGGGGCGTGAGCAGTCCCTGAACGTGACCGTGCGCGAACTGCCGACCGAAGCCGCGCAGGCCGGCGCCCCCAGCACGACCCCGGATGCGCGCCCGCAAACCGTGGAACTGGCAGGTCTCGGCCTGACCATCGGCCCGATCACCGCGGAGACGCGGGAGCGTTTCAGCCTGCGCCCGGAAAGCCGCGGCGTGGTGATCACCGAGGTCTCGCCTGGCAGCCCGGCGGCGGAGCGCGAGCTGCGCCCCGGCGACGTGATCGTGGAAGTGCAGCAGGAACGGGTCAACAACCCGGCCGAGGTGCAGGCGCGGCTGGAAGCGTTGCGCCGCCAGAACCGCGCGACCGCGCTGCTGCTGATCGAAAGCGCCCAGGGCCAGCGCTGGGTGCCGCTGCGGCTGGCGGCGCCGCGTGGCAGCCCGGGGTGAGGAAGGCCTGAAACCCGGAAGAACCCTCTCCCGCAAGGGAGGGGGTTTTTTTCTTGTCTGTCAGCCGGCGCGGAATTCCGCCCGCCGGTAACCCTGGGCGAAGAGCAGCGCCAGAAGATCCGTATGGTCCACCCGCGCCCGCGCCGCCGCGGCGACGATCGGCTTGGCGCGGTACGCCACGCCAAGCCCCGCCGCGCCGATCATGTCGAGGTCATTGGCGCCATCCCCCACCGCCAGGGTCGCCGCCATGGCGTTGCGGTCGAAGACCGGCTCGGCCACCTTGCCGGTCAATTTGCCGTCCTCGATCAGCAGGATATTGGAGACGTGGTGATCGAAGCCGAGCTGTTGGGCCACGCGTCCCGTGAAGAAGGTGAAGCCGCCGGAGGCCAGGCAGCACACCGCGCCCTCGGCCCGCATGGTGGCCACCAGGGTGACCGCACCCGGCATCATCCGCGTCCCGGCCCAGGTGGCCTCCAACGCCGCGGTGTCGAGGCCAGCCAGCATGCCGACGCGCGCATGCAGCGCCTGGGCGAAATCCAGCTCCCCATTCATGGACCGCGCGGTGATGGCGGCGATCTGGTCCTTCAGCCCCGCATAGGCGGCCAATTCGTCCAGCGTCTCCGACGTCACGATGGTGCTGTCCATGTCGGCCACCAGCAGGCGCTTGCGGCGGCCCTCCGCGGGGGTGGCGATGGCATCGACCGGCGCATCCTCCAGCGCCGTGCGGGCGGCGGCGGCGGCGAGTTCGGCCGGGGCGTTGACGAAGGGAATATCCACCGCCTCGCCCTCCGCCAGCCAGTCCGGCGCGCCGGGATTGGCGCCGAGCGCCGACAGCGCGGCGCGGCAGCGGGAAACCAGGGCGGGTTCGAGGGCGCCGGGGGCGGCGACCAGGGTCAGGATATGGGGCATCGCCCGCGCCCTGTGCCACTGCCATGAGCGCAGCACAACCGCCCGCGATCCTGGTCGCGGGCCCGACCACCAGCGGGAAAAGCTCGCTGGCCCTGGCGCTGGCCGAACGGGTGGGCGGGGCGGTGATCAACGCCGATTCCATGCAGGTGTACCGGGAACTGCGCGTCATCACCGCGCGCCCGACGCCGGCGGAGGAGGCACGCGTGCCGCATCTTCTCTACGGCGTGCGCCCGGCGGCGGAGGCCGGTACCGTGGCCTGGTGGCGGGACGCTGCGCTGGCCGCGATGGAGGAGGCGCGCCAGGCGGGCCGGGTGCCAATTCTATGCGGTGGTACGGGACTGTACTTCCTGTCTCTCACCGAGGGCCTGTCCGCCATTCCGCAAATCCCGGAGGAAGCACGGGCAGAGGCGCGCCGGCTCGCCGCCACGATCGGCCCTGACGCGCTGCATGCGCGGCTGGCGGCGGTGGATCTGGATACGGCCGCCAGCCTGCGCCCCTCCGACGCCCAGCGCGTTACCCGGGCTTGGGAGGTGATCACCGGCACCGGCCGCGGCCTGCGGGCCTGGCAGGCGGCCAGCGGCCCCGGCCCCGCACCGTGGCGCTTCGCCGCCCTGCTGCTGGACCCGCCGCGGGAGGCGCTGCGCGCGGCCATCGCCACGCGCTGGCACGCCATGCTGGGGCAGGGGGCGCTGGAGGAGGTGGCGGCGCTGGCCGCCCAAGGGCTGGACCCGGCGCTGCCGGCGATGCGCGCGCATGGCGTGCCGGAGCTGATCGCGCATCTGGCCGGGCGGATGAGCCTGGAGGCGGCCTCCGAACGGGCGATCCTGAACACCGGGCAATACACGAAGCGCCAGGCGACCTGGTTTCGCCATCACCGGCTCGCGGAGCTCACGCATAGCATCCATGCGCGGACTGACGGTCTGTCGCAACTTTCGGAAAGAGTTTTGGGTGAATTTATGATGTTTATTGAGCGCGGCGTTGACGCGGCGCAGCACGGCGCGTAAGTAGCGGGGGCTCGCGGCACTCCCGCGCGCCAATTGCCAGATCACAGGAAAGCATCCCGCCCCATGTCCGCCACCCTCCCGCACGCCGCGACGCAGCCCCTGACGATGTCGGGCGCCGAGGTCGTACTTCGCGCGCTGAAGGATCAGGGGGTCGAGGTCATCTTCGGCTATCCGGGC
>LNFM01013207.1_pt1 | contig 10599 bp, 7 predicted proteins | sample 596031 | NCBI WGS metagenome assembly LNFM01 (sample SAMN04254537, study PRJNA301005) | activated carbon metagenome | isolation source: dual media filters at the Ann Arbor, Michigan drinking water treatment plant | place: USA: Ann Arbor | reverse complement strand
CGGCTGTGGCGGAATTGGTAGACGCGCAAGGTTGAGGGCCTTGTGACCCCTAGGGTCGTGGAGGTTCAAGTCCTCTCAGCCGCATCCTGAGAAGCCCCGCAAACGCGGGGCTTCTCTCGTTCTGGGGTTTATGGAGCCTCGGCGTTGAGTGGCCCGTGGTACCCGGGTGGTACCAATCCGGAGCGGAACTCAGCTCCAGATCGCCGCTTCCGCGCGTGCCGCGGCGTCGCGCAGGTATCCGCGTTCCAGGTGCCCGTAGTGCTTCACGGTGACGCCGATGTCCTGGTGTCCCAGTTGACGCTGGGCATACACCAGGGGGAGTCCGGCCCCGAGCCAGAGCGCGACCGCACTTCCACGTAGGTCGTGCAGGCGGACCCTTCGGGTGATCCCGGCTCCTGCCAGCGCTCGCTGGTGCCAGCGATTCGAGACGTAGGTGCGGTCCTGGTAGCGGCCGTCGCGTCGTGGGAAGACGAGCGGGCCGTCGTAGTGCTGCCGCTGGGTATCGCGGTGGTCGGTGAGGATGGCGGCGAGGCGGGGACCGACCTCAACGCGACGCGGCCGGTCGTTCTTGGTGCTGCCGACGCGTTCCCCGCGTCCCTTGAGCGATCGGCGGATGAGCAGCCCGTCGGGTTCGATGTCCGCCCATTCCAGGGCGAGCACCTCCGAGATACGTGCTCCGGTGCCCAGCAGCACCTCCGCGATCGGGCGGTACGGGGTGGGGCAGGCGTGCAGGTAGGCCCGCACCTCGTCTGCGGTGAGGAACTCCTGCTCCTGGTGCTCGTCGGGGAGACGGAGTCGTTCCTTGCTGCCTGCGCCGCGAGAGGCGGGGTTGGTGACCAGCAGGCCGTCCTCCACTGCGTGGGCGAGCATGAGGCGGAGGGGGACGATGGTGTTGTTGACGGTCTTGGCGGCGAGCCCGGTTGCGCTGAGGTCGGCGACGGCTCGCCGGAGGTGCGCGGGCGCGATCTCGCGGAGCCGCAGATGCCCGATGAGCGGCATCAATCGGCGGACCGCGGCCCGGTAGTCCTCGTAGGTTCCCTGCTCGATCCGCGGGCGATGTTCCTCGAGCCATCGGGTCGCGTAATCGGCGAAGGCTTCCCGCGAGGGGGCGAGGGCGCCGCGTTCGACCTCGGAGAGGGCGCGGGTGAGCGCGCGTTCTGCGTCACGCCGAGAGGGGCCGATGGCGCGTTTGACCTGGCGGCCGGCGGCGTCCCGGTACTTGATCGAGTACGTCCGCGTGCCGTCCTTGGCGATGCGTTCGATGATGGATCCGCGGGCCATCACCGGGCTCCGCGGTGCGTGGATCCGCCCGGCGTCGGCCGCCGGGTAGGGTCGTGGTGCATGAGGGACTGCTCCTCGTGCCGGGCCCGGGGCGTTGGCGCGCCGCCGGGCCACCTATTGAGATCGTCCCTCACGCTATCCGCCCCCTTGGGCGCGCCGCAACGTCTCGGTGGTGGTCTGCCCGGGGCGCCAGGCGGCCCTCGCGGCGGTGAGCCAGGCCTCGATGTCCTCGGCGACGAACCGCAGCGGCCCGTCGGCCCCGCCCAGGCGCAGGGACGGGATGCGTCCGTCCGCAGCGGCGGCGTAGACCCAGGAGCGCGAGACACCGAGCATCTCGGCCACCGCACCCGGCTTGAGCAGGCGTGGCAGCGGGGTCGACCGCGCGTCCTCGCCGGTTGCATGTGGCGCGACGCCCGGGCTGTGGAGGCGCAGGTTGGGTCGTTCGGTCATAGCGAGGGTCCGAAGTCGATTTCGGGGGCCGGGAGCGGCGGTGTGGGGATGCGCTCGGGTGCGCGGGCGATCTCGTGTTCGGGATGCAGGAGGTGGGTGATCTCGGTCAGGCGCGCCTGGAGTTGCCCGTTGGTGAGGTCCGCGAGCTCGGGTCGCGGTGGCCCCGGTCGTCGTGGCGGTGGCGGGGCCTCGGGTGTCTGGGCGATCTGGTGCTCGATAACGCGGATGGCGCGGGTCAGATCCCGGCGTGCGCGGCTCAGCGGCCGTGTCGCCTCGCGCGCGTCCACGAGCTGCTGGTGGCGTGCCTGCAACGCGTGGCGGGGGTCGTCGTGCCGGAGGGCGTCGCGGTCTGCGCGGAGTGCCTGCCGGATCCATGCTGCTTCGGTTCGGAGTGACTCGGAGTGACTCCGAGCCGCATCGAGCTGGTGGGTCGCCAGGGGTTCAGCGGTCGCGCGGGTCATGGCCTGGGCGAGGGCGTCCAGGCCTCCGCGGTGGCCGGGATCCAGTGCCCCTGCGGGTTCGTGTTCGGCGGTGAGGTACACGTGCGTGTGGGTGCGTGCGCGTGTGAGGGCGACGTAGCCCCATTCGGCGAGTTGCCGGCTGTCGCTGGCCAGCACGAAGGCGCGGTCGACGGTGGCCCCTTGGGCGGCGTGCACGGTGAGCGCGTATGCGTGGCGGACGTGCTCGGCCGCGTACTCGGCGGGGAGGGTTCGCAGCTCGCCGTCGTCGGTTCGTAGGACGACGTGGTCGGGGGTGAGTGATTGGATGCGTCCGCGGGTGCCGTTGCGGACGCCGAGGGCGTGGTCGTTGTGGCGGCAGATCACCCGGTCTCCAGCCGCGAGGACCGTATCCGCGTACCGGTGCTCTGCGCCGAGGCGTCCGGTTTGGCGCATCCGTTCCCGGGCGAGGGCGTTGAGTTCGTCGACGTCGAGGTTGCGGTGGGCGAGCATCACCGCCTCCCCGACCCCGGTCTCCCTGGCGGCGGTCCACCAGTCCTCCACCAGTCGTGCGCGGGCCTGCTCGGTGTCCGGGGTTTGGGTGATCCGTGCGTGCGCGGCGTACGCGGCCAAGGCCTGGTGCGCGTCGCCGGCTCGGAGGGCCCGAAGGGCGTCGCGTTCCCATTCGGCGTGCTGGCGGCGGTTGCCGACAAGTTCGGTGGTCTGGACCTCTGCGGTCAGGGCGGCGAACAGTCCGCCAGGGCCCACCGCCGGGAGTTGGGCGGGATCCCCGACCAACACGACCCGTCCACCTGCGTCCGTGACCGCGTGGATCAGGGCGGCGAGGGTCGGGGTGTCGGCCATCGAGGCCTCATCCACGATCACGCACACCCCCGCCGGGGTGAGCGCCCCTGCGCGCAGTTCCTTGAGCAGTGCGTGCAGGGTGGACGTCTGGATGCCGGTGGCATCCCCGAGGATGCGTGCGGCCTGCGCCGACGGCGCGCACCCGCGCACGCCCACCCCAGACCCGATCAGCGCCGCGGACGCGGTGGCGAGGGCGGTGGTCTTGCCGGCACCGGCGTGCCCGACCACGCACGCCACCCGGTTCTCAGACCGAGCGACCAGCGTCGCGGCGCGCACCTGCTGATCGCTGAGGCGGATCGGGGTGCTCGCGAGTGCCCGTGCCAGGGCGTCCCGCTGTGCGCGGGCGACCGGCTGGCCGCGTCCCTGGCGGGCGGTGTGCAGGACCCGTTCCTCGACGCGCACCAGCTCCACCGGCACGAACCGCTCCGGGGCACCGAGTGCGGGGGCGGGCAGGCGTGCCAGCCGCGGGTCCCGGGTGAGTGACTCCACCACCTCCATTACCTGGTGTGCGGTGGCGCCTTCGGGGTGGGCGTCGCACACCGCGCGCACCAGATCCGCGGTACTGAGTGAGGTGGTGTTCGGAGTGACTCCGGAGTGCCCGAGAACCGCATCGGCAAGCGTTCCGGAGTGTGGGCGCAGCGGTGCGCGCGCAGGGCCTCGGAGTGACTCCACCGAGAGGGCATCAAGGCCGTGCTCCGCCGCACGTGCACGCCACCGCTCACGTGCGACCACCAGATCCACGCTGCGCTTCACCGCCCGCGTGACCACCTGGGCGACCCGCCGACCCGCGTGGGTGTCGGCACCCCGTGCGCGGGCTTCCTCCAGCACCGCCGCGCGACGCCGGCTGAACTCCTCGATCACCGCCCGCGAGACACCGGCGAGGTCCGCCTGCCCGGCCCTGACCGGCCCCCACCCGACACCCAGGCGTGCGGTGAGCTCCGCCCGCAGGCGTGCTTGGTAGACGTGCCCGGCGGCGGTCCGCCAATCCGCCAACAACAGGCGGCCATCCAGGGCCCGGTGCGTGCCGTCCCCGGTGAGGCCGAGGTTGGCGATCACCACGTGGGTGTGCAGATGCGGATCCCCATCCCGGTTCGTGCGGTGCGCGAAGCCAGCCGCCACCAACCCGGTCCGCTCCCTGACGATCCCCTGCGGGCCGCTCCTGACGACCGCCGCGTACCGCTCCAGCACCACCAGGGCGTCACGCCACGCCACCCGATGCGCCTCGGCCACCTGGGCGCGGGTCGGCTCGTCGGTGAGGGCGTGCAGCAGGCTCACCGACTTCGGGGCCTCAAAGGTCAGATCGAACCCCACCACCGGCCGATGGACCACGTCCACCACCCGCCGCTCCCCCGACGCCGGGTCCAGACGCTCAGTGCGGATCACCCGCTCACCCACAACCCGCCGCAGCACCTCACCGGTGACGGGATGCCGGCCATCCAAGAGCACCGACAGCTCACCGTCGGCGACCTCCCCCGTGAGGCCCAGACTCTCCGCGCCGGTGCCGGCCCACTCCCCACGGGCCTCACCCTCCCCGGCGTAGTACGCCTCCCGGTCCGTGGCGACGGTCCGCTCGTAGTACGTCCGCGCCGCCCCCGCCGGCCGCAACCGCGCCGCCGTCAACACGCCCAGACCCCACGACCGCCACGGAAAAAGATCCACACATAGAAGAACGGTCAAACCACCCCAGAAAAGGGGGTGCCCGAACCACTAAGACTCGGAAAAGCTCACCGACTCGGCGTCACAGAAGCCGCTGCGGAGGCCACGAGATCAGCCGGGTGACCGGCTTCCCCGGTCGCGGCGAGCGCCGGTCAGACGAGCCCCGCACCTTCCGGTGCATGTTGTGCGCTTGGAGTCTGCGGCTTGGACTGTGGCTTCGACTCTGGGCTCGGACTCTGGAAGCGACGTTGGTCGCAGCGGCGTCGCTGAACGGCCTTCGGCATCGGCTTCAGTGGTTCATATGGAAGGGGATTCCGGGTGAAGGCGTCGATGGTCCACGAGGAGGAGGAGTGGGCTCGGACCCTCGACTTGGTCAGGTTGAACCCTGACGAGGCGAGTTTCGGCGCTGGCATCCTCCTTGCCGGATAGTCGGGGTCGTCGGCCCATCGACCCGAGGCAACGACGAGAGGGCCTTCCACTCACCGAGGCGCTTCCTCTTCGGGCGTCCAGTCGAGGTAGTGGAAAGCCGACAGCGCTACTCCTCCTAGACGCACGCCTCAACGATCAGATCAATTGCCTTGCTGATTGCTCCTCAGCGGATCGATCAGACGCTTCGCAGAGGTAGTCACGGGAGCCCGGTCTTGACCACTCCTGCAACTTCGGCGGCGATCTCGTCGATGCTGTGGTCAGCTGTGCGGAGAGCCACCTTGTCAGCGAGGGACGGGCTTTGAGCGACGACCTCGTCCTTCGAGACGTTGTGCCAGAGAGGCAGCATGACCTGGCGACCGCTGACGGCCATGGTCACGAGTCCATCGAGTTCGTACTGAGGCCAACCCTTCGCGAAGAAGGAGTTCGATAGGACAACGATCCCGAACCGGCTTCGCGCAATACCTTCATCGATTCGTCGGCGGAGGCTATCCCCGATGCGAAGTTCGAACTCGTCGTACCAGACGGTCAGGCCAGCGGTGCGAAGAGCATGCGCCAGCGGACGTACGATTGCGTCCTTGTCTTCAGTGGCGTGAGAGATGAAGACGTCGAAGTCGCGAGCGGGCGTCCGATCGTCGCCCACTGAGTCGGCCAGATTCCGCGCGATTGCAGCTATCTGGTTGTGTTCCCGAATCGCCGGCAGCGGGCGTGTCGCCTCAGCCGGGACGACCCGAAAGCCTGCACGGACGCTGCCCCGGAGGCCCTGCATGTCTACAACGCAGTGCCAGTGGCCAGAGCTGGGAATCACGAGACGCACTGGCGAGATCCGAGCAAGCCCGCCGTGGCACCGATGTTGTTGCCCCCGCCGGTAACGCGAGAAGTTCATCGAATCGAGGAGGCGCACGTTGGCGCCTGCGGAGAGCGTCACCTCGACGATGTCGCCCCGCATTCGGGATCCTAAATCCGAGTGGATGAAGTCGGCCATGTTCGGAGGTTGGGTTCGGGCCGGCAATGGCGGCGAGCCGCCTGGCACCATGCATGCTAGTGCTGGGGGCGGTCGCCGAGAACCCTCAACGCTCCTTACACGTCAAGTTTGACGTTGCAGGCAGGCCTCACCCGGCACCGTTCGTGGCCTAGGCAGACTCCACAGATCTCGTAGCGACGGCGGAGGCGCGCCCCGAATGGATATAGCCGGCAGGCACGACCTACTGAGCGATCACCAGCCGGAGCCGCGTATCGCGTTGGGCTGTAGAGGACGTCCCTGCGTCGCCCTCTCGGCGCGCGCTGGCTCCGCAATTCGGCGACGACTTAAGACTTGCTATCTTGGTCAGACTAGCCAAACGCCGACCGCGGCGACGGACATCAAAATGCCTAAAGGACCTGAATGCGCAGGCCTCAGCAGGGGCAGAGTCATTGTGTCTTGGACTGCGCCCGTCGCGCCTCAGGCTTAGGGTGCGTCAAGGCAGCCCTGGCGGGGGTGCTGAGTCTGTGCTTGGCGGGCGCCGTTGGAGTCCGCCTGGCCCAAACGGAAGCGAGTGGCCAGCCAGCGTCCGAGAACCTAGCCCTCAGAATGGCCTATCCCGACCCCTCTCAGGGGCTGTTCGATCCGGCAACGCCCCTCAGAGCGCTTCGCGGGCGTGTCGTCGCCCTCCTCTTCGTGGATTCCAACTGCAGAGAGTGCACCCAGAGCGCATCGAGGATCCAAGAGTCGCTCGGCGCCCGGGCTTCCTTCGTTCAGGTGTTGGCATCCGCGTCCTCCCGCGAGGGCCGGCGGCTCGGCAGTGGGGAGAGCAATGGACCGCTTCTCGGGGGTACGGCCGTAGCAGTCGACCCAAACGGCGAGCTTGCGAATGCTCTTGGCATCGATCAACTGCCCTCGCTTGTCTTGATCAACCGCGCCGGCGAGCCAGTACTCCGAGAGGCAGGGCTGGTCAGCTCCGCAGCGATCGAGGTCGCTCAGCGTTTGGTCGAGGAGCCCCCACCGTCAGGGACGCCCGTGCCTCGGCCGTTATCCCTGCCGCTAAGAGCGCTCGGGGACTCAGCTCATCGACCTCCGACCGGAGTTCCCCCCCGAGTACAAGCCTGGCTGGACCGCGAGGGTTCGTGCAGGGCGGTGCCCTCGACCGCCACCCGGGTGGCCAGACTGCGAGGCGGTCCTTCGCTCGCGGTCGCCCGAGCCTATGACGGCAGCGTCGCAATCGTGACCTACGACAGCACCGGCGTTGGCGTCGGCTGTGGCGTCGGGCGCTTCAGGGCTCAGCGCATTGCGCAGCGGCGTAAAGCCCATGCCACTGGGGTTGTCGGTTTCAGTGCGTCTGAGGGACGGGATCGCTGGTGGTACGCGCTTGTAACCCTGGAGGGCTGGTCCCAGCTCCGCGTGGGTCAAAAGCAATTCCCGATCCGCCGGAACGGCGTCATCTTGGGAGGCATCGGGCGAGCCCCTCGGACGGCAGTCCTGGTTGGAGAACGCGGAACTCGCTTGATCAGACTCCCCTTCGGCGCTCTCAGGTAGTGCTGCCTGGCGCCATTCAAGCCCGTAACAACCGGTCTGGCTGAGACCATCCAGACATCGACAGAGCAGCCGTAGCCACCGTCACCCGTCCCAGCAGCCGGCCCCAGTGGGGGCGGCTGAGTGCGTTGGTGTACGAAGCCTTGCTGGCTCAGAGCGAAGAACTCCGGCACCGATGCACGCAGCGTCTGTGAACGAGTCCTCGCTGCCATCGCCACGGCGCCCGACCTAGGATCCTTGGCCGGTGGAAGACCCGGGCGGGGTGGGAGGCGACGGCCAGCGTCGCCTCCCGAAGTTCGCCTCACCGTATTCTCACTCCGCCCCCCCGGCCGGCACCCGAGTGATCGTCACCTGCCGTGTGCCGTTGGCCCCCTGCAAGGCGATCTTCGTCTCTACCGGGGGAAGGGTCCCTCGAACGATTCCCGCTGCGACCGGGAGCTGCTCTCGTCCGGCAGAGACCCGGGCTACATCGGAGGGGAGCAGGCCCATGATGTCCGTGCCGCTCGGGCGCTCAATCCAGAGGAACACGCCCTCGGTCTTGACGACCTCATCAGGACTACAGCCCCGCATTGTCTGGGGACCGGAAACGGCGTCGACCACGACGCCGTCCACAACGAAGCAGGTGTATCCGGCCATATCGTCGCTGCCCGGAACCGTGCTGTACGTCACACCTCCATCGCGGAGGAGGACAGTCGGTGTCGGAGCCGCCTCGCCCGCTGAATCGTGACCGAGCGCCACGCCGGCCACAGTCGCCGCGACGATTCCCCCGGCGACGAGGGCGAGTGCTCCGGCCTTACGAAGCCAGGTCACGGGCCTTCTGTCCAGGTTGGTGTTACGCGCCATCAGTCCCACCATCCCAGACATTGCAGGTTGCGTACCGCGCTTGAGCCGTTGTAGCACTGGTGGCGGCGGTAGATGATGTTCGCCCAAACGGCGTTCTCGACGAAAACGCTGGAACCGGACATCCAAGCGGAGTATGTCCCCGACGAGGGGAAGAACCAGCGGTGCGACTTGGAGTTGGTTGTGCCGTCAGACTGAACGCGGCCGCCGGCACTGTTGTAGTTGCCACTCCAAGCCGAGTAGCTAGTGGGATTGAAGCTGGCGTACACGTTTGAGCCGCTGCCGTGGCACTGGCTGCCCGTGCCGTAGTTTGGCGCATAACAGTTCGCCGTAACCGACGCGGGGTTGTGGCTAGCCACAGCGGTGGCGGCCAATCCTGCGAAACACGACGCGGCCAAGGCCACGCCGACGAGACGACTTCGGGGAGACCCGAGAGTTCGTCTGGTGCGTCCGCGATACATGATCAGCGATCCTCCCATCGGGTTGAATCTGGAGGGGTTCAATGTGCCGCTCGGCGCGAAACGGAGAGTGCACGGAGCGGCGAGAACGTATGCCTATAGCCTAAGCTGACGCAACGGGCGAATACGCATGTTGCGGAAATTGGGGCTTCTATGCGGATGACGCGGTCGTGCTTGCGAGAGAATGGAGGCATGCCGGCGGGGAGGTGGCCGGGCCCCACGTGGTTGTCCGTGTTGTGCCCCCGAAGACTCGGACCGTCACCCAAGACGACCTGCCGAGGTCCCGCCGGCGAAGCCTGAATCCTCGGGGGGCCGAAGGGGTAGTAGCGCTGGCTGCCCAGCTTCGGCTGCTCCGAGATGAGGGGCGTGAGCAGGGGCGCTCCTGATTCCAACGTGGTCGTCATTCTTGACCCGCCGGAAGGGCAGTTTTGAAGGCTCTCGACCCGGCGCTCTTTGGCGACCGGCCTGGCCCTGTCCCGCCCAGCCGCTTCCGCTGGTGGACGCCCGATGGTCCACGTGGTCCACGTCGGTGCCCCTCAAGCGTTTTCCCTGCATATGCAACTTCGCCGCTGGCTCTCACGGAGGGCTTCCCGCCACGGACCGCTGCTGCCTACCGCAACGGGGCGAAGGTTCCCGGGAACGGCTCTAGGTGACGATTGGGGAGGCGCTACTCGGTCGCGTCCCTCCCCCTTGCCTCGGGCACACCGCGAGGCCTCCCTCGCGGGAGACGGGCCCATCGCCGCCATAGGCAGGGACCGTGGTACCCACGTGGTACCAAGCGGTGCGTCCAATGCGTCCAGGGCGTCGAGAGCGCTAGAACAACCGCATGCATATCGCGACTTGGAGAGGCTACACATCGCCGGACTCGGTTGAGGGCCTTGTGACCCCTAGGGTCGTGGAGGTTCAAGTCCTCTCAGCCGCATCCTCGACGGGCCCCGGGTGACCGGGGCCCGTCGTCGTTCCGGGACCCGCGCCGGCCGGGGCGCTTATGCTGCCCCGATCCCCCGCCGTCGATGAAGGGACCCCGGGCGATGAGGATCCGCGCCGCAGTGCTGGAGGAGTTCGGGCAACCCCTGGTCATCGACGAGGTGGAGCTCGTCGAGCCGGCCGCCGGCGAGGTGCTGGTGCGCATCGAGGCGTGCGGGGTGTGTCACACCGACGCCTATACGGCCAGCGGGGTCGACCCCACCGGATACGCGCCGTGCGTGCTGGGGCACGAGGGTGCCGGCGTGGTCGAGAAGGTGGGCCCCGGGGTGAGCATGGTGAAACCGGGCGACCACGTGGTGACCCTGTTCGCCCCCGAGTGCGGTGAGTGCCTCCACTGCCGCAGTCCCCGCACGAACCGGTGCATCAGCATCCGGGATCATCAGAACGCCGGGTACCTGCCCGACGGGACCACGCGCCTGTTCCGCGGCGGGGAGCCGCTGCGGCACTTCATGGGCTGCTCGACGTTCGCCGAGTACACGGTGATGCCGGAGATCGCCCTCGCGGTGGTGAACCCGGAGGCGCCCCTGGACGGCTGCGCGCCGTTCGCATGCGGTCTGGCCACGGGCATCGGGGCGGCGCTCTACACGGCACAGGTGCAGCCGGGCGCCACGACCGCGGTGTTCGGATGCGGGCTCGTCGGCCTCGGCGCGGTCATCGGGGCGAAGCTCGCCGGCGCGGAGCGGATCATCGC
>LNFM01027110.1_pt1 | contig 10600 bp, 3 predicted proteins | sample 596031 | NCBI WGS metagenome assembly LNFM01 (sample SAMN04254537, study PRJNA301005) | activated carbon metagenome | isolation source: dual media filters at the Ann Arbor, Michigan drinking water treatment plant | place: USA: Ann Arbor | reverse complement strand
CGCGCCAGTACAAGTTCTGGTACTGGAACTACGACGTCAGACTGACGAACAAGAAGACCGGCAGGACCACCCCGAAGCACAAGGATTTCCACATCGTCGGTGGACAGACCGACGATGTCGGCAAGGGTCCGGCCACGACCGTCTCGAAGAACGGCTCCCGCCCGGTCAAGGGTCCGTTGCCGCCGGCGAGCTGGTTCCCGGTCACGGAACCGGCCCGCACCAACGACAAGCACGATACGCCGGATCCGAACCTCATCAAGAATCGCACCGGCCACGTGGAGACCTGCCATTGCCTGGACAAGTTGCCATAGGTTGGGGCTCATTGGGCGCACATTAGATGGAGACGATCCTGTCCGACGAATCCGAGACCATTCTCGACGCGCAAGGCCACCGTGTCGCCGAAATGACACGCTCGGAAGGCTTGCTCGACGGGACATGCACCTGGTTCGACCGGCGCGGCGAGGTGCTCGCGATCGGCTGGTTCCTGAGGGGGAGTCCCTTCGCCGGCACGGTGCTGAACTGGTCGCGATTCATGCCGCCGACCGGCAACACCGGCCCGTTCGCCTGGGAATTCTACGCACAGGACTGGATCACGCGGTTCGAGGCGTCCTTCGATTCCATGCCTCCCGACTATGCGCCTGTCCTTGAAACCTATCTGCGGGGCCGCAAACTCTAGGGCGTTGGGCGATGTCCGGACAGCCGATCAAGATCAAGGCCGCAAGGAAGCCTGCACTGTCGGCCCGTCGGATGCCGTCGCGGCGCAGCGAGCACCGCCTGGCGCCCGACCATCATGTCAGCCGCGCCACCAATCTCCTGCAGCCCGTCCTAAAGGTTGGCCCGGCGAACGACCCGCTCGAGCGCGAGGCCGAGACCATGGCCGAACGTGTCGTCGCCATGCCCGCCCCGCAATCGTCCGCCGCCGACACCCCGCCTTCCGCTCCAAGCGCTGCGGGCGAGGCGCGGCGCGACGTGGACAACCAGCCGAGCACCGACGAGTTCGAAACGACGCCGCCGATCCCCGAGGATCACCAGGATCCCGACGTGCCGCCGACGGAGGACGTCGCCACCGAGGATCTGACGGCTGGCGACATGAACGAGCTGGAAAGCGGGCAGCCGGTCGACACCGCCGGCGACGAGCCGATCGCCGAGACACCGCCGCCCGCCGAAGAGACGGCGCAGCCGGCGCGGCCGGACGGCCCGATGATCGGCGCCGAGGGCGGCGCGGCGCCGTCCGATGTCGCGCGCCGAGTCGCCCAGCCGGGCAGCGGCCGGCCGCTGCCCACCGGCATCCTCGCCTTCATGGAGCCCCGCTTCGGCCGAGACTTTTCCGCCGTGCGCATCCACGACGCGACCGAGGACCGTCGCGCCGCACACCGCATCGGCGCGCGCGCCTTCACGCATCGCGACCATATCTGGATGGGGCCTGGAGAAAGCGCCGAAGACCTCAGGCTGATGGCGCACGAGCTGACCCATGTCGTCCAGCAGACCGCGCCCGCCTCGCTCGCGCGCGCGGTCGAGACCGGCCAGGACAACGCGGAACCGGAGCTGCGGCGCGGCTACATCCGCGACAAGGCCGAGAAATACGCCCGCAACGTGCCCGGCTATCGGCTGATCTCTGTCATCATCGGCAAGAGCCCGATCACCGGCGAGACGGTCGAGTTCAATGCCGTCAACCTGCTCGGTGGCTTGATGGGTCTGATTCCGGGCGGCAATCTCCTGTTCGAGCGCCTCGAGGAATCGCGCGTCCTGCAGGAGGCATTCGACTGGATTTCAGGGCGCCTCTCGAGCCTCAATATCACCTGGACCCGCATCACCGGCCTGATCAGCGATCTCATCGACTTCATGCCGGACTGGCCCTCCGACATGATCGCTTATGCCAAGAAGCTGTTCAAGCCGCTCGTCGACGACATCATCACCTTCGTCGGCGAGGTGGTCGGCAAGATCCTCGAATTCATCGTGCGCGGCGCGCTGCGGCTTGCCGGTCCGTGGGGCGACAAGGTCTGGGAGGTGATCCAGGCCGCGGGAACGGTCCTGATGACCATTCTCGAGGACCCGCTCGGCTTCGCCAAGAACCTGTTCAGCGCGGTGCTGAAGGGCTTCAAGCAGTTCGGCTCCAACATCGTGGAGCACATCAAGAAAGGCCTGATGGGCTGGCTGTTCGGCACCATCAAGGGGCTCGACATCACGATCCCCGAAAAGCTCGACTTCAAGGGCCTGATTTCGATCGGCCTGCAAATCGTCGGCCTGACCTACGCCAATTTCCGCGCGATCCTTGTCAAGAGGCTCGGCCAGAACGGCGAGCGCAAGGTCGCCTTCCTGGAGAAGTCCGTCGAGGCGGCGAAGATCCTCGCCAAGGAAGGCTTCGTCGGCCTGTGGCAGCGCGCGCTGCAGATGATCGACAATTTCAAGCAGACCATCGTCGACGGCATCAAGGATTTTGTCATCAAGTCGCTGATCATGGGCGGCATCAGCTGGCTCGCGGGCCTGTCCAATCCGGTCGGCGCCGTGATCAAGATCGCGCTGGCGATCTACAACCTGATCAAGACCTTCCTCGAGCGGCTCGACCAGATCCTCGAGGTGGCGAAATCGATCTTCTCGTCGATCGCGGCCATCGCCGCCGGGCGCATCCAGGAAGCAGCGGACTTCATCGAGAAAACGATGGCCGCGACCATTCCTGTCGTCATCTCCTTCCTGGCCGCCCTCGTTCCGATCACCGGCATCACCAACTCGATCCGTAACATCATCATCAAGCTGCGCGGCGCCGTCGAGCGAGCCATCGAGAAGATGATCACCTTCGTCGCCAAGAAGGCGAAGAAACTGTTCTCGAAGCTGATCGCCAAGGTCAATTCCAAGCGCAAGCTGCCGTCAGCCAATTTCACCTTCGGCAAGAAGCAGCACCGCATCTTCGCCGAACAGCGTGGCAAGAAGATTGAGGTCATGATCGCTTCTGGCAAGGGCCATCCGATAAAGGATGTGAAGACCCACGCGGCAGCTGAGGCCAAGAAGATCAAGGATAAGGCCGCGGCGGTGAAAGGCGGCCAGATCGTCGAGGAAGTCGGCGAGGCGAGCGAGGAGGCCGGCGAAAAAGTCGACAAGCTGAAGCGCGATAGCCGGAAGGACAATCAGCTGCAAGGCTTCGCGGCGCTGGAGGCGGAACTGAAGGAGGCCGCGGCCGAACTGCAGGAGGCCGGCGCCGACACCACGAATTTTCCCGAGATCGACACCGAGCACGCCAAATATCTGTTCCGCGCCAAGGAGCCGCGCTTCGACAAAATCGAAGGATCAGCGGACGAATACTCCACACTCGGAAAGATCACGAAGCAAGTCATCACGACCGGTAACGTTCCGGATCCGAGCGGGCGCCCCTATTCGGTCTTCTACGAGAACGACCACATTCCGGAGAAGCAGTTCCCCAAGGCGATCCTGGCGAATATCGACAGGCTCAAGCCGGGCGGCGGCGGGGAGACCGTCGACCGTGCCAGCGAGAAGGCAGAAGCGCCCGCGTCGGAAAAGGAGGCGGCAAAGCCGACCGTCGGCAAGCTCGGCGACAGCATCACGGAGATCAACGACGCCGGCAAAGGCCTGGAGGCGATGACCATCTACCGGCCGGTCCACGTCAACAAGAAATCGACATCGCCTGCCGAAGCCAAGGCGATGGTCGAGGCCGCCGCGAAGCAGCCCGATCCCGTCGGCGCGGTGAAGAAGCTGCTTGCCGACCAGATCAAGCTGGAAGGCGACAAGATCGTCGAAATCGTGCGCGCCGACGCATCGGCCACCGACCCGATCAAGGCGAAGATCGACGCCGGCATCCAGACCCTGATCCAAAGAAACACAGATCTCTACGCCTTGAACACGGTAGACGAACCGCAGAAAGCGGCTGCGCCGGGCGCCACGCCCAATGGCTCGTTGAGCGAATTGCCGATGTCCGGCGACGACGCACGCGGAATCCCCAATTTCCTCGACATCGAGGGCAAATACCAATCGCATGGAAAGTTTCCCGGCAATTATGGAAAATATCTCGAATACGACCATGTCATCGATGCCGGGTGGCCGGACCATGCCAAGAGCCTGAGCTTCGGAGACCTGAAGGAGAAACTGGCTCCTGCACTCGATGCCGCGCAACTCGACAAGGCGGACAAGCAGGTAGCGAACCGCCGCGGCAGCCTTGGCGCCAAGCTCATCTTCCAGGCCGGCCAGGGTGTGGCGAACTACGATCCGAAGGCCGGCAACGCCATCGCCGTCTACCGGCCGGTACACCGCGTAGTGACCGCCAAGGCAGAGAGCCCGAAAACCAGCTCGATGGTCGCAGCGGTCAGCGACAGCTTTGCCAAGCCGCTAGTCGAATTCATCAAGACCGGCGAGCTCGAACAGCTGAACGATGCCCGCAAGGCCGTACAGACGGACATGAGGGGATTCTTCCAGAAGAAGATCGACGCTCACACCGATCTAATCGCCAATCAGTACGTCAACGAACTGCGCGCCGTGAAGGCCGTCAACAAGACCAAGGAAGACCTTGCGCAGCAGGCGATGGTGAAGATCTCCGGCACGGTTCGCGACAGCCTGACCAAGGCGCGTGGAAGTACAAGCGCGCTGTTTTGACCGCCCGCCGCCTGTCCCGCGCCTGATACGTCTGGCCTGCGGGCAACATCGAACTGCCCGCCGCGCTGCCCACGATCAGCAAGTGCAGCCTGTCGCGGCGGCATCCGCTGTTCGGGACCGTGGTCTTGTTCAGGGAACCGTGCCGGTCCAATCCAGACGACTGCCGCGCCAGGCGGTTCAGCGATCGTCCCGTAGTGCTGCGCCTACGTAAACAGGCCGTGTTCCATCACCGCTAACATCATACGCCCGTCATGGCGGAAATGATTTCCCACCGCTGGATCCGCTGTGACGGCTTGCATATGTACGCTTCTGAAACGCTCATCGCGGCCGGCAATACGCGGAGCCGCGTGACGTTTGCGGCGACCGCCGGCACGGTCTACCGCATCGCCATCGACGGCGTCAGCGCCACGGGCACCTATGTGCTGAACTTCGCGCAGGCGGCCGCGGCGCCGACGACGTTTGCCTCCGTGCTGCCCACCGCGCGCTCGATCACCACCAACACCGTCGCCACCGCCTTCGCCACGATGATCAATGCCGGCACGGCGCCGGCGACCGGCTGTTCGCTCGCCGCGCCGCCCGGCTTCCCGGCAGGCTTCAGCTACCAGGCGACCAACGCATCCAACGTGCCGGTCGGAACCGTGAACACGCCGCAGACCATCGCGCCAGGGCTTCGTCTTCTCGGTGACGCCGCTGATCGACCTCAACAGTTCGGAACTCGCCGTCGTGTTCGACTGCGCCAACACGCCGACGACGGCGACCGTGCCGGGCCTCAACACGCTGCTCGTGTCCTCCTCGTCCGGACCGGTTCCCGACCTGATCTCGATCGGAGCGACGCCGACGCAGGACGGCATCCTCAACATTCCCGGCAACAGCGGCGCGACCGCCTTCGGGGCCGCCGCCATCAACATCGGCGCGGCGGGCACCGTCACCGCGACCATCGACGACAATGGCAGGGGGCTGGCGCTGATCGCGCGGCTCTGCGTCTCCAACCCCACCACCGGCGCCTGCACCAACCCCGCCGTGCCCGCCCCTTCGGCGACCTTCACGCTGGCCAGCAACGCCAGCGCCACCATCGCGGTCTTCGTCACCGGCGCGGGCAATGTGCCGTTCGACCCCGCCAACAACCGGCTCTTCCTGCGCTTCAAGACCGCCGACGGCGTCACCCGCGGCGCATCAAGCGTGGCGGTCAGGACGCAGTGACTGAAGCACTGTGGTGCCGGCGGCAGGGCTCAGGCGAGACCTGCCGGACATTCACACAGCCGCTCGGTTGCAGACAGGGCGATCGTCCCCACCAGTCACAACATCCGCTGAGCTGCCTGAGGGCAAGAAGCCGACGGAGAGCTTCGGCCCCCGATCATGCCGACATGTGGACGTGCCGGCCACGGCGACTCGGCAAGTCCTCAGGGACCGTGAAGCGACTGGGATTGGGGTCGGCTGCCGAATGTCAGCGATCCGCCAGGTTGCACTCAGAACCGGACTGTCCGAAGACGGCCTTCATCCTGCCAGCCTGCTTTGCGCCCGCATTCCCACCGTAGGATGAGACTTGCAGTCGGCCGAAGCCAGATGCCTCGATCCTCTGATGAGCGTCAGTACAGTGCCTCCCGTGGCAGGTTCAGGACAGCTGTTTTGCCTTTTGTGACGTTTGGGTCGGCTGGAAGCTGCTTGCCGCGTACGGGCCTGCTATTGACGCGCTTGGCCATTTGCCTCACCTAGGGAAAGTAGTTCAGATGGGGGTCTGAGTATGAGGGGGTCAATCGGGTCGGGGTGCGCGTGCACGCCCGGCATGCGTCAGCACATTGAACTGCTCCTCTGCCCCAACCATCGTCCCCCCACAGCCTGGATCCGAGCCATCCTGGCTGCCATGGTCCTGTTCGCCATGGCGGCAATTGCCTCGCCGGCCCATGCGCTGACCTGCCCCGACGAGACCGGCCACAGTAACGCCAATCCCGCGGCCGTGACCTATTACCTCACCGCGAATGGCTGCACCAAAGCCGATCCGGGTAGCGGCGTGCTGATGTCGGCGCAGGTGCAGGATGCGTCCGCCACGGTGACGTTCCTCCGACCTGGAACGACCGACCCGGTCGTCTCCACCAGCTTCACCGCTGGCGCCGGCTGCACCAATGCCGGCGATCCGGCGTTTCCAAACGTGTCGCGCTACAGCTATGGCGCTTCGGCAACCTGCATGACGACCGTCCGGCTGGCCAATGGTGCGGAGTTTTCGTTCGTGGCGGCAAACGACGCCAACCAGTTCGCCGCCAGCCTGACCAGCGTCCGATTCGCGGTGCCGGCGACATCCACGACGGTGATTTCATCGCCCAACCCCACGATTTTCGGGCAGGCCGCCAACTTCACCGCCGTGGTGACTGGCGGCGTCGGGGCGGCGACGGATATCGTGAACTTCAAGGACGGCGCTACCGCTCTCGGTTCGGGCACGCTCGCCGCCGCCGGTGGCGGCCTTTCGGTCGTGTCGATCGCCAGCGGGCCGAACAGCGAGCACGCCTGCGCCATCATGACGGATGGCGGCGTGAAGTGCTGGGGCCGCAATGAACGCGGCCAGCTCGGCAACAACACGACCGACGACAGCGGCACGCCCGTCGACGTGCAGGGTCTGGCAAGCGGGGTCGTCGCGCTTGGGCTCGGAACCAATCACAGCTGCGCGCTGACCAAGGAGGGTGGCGTCAAGTGCTGGGGAGGCAATGATTTCGGACGGCTGGGCGACAATGGTCTTGCCGACCAGACGGTCCCCGTCGATGTGACCGGACTGACGTCGGGCGTCACGGCCATCGCCGTTGGCAACGGCCACAGCTGCGCGCTCACTCTGGCCGGCGGCGTCAAGTGCTGGGGGCTGAACGACAACGGCCAGCTCGGCGATGGCGGTGTCGCGTCAACCGGCCTCGCCGCCGATGTCCCGACATTGACGTCGGGCGTGACTGCCATCGCTGCCGGCGGCAACCGGACCTGTGCGATAACGACGACGGACAACAAGTGCTGGGGCGACAATTCTTCCGGCGCCATCGGCGACGGCACGACGGGCGGCAACGTTCTCACTCCCACGGCATCGCCGTTTTTGGACATTGGGATCACGGCATTCGCGCTTGGAGCAAACCACACTTGTGCGCTCACCACGTTGGGTCTCGTGGCTTGCTGGGGCGCCAACGATAAAGGCCAGCTCGGCGACGGAAGTACCTCTCCAGCATCGACGCCCGGTTTTGCGGTCATAGGCCTGGACTCCGGCGTTGCATCGATTTCCGCAGGCTTCGACCATAGTTGTGCGCTGATGGCGACGGGCGCGCTCAAGTGCTGGGGCGGCAACTCATCCGGGCAGGTCGGCGATGGATCGAACACCCAGCGGACGGCTCCGGCTGACGTGGCCTCCCTCGGGACGGGTGTGAAGAGCATCGTTGCGGCCAACAGCAGCAGCTATGCCGTCACGACCGGGCTCGGCGCGAAGTCCTGGGGCACGAACGCGTCGGGGCGCCTGGGCGACGGGCTGTCCACGAACCGGGTCATTCCGTCCGACGTCCTCGGGCTGGAAGCCGGCCGCGCCGCGGCAAGCCTGTCCACTTCCGCGCTCGTCGCCGGCAACCACAGCATCACGGGGACCTATGCCGGCGACTCCAACCGCACGGGCTCCACGTCCGCGGCGCTCGTCCACGTCGTCAACAAGCGCGCAACCGCCACCACCGTGACCGCCTCTCCAGCGTCGCCGAGCGCGTTCGGCCAGTCCGTGACGCTGACGGCCGCGGTGACGTCGACCGCGGGAACGCCGGGCGGCACGGTTGCCTTCAGCGACAACGTCAACGGCGCGCTCGGCAACGCGACGCTCAGCGCAGGCGGCGTCGCGACGCTCCCGACATCGGTCCTTTCGGTCGGCGCCCATACGATCACGGCGACCTATAGCGGCAGCACGAATTTCGCCAACTCGTTGGGAACGCGGGCCTACACCGTCAACAAGGGCGCTACGACGACCGCGCTCACCTCGTCGCTCAACCCCTCGACTTTCGGCCAGTCCGTGACCTTCAGGGCCCGCGCGAACGCGGTGGCGGGCTCTGCAAAGCCGACCGGAACGATCACGATCACCGACACCACCACGTCGGCCGTGCTGGGTACGGTGGGATTGACGCCCGTCAACCAGACCAGGGTTCAGGCCGGCGGCGGGCATACATGCTCCCTCGGCAGCGATGGCGGCGTATCCTGCTGGGGCAACAATGCGGACGGCCAGGTGGGCGACGGCACGACGACGACCAGGCTGACGCCTGTCACGGTTTCCGGCCTGTCGAGCGGCGTGGTAGCGATCGCGACCGGAACCGGCCATTCCTGCGCCGTCACTACGGCCGGCGCGGTTCTGTGCTGGGGCTCAAACAGTCTTGGTCAGCTCGGCAACAACACGACGAATCCGAGTTCGGTGCCAGTTTCGGTGTCTGGGCTGTCAAGCGGCGTCGTGGCGGTTGCGGCCGGCAACAGCCATAGCTGCGCACTGACTTCTGCAGGTTCAGTCAAGTGCTGGGGCGACGCCGGCAACGGACAGCTCGGCAACAACGGAATGGACAACCAGCTCACGCCGGTTCAGGTCGTAGGGCTTACAGGGGGCATCTCGGCAATCGCCTCGGGCGGCTCGACCGGCTGTGCCATCATCGCCTCGGGCGGACTTGTCTGCTGGGGCGCCAACGCGCTAGGGCAGGTCGGCGACGGGTCTGGCACGGACCAGTTGACCCCGGTTGGGGTGTTCGGCCTGGAGAGCAGCGGCGTGGCCTCTGTCGCCGTCGGCAACAACAGCACCTGTGCCGTGACAACGGCCGGCGCGGCTCTCTGCTGGGGCGGCAATTTCTCGGGCCAGCTCGGCGACGGCAGCAAATTTGGTCGGCTCACGCCGACACCGGTCGTGGGCCTTGAAAGCGGCGTGGCCACTATCGCAATCGGCAGCAGCCACAGCTGCGCAGTCACCACGGCGGGCGCTGCCCGCTGTTGGGGCGGCAATACCTTCGGAGAGCTCGGCAACGGCGGAACGACCGAGCAGTTGACATCGGTCGCCGTCTCGGGGCTGTCGAGTGGCGTTTCCGCCATAGCAGGCGGCAGCGGATACACCTGCGCTCGTACGACCACCGGCTTCATACGCTGCTGGGGCAGCAATTCCGGTGAGCTCGGCGACGGTACGACAACGCAACGGACGACGCCGGTTGCGACGCTGCATCCGGTCGCCAGCCTTGCGACGGTCACCACATCCGGCCTGTCGGTTGGCGTTCATGCGCTGCGCGCAAACTATCCTGGCGACGCGAACTATCTGTCGTCGCAGTCGGCGCTTTTGAACCAGACGGTCAACAAGGCGCCCAACGTCATCACTTTCCCGGCGCTGGCGAACCGGGCGTTCGGCACTGCCGCTCCGGTGCCCACCGCCACCGCAAGCTCTGGACTGGCAGTGACCTATGCCTCGACGACCGCTTCGGTCTGCACCGTGACGGGGGCAGGGGCCATCACGCTCGTCTCGGTCGGAACCTGCTCGATCACCGCGTCACAGGCCGGCAATGCGACCGTCGCCGCCGCCGCGCCTGTCGTCCGCGCGTTCAGCGTGACCAAGGCCGCCAATGTCATCACCTTCCCGGCGCTGCCGAACCGGGCGCTCGGGACAGCGGCGCCGGTGCCGGCCGCCAGCGCCAGCTCGGGGCTGGCCGTGACCTATGCCTCGACCACGGCTCCCGTCTGCACCGCGACGGCTGCGGGGGTCATCACGCTGGTTTCGGTCGGCACCTGCTCGATATCAGCCTCGCAGGCGGGCAATGCCAGCTTCCTCGCCGCTACGCCGGTGGTGCGCGCGTTCAGCGTGACGCCCGCGGCCACGACCAGCACGGTGGCGACATCGGGCAGCCCGAGCGTCTTTGGCGCCTCCGTCACCTTCACCGCGACCGTCTCCGCGACTGCGGGCGGCACGCCGTCTGGCAGCGTGACCTTCCGGGATGGCGCGACGTCTCTCGGCGTCCGGACGCTGTCGGGCGGAACCGCGACT
>LNFM01013206.1_pt1 | contig 10600 bp, 11 predicted proteins | sample 596031 | NCBI WGS metagenome assembly LNFM01 (sample SAMN04254537, study PRJNA301005) | activated carbon metagenome | isolation source: dual media filters at the Ann Arbor, Michigan drinking water treatment plant | place: USA: Ann Arbor | reverse complement strand
CTCGTCTTCTGCATGTGCGGAATGCGGAAGACGCCGTGCGGCAACTGGCTGAGCGTGTAGCCGTCGGGCTTGGCGCCGACGAGTTCACCCGCCCCCAGCATGCCGCCGGCACCGGGTTTGTTCTCGACGAGGATCTGCTGGCCCAGCGTCTTCTGCGCACTTTCCGCAAAGGCGCGGATGACGGCGTCGGTGCTGCCGCCGGCCGGCCAGGGGCAGATGTACTTGATGGGGCGTGACGGGTAGGCCTGTGCCAGGCCCAGCGAGGGCAGGGCGAGGCTGGCGGCGCCCGCGGCGGCGGCGGCGAGGACGTGGCGGCGGGTGGGTGCCGGACGGGTCAAGGGACGGGTCATGGGGCGGGTCTCCTGTATGTCGTGGTGGGGCTCTGCGGCCCCGGCCAGCATACGGAAACAGGCCCGGCCCGCAAGAGCGAACAAGCCCAGGGGTCGGGCCTCTACGCCGGCACGCTGCGTTTGATGAAAGTGGGCGCGCGACGGTGCTGTGTCGCCTGCTCGAACGCGTGGCCCAGCGCCAGCAGCCGCCATTCGCTGAACGGGCGGCCGACGAAGGACAGCCCCAGAGGCAGACCCCGCACTAAGCCGGCTGGCACCGTCAGGTGCGGGTAGCCGGCCACGGCGGCGGGGGTGGAGAAACTGCCGCCATAGTGGTCGCCGTTGACGGGATCGATCAGCCACGCCGGGCCGCCGGTGGGCGCGATGAGGGCGTCGAGCCGGTGCTTGTCGAAGGCGCGGTCCAGGCCTTCGGTGCGCGAACCCTTGGCGCAGGCGGCCAGCGCGGTCAGGTAGTCGTCGCTGTCCAGCCCCCCCAGGGCCTGCGCCTTCTCGAACAGCTCCTGGCGGAACCAGGGCATCGAGCGCGCGGCGTTCTTGCGGTTGAAGTGAATCACGTCGGCCAGCGTCTGCACCTTGGCCTGCGGCGCGTAACTGCGCAGCCAGACGGCCAGGTCGTGCTTCAGTTCGTAGAGCAGCACCTTCAACTCGTCGTCGCCGTAGTTCACGGGCGGCAGTTCGGCGTCGTCGATCACGGTGGCGCCCAAGGCGCGCAGCCTGGCGATGGCAGTCTCGATCACGGCATCGGCCTCGTCGAAGCCGGTGAAGTAGACGCGGGCCACGCCCAGGCGCGCGCCTTTCAGCGCGTCGGGTGGCAGCTGGCCGTCGTCGGGCAGGGCGGCGGGCGCCGTGGTGGTGATGCGGTCTTCGGCATCGGGCCCCAGCATCGCGGCGTAGAGCAGCGCAGCGTCGGCGACCGTGCGCGTCATCGGGCCGGCGGTGTCCTGGCTGTGCGCGATGGGGATGACGCCGCTGCGGCTGATGCGGCCGAGCGTCGGCTTCAGCCCCACCAGGCCGTTGATCGACGCCGGCGAGACGATGGAGCCGTCGGTTTCGGTGCCCACGGCCAGTGGGCACAAGCTGGCGGCCACCGCCGCGGCGCTGCCCGAGCTGCTGCCGCTGGTGCTGCGGTCGAGTGCATACGGGTTGCGCGTGAGGCCGCCGCGGGCGCTCCAGCCGCTGACGCTGCGGCTGCTGCGGATGTTGGCCCACTCGCTGAGGTTGGTCTTGCCCAGGATCACCGCCCCGGCGTCGCGCAGGCGCTGCACCAGGAAGGCGTCGCGTGCCGCGTGCACACCTTCCAGCGCCAGCGAGCCGGCCGTGGTCTGCATGCGGTCGGCGGTGGCGATGTTGTCCTTCAGCAGCACCGGCAGGCCGTGCAGCGGGCCGCGCAGCTTGCCGGCACGGCGCTCGACGTCGCGCTCGCGGGCGATGGCCAGGGCGTCGGGGTTCAGCTCGATGACGCTGTTCAGCTTCGGGCCGCGGCGGTCGATGGCGGCGATGCGTGCGTTGCAGGCCTGCACCAGGGCCGTGGCCGTGGTGCGGCCGGCCGCCATGGCTTGCGCCAGCGCCGATGCGCTGACTTCGGGCAGTTCGGGCAGGGGGGTGGCGGTGCGGGGCATGGCGTGGGCTTTCAGCGCGAGCAGGGAAGACGAGGCCAGAAGCAGGGTGCGGCGTTTCATGCGGGTGGGGACTTGAGGTGAAGGGCGGCGTCGGGGCGCACGCAAGCGGCGGGCCTGCGGGCGGCAAGCGGTCTCAGGCCTGGATGTAGGCGGCGGCCAGCGTATCCAGGTGGGCGCGCGAGTTGGCGTCCAGGTGCGGCAGCAGCAGCGCCAGCGCGTGGTAGGCGCCGCGGCCCATCGACGCCGCGGCGCTTTCGGGTTCCAGCGCCTTGCGCGGTTCGCGCACGTACTCGTAGCTCAGCCAGTAGGTCACCAGCACCACCATGCTGGTGGCCAGCGGGGCGGCTTCGGCGCCCGTCAGGCGCACGGCGCCGCTGCGCGACAGGCCGTCCAGCAGCGCGTGCATGGCCTTGGTCTTGTTCTTCAGCACGAACTGGAAGTGCGTCTCCAGCCGGCGGTTCTTGCTGAGCAAGTCGTTCAGGTCGCGGTAGAGGAAGCGGTAGCCCCACACCAGCTCGAACAGCATGTGGAAGAAGAGCCAGGCATCCTCGACGTTCTCGACACCCTCGGCCGCCTGCAGGATCTCGCCCAAGGCGCGTTCGTAACGGTCGAACAGCGCGTTGATCAGCTCGTCCTTGGCCGGGTAGTGGTAGTAGAGGTTGCCCGGGCTGATGCTCAGTTCGGCGCTGATCAGCGTGGTGCTGACATTGGGCTCGCCGTAGCGGTTGAACAGTTCCAGCGACACCTCGAGGATGCGCTCGGCGGTGCGGCGGGGTTTCTTGGGGGCGACCATGCGCCGCATTCTGGCGCCGGCAGCGAAAGGGCGGGCTGCCTACAATCCCGCGCCTTACCGAACGGACACCATGCCCGCAGTCGCCTTCCAGAACGTCAGCAAGACCTACACCGGTGCCCGCGGCAGCTTCAAGGCCCTGGACGACGTGTCCTTCCAGATCGAGCGCGGCGAATTTTTCGGCCTGCTCGGCCCCAACGGCGCCGGCAAGACGACGCTGATCTCCATCCTGGCCGGCCTGGCGCGCGCCAGCGGCGGCAGCGTGTCGGTGATGGGTCACGACGTGGTGGACGACTACGCCGCCGCGCGCATGGCGCTGGGCGTGGTGCCGCAAGAACTCGTCTTCGACCCCTTCTTCAGCGTTCGCGAGACGCTGCGCATCCAGAGCGGCTACTTCGGCGTGAAGCACAACGACGCCTGGATCGACGAACTGCTGGCCGCGCTGGGCCTGGCCGACAAGGCCAACGCGAACATGCGCCAGCTCTCGGGCGGCATGAAGCGGCGTGTGCTGGTGGCGCAGGCGCTGGTGCACAAGCCGCCGGTGATCGTGCTCGACGAGCCCACCGCCGGTGTCGACGTGGAACTGCGCCAGACACTGTGGCAATTCATCGCCCGACTGAACCACGAAGGCCACACCGTGCTGCTGACCACACACTACCTCGAAGAGGCCGAGGCGCTGTGCAGCCGCATCGGCATGCTCAAGCAGGGCCGGCTGGTGGCGCTGGACCAGACCTCGGCCTTGCTGGCCGGCCGCGCCAGCACCATGCTGCGCTTCAAGACCGACGCCGCATTGCCGCCCGAGGTGGCCGCGGTGGCCCGTGTGACGGGGCGCATCGTCCAGGCCAAGGCGCGTGACGCCGCCGAGGTCGAGAGCCTGCTGACCACGCTGCGCGCGCACGCCGTGAAGATCGAGGACCTGGAGATCGGCCGCGCCGACCTGGAGGACGTGTTCCTCGAGATCATGCAGGGTGTCGAGCGGCCCGCCACGGCCACGGCTGGGAGCGTGCCATGAGCCTGGCCGGTGCGGGAACGCTCTTCCGCAAGGAGGTGCTGCGCTTCTGGAAGGTGGCCTTCCAGACCGTGGCCGCGCCCGTGCTCACGGCCGTGCTCTACCTGCTGATCTTCGGCCATGTGCTCGACAAGCATGTGCAGCCTTTGCCGGGCGTGGGCTACACCAGTTTCCTGGTGCCCGGGCTGGTGATGATGAGCGTGCTGCAGAACGCCTTTGCCAACAGCAGCAGTTCGCTGGTGCAGAGCAAGATCACCGGCAACCTGGTCTTCCTGCTGCTGTCGCCGCTGTCGCACCGGGCCTGGTTCGTGGCCTACGTGGGCGCGTCGATGGTGCGCGGGCTGACGGTGGGCCTGGGCGTGCTGCTGGTGACGGTGTGGTTCGCGCCGCTGCGCGTGGCCGAACCGGGATGGATCCTCGTCTTCGGCGCCCTGGGTGCGGGGATGATGGGCTCGCTGGGGCTCATCGCCGGGTTGTGGGCCGACAAGTTCGACCAGATGGCGGCCTTCCAGAACTTCATCATCATGCCGCTGACCTTTCTCTCCGGCGTCTTCTACTCGGTGCACTCGCTGCCCGGGGTGTGGCAGACCATCAGCCACCTGAATCCGTTCTTCTACATGATCGACGGCTTCCGCCATGGCTTCTTCGGCGTCGGTGACGTCTCGCCCTGGCTGAGCCTGGGCGTGGTGAGCCTGGCCTTTGCCGTGGTGGCCGCCATCGCGCTGCGGCTGCTGGTCACCGGCTACAAGCTCAGGTCCTGAAGAAGAAGCTGAGACAATCGCAGCATGTCCGAGCCCACCCCCACCCAAGTCCGCGACTTCATCGCCGCCGGGCTGCCCTGCACGGTTTGCGAGGTGGAAGGCGATGGCCGCCACTTCTTCGCCACCATCGTGTCCGTCGAGTTCGAAGGCCTGTCGCGCGTGCGGCGCCACCAGCGCGTGTATGCGGCCCTCGGCGATAGAATGCGCGAGCAGATCCACGCCCTGTCGATGAAGACGCTCACGCCCACCGAATACGCTGCCGAACCCGCCGGTTCGGCCCCGCACCACCACTGACCACCCCCTTGCGGTGCGCCGCAGGGGCCGCCCTGCGCCACCTGCAACACCGGGGGCGCCGCCAGCGGGCCTTGCTGCGTATCGACGGAAGCAAAAACCGATGATCACGCTCGCCTTGTCCAAGGGCCGCATCTTCGACGACTCGCTGCCGCTGCTGCGCGCCGCGGGCATCGAGGTGCTGGAAGACCCCGAGAAGAGCCGCAAGCTCATCATCGGCACCAGCCGCCCCGACGTGCGCGTGGTGCTGGTGCGGGCCAGTGACGTGCCCACCTACGTGCAGCATGGCGGTGCCGACATCGGCGTGGCCGGGCTGGACGTGCTGCTCGAGGGCAGCGAAGGTTTGTACCGCGTGCTCGACCTGGGCATCGCCCGCTGCCGCCTGAGCGTGGCCGTGCGCGAGGGCTACGACTACGCTGCCACCGTCAAGCAGGGCTCGCGCCTGAAGGTGGCCACCAAGTACACCCACCTGGCGCGGCAGTTCTTCGCCAGCAAGGGTGTGCACGTCGACCTCATCAAGCTTTACGGCTCGATGGAACTGGCGCCGCTGACGGGCCTGGCCGACGCCATCGTCGACCTGGTGTCGACGGGCAGCACGCTGAAGGCGAACCATCTCGTGGAGGTGGAAAAGATCATGGACATCTCGTCGCGCCTGGTCGTCAACCCGGCGGCGTTGAAGCTCAAGCGTGAGCCGCTGCGGGCCCTGATCGACGCCTTCGAGGCGGCGGTGGAGGCGCGGGCATGAGCGCTGAAGACCGCGTGAACATCCGCCACCTGGCCACCACCGCCGTCGACTTCGAGGCCGAGTTCCAGCGTGTGCTGCACTGGTCGGCCGAGACCGACGCCGCCATAGAGAGCCGTGTCGCCGAGATCATTGCCGACGTGCGTGCCCGCGGTGACGCGGCGCTGCTGGAACTGACCGCGCGTTTCGACGGCGTGCAGGCGGCGTCGATGGTCGAACTGGAAATCGGTGCCGAGGAACTGCGTGCCGCCTTCGAGGCCATCACGCCGGCCCAGCGCCGCGCGCTGCAGGCCGCGGCCGAACGCGTGCGTGACTACCACCGCCGGCAGCTCGATGCCAGCAGCCGCAGCTGGCACTACACCGACCGCGACGGCACGCGCCTGGGTCAGAAGGTCACGCCGCTGGACCGTGTCGGCATCTACGTGCCCGGCGGCAAGGCGGCCTACCCGAGCAGCGTGTTGATGAACGCGATTCCCGCGCACGTGGCCGGCGTGCCGGAGATCATCATGGTCGTGCCGACGCCCAGGGGCGAGCGCAACGCACTGGTGCTGGCCGCCGCCCATGTGGCCGGGGTGCACCGCGTGTTCACGCTCGGCGGCGCGCAGGCCGTGGCCGCGCTGGCCTACGGCACGGCCACGGTGCCGCGCGTCGACAAGATCACCGGCCCGGGCAACGCCTATGTCGCCAGTGCCAAGCGGCGTGTCTTCGGTCAGGTCGGCATCGACATGATCGCCGGGCCCAGCGAGATCCTGGTGCTGGCCGACGGCAGCACGCCGCCCGACTGGGTGGCGATGGACCTCTTCAGCCAGGCCGAGCACGACGAACTGGCGCAGAGCATCCTGCTCTGCCCCGACGCCGAGTACATCGCGAAGGTGCAAGAGGCCATCGACCGCCTGCTGCCCGCCATGCCGCGCCGCGAGGTCATCCGCGCCAGCCTGGAAGGCCGTGGCGCGCTGATCCACACCCGCTCGATGGAAGAATCCTGCGCCATCAGCAACCGCATCGCGCCCGAGCACCTGGAAGTCAGCTCGCAGGAGCCCGGCCGCTGGGAACCACTGCTGCACCACGCCGGTGCCATCTTCCTCGGCGCCTACACCAGCGAGAGCCTGGGCGACTACTGCGCCGGGCCGAACCACGTGCTGCCCACCAGCGGCACGGCGCGCTTCTCGTCGCCGCTGGGGGTCTATGACTTCGTCAAGCGCAGCAGCCTGATCGAGGTCAGTGCCGCCGGTGCGCAGGTGCTGGGGCCGATCGCGGCCGAACTGGCCTATGGCGAAGGCCTGCAGGCGCACGCGCAAGCGGCGGAGTTGCGGCTGACGGGCGACACCGCACCGCCGCGCGCCGAGGTGCAGTTCAGCGTGCGGCCGGTAGATGCCGGCAATGCCGCGGCCGTGATGAAGCTGCAGGTGGCCGCGGGCCAGCGTACGCTGGTTGCCACCGCAGAACGTTCGCTGGCCCAGGTAGCCTACGAGCCGGCGGGTCGCGCGCTGGCGATGTTCGACGGTGACGAAGTGGTGGGCATGATGCTGCTCTTCGACGCGCGCCTGGACAAGGACGATCCGGCCGAGGAACTGTACGTCTGGCGCCTGATGGTAGATGCGCGCCACCAGGGCCGCGGCTACGGCCGTCGCGCGATGGCCTGGATCGTCGACGAAGCGCGCCGCATGGGTCTGCCGACGGTCGGCCTGTCGCACGCACAGGAGCCCGGCCACGCCGGCCCCTTCTACGAGAAGCTGGGTTTTCGCTACACCGGCGAAGTCGACGACGGCGAGCTGAATATGATCTACCCGCTGGGCGACACCCGATGAACAGCGGGCGCCTGCGCAGGACGATTCGCCAGGACGTGCAGGGCATGCACGCCTACGCGATCCAGCCCAGCGCCGGCTACGTGAAGCTGGACGCGATGGAAAACCCCTTCTCGCTGCCGCCCGAACTGCAGCGTGAACTGGGGGAACGCCTGGGCCGCGTGGCGATCAACCGCTACCCGTCGGACTGCGTGGCCGAACTCGTTGCCGCGCTGACCCGCTTTGTCGACCTGCCGGCGGGCAACAAGCTCATCCTGGGCAACGGCTCCGACGAACTGATCGACATCCTGTCGGTGGCCTGCGACGTGCCTGGGGCCACCGTGCTGGCCCCGCTGCCCGGTTTCGTGATGTACGAGATGTCGGCGAAGCTGCGCGGGTTGAGCTTCGTCGGCGTGCCGCTGACGGCGGGCTTCGAACTCGACGAAGCCGCGATGCTGGCCGCGATCGAGACGCACCGCCCCGCCATCACCTACATCGCCTACCCGAACAACCCGACGGCCAACCTCTTCGACGCCGCCATCGTCGAGCGCATCGTCGCGGCCATCGGCCGGCAGAACGGCCTCGTGGTCTTCGACGAGGCCTACCAGCCGTTTTCGTCGCGCACCTGGCTGCCGCGCCTGGGCCAGCACGACCACGTGCTGGTGCTGCGCACGCTGTCGAAGTTCGGCCTGGCCGGTGTGCGCCTGGGTTACCTGTGCGGGCCGGCGGCGCTGGTCGAGCAGATCGACAAGGTGCGTCCGCCCTACAACGTCAGCGCGCTCAACGCCGAGGCGGCGATGTTCGCGCTGGAACACGCCGACGAGTACGCGCGCCAGGCCGCGCTGCTGCGCAGCGAACGCACGCGGCTGCTGGCCGCGCTGGTGGCCACGCCCGGCGTGCAGGTCTTTCCCAGCGAAGCCAACATGGTGCTGGTGCGTGTGCCCGACTCGAAGCGCGCCTTCGACGGCCTGAAGGCGCGCGGCGTGCTGGTGAAACACATCGCCGGCCTGCACCCGCTGCTGGTCAACTGCCTGCGCCTGACGGTAGGCACGCCGGCCGAGAACGACCTCATGATCCGTGCCCTGAAGGAAAGCCTGTGAGCGAGACCGTCCACCGCGTCGCCGAAGTGCGCCGCGACACCAAGGAAACGCAGATCCGCGTGCGCGTCGACCTCGATGGCACGGGCGCGGCACACCTGTCCACCGGCATCGGCTTCTTCGACCACATGCTCGACCAGATCGCGCGCCACGGCCTCATCGACCTGGAGATCGAGGCCCAAGGCGACCTGCACATCGACGGCCACCACACCGTGGAAGACGTGGGCATCACGCTGGGCATGGCCGTTGCGCAGGCGGTGGGCGACAAGAAGGGCGTCACGCGCTACGGCCACAGCTACGTCCCGCTGGACGAGGCGCTGTCGCGCGTGGTGGTCGACTTTTCGGGCCGCCCCGGCCTGCACATGCATGTGCCCTTCAAGGCCGGCATGATCGGCGGCTTCGACACCCAGCTGGCCTACGAGTTCTTCCAGGGCTTCAGCAACCACGCGCTGGTGACGCTGCACATAGACAACCTCAAGGGCGACAACGCGCACCACCAGTGCGAAACGGTGTTCAAGGCCTTCGCACGTGCGTTGCGCATGGCGCTGACGCCCGACCCGCGTTCGGCCGGCGTGATCCCTTCCACCAAAGGCAGTCTCTAGCACCATGACCACGGTGGCCGTCGTCGACTACGGCATGGGCAACCTGCGCTCGGTGTCGCAGGCCGTGCTGCACGTGGCCGCGGGCACGGGTTGCGTCGTGATCGTCACGCAGCGCCCCGAAGAAGTGATGGCCGCCGAACGGGTGGTGCTGCCCGGCCAGGGCGCGATGCGCGACTGCATGCGCGAGCTGCACGACTCGGGCCTGAAGGACGCCGTGCTGCACGCCGCCGCCCACAAGCCGCTGATGGGCGTGTGCGTGGGCATGCAGATGCTGCTGGATCACAGCGAAGAGCAGGACACGCCCGGCCTGGGGCTGATCCCCGGTCGCGTGCGCCGCTTCCAGCTCGAAGGCCGGCTGCAGCCCGACGGCAGCCGCTACAAGGTGCCACAGATGGGCTGGAACCGCGTCGAACAGCAGGCCCACCCGCTGTGGGACGGCGTGCCCGACCAGAGCTGGTTCTACTTCGTGCACAGTTACTATGCCGAGCCGTCGGACCCGCGCCATGTCGCGGGCGAGACCGATTACGGCGGACGCTTTACCTGCGCCGTCGCGCGGGATAACATTTTTGCCACCCAGTTTCACCCCGAGAAGAGCGCCGACCAGGGCCTGGCCCTGTACCGCAACTTCCTGCACTGGAAGCCCTGAACGCTGCCGCCCGCACGCCCCCACGCCGCCCGCCTGCTGCTGCTTCCCGTTGCGCATCCCCTTCCTCCACCACGCTCAAAGCGAGCCATGCTGCTGATACCGGCCATCGACCTCAAGGACGGCAAGTGCGTTCGCCTGCAACAAGGCGACATGCAGGCCGTCACCACCTTCGGCGACGACCCTGCCGCCATGGCCCAGCGCTGGCTCGACGCTGGTGCGCGCCGCCTGCACCTCGTCGACCTCAACGGTGCCTTCGCCGGCAAGCCGGTGAACGAGGGTGCGGTGAAATCCATCCTGCGTGTCGTCGGCGACCGGATCCCGGTGCAACTGGGCGGCGGCCTGCGCGACCTCGACACTATCGAGCGTTACCTCGACGACGGCCTGAGCTACGTCATCATCGGCACCGCCGCGGTGAAGAGCCCGGGTTTCCTGCACGACGCCTGCACGGCCTTCGGCGGTCATGTCATCGTCGGCCTCGACGCCAAGGACGGCAGGGTGGCCACCGACGGCTGGAGCAAGCTCACCGGCCACGAGGTGGTGGACCTGGCGAAGAAATTCGAGGACTACGGTGTCGAAGGCGTGATCTACACCGACATCGGCCGCGATGGCATGCTCACCGGCATTAACATCGAGGCCACGGTGAAGCTGGCGCGGGCGCTGACGATCCCCGTGTGGGCTTCGGGCGGGCTGTCGGACATCGCCGATGTCGAGCGGCTGTGTGCTGTCGAGTCCGAAGGCATTGCCGGCGTGATCTGCGGACGCAGCATCTACACCGGTGCGCTCGACTTCACCGCCGCGCAACGTCGCGCCGACGATCTGGCTGCCTGAGGCCGCCCGCGGGCCCCTCCAGAAGCAAAAGGGCGCGGCATTTGCCGCGCCCTTTGCGTTCGGGGGTGGACGGTCAGTCCG
>LNFM01013205.1_pt1 | contig 10602 bp, 9 predicted proteins | sample 596031 | NCBI WGS metagenome assembly LNFM01 (sample SAMN04254537, study PRJNA301005) | activated carbon metagenome | isolation source: dual media filters at the Ann Arbor, Michigan drinking water treatment plant | place: USA: Ann Arbor | reverse complement strand
GCCTGCGGCGGCTGTGGCCCGCCGCAGGGCATCAGGACATCAGGTCGCCGGGAGCGCGGCAGGTGCGGCAGGCTCGCCCGGCGCGCGGCCTGCCGGCGCGTCGGCCGCCGGGCCGGCCGTGCCCTCCGCCGCCGCGGCGGACGGGTTTGCCGGCAGCAGCACGGTGAACGTGGTGCCTTCGCCGACGCGGGAATGCACCAGGATCTTGCCCTTGTGCTGGTCGATGATCTTGAACGAGATGGACAGCCCGAGGCCGGTTCCCTTGCCGGTTTCCTTGGTCGTGAAGAACGGATCGAAGATGCGCGGCAGGACGTCGGGCGGAATCCCCTTGCCATTGTCGCGGACCTCGATCATCACGCTGTGGCCGACGGCCTTGGTGGTCAGCGTGATCAGGCCCTTGGTGGCGCCGCTTTCCTCGATCGCCTGCGCCGCGTTGGTGATCAGGTTGAGGAACACCTGGTTGACCTGGGACGCAGCGCACATCACCGGCGGCAGCGTGCCGAACACCTTGCGGACATCGACCCGCTTCAACAGGTGCCGGGCGAGCAGCAGCGTGCTCTCGAGCCCCTGGTTGACGTCGAACGACTGCACCTTCAGCCGGTCGAGGCGGCTGAAGTCCTTCAGGTTGAGCACGATCTCGGCGATCTTGTCGATGCCGTGCAGCCCGTCCTGGACCAGCAGCGACAGTTCGCCCAGGCTGTTGCGGGTGCGCAGCGTTTCGAGGTCGCGGTTGACGCGGCCGAACTGGTCGCGCAACTGGTCTTCCGGCGTGCTGGTGGACTGCAGCATGTGCAGCAGGCGGTCGAACTGCTCGATCAGGTCGACCAGCGAGCCCATGCGGTCGTCGACCATGCCCAGGTTGTTCTTTACGTAGGCGAGCGGGGTGTTGATCTCGTGGGCGACGCCGGCGACCATCTGCCCGAGCGAGGACATCTTCTCGGACTGGATCAGCTGTGTCTCGGACAGCTGCAGCTCCGCCAGCGCGCTGGACAGTTCCTGGGTGCGCGCGGTCACCCGGCGGTCGAGCGACTCGTTGACGTCCTTGAGTTCGTCGTTCGCCCGGTTCAGCAACTGGTAGCTCTGGACCAGGCGCCAGCCGGCGAAGGCAAGCAGGCCGAGCAGCGCCGCGGCATACCAGATGAGCACGGTGCGGTAGCGCTGCTGTTCGGCCGCTGCGGCGCGCAGCTCGGTCTCGAAGCCGTCGATGAGCTGGTCGAGTTCCCGGCCGGCGGTCGACTGCGAGATCACGTTGAACAGGTCCGCCGACAGCTGCCGGCGCCCGACCACCTCGCGCCCGAGCCTGACCAGCGATTCGCGCGCGGCGGTGAGCCGTGCCGACGTGTAGTCGGGCCGTGCTTCGCCAATGCCGGTCAGTGCGGCGTTGATCGAGCGCGCCCGTTCCGGCGAGCCGTCGATCACGTAGGCGCCGAGGTCGGCACCGGCCTGGGTGGCGACACGGTCGAGGTTGAGCAGCGTGCGCTGGGTCGCCGCGTCGACCTGGCGCGTCGCGCGCAGCGCGGAGAGGTACTCCGAGAACCACTGCTGCACCTCGGGCATCGCCGTGGTGACGAAATTGGCTTCGGAGAGGAAGCTGACGGTCACCGCGTTCTTTTCCTGGAACGCCCCGACCATGTCGGGCAGCTTTTCCTGCAGCGTCGCCGAAGGGATGCGCGCCGCCGACTGCTGCAGCGCGCGCAGCGTCTTGCCCACGGTCGGCACCAGATTCACCGCCGCCTCGTAGCCGCGTTCGGCATCCGTGGCTGCACGCAGCAGGATGGTGTCCCAGCGCGCCTCGAGCTCCTTCAGCGCGCGCAGCTGGCCGCTGATCTCGACCACGGCACGTTCATCGAGCGGGCGGGTCTTCCAGTACACGAAGACGAGGGCACCGAGGAGCAGGGCGGTGACCAGCGCGGCCACGCCGATGCGCAGTCCTCCCTGCCCGGCGCGGGCAGGCTGGACTGCCGGGGAACCAGCGTCGGGTGCGGCACGGCGAAGGGCGAGTCGGAACACGGACAGCAGGCCTTTCGGGGACATCCACGATTAACGGTTGGCAATACCCGGACTTGAGCAGGGACGCCCCGGGAAGGATCGGGCAGGCCGTATCCTGCACGCGTTTTCGCAATCACTGAAACTGTCTCAGGAAACTGCGCCAAGTAGCTTAGGCTACAAGGAAAGTCTCGTCCAGCATCCGTGCGGGCGCCGCCCTTCACCCGTAGCCCGATCGGCGCGCCTTCCGCCCTGCCGTCCGCTCCTTCCGACTCGATGAACGATCCTGCCTCGCTCGGCCTGCTGTTCCTCTCCGCACTGGTCGCGGCCACCCTGCTGCCCATGCAGTCGGAGGCCGTCCTGGTCGGCCTGCTGCTGGCCGGGCAGCAGCAGGCCTGGCTGCTCGTGCTGGTGGCCACGTGCGGCAACGTGCTGGGGTCGGTGATCAACTGGTGGCTCGGGCGCGGCATCGAGCGCTACCGCGACCGCAGATGGTTCCCGGTGGGACCGGCTGCGATGCAGCGGGCGGAGCGCTGGTATCGGCGCCACGGCCGCTGGTCGCTGCTGCTCAGCTGGGTACCGCTCATCGGCGATCCGCTGACCGTGGTTGCCGGCGTGCTGCGCGAGCCGTTCCCGACGTTCCTCCTGCTGGTCACGCTCGCGAAGGCGGGACGTTACATCGTGCTGGCGGCGGGCACGGCCGGCCTGCAGAACGTCCCGTGGTGAGGGCTGCTCCCCTGCGGCCCGGGCGCCACCGGAATGGCGCCGGGCGGTGGGTCACTCGCCGAGATAGGCCTGCCTGACCGCATCGCTCGACAGCAGTTCGCCTGCCGGACCTTCGAGGGTGACCCGTCCGCCCTCGAGCACGTACGCGCGGCCGGCCAGTTCGAGTGCGGCGCGGGCGTTCTGTTCGATCAGCAGGATCGACACGCGCTCGGCGGCGATCGACCGGATCGTATCGAAGATGCGCCGCGTGATCAGCGGCGCCAGTCCCATGCTCGGTTCATCGAGCAGCAGCAGGCGGGGCCGCCCCATCAGCGCGCGCGCGATCGCGAGCATCTGCTGTTCCCCGCCGGACAGGGTGCCGGCCAGCTGGCGGCGGCGTTCCCCGAGGCGCGGGAACAGTGCGTAGCTGCGTTCGACGTCGCTGCGCACGCCAGCGGCATCGCGCCGCAGGTATGCACCCATGTCGAGGTTCTCGGCCACGGTCAGCCGCGCGAAGATGCCGCGGCCCTCCGGGACCAGGCTCATCCCGCGCCGGACGCGCTCGTGCACCGGCAGCCGGGTGATGTCCTCGCCGTCGAACACGATGCTGCCCGCGCGCACCGGCAGCGCGCCGGCGATGCCCTTCAGGCTGGTGGTCTTGCCGGCGCCGTTGGCACCGATCACCGCGACCAGCTCGCCCGTGCCCACGTCGAGGTCGATGCCGCGCACCGCGACGATCGATCCGTAGCCGAGCACCATCGCGCGCACCGACAGCATCAGCGGCCTTCCGCCGTGGCCGGTGCGCGGGCATCCGGCGCCGGTGCCCCCAGGTAGGCCTCGATGACCGCCGGGTCGCGCTGCACGTCGGCCGGCACGCCTTCGGCGATGAGCTGGCCATGGTCGAGCACCGCCACGCGGTCGCACAGCCCCATCACCAGCCGGACGTCGTGTTCGATCAGCAGCACCGTGGTGCCCGCGTCGCGCAGCGACACGATCAGCTCGCGCAGCGAGGCCGTCTCGGACGCGTTCATGCCCGCGGCCGGTTCGTCGAGTGCGATCAGTTTCGGGCCGGAGGCCAATGCCCGCGCGATCTCGAGCCGCCGCTGCAGGCCGTACGGCAGGCTGCCGGCCGGCGCGTCCGCGAGTGCGCCCACGCCGACCCGCTGCAGCAGCTCGCGGGCCTGTGCTTCGAGGCGCTGCTCCTCGTCGCGCACCCGGCGCGTGCGCAGTATCGCACCCAGGGCGCCGGTGCTGCTTCGCGCATGCATGCCGACCATCACGTTCTCGAGCGCGCTCATCTGGTGGAACAGGCGGATGTTCTGGAAGGTGCGCGCGATGCCCAGTCGCACCACCCGGTGCACCGGCTCACCGGTGAGACGGTGTCCGTCCAGCAGGCAGTGGCCGGTGTCGGGCGGCGTGAAGCCGGTGATCACGTTGAACAGGGTGGTCTTGCCTGCGCCGTTCGGGCCGATCAGGCCGTATACCGAACCGCGCGCGACATCGATCGACACCCCGGACAGCGCGTGCACGCCGCCGAACGACTTGCCGATGGCCCGCACCGACAGCAGGGGCGGTGCCGAGTTCAACGCGGGCGTCCCGGTGCGCGTGCGAACTCCCGGCTGCGGATCGCCGACGGCCAGAGGCCGGCCGGGCGCCAGCGCATCACCAGCACCAGCGCCACGCCGAACAGCAGCAGGCGCAGGTCGGAGGGTTCGACGAGGACTTCGCCGAACAGCGAACGCTGCCAGCCGCCGATGTAGCGCAGGGCCTCGGGCAGCGTCACCAGCAGCGCGGCGCCGAGCACCACGCCCTTTATGTGGCCCATGCCGCCGAGCACGACCATGCACAGGACCATGATCGATTCCATCAGGCCGAAGCTCTCGGGACTGACGAAGCCCTGGAAACTGGCATACAGGCTGCCGGCGATGCCGCCGAAGCTCGCCCCCATCGCGAAGGCCAGCAGCTTCATGTTGCGTGTGTTCACGCCGGACGCGCTGGCGGCGAGTTCGTCCTCGCGGATCGCCACCCAGGCGCGGCCGACGCGCGAATGCTGCAGCCGGGCCGAGACGAACACCACCAGCACCGTCAGCGCGAGGAACAGGTAGTAGTAGTTGTAGAGCGACGGGATGGACAGTGGCCCGATCTCATGCACCTTGGCCATCGAGACCCCGGCCACTTCGATCGGACGGATCAGCGTGATGCCCTGCGGGCCGTTGGTGAGGTTGACCGGCGCATTCAGGTTGTTCAGGAAGATGCGGATGATCTCGCCGAAGCCGAGCGTCACGATCGCCAGGTAGTCGCCCCGCAGCTTCAGGGTCGGTGCACCGAGCAGCATGCCGAACAGCCCCGCGACCAGTGCCGCAGCCGGCAGCAGCAGCCAGAACGGCAGGTGCAGCCCGAAGTGCGGCGAGGCGCACAGCGCATACAGGTAGGCCCCGACCGCGAAGAACGCGATGTAGCCGAGGTCGAGCAGCCCTGCGAATCCGACGACGATGTTCAGGCCGAGCGCGAGCATCGTGTAGAGCAGCACGAGGTCGAGCACCCTGACCCATGCACGGCCGAGCAGTGCATCGACGATGAACGGGGCGAGCAGCAACGCGGCGATCGCCAGCACCATCAGCATGCTGCGCGCGAGCGGCTGCAGCGGCGCACCCCTCATGGCGAACAGTGCCCTGGCCGCGGCCGGCAGCCTAGGCACGTTCGGCCACCCGTTCCCCGAGCAGGCCCGACGGCCGGAACACCAGCACCAGGATCAGCACCGCGAAGGCGAACACGTCCTGGTAGTGGCTGCCGAGGAAGCCACCGGTCAGCGCGCCGATGTAGCCGGCGCCCAGGCTTTCGATCACGCCCAGCGCGAGGCCGCCGAGCATCGCACCCGACACGTTGCCGATGCCCCCCAGCACCGCGGCGGTGAACGCCTTCAGGCCGAGCATGAAGCCCATGTGGTAATGCGCCTGCCCGTAATAGCCGGCGATCATCACGCCGGCGACCGCCGCCAGCGCGGAACCGATCATGAAGGTGAACATGATGATCCGGTTCACGTCCACGCCCATCAGCCCGGCCAGCGCCGGGCTCTGCGAGGTGGCGCGCATCGCGCGGCCCATCCGGGTGCGGTGGATCAGCAGCAGCAGCAGGGCCATCAGGGTGACGGTCATCACCACGATCAGCACCTGGGTGCCGGTGATCGTCGCGCCGAGCACGGCATGCGGTTCGTTCGGCAGCAGCGGTGGGAACGAGATGTACTGGCGGCCCCAGATGATCATGGCCAGGTTCTGCAGCACGATCGACATGCCGATGGCGGTGATCAGCGCGGTCAGCCGCGGTGCATCGCGCAGCGGCCGGTAGGCCACGCGTTCGAGCAGGGCCCCCAGCAGCATGCAGGCCGGGATCGCGATGCCCACGCCGGCGAGCACGACCACCGGGCCGGGCAGTCCGCTGCCGGTGCCGATCGTCACGACCACCGAGATCGCGATCATCGCGCCGATCATCACGACCTCGCCATGGGCGAAATTGATCAGCCCGAGGATGCCGTAGACCATCGTGTAGCCGAGCGCGACCAGGGCATAGATGCTGCCCAGCACGATGCCGTTGATCAGCTGCTGGACGAAGATGTCGATCGGGTCCGCCCCACGAAAGAAAACGCCATCGGCGACACGGGAAGCAATCCGTGTGCCGATGGCGTCGGGAATCGGCGCGTCGCGTCTACTTGGCGGGTGCGGGTGCGGCCGGTGCCGGGGCAGGCGCCGGTGCCGGTGCCGGTGCCGCCGCAGGAGCGGCAGCCGGCGCGGCGGGCGCGCCTTCCGCCGGCTTCGGGGCCTCTGCAGGCGCCGGCGCGGCGGCCGGGGCGGGCGGTGCCGCGCCCCCGATCGTCTCGAGCGTGGCCCAGGCATCGCCCTTGACCACGTACATCGTCACCCCGCCGGCCTTGATGTCGCCCTTTTCGTCGAACGAGATGTTGCCGGTGACGCCCTGGCGGTCGATCTTCGCCAGCGCCTCGAGGATCTTCGCCGGTGCCGTCGAATTCGCCGCCTTCATCGCGTCGATGATCGTCCAGGTGGCGTCATACGCGAACGGTGCGTAGATCTGGATGTCGCCGAACTTCGCCTTGAACTTCGCCGAGAACTGCTCGCCGCCAGGCATCTTGTCGAGCGGCAGGCCGGGCGAGGACGCGATCACGCCCTGGGCCGCGGCACCGGCCAGCTTGATGAACTGCGCGCTCTGTGCGCCGTCGCCACCCAGCAGCTGTGCGCCCAGCTTGAGCGTGCGCACCTGCTCGGCCATCGGACCGAACTGGGCATCCATGCCGCCGAAGAACACGAGGTCGGGCTTCCTGCCGCGCAGGGTGGTCAGGATCGCCCGGAAGTCGGTCGCCTTGTCGTTGGTGTACTCGCGCCCGACGATGTTGCCGCCGGCGGCCTTCACCGCCTTTTCGAACTCGTCCGCCAGGCCCTGTCCGTACGCGGTCCGGTCGTCGATGATCGCGATGCGCTTGCCGGCGAGCTGGTTCACGGCGAACTCGCCGAGCACCTTGCCCTGCTGCAGGTCGTTCGCGATGACCCGGTAGGTCGTCTTGAAGCCCTGGGCGGTGTAGGCCACCGCGGTCGCTGATGGCGAGACCTGGGGAATACCGGCATCGCTGTAGATCCGCGACGCCGGAATGCTGGCGCCGGAGTTCATGTGGCCGACGACGGCCGCCACCTTCTTGTCGACGAACGACTGGGCCACGACCGTGGCCTTGGTGCCCGATGCCTCGTCATCCTCGGATACCAGTTCGAACTTCACCCGGGCGCCGCCGATCAGGATGTTCGCGGCGTTCGCTTCCTCGATCGCCAGGCGGGCGCCGTTCTCGACATCCTTGCCGAGGTGTGCCTGCGGGCCGGTCAGCGGGGCGGATACCCCGATCAGCACGGTCACTTCGGCCGGCGGTTTCGGGGCTTCGGCCACGGGCTTCGGCGGTTCTTCCTTGCTGCAACCGGCGATCAGCAGGGCGGCGCTGGCGACCAGTGCGAGCGAACGGCTCGCACGGTGGAACAGGTTGGACATCGGGTTCTCCTGGGGGGCGGGCATGGCTGTAACGGGCGCGTCAGCGGCGGATTATCGCCCTGCGGCAGCCCACAGAGAAGGGGGGGCGCCGCGGCTTGCGCGGGATCTGCCCGAAAGAAAAAGCCGGCCAATCGGCCGGCTTCCAGGGACCCGAGGGTCTGGACCGCTTATTTGTAGGTCAGGATGTAGCGCACCATCGTGCGGATATCGGCTTCCGCGATGTGCTTGTGGGGAGGCATGGCGATCTGGCCCCAGACCCCGCCGCCGCCGTTGAGGACGTGGGCGACCAGCTTGTCTTCAGCGCCCTTGACGTTGCGGTACTTGTTGGCGACGTCGAGGTGCGCCGGACCAACCAGTTTCTTGTCGACCGCATGGCACGCCAGGCAGCCGCTCTTGGCCAGGAGTTCCTTCCCGGCGCCGGGATTGGCGGGCGCACCCTTGGCCTGCGCAAAGGCGCCGGACACCGCGCCGGCGGACAGCATCGCGGCGAGCGCGATCGAACCTACCCAGTTCTTCATTTGAATCCTCCGGATTGAAACGTGCGGAAGTATATCCGACGCCGCGTTGTCGGCGGCATTGCCGGCAGCGTGCCCAGACAGTAACGCCGGGCCGGCAGGCGGGTTGACCTCGACAGATCCACCTGCCCCCGGAAACGCCCCGGGGCCTGCGGGCTTCCGATCAGAGCTCGCTGAGCATCCGCTCGTAGATGAACAGCTGCAGTGCGTTGCGCTGGGGGCGGTCAAGGTCGGTGAATTCCAGCCCGCAGGCGCGGTACTGGCTGGACGTGTCTTCCGCCTCGCGCGCGTTGCGGATCGTGCCCGGCATGTCGAAGGTGATCGGCTCGCCGCTGACCTGCAGGCGGAACGCCACCTCGACCGCGGTGCCCACCACCGCCAGCTCGCGCGGCACGTGCACCAGCATGCCGGCGATGCTCAGGTCCCTCATGTTGCAGGCCACCCTGCCGCGCTGCCCGGCGCGGCCGACCGAGGCCACTGCATTGAGCTGGATCCGGTGCGCCTTGCGGATGGACGTGCTGCGCACCTGGTTCGGGAAGCTCAGGTGCAGGTAGGGGTAGGGGGCGAGCTGGCACTTCAGCACGGAAGTGTCGAAGCTGTAGGCGAACTTGCCGCGCAGCGCCATCACCTTCAGCCGCTGCCCGTCCTTCATGTAGATCATCGCGCCGTCGACCACCGGGTGGCTGACCAGCAGGCTGCGCTTGTCCATCGACCCGATCAGCCGCACCGGGTAGCGGTCGGCGGTGCCGTCGTCGAAGCGCAACTGCAGCGGGTCGCCCATGCGCAGCGTGGTGTCCAGGAAGCCGACGATGGCTTCCTCGGGGGCGTCGGATACGGCCTTCGCCACCGGCAGGTCTTCGGCGGCCAGGCCGCGCCGTTCGTTGGCTTCGTTCGCCGCGATCTGCGACGCCAGCACCGACGGCCGGTAGAGCAATCCCTTGCCCTGTGGTTTCGTGTCGTCGCTGAACATGCCCTGGTCGCGCAACGACTGCAGCACGAAATCCGACTCGATCACGCAGCCGTGGCCGAGCAGCAGGACCCGGTCCTTGTCATAGACCGAGTACGGGATCGGTTTCCCGATCTGGAGGTCGTCCTTGCGAAGCGGTTGCAGCGGCATCCGGGCCATTCCGAACGGAAGAGATATCCGGAATAACGGCGGCCCGGCGCCGGAACTTTAACGCGCCCTCCCGGGGCGCCGGTGGTCAGTCGTCGAACCGGTCCGTCACCGCGCCCTTGCTGGCGGTCGAGACCAGGCGGGTGAACTTGCCCATCAGGCCGCGCTTGAAGCGTAGCGGCGGCGGCGTCCAGGCCGCCTTGCGGCGGGCGATCTCGGCGTCGTCCACGTTCAGCTGGATCAGCAGCCGGTCGGCGTCGATGGTGATCGAATCGCCTTCCTTCACGAAGGCGATCGGGCCGCCGACCTGGGCTTCCGGCGAGATGTGGCCGACCACCATGCCCCAGGTGCCGCCGGAGAACCGGCCGTCGGTGATCAGGCCGACCGAATCGCCGAGTTCCTGGCCGATCAGCGCCGCGGTCGGTGCCAGCATCTCCTGCATGCCTGGGCCGCCCTTCGGGCCCTCGTAGCGGATCACCACCACGTCGCCGGCGACGATCTTCCGCGCCATGATCGCTTCCATCACCTGGTTCTCGGAGTCGAACACCCGCGCCGGACCGGTGATCTGGCGCTGCTTCAGGCCGGTGACCTTGGCGACGCAGCCCTCGGGCGACAGGTTGCCCTTCAGGATGGCCAGGTGGCCTTCGGCATACATCGGGTTGTCCCAGGGACGGATCACGTCCTGGTCGTCGCGGCGGGTCGTCGGATGCAGGGCCAGCTCCTCGGCCATCGTGCGGCCGGTGATCGTCATGCAGTCGCCGTGCAGCAGGCCCTTGTCGAGCAGCATCTTCAGCACCACCGGCACGCCGCCGGCCCGGTGGAAGTCGGCGGCGACATACTTGCCGGAAGGCTTCAGGTCGCACAGCACCGGCACGCGCCGGCGTACCCGCTCGAAATCGTCGATCGTCCACTCGACGTCGGCGGCGGAGGCGATCGCCAGGAAGTGCAGCACGGCATTGGTCGATCCGCCGGTGGCCATGATCAGCGACACCGCGTTCTCGATCGACTTGCGGGTGATGATGTCGCGCGGGCGCAGGTTCCTGCCGATCGCCTGCACCAGCACTTCGGCGGACAGCGCCGCCGAATCGGCCTTCTCGGGATCGGGCGAGGACATCTGGGAGGAGCCGAGCAGGCTCATGCCCATCGCCTCGAACGACGACGACATCGTGTTCGCGGTGTACATGCCGCCGCAGGCGCCGACCGACGGGCAGGCGTTCTTCTCGATGCCGATGAAGTCTT
>LNFM01013204.1_pt1 | contig 10602 bp, 13 predicted proteins | sample 596031 | NCBI WGS metagenome assembly LNFM01 (sample SAMN04254537, study PRJNA301005) | activated carbon metagenome | isolation source: dual media filters at the Ann Arbor, Michigan drinking water treatment plant | place: USA: Ann Arbor | reverse complement strand
GCTGTACCTTGGAGCCGGGCGGCCGGTACTTGACGCGCCACGAGCCCGTGCCGTCGCCGCGCGAGGCGAGGTGCAGTCCGGGATGCTTGTCGACCGTATAGACGCCGCGCTCCTTGAGCTTTGACTTGATGACGAGAGCGTTCGCCTTGATTGCAGACATCGGATCAACTCGCGAGTCACCAACCGTTGATGATCGATATCAGTGCCTCACATCCGAGTCCAGTGCCTCACAAGTGCCTCACGACTCGCGCCAACCCCGGTCCGCCGAAGTCTCCCACGGTCTCTAGGAAAATCGCGCAATATATTGTATTAACGAGCTTTAACTTGAGACAGCGCAGGACGCGCACGGAAGAGGAAAGACCCTTCTGCCGATCTGGGGGACTGGGGGTCGGAGGTTCAAATCCTCTCGCTCCGACCAATTAAATCAAGGACTTAGACCACTTCCCGAAGGCAACAAAAACCGCCAAGGCAACACGTAGGCAACAGTTTGGCCGAGGTTGCGGGCTGTCCTTCTCGATGCAGCGGCAACGGGTGGCACGTCCGGCGCTGTTTCCAGCCTCGGGCTGGCGGGTTCGGGCGGGTGTAAACACCGCCGCTCGGCAAGGGGTGCAGGGGCGAGCGCGGAGCGGCTCCCCCGTCGAGTTGGTTTTCTGAAAACGTGTAAACGTTTACAAAAACACATCTCGCTATCCCTCAACTTCCACCCTCCATCCCCCTGTTTACCGTTGCTCATCATCTCCGCTCTCTCCACCGCACCCAATCATCCGTCCAAGTCTCTCAACGTGTCCGTGGTGCGTGTTCGTGTGTGGTCGGCTGGGTGGATGCGCCCTTCGTTCTGAACGCTCGCCACGAGGCTTCCCCGCGTGGGGTCGGGCTGAGGCAGTTGTGTTGACAACTGCCCATCTGGCTGTGTGGCAGATTGCAAGGTCCTGAGGCTGCTCATTCCTGCCGCCTCAGCAATCGTCGCGCTCGCCATGTTGCGCGGCAACGACCGTATCCCGCATGGGCGGAGACGAGCCTCTTCGCTCGGCTCCGGTCGCCGGTCCTTCTCCGGCGACAAGGGCGTGGCCCGACCACTTGGGAGGGAGCCGTCCTCAAATTTGCACGTAGGCTGATTATATGCCATAATTGAACGATGGGCACATTGAGTACCTACTTCGATAAAATTGCAGCTGCAACCGGTGGATGCTTCGGCGCAATCGGTGGCGGTCATGTCACATCGACACTTGCTCACGGCGCTATGCTTTGGATGGGAGTCGGCTCTGGCGTGGTCCCCGGCGTAAATCAATCGAACTCCCGCTGAATGCGGCGGTACACTGCTGTAAACAGGATAAGCGCATCCTCGAAGCGACGATTGCCGATTGTCCATCCGGCATTCTGGCCGTGGGCAATCTGGTTCATGTTGAGGCCTGTCCGACGCACCTCTCGAAACAAGGCGGGGTCTGTGATTCCGATGGAGACGCGCTCGGCTGCAATGTCGACGGCGCGACGTGCTGACATGACGCTCGGCGAATGGTTGGCAAAGGTTGTCAACGAGGCCGTCGTAACGCAAAACAGCACAAGGCAAGTTCCTGCGCCGCGCATCGAGGAAGTGTTGAACAAGATGCTCGAACGATTGGAAGCCTTGGAGACGACACCGCGCCCTCGCGGTTTCTGGGACTGGATGCTGGGGCGCAAGAACGTTACGCAGTAACATTTCTGTTCAACTTTTCGTACAACAGAAGTGAACAAACTATCAGAAGTGCTTGTAAACGGAGCCATCCGGCTAAAACAGGTTCACGGAAATCTCGCATGTTCGCTCGTCGCTAAAAGTTGGCCGTGCCACCGTCGAGCAGCGGCAAAGACGCCTGTTCCGGTGCTGCTCCGCGCAGCTTGTAGCCTTTCACGAAGGCCAGCCGGTCGCCGTTGAACATGAAGCGGATGTTGACGAAGAATGTCTCGTTGAGGGGGGACCGATAGAGAAACTCCTTCTCCAGAAGTTCGCGCAAGCCGCGATAATAAACTGAGCGTTTCAGGCTCGATGTCATGCACGACAGGACAATCGTGTCCTTGCCGTGCGATTCCCTGAGCGTCCGATAAACGACCTCGAACACGGAAAGGCCAGCCTTGCTGAGGCCCGACGCCTGTTTGAGGCCGTCGAGGTAAAGCTTGACGAACCGCTCCTTGTCCACTTCCTCCCACTGGTAAGCGATTGCGGCTTCGCCATCGAGGCTGCTGCCGACTTCGAACCCGCGCTTGTCGTCACCGATACGAACGCGACGCGGTTTTCTGAACTCTGCCACGTTCGGGATACTGGGATTTGAAGTATAAACAGGGATGCCCCGTTTCTCACCTTGCACCGATGAAACTGCAAAAATATTCTCCATTTGATACCTCTATAATAAGAATTTAGTTACACAGTCTGGTGAATTAATCCTCAGAAATCAACCCTTAAAATGAGAAATAATTCTCCATTTCTGCAACTTTCTTCTCAATTATTGAAACATCATTCCGCAGTTTTATGCCGCCTTGCGGGGATAAAGAATATAAGAAGGAGAAAAGCCTCTTGTAGTAGCCGCAAGAGCTAAACGGAAAGAGGCTTTTCTCTCCCCCCTAAATCCCCCCGCAAAAATCGGGGCGGGTGGGTGTGTTTTTCTTCCTTCTTCGGGGCTGGTCTCGACCGTCCATCCCCTCGGAGCCGCCGTCGCTCGCTTGCCCTCCCCAAGAGGGCGAGCGACAAGGCGGAGAGGGGTGGCGGTCCCATCCCCTTGGTGGGTCCTGAGCGAGTGGGCCGCACTGCAAGCTATGGAGCGCTGACGCGCATCTTTCTTGCCGCCTTCGCTTCGCTCTGGCGTCTGGCGGGGTTTCACACCCCGCACCCCGTGGGATATTTGGACAAGGGCGAGAGATTTAAGGGTTTTGGTTGGTGTGTTTGGCGAGCATGTCCTCGACGGTCGCCTTCAGCGTGGCTGAATGGATCGTGATGACGCCCCAGAGGATGATTTCACTGATGCGCTGATATTCATGGCGGAGTTTGTTGCCGATGGTTCTGATGGCATGCCACGGCGTCGCCGGATGCTCGTCGAGCCATTCCGCCGGAATGCGGCGCACCGCTTCAGAGATTACCATGATGGAATAGGAAGCTGCTCGCACGTCGGATGAGCTGGCCTTGAAACTTTCGAAGGTCGTGCGGTCACGGACCGAGTGGAGGAATTCAATTTCCTTGAGGATGTCGCGCAGCGGAATGAGGTCGTCTTTCATGGCATTTACAACACGCGCACGGCGTCGCGCTCGATGGCCGGTTTCATCAAAGGGTGCAAGGCATCGTGGGTGCCAAGCTGAACCTTGAGGCCCAACTCGCGCGATAGCATGTCCTCAAGCGCGACAAGTTCCACGAACCCGAATTTCTCTGGGTCGAAGTCCACGAACACGTCGAGGTCGCTGTCGGCCCGTTCCTCGCCGCGAGCGCGTGAGCCATAGATATACAGCGCCGTCGCGCCCAAGGCCCTGACGGCCTCGGCTCGTTCGCGTATGCGTGCAATGATATCCGCTCGGCCCATGGCGTCTGCTGCTCCTTCCCTTCAGGATACCCCAATCGGCGTTGATTTTCCAGCTTCGCCGTGTGCGCCCTGCAACCGCCCGATATGCCGCGCCCATAACTCCAAGGCCCCGCGCATCTCGTCGAGGTACTGGAACCGATTGTAGACACCGGCCACACCGCCGAAGGTGCCAGTGACATGGTTCAGGATGCGCTCGACCACATGCGGCGGCACACCCGCCCGCGCCATGCCGGTTGCTGCCGTCCGCCGCAAATCGTGCAACGTCCAGTCGTGCAGCTTGGCGCTCGCGTCGAGCGTCCGCTTGCCCTTCGAGTATCCAGAGTAGGCTTGCTCCGGCATGCCCCGCGCCGGAAACACCAGCGGGGACGTTTCAGAGCGCGGCACCTGCCGCAACACGGCGACCGCGCCAGCCGTCAGCGGCACCATGTGCGGTTTGTGGTTCTTGGTCCGGCTGCTTGGAATGGTCCAGAGGCCGCCGTCGAGGTCCAACTCGTCCCATCGCATGCCGACCACTTCGCCGCGCCGTTGCGCCGTCAACATGAGAAGCTGCACGATGCGACCAAACGGGTAGCCCTGCCCCTCGGCGGCCTGCCAGATGATGGCAAGTTCGGGGTCCGTCAACACGCGCTCGCGACTGTTGGCCTTTACCGGCGGCTTGATGGTCCGGCACGGGCTGTCATCCAGCAAACCGCGTTCGGTGCACCAGTTGAAAAACTTGCGGATGGCTGCGAAGGCATGGCGGGCAGAGGATGGCTTGCCGCGCTCCATGATGCTGTCGATTACGGCCAGCACGTCCGGTTTTCGGATGTCGGTGAGCGCGTAGCGGTCCCAAACCGGCACGAACACGGAGCGCAACAGCCGTTCGGTTTCCTCCGCCGTGCTGGCCCTGTTGTTCCGCTTCACGTATCCGGTGATGAAGGCTTCGACGGTTGCCCCGAAGCCATCGGCCCTTGGAGCGGGCCTAGAGCTCGTACGACGGTCGCGGGGGTCCTTACCCTCACTCAGCTCCGCCCGCGCTGTCTCCGCCTTCCTGCGGGCTTCCTGTAGGCTGGTGGCTGGATACTGCCCGAGGCCGTCGCGCCGCCAGTCGCCGCGAAAGCGATAGACCATGACGAAGGTCTTGGTGCCGCTGGCGCTGCACCGGATTCCGAAGCCGGAAATCTTGGCATCCCAAATATCGACCTGCCCGCGCTCGGGAGCCGCCATTTTACGGATGTAAACATCGGTGAGCTGGATTTTGTCGGTCATGGTTCTAGGCAACACCTAGGCAACAGTTTGGCTGGGCTTGCATGTGGGGCTGCGTTACACCATGTTCAACCATCCTGCGGATATTTATGCGTAAACAGCCATGGCAGGTTACAGCATGGAACACCCCGAAACAGCTAAAATCCGGACTGGGGGACTGGGGGTCGGAGGTTCAAATCCTCTCGCTCCGACCAATTAAATCAACTAGTTAGACATATCGTGAGCTGAATGTAAGATTTATAAGGTACCGCGGAGGTACCAAAATGCGGGGCAATGGTGCGGATTTCTCCGTACCCTTGACGGCGCCAGGCAGTCCCAATCACCACGTCTCTTGCGCTTTCGGTGCAGCTGTGCGGGCGAATATTGGATCGCGCGGCAAGGTCGAAGCCTTGCGCGAGGGGGGACGCTCGCACGGCAGCGATCGATGTGCAGCCGCCGCGTAGCTGCACCGGCCAGTGGGGCAATTTATTTTACGGAAACTGACAGAAGGGGAAGGGCGCCTAAGTGGCGCCCGCTTGTCTGCCCTTCAGCCAGGTCACCGCCTGGCTGGCTTTAGCGGCGGCGGTGAAGATCGCCTTCGGATCGTCCTTGAGGAGCTGCAGCCAGTTGGCAAGGTACTGGCCGTGGTCGGCACGCGTATCCTGCGTGACGCCGGTCTCGGCGCACAGCATCGCGGCGCCAATTTCCGCGACGAGTTCCTCGGCCGCAACCTCGGCCTTATTGAAGCGCTTGGAGAGATCGCGATTGCAGCGGCTCGGATGACCTGAAAAGTGCGTCAATTCGTGGAGCAGCACGGCGTAGTAGCCCTCGTCGCGGGTCATCGTGTCGGTGCCACAGAAGAGCCCCTCGTCCGGCATCTGGATGTGATCGCTCGACGGGCAATAGAAGGCGCGCTCACCACCGTGTCGGATGTCGGCGTTGCAGGCCGCGATGAAGCGATCGGCGGCCTCGATGCGCTCGATCGGACCGAGGCGCTCCGGGCGACCCGGATCGTCGAAGCCTTCGACCTCGGCGATGTTGAAGACGCGCGACGCCTTGGCGACACGGCGCTTGCCGTCATCGTCGGCGCTCTCCGGATCGGGATCGACGTCGAACTCCTTGTAGTATGTGGCGTTCGCGGATATGTGGCGCAGGCTGCGTCAACGGCGCTGTGGAGCGGCCATCCGGGTGGCTTTCGCCACATATTTCCTTGCCAGTGATTGCTCGCCGTCGACACCGACGGAGGATCACTCATGCACGACCAGCTTTTCCGCCACCCCGCAGTCATCGCTCGCTATCTCGCCGGACCGTATGCCGAGGAGCGCGAGCGCTTCTTGATGCAGGCTCATACCAAGGGCTATTCGCGGTCGACTTTGGAGCGCATGGCCCCCGTGCTCCTGGTTGCCGCGCAAGCGGCCCATCGCGATGGTGGTCACCTCAACAGCGAGCAGTTGAAGGTGGCGCTCATCAGTCAGATGGAACTTCGACTCGGCCGTCCGCCATCCGCTCACACGTTGAGGCTGCTCCTCGGCTGGAGCCGGGCATGGCTGCGCAGCATTGGCGCGTTGACGACGGCGGAGAAGGTGCCGCATCGTTTCAGCCGCGAGCTTCGCGCGTTCGTCGAGCATATGCGAACCGAGCGGGGGCTTTCGTCGGCGACGATCGCGAACCGGATGCATCTGACGGAGGGCTTCTTCGCATCGTTGCCGACACACGTGGGCTCGATCGGCACGATCAGTCTCGATCAGATCGAGGTCTTCTTGCTGGGAGAATCCAAGCGGGGATGGAGCCGCCGATCTTTACGTCAGCTGGGCAGTAGCCTGCGCAGCTTTTTCCGGTTTGCCGCCAGTCGGGGGTGGTGCAGCCCGGCTCTCGCATCTGGTCTCGAGCTGCCGCGGATCTATGATCTTGAGGACGTGCCCCAAGCGCCTTCGATTGACGAGGTAGACCGGCTTCTGGCGAGCACGGCGGCAGGCCGCGACCACCCTGCGATCCGGGACCATGCCATCTTGCTCCTGTTCGTCCACTATGGATTGCGCCGCGGCGAGGTCGAGCGGTTGACGCTCGACGATCTCGATTGGCAGGGGGAGACGATCCGCATTGATCGGCGCAAGAGCCGGCAGGTGCCGACCTATCCTCTTTCAGCCGCGGTCGGCGAGGCCATTCTGCGCTACCTGCGCGAAGCTCGGCCACGGTCTTCGCACCGAGCCGTGTTCCTCACGCTGAGGCCACCATATCGTCCGCTGTCCGCCGATGGCTTCAGCATAATGGTTCACCGTCGGCTCGTCGGGCAAGGCATCAAGCTCGACCGCCTCGGCGCACACTGCCTGCGGCACGCCTGTGCCGGCCAGTTGCTGGAGGCTGGCTTCACCATGAAGCAGATCGCCGACCATCTCGGCCATCGCAGCATGGACAGCACTCGGATCTATACCAAGATCGATCTCATCGGTCTGCGCCAAGTAGCGGAACTCGATCTTGGAGCCCTGCTATGACCACGGCCACGATCATCACCAGCTACATCGAGCACAACCGCGGCCTCGGTAAGCGCTTCAGGAACGAGGCCTACATCCTGCAGGCGTTCGCCCGCTCCGTCGGCGATATCCTGCTTCCTGAGATCGAACCTGCGATGATCTCGCGGTTCATCGACCACCAAGGCAATCGAGATCTCACCAAGCGTAGAAAGCATCGCATTTTGGCACGCTTTTTTCGCTTTGCGGTCGCGCACGGGCACCTCAAGGCGTCGCCGGTTGCCATCATCAAATGGAGGCGCTCGTCGCCATCGCGCACGCCCTACATTTATTCCGAGGACGAGTTGCGGCGGCTGCTCGCAGCCGTGCCGGAAGCGACGCCCGCACGGTCGCATATCGATGCCGAGACGCTGCGGACCTATCTGCTTCTCTTGTACGGCGCAGGACTGCGCCGCAGCGAGGCTCGCCGCCTCACGGTCGACGATGTCGATATCGTGCAATCGCTTCTGCGTGTCCGGGAGACGAAGTTCTTCAAGTCGCGCATTGTGCCCTTGGGTACCGACTTGAGCACGACGATCGCCGCCTACGTGGCAAAGCGCAGGCAGATCGCCGATGGAGGCAGTGCTCTGCTGGTCAAGCGCGACGGCACTGCGCTGTCGGATTCAGCAGCAGCCAACGCGTTCAGGCGCCTGCGTGGGATTGCAGGCATCCGGCGGGAGGGCGACGCGCGCAATCAGCCGCGCCTGCATGACTTGAGGCACACTGCGGCCGTCCACCGCCTCATTGCCTGGTATCGCTCCGGAGCCGACATCAACGATTTATTGCCGAAGCTTGCGACCTACCTTGGGCACAAGAATCTGTCGGGGACGCAGCACTATCTGCCTATGACGGAGGAGTTGCTCGCCGAGGCAAGCCGCCGCTTCGAGGCCTTCGCTCGGGGGGCATGTCATGGCTGATCAGTCGTCGCTTGGCTATTGGGTCCGACGGTTCCTGTTGGAGTATGCCGCGTCTGAGCGGAACCTCTCGCCCAACACGTGCGCCAGCTATCGCGACATGCTCGTTCTTCTGCTGCCCTTCGCGGCTGCTGCCAAGCGTGTTCCCGTGGACAAGCTGTCCGTGACAGACCTGTCCGCCGAGACCGTGCGAAACTTCCTCGATCACCTCGAGCGCGATCGCAAGTGCGGCACCGCCACACGGAACCAACGTCTCGCCTCGGTGCGGGCGCTGGGGCGGTTCATCGCCGCCCACAGTCCCGAGCATGTGGCGTGGTGCGCTCAAATTCGGATGGTGCCGGTCAAGAAGGGCCTCGCTGCCGGCCTCACCTATCTCGAGAGGTCAGAGATCGACGCGCTGCTGGCAGCTCCCGATCAATCCACGATCCAGGGAGCCCGTGACCATGCCTTGCTGCTGTTCCTCTACAATGCTGGCGCCCGCGTGAGCGAGGCCGTGTCGCTGCGTATCGGCGATGTCGACTGGCACAATAGGTCCGCGAGGATCATCGGCAAAGGCAACAAAGAGCGCCGCTGCCCGCTATGGGCCGAGACCATCGAGCAACTGCGCCGCCTCGGGGCGGACCGCCCCACCGATGCGCGATTGTTCCTCAACCGGCGAGGTGAGCCGCTGACGCGCTACGGCGTGCACACGCTCGTCGAGCGGTACGTTGCCAGGATCGCGCAGTCGATGCCGTCTCTGGGGACCAAGCGCATCAGCCCTCACATCATCCGGCACACGACGGCGACGCACCTTCTGCAGGCAGGCGTGGATATCAACACGATCCGCGCTTGGCTCGGACACGTGTCCGTCGACACCACCAGCATCTACGCCGAGACCGACCTCGCTACCAAGGCGCGGGCACTTGCCACGCTCGATCGCGGCAAATCAGGCCGCAAGGCCGGCGGATGGTCGGGACGGCCGGACGTCATGGCATTCCTCCGCACCCTATAGGCATTCAAAAATGTGGCGCAGAAAACCGGCCTATGACCGGGCACCAAGCCCGATCTGCCTCTGCGCCACATATCCGCGAACGCCACATACTACAAGTTATGTGGCCGGCCACATAACTTGTAGAAGATGACGATTTCGGACTTCGCGCCCTTGACGACCTGGGCACCAAGTTCGGACCATTGGCGAAAAGTCGCCCACAGCGGCGACGTAAATCCGCGCAGCTCGGCGGCGACCCAGAGGTTGACGGTGTTGATACCATTGTAAGCGGCTTTGGTCGAGGCGTTCTCGGGCATCCAGAGGGCACGACCGGATCGGCGCCAGGGCATCTGCGGCTTGCCGGGATCGGCCTCGATGGCCTTGATGAGGTTTGCAGTGATCTCGGCGTGGAGGTCACGCTTCGGCGTGGTGTTGCGGTTTGACATGTTCGGCCTCCATTCATCTGCGCCCGCCATGAGCGGTGGGCGTGACGAACGGAGCGCCGCGGGGACCGAGGGGGCGCGGAACCCGGAGGGCGGCCTGGCCGCAGGCCAGAGTCCGAGGCCTTCAGGCCTTGAAGCGCGCCCGCCCCGCGGCCAAAGTCGGCACAACTGCCCACCGCCAGGGCGGGCTTGTCAGGGGGGAAGCCGGGCAAAATGCGGGAGCGCGGAAGGGCAATCGCTGTATCACGGCGAACAACGAGCTGCGCCAATCGCTACCGAGAGTAAGGTGGGCCAGATGGGATGTCGTTGCCGAAAAGGAACGCGTTGCGGTCTACGGTCGATCCCACAAGCCGCCATTGAGTGCACCGCGACCGATGGTTCGCAGAGCGCCGCCTATCACGTCCGGATTCGAAGGGACTTCGTCAGGCTTTCATATGTCGAACTTCTCCGCGATCTCGATTCGCGTTGCCGCCTTCAATGCCGGAGTAGCGCACCGTGCTTTCGATCTTCGAGTGTCCGAGCGGCAGCTGGACCGGGCGGAGCCGATTCGTGGGTAGATCAGTCCGGCCTTCGTGCGTCACAGCGAGTGTGTGCCAAAATTCGCTGGATTAAGACCGATGCTGGTCACCCACTGCTGAAAGGGCCGCGCGTACTGCCGCGGCCTGAGCCCCCTCTGTCGCCACGACCGGCGAAAAGGAACTGACCCGTCGCCGCCAACGTCATGCCCTCAGCAAAGTTTAATCAGTTCGGCCTGTCCTGGGACCAACAAGTCCCATCGCCAGATTATTTCCGTAGCTGCTGCAGCGCGGCAATACGCGACTCGATCGGTGGATGGGTCGAGAACAAGGCCATGAGGCTGGGTTTGTCGCTGATCCCCGACGCCTGGATGGATTTAGGCAGCTCGCCCGGCTCGACTCGAGCAAGGGTCGCGAGCGCGCTGATCATGCTGTTGGGCTGGCCCATGTAGCTGGCGGCGCCCGCATCCGCGCGGAACTCTCTATGGCGGGA
>LNFM01013203.1_pt1 | contig 10603 bp, 11 predicted proteins | sample 596031 | NCBI WGS metagenome assembly LNFM01 (sample SAMN04254537, study PRJNA301005) | activated carbon metagenome | isolation source: dual media filters at the Ann Arbor, Michigan drinking water treatment plant | place: USA: Ann Arbor | reverse complement strand
GCTTCTTGCCTTCTGCCCACTCTCTACCGTCTTCATCAACGTCTCGCGCTCGCCGCCGATTTCCGCAATCTGACCGTTCAGGGCGTTCCTCTCCGTGCGAAGCCCCAGTGCTGTCGCGCTAAGCCGGATCGCTTGGGGCGTACCGGAACCGGTGGACCTTACATATGCGGCAAGGGCACGTACCGGTACAGCTGTGTAGTACGCCGCGCCCACGATCTCGTTGTCTCCGCCATACGGTGGTGGCTCTACGGGCCAGGAACCATCGGCTTTCTGCTGTGCCACGATCCACTGGATAGCGCGGTCCACTGACGTCATGATCTTCTCGTCCGCGCTTAGGCTGCACTCCAGACAGTTCATGACGACGTAGGCGGTGCTTGATACTCTGGCCTCCCAGTGAACATGCTGCCCGCCAGCCGACGACTGAGCCCTGGCTCGAATGAGTCGCAGCACGGCCTCGCGGTGCTCCTCAGTCAGGTCCGATGGGGCGAGCGTCTCCAACACGGCAAGTACGTGAGCCGAGGTATCAGCACGATCCGCCCACGCTGTCTCGGGAGTGAACTGTTCCAGCACTCGGTTGACGAGCTTCGAGTAGTCCGCTTCTCCCGGCTCTTTGAATACGGCGAGGCACTTGAGATAGAACACCTCCAAGAGTTGGTCCGGAGCGGGTCCACTGTGACCCCGGACGTGTCTCTCAATAACTTCCATATCCAGGGCGGTCGTCGTGAACTGTTCTGGAACTCGCATGAGGGGCGCTACACGCCAGAATCCCCATTGATGGCGCGTCACCGCATCAGAGGTAAGGAACCGTACTCCCGCCAGCAGACGCTCGTCGGTAGCTGCAAACCCGGACGTCACCAGAGCCATAACGGCGTGACAGCTTGCAATTACCTGGTCCAGCGGATGAGCGCTCCCCCAGCTGCCATCGTCGTTCTGATTTTCCCTAAGCCATTGGACTCCGCGTCCAGCTGCAGAGAGGAGACGCTCCGACACCTCGTCGTCGATCGGAGCCGGAAAAGAGTACGGAAACAGCACTACGGGGCCTGGGCTGCTGCGCGAGCGATGGATGAGTAGATCGCCTCTCGACATGCGGCCAACGCACCTGGTGCACATGCAAGGCCGGCGGCAGGAGGGTGACCTCCCCAATTAAGGAGGGACGTGCTCTTCGCCACCTCGTCTACGACCCTCGCGAGATCGATGCTGAGGTCCTGAGTCCTCCTTAGCTCGACCATCACTCGTTCGTGTCCTGGAAGTTCCTGCACTCCCAGGGCGACCGCTCGCGTGCCCTCGCGATTGCGCACCTCCGATGCTAGGAGATTTGCGACTCGTACTGACGTTAGCGGAGCAGTCGCATCGACAAGAGTGAGCGTCTCCGTGGACGTTCGCTCTACGACCGCCGATGACAGCGCAGACGCGATCTCCTTCCGCGTGGCGTCGGCCACGTCCCGGAGCAGCGTCAACTGAGCGCGAGCCTCGTCCGCTGACCCATACTGTTCCCAAGTCGCGAGCAACTCCAGGCACAAGTCGTCAGGTCGCGGAAGGTCCAGGCGCGCATAGTAGGAGTAGATCCAAGACGAGATCTGGCGGACCGACTGCGGACTCGGTGTACGGAACCTGAGCGCCTTCTCGTACGCGGGCAGCACCGACTCTCCGTGAAGTCCTACATGCAGCAGCCACTCGGACGCTTCGCTCACCTCGGCGGGGTCCTCGTACTGGGAGTTGAGGAATTCCCAGGAGAAGAAGCATGACGGCAGAGGAACATCAGGCTCGTTGTCGAGTGAGGGGTTCAGGTAGATGCAGTTACGCGGCACGGCAACACGCTCTACCGCTATGGCGTGATCGTCGTAGACAACGACTTGGCACTCAGCCGCGAGTGCTAGGTCTTCAAAGGCGCCGGGGCGGGAGAAGATGTTGACGTCCAGCATTATCACCAAACCCGGGGCAGCCGCTCGGACGTCGCTTACGAGGGTCGTGAAGTCAAACTCGTGGGTGCCAATCGCGTAGGTGTGAACGCGAAGTGGGCGATGCAGGGCGGAAGCAACAAGAGCCGCGGCGGCGACACCATCAGGATCGGCGTGGTAGACAATGAGGACCTCCCTATCTGCCGCCGCCGTCAGCGCGCTAGCGAAACGGTTCAGTAGAGGCGCAAGTAAGTCACGGCCTGTAAAGCAAGTGTCCATATCGTAATTATACCCCGACTTTGCTTGAGTCATCGTCCCGAGCGATCTGACTCCCAGGGAGGCCCTGCGTCGCTACGAATCCGCAACGCTCCCACTCTCCAACTCGCGCCAGCCGGTAACGCAGCTCCCGAGCCTGCGCCTCCGTGACCTCGCCGCTCCATCCAGCCAGCCGGATCAGCCCCTCGGCATTGAACTCGGCCTCGCCGTGGAGGATTCGGTTCCCATACCGCTCGAGGTAGCGATCAAGGTTCGTCAGGAGGCGAGCCAGGAACCAGAGGGCCCCTCCGGCCGCCTCCTGGAAGCGAGCCTCTTCGCCCTCAACCCCTCGCCAACGCTCCCGCTCGATGAGATCGGCGCGCAGGCCGTAGACATCGCTCCAGATGCGGCTGAGCAGCACTTCGTGCTCAGCACGTTCCGGATCCGCAATGTCCTCTGGCTCAATGGTCGGGGTATCGCCGGAGGCCTCAGCTGGAGCCTGCTTCCGCCCTCGCGGGGCGTAGGTCAACGAGTCCTGATGGAGCAGCCAGGCGAGGTCGCTCAAGATCTTCGGCTCGATGCGCTTCCGGAAGTGGTCGGCGTCGTAGCCAAGGGCTGAAGCGGCGCTCTGGCGGCGGGTGGTCAGGTTCTGGCCGCTGCTCCCACCGATGCCGAAGAGGAACTGAGCGGCCGTTTGACGGTCCGCCCCGCCAGGCAGCCGGCGGAGTTGCTGCCGCAGGAGCTTGTCGAGCGCCGCAACGCGAGCGAGCCGATCCTCCGGTGTGACCGCGCGAGCCGTGACGCCTCGGAGTTCGAGGAGGCGTTCGTCGGCGGTGTCGGGGGCGATGGGCAAGCCGCGTCTCAGAATCGTTCGAAGAGCGGAGACGAGCGAATCGAGAGCCGGTTCGGTCATCTCCTCCGTCCAATTGCGGTTCGGCGGCGCAACGGTACTACGGCTGGCGGCCGTTCCGAACCTGGACGGAAGACGAGGACGCCCAGGATGTGCCCACTCGCACGCCTGGAGAGTGCCCAGGGGCCGGGGTGACGCTGCAGATGCTCTCAATCCGGGGAGCGTCGTCGCTCCAACCAAGGAGATCAGCGTCATGTCTGACTCGCTTGTCCCGCTGACCGGCTTCGGGGATGCCCTCCCGGCCAAGGTCAGCAAGAGGCTCGGCCGCGAGCTGACCTCGATTCAGGTCGCCGGCACCGTCCTGGCGGCCCGGGAGAGGACCAAGGTCGAGGCCATCGCCGACATCACCCAGGCGGCCATGATCGAGACTTCCTCGCTTTCGGCGATGGAGGAGATCCTGATCGCCCGGACGCCGCACGCCGAGGCCCGTCTGCGCCACATCGCCGACGTCGGCGTGGCGGGGATGGCCGACATCGTCCTGCGGGCGGGGAGGACGCTCCGGTGATGTTCCTCGCCGGATTGGTGATCGGGGCGATCCTCGCCTTCGTGGTCCTCAACTTGATGGTCGCTCGGGAACGGGTGCGGGCCGACGAACTCGAGTCGCTGGTCATGGCCGAGATGCAGATCCGTGCCGTGAAGCGAGCGGCCATCAGCCAGATGCTTCAGACCGTGCGCCAGAGCCGCTCGGACAGGGGGCCGGCTCCTGGCCACGACGTCATCGACTACGACGACCAGGAGTAGGGCCTCATGGTCAACCAGCTGCTCAAGCCTCTGGGACTGCTTGTTCTGGTGGCGATCGCCATGCGGGTCGCCTGGGAGATGGTCCAGCCGGTGCTTGTGCCGCTCTCGGTCCTGGTGCTGGTCCTGGCCATTCTGACCGTGGTGCTGCGGGGTCGCGTCAGCTGACCCGGGCACGCAGCACCGCTCGAACGTGGTCCATTCCACAACGCACTTGTATTGACCTGTGCGTTCGCGCACTGCATAACAACAAGTAGGTACTGGTTCATTTCTGCGGCGCCCGCGTGCGCCGTGAGCCGCCGCCGACCGCGGTGGGCAGCGAGAACCACTTACTGACGGCACATAAGGAAGGAGGGGATGCGCCTATGGCCCGGCGAGAGATCACCGTGCGCGAAGAGCGTCACGAACAACTGGACGTGGAACGGTTCGCCCGGGCCATCCTGGCGCTGGCCCTGCTGAACCTTCCGGGCCTCAGCGAGAAGAAGGCCGATGCGCTCCCGGACTCCGTTCCGGATCAGGAGGCGGCGTGAGCGAGGTGCTCCTGTTCGCGCTAGCGGCCGGCGTCCTGACCGCTGTCCTTGCATGGGTAGCGCTGCTTGACGCCCTCCGCTGGGGCGGTTCCCTGGTCGTCTACCGGCTGCGCTTTCCGTCGGGCCTGACCCCCGAGCAGCTGTCGGTCTTCCTGGCTGGCATCCAGCCGGCCCGGAGAGGCCTCTTCAGCGTGGTGCCGCACCTGGCGCTGGAGATCATCGCCAGCAGCCGAGGAATCGAGCATCGCCTGGTGGTCCCGAGAGGGAAGGCCGAGGGTCTCTTGGCCCAGCTGCAGGCCACGCTCCCGGGTGTGCGCTTCGAGCTGGTCGGCAAGACCGATGCGGCGGGCGATGGCAAAGCCCGTCTCCTGCGACGCGCAGTGCTTCCCGGTCGGGAGGCGCCACTGGGCGACGAGCGCGCCGAAGCGGCGGCCGTGGCCCTGCTGGCCAGTCTTCAGCCTCTCGGGCGAGATGAGCGGATCGTGCTGCGCCTGCTGGTCGGCTCGGGGTTCGTGCCCAAGCTGGCCGACGACGCCCAGTGGAGGGTCTCGCCAGAAGGAATGCAGGTCCGAGGCGATCGCCTCCGCGCACGGCGGCGCAAGCACGCCCAGCCGCTGGTCTCCGTCGAATTCCGGGTCTCCGTCGAAGCTGGATCGCTGGGGCGCCGACGTCAGATCCTGGGGCGGTTGTCGGCGGCGCTCAGCGTCATGGACAGTCCGGGTGCCTCGGTGCGGCTTCGTGCACCTCTAGTTCTTGGTACGGAGCGCTTCGACAACTGGATCCCGCCGATCCTGGGCTGGGGTCTGACACTCAACATTCGTGAGGCCGTGGGGTTGCTCGGGGTTCCGCTGGGCTCGCCGGAGCTTCCCGGTGTCGCCACGGGAGTCAGCCGACAGCTCCTGCCGGGGCCGGACACCTTCCGGCGGGGCGTGGTGGTGGCCGAGAGCGATCATCCCTCCCAGTCGGGCCGGCTGCTTCGCCTGGGGACGAAGGAACGTCTTCAGCATCTGCATGTCGTCGGACCGACCGGCACCGGCAAGAGCACGCTGCTCGCGCACCTGATCCTGCAGGACATCGAGGCCCGTCGTGCGGTGGTGGTCATCGATCCCAAGCGCGATCTGGTCGAGGCTGTGCTCGACCGAATCCCCTCGGAGCGCTCCGGCGACGTTGTCCTGCTCGACCCGACGGACACCGATCGCCCGGTGGGGCTGAACGTGCTGGCCGGCGGTGGTGGGGAGGCGTCACGAGAGCTGGCCGCCGAGTTCACACTCGGGATCCTGCGGTCGCTGTTCGCCGACTCATGGGGACCCCGTACCGATGACGTCCTGCGCTCCGGCCTCCTAACGCTGGCCCGCACCCGGTCTGGGTCGGGACGTAGCTGGACGCTTCTGGAGCTGCCGGACCTGCTGACCGACGATCAGTTCCGGACCTCCGTCTTGCGGCAGGGCGGAGTACCGGAAGCGGTGCGGGGTTTCTGGGGCTGGTACGGCGGTCTCAGTGAGGCCAACCGGGCGACGGTCATCGGACCGAGCCTGAACAAGCTCCGGGCCTTCACCACGCGTACTCCGGTCCGGCTGCTTATCGGGCAGAGCCAGGGCCTCGATCTCACGCGACTGCTCATCGAGCGGAAGGTCCTCCTGGTGCCGCTGAGCACCGGGGAGCTCGGTCGTGGCGTGGCGGAGCTCTTGGGCTCATTGATCCTGGCGCGCTTGTGGGCGTCAGTGCGCTCCCGGACTCGTGTTCCAGCCGATCGGCGGCCGGCAGCGTTCGTCTACCTGGACGAGTTCCAAAACGTGCTGCGTCTGCCGCTGGATCTCGAGGACATGCTGAGCATGTCTCGGGGTCTCGGTGTCGGCCTGACCCTGGCCCACCAGCACCTCGGCCAGCTCTCCGACTCGATGCGCTCCGCCGTCCTTGGCACGGCTCGCAGCCGGGTGGTCTTCCAGCTCGGCCGCGAGGATGCTCGTGCCCTGGCGCCGGAATTCGGACCGCTGACGGCCGAGGACCTCCAGCACCTCGACGCCTACCACCTGGCATTGCGAGGCGTCGATGGGGGCGCGGTACAGCGTCCGGTGACCGGACGTTCAAGCTCGCTAGTGGACTCACTTGGTTCGGCGCAGGACATCCGATCGGCCAGCCGTGAGCGCTATGGGCGCGGTCGAACGGAAGTGGAGGCCGAGATCCGTTCTCGAACGGCGCCAGCGGAATCGGCACCGCTTGGTCGGCGTCGGAAGGGGGACGACTCGTGAACGACGACTGGTCCGATCGCCGGTCCGATCGCGTCGAGCGCTCCGCGAAGGGATTCCCAGTAGATGGGACAGATTCGGACGTTAGGGCCAACGACTCCTCGCGTCCTTCTACTTCACCGAACGCTCGGATCGGCGCGGCCAAGCTGCGGCTGGTGGCTGAGCAGCTCAGCGAGCGTGACCGTCAGATCCTCGACGACTTAGCCCGGGTGCGGGTCTTGTCCGGAGGTCAGCTGGAACGACTCCGGTTCGGCCTCGTTCAGGAAGGTGCCCGGGGGAGGGTGAGGCGCCGCGTCCTGCGGCGGCTCGGGGCCCTCCATCTCATCACCACTCTGGACCGCCGGATCGGTGGCGTGCGAGCTGGCTCCGCCGGGCTGGTCTACGCCCTGACTGCTGCCGGCCATCGGCTGGTCTCCGGCTTGGAGAACCGTCGCCAGCGGAACCCGCTGACGCCAGGACCGACCTTCCTGGCCCACGCCCTGGACGTCGCCGAGATCTACGTCGCCCTCCACGAAGCAACGCAGGCGGCGGCAACGACGCTTAGCCACTTCGCGGTGGAGGCACACGCAGCATGGGAAGCACCGGATCGCTTTGGTCAGCTGCGGCCTCTGCGCCCGGACGCCCTGCTGGCCTTGGAGACGGCCGAGTACCAGGACGTCTGGTGGGTGGAGGTGGACCGATCGACCGAGAGCCTGCCCAGGCTTCGGGCCAAGCTGGCGACCTACCGGCGGCTCGCTGAATCCGGACGACCGGGACCCTTCGGCGTCATGCCCAGGGTGCTCGTCACCGTGCCGGACCGGGATCGTCTGGCGAGCGTGGCCAAGGTCATGCGGCAGCTGGACGGACCGGAGGGACTGCTGCACGTCTGCCTCCATGCCGAGGCCTGTGAGTTGCTGCTGCGAGACCTGATCGAGAAGCCTCCGTAGACGGGTAGCGCCTGAATCGACACAGCCTCGTTGTCAATTTGACACCACGAAATGTCTTGACCGTGCAAGGACGCACCATGCGACAATGGGTTACATAAACAAGGAACCATGTATGCAACCAGAACCACACGACAACAGCCCACCGGCAGGACGAGATCTCGTGGAACTGGGGAACCGCATCCGCAGCGCCCGAGAGGCTGCCGGCCTCAGCATCCAGCGCCTGGCCGACCGCGTCGGCGTTCACCGAACAACGGTGATGCGGATCGAGACCGGGGACTTCACCCGGCCGAACTACGCCACCCTCCGACGCTTGAGCGACGCCCTGGAACTCGATGAAGCAGACCTTCTCGCCCTCGCCGGCTACACCGCCGCCGACCAGCTCCCAGCGTTGCCGGCCTACCTGCGGGCGAAGTACCGGATGCCGCCAGAGGCCGCTGCCGAGCTGACCAACTACTTCAGCTACCTGACCGAGCGCTACGGCATCGAAGAAGACGGTCACGACGAGGAGGCCGCCTAACCAGCAGAACACTAAGCAAGTCGTCCAGCAGCACTGGACGGAAAGGAATCACCATGAACACATCACCAACCGCACTGCTTCGGCACCTTCGAAGCCTTCAGCCCGATCGCAACCTCGAAGAGCACGAGGCCCGGTCGGTCGCCGAGAAGCAAGCCCTGCGCCTGCTTCAGATTCTCGGCCAGATCGAGCCGGCCGTGGATGTCTCGGCGCTCGCCGACCTGCCACGGATCGAAGTCCGGGTCGCGCCCAACCTGCCGGTCTCCGGGTTCTCGCAGTGGACCGGGGGACGCTGGCTGATCGCCGTCAACCGCGACGACTCACCGACCCGTCGCCGGTTCACCCTGGCGCACGAGTTCAAGCATGTGCTCGACCACCCCTTCATCGACCACGCCTACCTGGACCGGAAGGGGAAGCCCGACGCCGAGTTCGCCGAGACCATCTGCGACTACTTCGCCGCCTGTCTGCTCATGCCACGACCCTGGATCAAGCGCGCCTGGATCAACGGGGTCCAGGACCAGGCAGCGCTGGCCGCTGCCTTCCAGGTCTCTGAGCCCGCCATGGCCATCCGCCTGCGGCAGCTTGGCCTGACCGAACCCCGCAGCCGATTCGACCTCGGCAAGGCCACAGATGCCGTCCGCGATGCCCGACGCCGCTACCTGCGGCGGGATCCACGTCGGACCGTGCCCGAGGTGGGTACGTGGGTCGGCATCGATGCGGCATTGTCGGGAGCCCGGTAGGGCAGGAAGCGAGGATCAAACGGTGACGACGTCAGCCGAACACACCATGACCAAGCAGGCGGTGATCTACCTGCGGGTCAGCACCGCCGGACAGGCCGAACGCGGCGGCACGGAGGAGGGGTTCTCCATCCCGGCCCAGCGCGACGCCTGCCTGCGGACCGCCGAACGACTGAACGCCATGGTCGTCGAGGAGTACGTGGATCGCGGCGAGAGTGCTCGGAGCGCCGACCGGCCCCAGCTTCAGGCCATGCTCGCCCGGATTGCCCGAGACCGCGATATCGACTTGGTCATCGTCCACAAGGTTGACCGGCTGGCCCGCAGTCGCCAGGACGACATCGAGATCGTCGTGGCCATCCGCCAGGCCGGCGCTCAGCTGGTCAGCGCCACCGAGAACATCGACGAGACGCCCAGCGGCAAACTGCTGCACGGGATCATGGCCACCATCGCCGAGTTCTACTCCCAGAACCTGGCGAACGAGGTCATCAAGGGGATGCGCCAGAAGGCCAAGCTCGGCGGCACGCCACACCGGCCGCCGATCGGCTACGTCAGCGTCTTCGAACGACGAGACGGCAAGACCGTCCGCTCCATCGGGATCGATCCAGAGCGAGCACCGCACATCCGCTGGATGTTCGAGGCATACGCGACCGGCGACTACCTGATCCGGGAGCTGGCCGAGGCGCTGGCTGAGCGAGGACTTCGAACCCCATTGATCGGCAAGCGAGGTGGGGTGGCAATGAGCGTCTCGCAGGTCGAGAAGAGCCTGGCCAACCCGTACTACATCGGCATTGTGACCTTCCAAGGGGTGCAGTACCCCGGGAAGCACGAACCGCTGATCTCGGGGGATCTCTGGGAGGCCGTCCAGGCCATCAAGGAGTCCAGGCGGCACTCCAAGGAGAAGCCCTACGAGCACCCGCACTACCTCAAGGGCACCGTCTTCTGCGGGGCCTGCGGCACCCGCCTGGGAGTCACCAAGATCCGCAAGGCCTCGGGCCAGGAATACGACTACTTCTACTGCATCGGTCGTCAGAAGAAGCGCACGCCATGCGGCCAGAAGTACATCCCGATGGACCGTGTCGAGACCAAGATCGAGGAACTCTGGGACCGCATCCGACTGCCCGGTGAGCAGATCGCCGCCATCCGGAGCACCGTGCTGGAGTTCGTGCGCGACCGTGGGCATTCCGAGGCAGCCGCCCGCGAATCTCAGACCCGTCGACTCGGCGAGCTGCAAGACGAACGCGGGAAACTCATGACGGCGTACTACGCCGGAGCCGTACCCGTCGAGATGCTCAAGACCGAGCAGGACCGGATCGGCAGTGAGATTCGTCGTGCCCAAGCGCTCCTGGCGAACGCTGAGCTGGAACTGGCCGAGGTCGAGCGCGGGCTCGACAACCTCCTGGAGCTGGTCGCTGATGCCGGCCGGCTCTACCGGGCCGCGCCCTCGGCCATCCGGCGGCAGTTCAATCAGGCGATCTTCACGCGCTTGCTCGTTGACGAGAATGGCCTACGGGGCGGAGACCTGCGCAGCCCGTTCCAGGAGATCGTCGGCGTGCCGACCATGGAGCAGGTCGAGATCGAGTCACAGCCGTACTTCCGGCCTGCGAACCGGGCGGCCCTGCCGGGCACCATCGAACGGTCGCTGCGACAAGTCTTCGGAAACGCAAACGGGGCAACCATTTCTGGTCGCCCCGTTGGAGACGTTTCGGACTCGACGCTTCCCGAGGAAGCAGCGAGTTCGAACGTCTGGGTAATGGTACGCGCGGCAGGATTCGAACCTGCGACCTTTGGCTCCGGAGGCCAACGCTCTATCCACTGAGCTACGCGCGCAAGCTCCGGCATGTTAGCCCAG
>LNFM01013202.1_pt1 | contig 10603 bp, 8 predicted proteins | sample 596031 | NCBI WGS metagenome assembly LNFM01 (sample SAMN04254537, study PRJNA301005) | activated carbon metagenome | isolation source: dual media filters at the Ann Arbor, Michigan drinking water treatment plant | place: USA: Ann Arbor | reverse complement strand
CAGCCCCATGGCGTGGCGCATGAACAGCGTCTTGAGCGGGCCGGCGCGGTTGACGGCGCGGAAGCCGAGCCGGCGCGCCAGCACCAGCGGCGTGAAGCTGGTGGAGAACAAGCGGTTCAAGCCATCGGTGATGCCGGCGAGCAGCACGTTGTCGAAGCGGCGCCAGCGCTCGTAGCCTGCCAGCACTTCGCCGAAGCCGATATCGAGGCCGAGACGCTTGGCATCGACCAGCGTTTCCGCCAGCGCCGCGACATCGCGCAGTCCCAAGTTCAGGCCTTGCCCGGCGATCGGATGAATCGCATGGGCGGCATCGCCGATCAGCACCAGGCGCTCGTCGGTATAACGCTCGGCATGCAGCAGGGAGAGCGGATAGGACCAGCGCGGGCCGATGCTCTCGACGCGGCCGAGGAAGTCGCCGACGCGGCGCAACACCTCCGCGTCGAAGTCGGCCTTGTTGAGCGCGAGATAGGCCGGCGCCAGCGCGGTTTTTTCCGTCCATACCAACGACGAGCGGTGGCGGCCGTCATGATCGTCGGTCATCGGCAGGATGGCGAAGGGGCCGACCGGCAGGAAGCGCTCATGAGCGATGCCGCCGTGCGGCCGTTCATGGGCAATGGTGCAGACGATGGCGGTCTGCGGATAGGACCAGCGCGTCACCGCGATGCCGCGCGCGGCACGCAGCGCCGATTCCTTGCCTTCCGCGGCGACGACGAGCGCCGCGCGAATGCGCCGGCCGTCGGTCAGCGTGGCGAGGGCGTGGGATGGCTCGTTGACGAGGCCCGCCAGCTCGGCCGGCGCCAACAGGGTCAGGTTCGGCAATTCTTTCGCCCGCGCGGCGAGCGCGGCGCGGATGGTGCGGTTCTCGACGATATGGCCGAAGGGCTCGGGCTCGCTGGGCGGCGCGCTGGCGCCGCGCGCCTTTTTGTCGCTGAGCGCGCGCGAATCGTAATGCACGAAGGCGAGACTATCGCCGTCGCTCACCCGGATGTCGCGAATCGGCTCGGCCACATGACCTTGGGCCAGAACGTGATTCCACAGGCCGATGCCCTCGAGGGCGCGGCGCGAACCGGCGGCGATCGCCGAAACGCGGCCGTCGAACGCCGCGTCGAGTTGCGCGTCGAGCGGCGCGCGGTCGAGCGCGATCACCGAAAAGCCGGCGCTCGCCAAGGCGAGGCCGGCGGTGAGGCCGACCATGCCGCCGCCGACGATCAGCACATCCGCGATCAAAGCGTCGCCGTCAGCCTGCGGCGCGGGAGAAAAAGACTGGCTCATGCCTTGTACCTAGCACGGATGGAAAAACGCTCCATCGCCGATGCGCAGCTTTTTGACGGCATAGGCGTAGCCTGTGGTTTCATCGGCAGTCCCGATTTGGGAACAATCCCTGTCCTATATGCAACTTATTCAGAATAATCCCCTTTTTGGTCTTTGTTTAAAATATATGCAGATTTTGCAATCTGCCTATCCTATGGGCATAGAGCCCGCCCTTAACTTGCCCAGGGATTTGGCGATCGCACTCAAGATATTGTTTTTCATGGGTGATTTGCCCAGTCACAGGGGCGTGAAAAACGGCACGGAAGTTGAAATGGCAAGGCGCGTGATGCCGTCTGCAAGGGATGGCGTCTCGGATAGTCGTCCCTCGCGTCCGGGCAGGAGCCATCAAGCTCTCCGGTCCGGACATCGAGGATGAAGGGGCGACATCCGTCACTTTGGAAGGGGACCTCCAAATGAAACTCGTTATGGCGATCATTAAACCGTTCATGCTGGACCCTGTCCGCGAGGCACTGACCGAGCTGGGCATTCAGGGCATGACGGTCACGGAAGTAAAAGGCTTCGGCCGCCAGAAGGGGCACACCGAAATCTATCGCGGCGCGGAATACGCGATCGATTTCCTGCCCAAGACCAAACTCGAAGTTGCGGTGTCCGACGAACTCGCCGAGCGCGTCGTCGAGACCATCCAGAAGGCCGCCCACACCGACAAGATCGGTGACGGCAAGATCTTCGTGATCGACCTGCTGCAGGCCGTTCGGATCCGCACGGGCGAAACCAACGCCGATGCACTCTAAGGAGAAGACCATAATGTTTCGTCTGAAAAATCTCGCGGGTCTGGGCGCTCTCGCGCTCGGCATGACCGCCTCCGTCGGCGCCTTCGCGCAAGAAGCGGCGGCCCCCGTCTTCAACAATGGCGACACGGCCTGGATGATGGTCTCGTCGCTGCTCGTCCTGATGATGAGCGTGCCCGGCCTGGCCCTGTTCTACGGCGGCATGGTCCGCTCGAAGAACATGCTCTCGGTGCTGATGCAGGTGTTCTACACGGTTTGCATCGCCGCGATCATTTGGGTGGTTTACGGCTACAGCCTGACCTTCACGGGCGGCAGCGACTTCATCGGCGGCTTCTCGAAGGCCTTCCTGTCGGGCGTCGACACCACGTCGGCCGGCGCGACCTTCTCGGTCGGCGTCGCCATCCCCGAGCTGGTCTTCATCGTCTTCCAGATGACCTTCGCGATGATCACCCCGGCCCTGATCCTCGGCGCTTTCGCCGAGCGCATCAAATTCTCGGCCGTGGTGCTGTTCATCCCGTTGTGGCTGACCTTCATCTACTTCCCGATCGCCCATATGGTTTGGTACTGGGCCGGTCCGGACTTGATCGACGCGGCGGCCAAGACGCTCGCCGCGGCGACCGACGAAGCCAGCAAAGTGGCGGCGCAGGCGGCGCTCGACGAGGTGTTGGCTGACGCCGGCTTCCTCTTCAAGATGGGCGCCATCGACTTCGCCGGCGGCACCGTCGTGCACATCAATGCCGGCATCGCCGGTCTGGTGGGCGCGATCATGATCGGCAAGCGCACCGGCTTCGGCAAAGAGCCGATGTCGCCGCACTCGCTGACCATGACCATGATCGGCGCCTCGCTGCTGTGGGTGGGCTGGTTCGGCTTCAACGCCGGCTCCAACCTGGAAGCCACCGGCCTCGCGGCGATGGCCATGCTCAACACCTTCGTCGCCACCGCGGCGGCGGCGCTGGGCTGGATGATCATCGAATGGCTCGCCAAGGGCCGTCCGAGCCTGCTCGGCATCGTCTCCGGCGCCATCGCCGGCCTCGTCGCCGTGACCCCGGCTTGCGGCTTCATCGGTCCGATGGGCGCGATCGTGCTCGGCTTCATCGGCGGCATCGTCTGCTTCATCTTCTGCTCGGCGGTGAAGAACGCTCTCGGCTACGACGACTCGCTCGACGTCTTCGGCGTCCATGCGGTCGGCGGCATCCTCGGCGCCATCGGCACCGGCATCCTGGTCAACCCGGATCTCGGCGGCGGCGGCGTGGTCGACTATGTCGCGGGCGCGGTCGCCGATTACGACCTCACCGCCCAGGTCATGTCGCAGATCAAGGCGGTCGCCGTGACCGTCCTGTGGTCGGGCATCGGCTCGGCGATCCTCTTCAAGGTCGTCGATATCATCATCGGTCTGCGCGTCACGCCGGAAGCCGAACGCGAAGGCCTCGACGTGGTCTCGCACGGCGAACGCGCGTACCACATGTAAGGCGACTCCCCGCCCTCGCTTCGCCACAACTCGCGAAGTGAGGGCGGTTGGAGATCTTGGTCTCCTGCCCAAAAAACTGCCCGGATGGTTTGCGCCATCCGGGCATTTTTTTACGCGCGGTCAGGAGAATGAAGCTTAGGGGCCTTTGTCCTCGGCGAGGCTGGTGCCGTCACGGCGCGTGGTCGACGGCACTTCCTTCACGATGACGCTGCCCGGCTGATAGACGACGACGGGCGCCGGCTGCGGCGCGACGACGACCGGGGCCGTGGTGGTTGTCGTGGTCGGGGCATAGACCGTCGGCGCCGGGGCGACGACGACGGGCGCCGGCTGCATGATCACCTGCTGCGCGAGCGCCGCGCCGGAGAAGCCAAAGACGGCGACGGTGACGGCGCAGAGCAACTGTTTGGAATTCGACATGACATTCCTTTCCGCTCCGCGGGGGGCGGAGCCTGGTCATTGTTATGAAGAAAGAACGCCGAGGGCGCGGTCTGTGTTCCGGGGAATATTTTCCCGGTTCCGCGGAACTTCCCCAGCGTAGGAAGTCTCCGGCGCTGCAAAAGCAAAAGGCCCGGCTGCGCTCCGGGCCTTTTCGTAACGAGGTCTGACGGACCGCTATTGCTCGAGCGGCAACAGCGGCGCGTTGAGCGACGGCTCGTCGGGCGAGGCGTTCGGCAGGCGCGGCGTGCGCGGCGACCAGGGGGTGTCGGGATTGAGCAGCGGCGACGGCTCGGTCATCGTCCCGTTGGTCGTGCTGCCCGGCGTCGGGCCGCTGATCGACGGACTGGGCGTGACCCGGTTCAACTGCGCCGGGGGCGTCCCGGCCGGCGGCGTCGGCGCCGGGGCCTGGGCAAAGGCGGCCGCCGCCGTGCAACAGGCGGCGATGGCGGTCGCACAAAGCAGGCGTTTCGCTGCGAACATCAGATGTCTCCCGCGCCACGACGACGCTCTCGGTCCATAATGAATGAAGAACGCGGGGCCATCATGGTGAGTTCCCGACGCTTCGCCCTGCTTGTAGCACAGATTCGCCCCGCCTAGGATCGCCGCCATGCTCAATCCCCGCCTCGACGATTTGCCCGGCTATCCCTTCGCGCGGCTGCGCGTTCTGCTCGGCGATGTCGCGCCGGCCGCGAATATTGCGCCCATGATCATGTCGATCGGCGAGCCGCAGCATGCCCCGCCCGCCGTCGTCGCAGAAGTGCTGGCAAAAAGCGCCGATGGTTGGGGGAAATATCCGCTGCTGCGCGGCACGCCGGAGTTTCGCCGCGCCGTGGCGGACTGGCTGACACGGCGCTTCGCCTTGCCGCAGGGATTCATCGTCGCGGAAGACAATATCCTGCCGGTCGCCGGCACGCGCGAGGCGATCTATATGTTCGCCTCCATTGCAATCGCGCGCAAAGACGAAGGCGCGCGCCCGCTCGTCCTGGTGCCCAATCCGCTTTATCACGTCTATGCCGGCGCGGCGCAGATGGCCGGCGCCGATCCGGTCTTCGTGCCGGCGGCGCGCGACAGCGGCTTTCTGCCCGATTATCTCGCCCTGCCCGAGGATGTCTGGGCGCGCACGGCGCTGGTCTATCTCTGCGCCCCGGCCAATCCGCAAGGCGTGCTGGCCGGCAAAGCCTATCTCGCCGCGCTGCTCGAGAAGGTCATGGCCCATGACGCCATTCTCGCCGTCGACGAATGCTATTCGGAAATCTACGACCGGGACAAACCCGTCGGCATCCTCGAGGCCTGCGCCGGCCTCGATGGGCAAAGGGGCGGCGCCGATGCGGCGCGCGCGCTCGACCATGTCGTCGTCTTCAATTCGCTGTCCAAGCGCTCGAGCAGCCCCGGCCTGCGCTCCGGCTTCATCGCCGGCGGCAAACGGCTGATCGCCGCCTTCGCCAAACTGCGCGATTTCGCCTCGAGCGCCACGCCTTTGCCGATTATTGCTGCGGCCACGGAGCTATGGCGCGACGAAGCCCATGTCGACGAAAGCCGCGCGCGCTATCGCGCCAAGTTCGATCTGGCCGAGCAGGCGCTCGGCCGGCGGTTCGGAGCCGTGCGGCCGGCCGGCGGATTCTTTTTGTGGCTGGATACCGCCGGCGCCGGCCTCGGAAATGGCAAGGAGAGCGGCGGCGAGGCGCTCGCCCGCCGGCTGTGGCAGCGCGCCGCCATCCGCACCCTGCCCGGCGCCTATCTCTGCCCCGAGGACAAGACCGCGCCTGGGGCCGATTTCCTCCGCGTCGCCCTGGTGCATGACGAGGCCCTGCTCGCCGAGGCCCTGCCGCGCTTCGCCGCGGCGCTCTCCGATTAGAGCCGCGCGCGAGCGCGGCGGGCCAGACTAGCCGGACAGAACGCGAACATGGTTGCGCGATTCGTCTTGGCGTAGAATAAGTGCGCCATGGCACGTTCATCCGTTGATACGGGCAAATCCCCCTTCTTGCCGCCCGAGGCCAGCGCCTTCCTGCGCCGCCGGCTGACGGAAGGGCTCGGCGTCCTTCTCCTGCTGGTCGGCGCGGCGCTGCTCTTCGCGCTGTTCAGCTACGATCCCAAGGATCCCTCCGGCAACGTCGCCGCCACCGGCGCGGCGGTGCAGAATTGGCTCGGCCCCATGGGGGCCTGGAGCGCCGACTTCCTGTTGCAGAGCTTCGGCATCGCCGGCGCGGTGATCGCCTTCGCCTTCGTCGCCTGGGGCTGGCGCATCGTCGCCAAGCGCGGCCTGTCGCCGATCTGGCTGCGCATCGTCCTGCTGATCGCCGCCATCCTGCTGATCGGCGCGGCCTGCGACGGCCTGCAACTGATCGGCTTGGCCGACAGCGGCGCCGGCTGGCGCCTCGGCGGCTGGGTTGGCGCCTCGATCTTCGCGCGGCTCTATGCCCTCGGCAATCTGCTCGGCATCGCCGACATCGGCGGCGCCTTGCTTGCGGGCGGCGCCGGCGTGATCGGCCTGCTTTCCCTGATCGGCGCGCTCGGCTTTTCCTTCGCCGAATGGCGCAAGGCCGGCGGCGGCGCCGCCTGGGCGCTCGGCACCGGCGCGCGCGGCGGCATCGAGGGCGCCACCATCGCCGCGCGCACGACCAGCGATCTCGTCGCCCGGGCCAAGCGCCGCTTCGGCAAGCGCCCGCGCGTCGAGCCGCGCTTCGCCGGCGAGATGCCGGACGACGATCCCAATGAAGCGCCCTTGATCGCCCTGCCCGAACCGGATGTGAACGACGCGGATTTCGCGATCGAGGAAAAGCCGGCGAAAGCGAAAGCCGCCGCGCCGAAGAAGCCGCGCGAGGAGCCGCTGATCGAAGCGGCCGCGAAGAAGGCCGCGCCGGGCAAGCGCGCGACCAACCGCCAGGCGATTCTCGATCTGGTCGCCGAGGGCGAATATCAGCTGCCGCCGCTCGATCTGTTGAAGATGCCGCCCGAATCCAAGGTCGATCCGTCGATCAACAAGGAATCGCTCGAGCAGAACGCCAAGATGCTGAAATCCGTGCTCGAAGATTTCGGCGTGAAGGGCGAGATTCTCAAAGTGCGCCCGGGCCCGGTCGTCACGCTCTACGAGCTGGAGCCGGCGCCGGGCATCAAGGCCTCGCGCGTCATCGGCCTCGCCGACGACATCGCCCGCAACATGAGCGCGATTTCCGCGCGCATCGCCGTGGTGCCGGGCCGCAACGTCATCGGCATCGAGCTGCCCAACGCCATCCGCGAGACGGTCTACTTGCGCGAGCTGCTGTCCACGGCGGAATACGAAAGCACCTCGTCGAAGCTGACGCTGGTGCTCGGCAAGGACATCGGCGGCGCGCCGGTGATGGCCGCGCTCGACCGCATGCCGCATCTGTTGATCGCCGGCACCACCGGCTCGGGCAAGTCGGTCGCCATCAACACGATGATCCTGTCGCTGCTCTATCGCCTGTCGCCCGACGAATGCCGCTTCATCATGATCGATCCGAAGATGCTGGAACTGTCGGTCTATGACGGCATTCCCCATCTGCTCGCGCCCGTCGTCACCGAGCCGGGCAAGGCCGTCGTCGCCCTGCGCTGGACGGTGAAGGAGATGGAGAACCGCTACCGCGCCATGTCGCAGCTCGGCGTGCGCAATATCGCCGGCTACAACCAGCGCCTCGGCGAAGCGTCCAAGCGCGGCGAGAACCTGATGCGCACGGTGCAGACCGGCTTCGAGAAGGAGACCGGCAAGCCGATCTTCGAGGAACAGCCGCTCGATCTCAAGCCGCTGCCTTACATTGTCGTCGTCGTCGATGAAATGGCCGACCTCATGTTGGTCGCCGGCAAGGACGTCGAATCCTCGGTGCAGCGCCTCTCCCAGATGGCGCGCGCCGCCGGCATTCACCTGATGATGGCGACGCAACGCCCGTCGGTCGACGTCATCACCGGCACGATCAAGGCGAACTTCCCGACGCGCTGCAGCTTCCAGGTCACCTCGAAGATCGACAGCCGCACCATCCTCGGCGAATCGGGCGCCGAACAATTGCTCGGCCAGGGCGACATGCTCTACATGGCGGGCGGCGGCCGCATCTCGCGCGTCCACGGCCCCTTCGTCTCCGACGACGAGGTCAACAAGGTGATCCGCGCGCTGAAGGACCAGGGCTCGCCCGACTATCTCGAATCGGTCACCGAGGAAGACGAGACCGCGAACATGCCGGGCATGGGCGGCGAAGGCTCGGGCGACGATCTTTACGATCAAGCCGTGGCCTTGGTCTGCCGCGAGCGCAAGGCCTCGACCAGCTTCGTGCAGCGCCATCTGCAGATCGGCTACAACCGCGCCGCGCGCATCATCGAGCGCATGGAATCGGAAGGCGTCGTCAGCCAGGCCAACCATGTCGGCAAGCGCGAGGTGCTGGCGCGGAATATTGAGGAACGCAGCTAGTCTTCCGGCGTTTATTCCTAGCGCCTCGCCCGAAGCGCATATTTCCGCCATTTTTTCCCGGTTCAATCGCGCCATGATCCCGACCTCCCCGACCCTCACGCGCCGCGCGCTGCTGATCGCCCTGTTGGCGAGCGCCGCGGTCCTCGCTCTGCCGGCGCTGCCGGCCTTCGCCGCCAAGGCGGTGCCGGCGCCGCTCTCGGCCGAGCAGAAGGCCGACCTCGCCCGCGTCGAGGCCTATATGAACGGCATCCGCACGCTGCGTTCGGACTTTTTGCAGGTCGCCGGCAACGGCGCGACGACGCAGGGCTTCGTCGCCATCCAGCGGCCGGGCAGGATGCGCATCGAATATGCGCCGCCGTCGCCCCATCTCATCGTCACCAACGGCAGCTTCCTGGTCTATGTCGAGAAGGCGCTGAAACAGGCGAGCTATATCCCGCTCGATTCGAGCCTCGCCGGCTTCCTGGTGCGCGAGACCATCCGCCTGTCGGGCGACGTCACCGTCACCGCCTTCGAGAAGGAGAAGGGCGCGATTCGCGTGACCCTCGCCCAGACCGACGAGCGCGAGGCCGGCCAGCTCACCTTGGTGTTCAGCGACGCGCCGCTGCAGCTGCGGCAGTGGAGCGTCATCGACAGCCAGGGCCAGACGACGCGCATCAGCCTGATGGATCCGCAATTCGGCGCGCCGGTCGATCCCAAGCTGTTCGGCTGGGACCGGCCCAAGGACTGGCGCGAGAATTAAGCGCCCGCCGGCCATCCGTTGCGCGATCACGAAATCCGGCGCAGGCCGGCGATTTCGCCAAATGCCCTTTAAATCGAATGACTTCGAGACATCGTTCGGTTTCGGCGCCGATCTCTTGATTGGCCGGCGAGACGTCTTATCTAAGACCTAACGCGAGGCCATCGGCCTTGCCCCGGAAACGTTTCCCCTGACGTTTCCGCCGGCTCCTAGGAGCCCTGAACGCCCGGCGGATCCCCCTCCCGCTGGGCGTTCGCATTTTTTCGCGCAGCTCAGAACTTGTAGCTCAGGCCGAGCGCGACGCTCTCGTAGTCGTAAGCGTCGTTCATCAAGAAGCGGCTGGCGACCAGGCTGAGGGTCGCCTGATCGGTCAGGCGATAGACCAGGCCGACCGCCGGGCGCAACCAATCGTCGTCCAGCGTGCGTCCCGCGAGAAAGGTTCTCTGTTCGATGATATGCGTCCAGGCGAGGCTGGCGACGCCGTCGAGCCGGCCGACGATCGGATGCAGCGCCGCGAGCACGACGGTGCCGGTGCGCGACCAGGCCTTTTGCTCGGATGGCGTGCCGTCGGCGAAGGACTGCGTGACCTCGTCATGGGTGTAGGCGCCGGTCAGCGAGATTTTCCAATCGTCGATCGGCAGCAGCAGCGCGGTGAAGGCGCTGTAGCTCATCAGCGCGCCGCTCGACTGGTCCATCGGCGCGGGGCCGAAGCGGTAGAGGCCGTCGAGTTTGTTGCGCGCGATGGAGCCGCCGACGGCGAGATTGGGCAGCAGCATATAGCCGCCGCTGGCGCGAAGGCCGGTCTCGTTGACGTCCGCCGTCGTCGTGATGTTGTTCGCCCGGATATTGAGCGTCTGGTCGGACAGGGTGAGATCGACGCCGGCGAAGCCGCGCCGGCCGACGCGGACATTCATCCCGGCGGTTTCGGTGTTGAGATCGCGCCGCTCGGGCTGATTGGCGATCTTCGATTCGAGACCGCCATATTGGTAGCCGAGATTGCCGCGCCAGCCATGCAGCAGGTCGGTCGTCTCGATCGGACGCAGCATGTCGAACAGAATCAAGCCGTCTTTCGGCGGCGGATAAACGCTGGGCTTGAGCAACTGCGACCAGGCGGCCCCGCTTGCGAACAGCATCAGCGCCAGCGCCGTTCGCACTATCACAATCCGCATGGATCCCCCGATGGTCGCGTCACGCTGGAAGGGAGCCCTATATCAAGGATCGTCCGCCAATGCTGCGGGACTCTCGCGCGCTACCCATAAGAGGGGGGCCGAGGCGGACAATAGACCTAGGGCCGACTACTTAGGGCCGGGCTGCGGAATCTTCATCACGCGCTCGACGAAGGCCGGCCGCGCTTTCAACCGCTCGAACCAGGCTTCGACCTTGGGCAGGGACGGTTTGGCGATCGGAATGGCGTACCAGCGGTTCGCCATGATGCCGAGCGGAATATCGCCGAGCGAAAATTCGCCGGCGACGTAAGGATCGGTGCC
>LNFM01013200.1_pt1 | contig 10609 bp, 8 predicted proteins | sample 596031 | NCBI WGS metagenome assembly LNFM01 (sample SAMN04254537, study PRJNA301005) | activated carbon metagenome | isolation source: dual media filters at the Ann Arbor, Michigan drinking water treatment plant | place: USA: Ann Arbor | reverse complement strand
GGCCCTCGATCTCGAATGGACGCCTTGCCTGAACGTCGAAGGTCTGATGGGCGCTCTGCAGCCGACGTGGAGGGCCGAAAGGAACGTCCTTCGCTCGAACCGTGTTTGCTGCGTGCTGGCGCACAGCCCACCCTTTCCGGAGCAAGACTGCCGGCTATCTGGGGTACTTGGGTCTTCACACTCACGGCCAGCAGCAGGCATCGGCGAACGGCAGCTTAGCCAGCGCCTGCAGGAGGACCGCCACCGACCGCTGCAGCGGCATCAACGCGAGCTTCGAGGGAGGGGGTTGGTCACCGGATGTCGCACGCAGATCAGCGCACGAACTCGTACACGAGTGCAGTGACCTCACCGCGCCAGTACGGGCGCCTGCCTTCGGGCGTCAACCACGCCACCTCGCCGCGCATCGGCACCTTGATCCCGCCTTGTTCGGCATAGTCCGACCATCGCCCCTCCCAGGGCGCCATCACGACGGTCTCGCCGACGGTGCGACCGCGCGCCTCGGCCAGCACCGAGTTGACCAGCCCGGTGCGCAGATCGAAGCGCAGCAGCAGCGACGTCACCACGGCGCCATCGGTGAGCTCCACTCGCGCCGAATGCTCGTCGACCGCGGTCCAGCGCGCGCCCTGGCTGGGCAGCAGAACGGTCGGATACCAGGCGGCCTCGGCCACGAAGCGCATGAACTCGCCATGGGCCACGCCGCCCGGCTCCGGGCTCGTGCCGCGCAGTTCGGTCAGCGAGATCAGACCCAGAACGGCGGGATGCAGGATGCCTTCGCCCGCGACATAGGCGTCGTGCACGCGCACCGTGAGACCCGGTGCCATCGACATGCTGGCGTTCCAGACGAAGCCCGGCCGCCGCGTCGTGACGCGTTGCGTCGACGTGAACGGGACCCACCGGCCCGGCCCCTCGGCGGCAAGATTGAAGGTGCCGCGATGCTCCAGGCTCGCCGTTGCCACGAGCGGGGTTTCGTCTGCCAGTGCAGCCCGGAAGAATCGCTGCACCGCAGGCGGAAGGTCGACGAGATCACGCTCGGCGTCGAAGCGCGAAGGCGGCGCGTCGCGCCGTGCCGCCTCGAGCCGTTCGATCAGGGCACGTGTGCCGGCGTTCCAGCGCCAGGCACCAAAGGCAGCCAGGAAGGCGAGGACGGCCACCAGCACGGCGGCCACCACGGCCATCCACTTGATCCAGATCACCACGGCAAGCTCCTCATGGCGGGTTTGCCGGTCGCAGCCATCCGACGATGGCGTTGCGCACAGCCTCGTCACGGCCAACCAACAGGTGCCCGCCGTCGGCGTAGCCAATGAACCTGGCACCCGGGATGCGGCTGGCCGTGTACTCGGCGCCCGCGTAGGTACCGAAGCCATCGTCGCGCGCACTGATGACCAGCGTCGGAACCTGGATCGTCTCCAGCGCCGCAGGCCCGAGGTGCTTGCCCAGCCGCGTGTCGTCTCGCAGGCCCAGCGCACGCTGCGACACGGGCAACACGCGCTCGGCCATCGCGTCAACGCGCGTCCGCTCTTGCAGGCTCGTGGCATGGATCAGTTCAGGGGGCGTGGCCAGCACATGGCGGAAGACCAGATCGCGCGCGAACTGCAGGCCGGTCCAGTACAGGAAGTCGGAGCCGAGCAGGCGCAGCAGCCAGGCGTCCTTCTCGTCCGACACCTGCGGCGCCGAGTCGACGACGCTGCCCGGCTTCCAGGCGATCGGCACCACCAGCACCAGCGCACTGATGCGGTCCGGATGGCGCAGCGCCATCTGCAGTGCCGAAGCCGCGCCCGCCGAGACGCCCACCACCGCGGCCTTGCCGATGCCGAGCGTGTCGAGCAGGCACGCATGGGCATCGGCCTGCGCCTCGGGCGAGGCGTCGGCCGGGCGCGGCGTGCGCAGATAGCCGAAGCGCGACATCGCGACCACGCGCAGGCCCTGCCGCGTCAATGGCCGGGCCCAGTCCATGCCCTGGTCGTGGCCCCCGCCGCTGCCGTGCACCATCAGCAGCGGCAGGCCTGCGCCGGCCTGCTGCGTTTCGATCGGACCACAACGGGTCATCAGCACCTCGCTGCCTTGCGCGGCATGCGCGGTGGCCGATGCGAGATCGCGGCCGAACTGCCAGCGAACAAAGGCCGCACAGATTGCCGCGAAGAACAGCCCGCCCCAGAGCCACCGCCTCGCGCCTCTGCTCATGCCGCAATGCGCCTAGACCAGCACCGCCTGCAGCGGCCGCCGCAGCGATGGTGGCAGCGTCGGTCCGCGGCCGAAGCGAACGACCAGATCCGGCCGCCTTCTGCCGATGCCGAGGAAGTCGGCAAATGACGGCCGCAGTGCCGCCACCTCGACCGGCTGGTTCAGGTGCGCCGTGCGCACGCCCAGAGCCGTCGCCTGCAAGGCAAAGCGCTGGAAGCTGCGGCCGACTGAGATCCACCCCGCCTGATCGTCGGCCTGCCCGACGAAGACGGCAATGCCCGCCGAGCTGCGCACCTGCCTGGCGTACTTGTCGTTTTCTCGCTTCTCGGTGAAGAAGGCACCGAACATCAGGCGGCCCAGCCAGGCGGGCACTGACGGATTGCCGGAAGAAGCGCCATACAGGCCGTCGCCCAGCCGTACGGCGTCGCTCGCGGAAAATCGGATCCAGGCCTTGAGCTCGTCGACGAAGACCGGGTCGTTCATTTGTGCGCTGTTGCCCTGCACCACGAACTCCAGCGCACGCTCGAGCGCCGGTTTGCCGCTGAGCAGGATCAGTTGCACGCCGTCGCCGGCCGCTGCCGCTTCGAGCGCGCGCAGCTCGTCGCCTGAGAGCGGCCGGCCGTCGTACTCGGCGCGCGTCGATTGACGCTGGGGGATCGCCTGGAACAGCGGCGTCGCCCGGGCCGGTGCCGGCTCCAGCGCGATACGGACTGCGTGACGTGCATCGTCAAGACGCGCCAGCGCCGCGAACCCATGCGCGTGCGCGGCCTGGACCAGGTTCTCAGCCGCACAGCCCAGTGAGACGAACAGGTGATGGTCGTCGGGATCGACCGCCGGGCAGCGGCGCGCCAGATCGGGCAGGATCGTGATGGCGTTCGGCTCGATGCGGAACTTCCAGCACTGCGTGTTATGGCTCGACGCTGCGAGCGTCGCGTATCGCACGAGCTCGCGTTTGACGGCCTCCGCGTTGCCGCGGTCGACCGCGCCGTGGCGCCACAACTCTCGCACTGCATCCTCGTACGGCTTCACTCCGGCCTCCTCCCCGCATCCGTGAACCAGCGCAGATGCGCCCACAGCCATCGATGAAGTGCCGGACTGCCGTCGTGTGATCCTGTCCGACAGGCTCAGGCGAAACCCGGTTTCGCGCGCGGCGGACCCCGATGCCGTTGATGCCTGCATCCTGAGTCGCGGCGGGAAGGCCGTATTGATCCGTATCAAGCCACGCCGCGGGCAACGGGCTGCAACCACTTTTTGGCGTCAGACCTTGCTCGTCCACTGTTCGCCAAGCCCCATGGCCGCTTTCTGCCGGGCAGCGTGAGCAGAGCTGCTTGCTGCGACGGGCCGCAAACGCTGCATCGATGACAACAAGGTGATCTCGGCAAGCAGCTGTCCAGGCCTGGCGGGCTGAGTCCTCAGCGTTGGTCCGCTCCCAGTCGTCATCACGGTGGCGCTGGCTTGCCGACCTCGATGGACGACTCGGTGCGCTGGAGCTCGGTCGCGGCGGCCGCTAGAGTCAGCGCCGGCGCAGCGGTTCGATGTGTCCCATGCCAGAAGGACGCCGGCGCTGCGCCTCATGCCAGGGAGAACCCGTCGCCATGCCTTCAGCCTCCACCGCCTCGCTGCGGCGCCTGCTCATCGCCGCGTGCCTGATGGCCGTCAGCATCGCTGCCGCCGCCGAGCCCTGCAAACTGCAGCAGCTGAATATCCCGGTGCAACTTGTCGAGAGGCGCCCCGTTGCCCAGCTCGTGCTGAACGGCGTCGAGAAGCAGATGCTGGTGGACAGCGGCGCCTTCTTCAGCGTGCTCAGCCACGCCACGGCCGCGCAGTTGCAGCTTCCCCTGCGCGCCCTGCCGACGGGCCTGCAGGTGCGCGGCTTCACCGGCGAGATCGAGATGAAGCGCACCCGTGTCGAGAAGGTGGGCCTGCTTGGGGCGACGCTGCCCAACGTCGAATTCCTGGTCGGTGGCAACGAGATCGGCGCCGGCATCGACGGCATCATCGGGCGCAACTTCCTCGCACTCAGCGATACCGAGTACGACCTCGCACACGGCGTGGTGATGCTCAGCTTTCCGAAGGGCGATTGCGAAGACGGGCACTACGCGCACTGGGCCGGCGAGGCGCCGGTGATCGTGATTCCGCTGCTGGGGCATAGGCGCAACCGCAACAACAACCCGCTGCTGGTGCGCGTGAAGGTCAATGGTGTGACCATGACCGCGCTGCTGGACACCGGCGCGACCACGACCAGCCTGCAGCTGCGCGCGGCACGTCGCGCCGGCATCGAAGAAGGCCAGATGCGCCGCATCGGCTTCACTGGCGGCGCCGGCGCCGGCCGGGTACGAGTCTGGTCGGCGGCCGTGGACAGCGTCGAAATCGCCACGCAGCGCCTGATGAACAACCGACTCCAGGTGACGGAGACCGACAGCCGCGACCACGACATGATCCTTGGGTTGGACTACTTTCTGGCGCACCGCATCTACGTCTCGCAGCGCGAAGACAAGCTCTACGCCACCTGGAACGGCCAGCCCGTGTTCCCGTCCGGCGATGGCGAGGTGGGTGCGCTGGACAAAAGCATGGCGGCCGTGCCCGGCCCTCTCGACCCGCAGGACGCCGATGCCCTGGCGCGGCGCGGCGCGGCTTCGCTGGCCGCCGGCCAGCTCGACAGCGCGCTTCAGGACCTGAACCGCGCCGCTTCCCTGGCGCCTACGGTGGCCGAGCACCACTTGACCCGCGCACGCATCCATCTGGCCCAGCGCAAGCCGACCCAGGCGCGGGTCGATCTGGACGAGGCGCTGCGCCTGAACCCGGCGCTGCAGGAGGCGCGGCTGATGCGCTTGCGATTTTTGGCAGCGCCGGGTGGCGATCGCGCCGCCGCGCTGCAAGACCTGGCCCTTTTGGACGCGCAGCTGCCGCCCAGCAGCCACCTGCGCCTGGAGATGGGCCGCACCTACGACACGCTGCAGATCGTGCCGGACGCGATGCGCCAGTACGGGCTGTGGATCGACACGCACGCGCTCGACGCGCGGCTGCCCGATGCCCTGATGGCGCGCTGCCTGCTGCGCCTGCGCACAAACGACGCGCTGCCGCTGGCAGTGAAGGACTGCGAGGCCGCCGCCGACAACGACAGCGCGCTGCCGCAACACCTGGACGCCGCGGGCTGGGCTCAGCTGCGCGTCGGCGAATTCCGCACCGCGCTGCGCCGCTTCGAGCGCGCCACCCGCAAGGAGGCCTCGGCCGTGGCCTTGTACGGACGCGGGCTGACGCATCAGCGCCTGGGCAGCCCCGAGGCAGGCGAGCGCGATCTCGCCCGGGCGCGCGAGCTCAACCCGCGCGTCGAAGAGCTGCTGCGGCGCATGGGCCTGCTGCTGACCGAGCCCGCTCCGCTCCCGCTGACCACACCGATCCACCCGCCAGGTTCACCGTCGTCGCAGGCATCCGAGCCGCCCGCTTGAAATGCCAGTTGGGCCCCGGCTGGGCCCGTACCTCGCCTGCGCACAGGGCCTGGGCACCCGGCGCTGTGCGCGCGGCCGCCGGCGACTGCCCAAAGGCAACGGCATTTTTGGAATCAGTTTCGCAGCAACTGGGCAGTTCTTGCGTCAAACCTATCGTCTTTGGAATGCCAACCGCTTGAAAACCCGCGTCGTTGCTCGATGCATCCCCCGGCCTGTCACGCCGGGGGTCGCGGGTTCGAGTCCCGTCCACTCCGCCATCCATCCCCAACGGGGCAAACATCACAAGGTGTCTGCCCCGTTTGCCATTCTGCGTCCGACTTTTTTCTGCACGCCATCGTCTGCGAGCCACGAGCCACGAGCCGTCGCGGCCAGAGTCAGCGTGCTCGCTGGCGTGTTGCGGCTGCGCTCGCCTAGCCGCGCCGGGCCGCTTCGATCGCGGCGATGTCGATCTTGCTCATGCCCATCATCGCGTCGAAGGCGCGCTTGGCGGCGGCACGGTCAGGGTCGGTGATGGCGGCGCTCAGTGCGCGGGGCGTGATCTGCCACGACAGCCCCCATTTGTCCTTGCACCAGCCGCAGGCGCTGGCCTGGCCGCCATGGCCGACGATCGCGTTCCACAGCCGGTCGGTTTCCTCCTGGTCGTCGGTTGCCACCTGGAAGGAAAATGCCTCGCTGTGCTTGAAGGCCGGCCCACCGTTGAGCCCGAGGCAGGGAATGCCGAGCACGGTGAATTCGACGGTCAGCACGTCGCCCTGTCGGCCCGAGGGGAAGTCGCCCGGCGCGCGATGGATGGCGCTGACCTCGCTGTCCGCAAACGTCTTGGCGTAGAACTGGGCGGCATCGAAAGCATCGCCGTCGAACCACAGGCAGATGGTGTTCTTCTTCATCGCGGGCGTGCTCCAGGTGGCTTGACGAGTGGCAGGAAATGGCGAAAAAGGCCCCGGCAACAGCTTCCTCCACGGGGCTGGAGCCGCCTTTTCTGGCACGGGCACCCGAGGGCCTGCGGCCGCCTTTCGGTGGCACGCCGCCGCCGGCACCGGCACTCCGCGCGTGCCGCAGTGTGGCACCACTGCCGCGCGCTGCACGGCGGAGCGACGCAGCGCGAGCACTTCGCTTTCACGCGCCGCTCGGCGTTTTCGAGTTCGGTCCACAGCCCCGCGTGGTGTTCGAAACGCTGCGCCTGCTGTTGCGCATGGGCGTGGCCGGTGTCGGCCGCAGCGCGCGCGGCCGCCTTGTGCTGGGCCAAGGCCGCCCCTGGTTGACATGGCGCGGCCTGGTTCAGCGGCTGCGACACGCACAGCGCCACGGCCATCGGCGCAGCCGCGCTCATGCAGCGCATGCGGTCCTGCACCTGCCGGCCGCCCTTGTCGACCCAGGTGGCCGCCTGCTCGGCGCTGGCGGGCAGTTCTGGCGTGGTGGCGCCAGGCGGCCAGCTTGCAACGGGGGCAGCGTGCGATCTTCTGTCCCGCGCCGCTGTCGGGAGTCTTGTGCAGCATTCCGGGCGCCACACCCAGCTTCTGCACCCGGTCTGCCTCGATCATCGCCTTCAGTGCAAACGCCGCACCCGATGCGCGCTGGCACCAGCGGCAGTGGCCACAATGCACGAACAACGCGCCGTCGCCTTGCGGTAACGCAGCGCGCGGCAGTCGCAGCCGCCTTCAACGGGAAGCGGGATGGTCTTGGGCATGATGCTTGCAATTGTTGGCTGCGGGCAGCTGAAGATGCTGGCTGCCTGGCTGTGCGCTGTGCGCTGCATCCTGCGGTACCGCAGCCCAGCGGCCCACCCCGTTTTCGCTGATCAGTGCCTTCGCCCGCGCTCAAGCCGGGGGTCTGCGCTGTCGATATCCCGTTCTGCAACATCGATCGCGGCCCGCCCCGCAGCCTCAAACTTGCCTGCCGCCACGCCATGCTGAAGAAGATTGCTGTTGCCCAGCTGCGACTTGGCATGCACCTGCACAAGTTGGACGGGCCCTGGCTCAAGCACTCGTTCTGGCGCACGCGCTTCGTCATCGAAAAGCCCGAAGACCTCGCGCAACTGCGCGACTGCGGGGTGCTGGAGTGCTGGATCGACATCGACCAGGGTCTGGACGTGGCCCCGCCCGCCATCACCGTCACGCCCGCGCCCGCAGCCCCGGCGTCCGGACGCCCACCCCAAACCGCGCCGCCTGCGCCTGTGCGTGATCAGGCGCCGCGCTCGATGCAGGAAGAGCTGCGCCAGGCCGCCGCCATCTGCGACCGCAGCCGCGTGGCCGTTTCGCGCATGTTCGGCGAAGCGCGCATGGGCCGCGTGGTCGATGCCGAGGGCTGCCTGCCGCTGGTGGACGACATCTCCAGTTCCGTGATGCGCAATCCCGGCGCGCTGGTCAGCCTGGCGCGCCTGAAAACGCGCGACGACTACAGCTACATGCACTCGGTGGCCGTGTGCGCGCTGATGGTGGCGCTGGGCCGCCAGATCGGCATGAACGACGAAGAGTGCCGCGTCGCCGGCCTGGCCGGCCTGATGCACGACATCGGCAAGGCGGTGATGCCGCTGGACGTGCTGAACAAGCCCGGCAAGCTCACCGACGACGAATTCACCATCATCCGCAGCCACCCAAAGCGCGGCCACCAGTTGCTGCTGGAGGGCAAGGGCGCCTCGGCCGAGATGCTGGACGTGGTGCTGCACCACCACGAAAGGCCTGACGGCAGGGGCTACCCCGAACGCCTGTCCGGCGACCAGCTCTCGCGCCTGGCGCGCATGGGCGGGATCTGCGATGTCTACGACGCCATCACCTCGAACCGGCCCTACAAGGCCGGCTGGGACCCGGCCGAGTCCATCGCGCAGATGGTGTCGTGGAAGGGCCAGTTCGACGAGACGCTGCTGGCCGCCTTCGTGCAGAGCCTGGGCATCTACCCCACGGGCTCGGTGGTGAAGCTGCATTCGGGCCGGCTGGCCGTGGTGGTGGAACAGAACGCCGGCAAGCTCACGATGCCGGTGGTGAAGGTGTTCTTCTCCAGCAAGTCGCAGATGCGCATCACGCCCGAACGCCTCGACCTCGCGCGCCAGGGCTGCAGCGACCGCATCGTCTCGCGGCAGGCGCAGGACGCCAAGGCCTTCCCCGGGCTGGACGAGTTGTGGCTCGACCCCGATCTGCTGACGCGCCGCGGCCGCTGAAAGTCGCTTGCCAGGGAAAGCGCCGCGCTTCTCTACACTCGGACAAAGCGCATCGCGCGCCGTTTTCCCGAGGAAGCCGAGATGAAGAACTTGCGCACGCTGGCCGTGCTGTTGCCCTTGTGCCTGCTGTGGCTGGCCGCCCTGCCGCTGCACGCGCAGACCCTGCGCTGGGCCAGCCAGGGCGATGCCCTGACGATGGACCCGCACTCGCAGAACGAGAGCCTGACCAACAGCATGAACGGCCAGGTCTACGAGACCCTGGTGCAGCGCGACCGCACGCTGAACATCGTGCCCGGCCTGGCCACCGCCTGGCAGCAGACCGGACCGATGACCTGGCGCTTCACGCTGCGCACCGGCGTGAAGTTTCACGACGGCGCGCCGTTCAGCGCCACCGACGTGGTGTTCTCGGTGCAGCGCGCGCAGTTGCCCACCTCCAACGTGGCGGTGTACGCCAACGCGCTGGGCACGCCGGTGGCCATCGATGCCCAGACGGTGGAATTCCGTCTCGCGCGCGTGAACCCGGTCTTCCTGCAGCAGCTGACCACGGTCTTCATCATGAACAAGGCCTGGTGCGAGAAGAACCGGGTCACCAAGCCGCTGGACTTCAAGAACCAGGAAGAAAGCTACGCCGGCTTCAATGCCAACGGCACCGGGCCCTTCACGCTGGTCAAGCGCCAGCCCGGCACGCGCACCACCTACAAGCGCCACCCGGGTTGGTGGGGCGAGGCGCTGGGCCTGCGCACCGGCAACGTGCAGGAGGTGGTCTACAACAGCATCGCCAACGACGCCACGCGGCTGGCCGCGCTGGTCTCCGGCGAGATCGACTTCGTCATCGACCCGGCCCCGCGTGACGTGCCGCGGCTGCGCCGCACCGCCGGGGTGAAGGTCATCGAAGGCCCCGAGAACCGGGCCCTGTTCATCGGCATGGATCAGAGCCGCGACGAGCTGCTCTACAGCAGCGTGAAGGGCAAGAACCCCTTCAAGGACATCCGCGTGCGCCAGGCGCTGTACCACGCCGTGGATGTGGAGACGATCCGCACCAAGCTGATGAACGGACTGGCCGTGCCCACCGGCAGCCCCTTGCCCAGCCCGCTGGGTCACTACAACGACCCCGAGTTCGAGACCCGGCTACCCTATGACGTGGCCAAGGCGCGTGCGCTGATGGCTGCGGCCGGCTACGCCGACGGCTTCGAGGTGACGCTGGACTGCCCCAACAACCGCTACGTCAACGACGAAGAGATCTGCATCGCGCTGGCCACGATGTGGTCGCAGCTGAAGATCAAGCTGCGCGTCAACGCCCAGCCGCGCGCGCTGTGGTTCCCGAAGATGGAGCGCGGCGACACCAGCCTCTACATCCTGGGCTGGGGCGGTTCGGTGACCGACGCCGAAACCACCCTCACGCCGGTGATGCGCGTGCCCGGCCCGCAAGGCCAGGGCTACTACAACTGGGGCCGCGTGAAGAACGACAAGTTCGAGCAGCTGGCCGCGGCGTCCAGCATCGAGCCCGACGCCAAGAAGCGCGAAGGCCTGGTGAAGGCCGCACTGCGCGAATACCGCGACCAGGTGCACCTCATTCCGCTGCACCGCCAGGTCATCCCCTGGGCCGCGCGCAGCAACGTCGAGGTGGTGCACCGTGCCGACAACTGGCTGGAGTGGGCCTGGGTCACCGTGAAGTGACGGCCCGCGCAGGTCAGCGCGTCGCGCGGCGCCGCACGGCGTCGATGTAGGCCGGGCCGTCGGGCGGCAGGCCGCTGCGCTGGCTGGCCCAGATCATCTCGCCCAGGCAGTCCATCACCTCGTGGTGGGCCTCGTGCAGCGAGTTGCG
>LNFM01013199.1_pt1 | contig 10610 bp, 8 predicted proteins | sample 596031 | NCBI WGS metagenome assembly LNFM01 (sample SAMN04254537, study PRJNA301005) | activated carbon metagenome | isolation source: dual media filters at the Ann Arbor, Michigan drinking water treatment plant | place: USA: Ann Arbor | reverse complement strand
GCGGCCTCCGGCGAGGCCGCGGTGCTGAAGCCCGGGCGCATGCCGCTGGAGGTGTCGGCGGCCAGGGTGAACTGGCTCACCAGCAGCAGGCCGCCGCCGGACTCGGCCAGGGACCGGTTCATGCGGCCCTCGGCGTCGGCGAACACGCGGTAGCCGAGCAGGCGCTCGGCCATGCGGCCGATGCGCGCGGCGTCGTCGCCCGGCTCGACCGCCACCAGGGCCAGCAGGCCGGGGCCGATGCCGCCGACAAGTTCGCCATCGACGCGGACGCTGGCTTCGGTGACGCGCTGGATGAGGGCGATCATGGCGCGAGTGTAAGGGCGCGGCGGCCGGCGGGCATCCCTTACACTCCGGCCATGCCCTCGATCCCCTTCGCCAGCCGACTGCTGTTCGCCGCCGCGTGGTGCGTCGGGCGGCTGCCGCTGTCGCTGCAGCAGGCGCTCGGCGATGCGCTGGGACGGTTCTCGCACTGGCGCGACACGCGCGAGTCGCGGGTCGCGCGCCGCAACCTCGAACTGGTTTCCCCGGGCCTGGAGGCCGCCGCGCGCGAACAGGCGGTCGCCGGGATCCTGCGCGCCACCGGCCGCAACGCGTTCGAGACGCTGCGCATCTGGACCCGCTCGCGGGCCGACAACCTGGCCCTGGTCGCCGGCGTGGTCGGCGAAGCCCACCTGGCCGCGGCGCTGGCCCGGGGGCGCGGCCTGATCATCGCCGCGCCGCACTACGGCAACCTCGAGCTGGTGATCGAATACATGGCCTCGCGCGGCCCCTTCGCCCTGGTCTACCGCGTGCCCGACAGCCGGGTCGGCGACGGCTTCCTGCGCCTCGCGCGCGGTGGCGACAACATCACCCTGGTGCCGGCCGAGGCCAATGCGATGCGGCCGCTGTGGAAGGCGCTCAAGGCCGGCGAGGTGGTCGGCATCACCCCCGACCAGCAGCCCAAGCTGGGCGCCGGCGAGTTCGCGCCCTTCTTCGGCCGCGCCGCGCTGACGCTCAGCTTGATCCCGCGCTTGGCCGAACGCAGCGGCGCGGCGGTGCTGTTCGCCTACGCCGAGCGGCGCGGGGACGGCCGCTTCGACCTGCACCTCGAGCCGGCGCCCGCGGCCATCGCCAGCGCCGACGTCGGCGTGGCCACCGCGGCGATGAATGCCGGCGTCGAGGCGATCGCCGGGCGTGACTTCAGGCAATACCAGTGGACCTACAAACGCTTCACGCTGCGACCACCCGGCTCCGGCGAAATCGACCCCTACGGGCCAGAATGCAGGTGACCCCTTGAACGACACGCCCCTCCCCGCCCCGACCGCCGCGCCGAGCGACGAATGGCAGCCGCTGCCGCCCGCCGCCATCACCGTGGCCGGCTTCGCCGGCGGGCTGGTCGCTATCCCGTTCTGCATCGGCGGCGGCGTGCTCGGCATCGCCATGCTCGACGGCTGGCTCGCCCGGCTGGGCGCCGGCCTCGCGCTGTTCGTGCTGGTCGCGGTGCTCGGCGCGCTGCTGGGTCGCGCCCGCGCCCGCCGCACGCACTGGAAGCTCGACACCCGCGGCCTGCAGGTTCGGCGCGGCCTGGTCTGGAAGCACGAGCTGCTGGTGCCGCGCTCGCGGGTGCAGCACCTCGACCTCGAGCGCGGCCCGATCGAGCGCCGCTTCGGCCTTGCCACCCTGGTCGTGCACACCGCCGGAACCCGGCTGCACGCGCTGCGCCAGCCGGGCCTGAGGGACGCGGACGCGGTCGCGCTGCGCGATGCGCTGCTGCCGGAGGCGGACCGCGATGATGACTCCCTCTGAGGGCGTCGTCGCCGGCGGCGACGAGCGCAAGCTGCACCCGTGGTCCTGGCTGTTCGTCCTGATCCAGCAGCTCAAGAGCTTCGCACTGCCGCTGCTGGTGCTGCTGTTCACCGGCCGCGGCAACAGCTGGGAGCTCTGGGGCCTGGTGGGTGCCGGCGTGCTGGTGCTGGTTTCGCTGGCGCAGTACTTCACCTACCGCTTCCGGGTGGATGACGACGGCATCGTCATCCGCAGCGGGCTGTTCCAGAAGAGCCTGCGCAACATCCCGTTCCAGCGCATCCACAACGTCGCCCTGCACCAGACCCTGCTGCACCGCGTGTTCGGCGTCGCCGAGGTCCGGCTGGAGTCGGCCGGTGGCATGAAGGCCGAGGGCGAGATGCGCGTGCTGTCGCTGGCCGACGCGCACGCGCTGGAGGAACTGGTGCGCAGCCACGGCCGCGAAGCCCGGCACGCCGCGCAACTCGGCGACGCCGCGGCGGCGGTGGCCACCCGCACCCTGCTCGAGCTGCCGACCAGCGAAGTGATCCGGCTCGGCCTGATTTCCAACCGCGGCATGCTGCTGGTGGCCGCGGCGATCGGTGTCGCGGCGCAGACCGGCGGCGACCTGTTCGGCGACGCGGTCGAGTACGTGGCCGACCACGCGGTCGGCTGGTCGAAGGCCTATGACCTCGGACTGATCGGCACCGTGATCGCGCTGGTCGCGATGCTGGTATTCGCGGTGATCGCGCTGCGGCTGCTGTCGGTGCTGCTGGCGCTACTGCAGTTCCACGGCTTCACCCTCACCGAGACCGGCCGCCGGCTCAGCGCCCAGCGCGGCCTGCTGACCCGGATGCGCGCGAGCATGCCGCGCTCGCGCATCCAGGCCTGGAGCCTGCGCGAAAGCCTCACCCACCGCTGGCTGGGCCGACAGGGCCTGCGCGTGGACAGCGCCTCGATCGAGACCAGCAACGACCAGCGTTCGCTGCGCGACCTGGCGCCGGTCGCGACGCCGGAGACGATGGTCGAACTGATCCGGCACCTGCTGCCCGGCCATGCCTGGCCGATGGCGAACTGGCGGCCGCTGCACCCGCGCGCATGGCGCCGGCAGTTCGCGATCCCCGCGCTGTTTGCAATGCTCCTGACCGTCGCGCTGACCTGGCTCAACGGGCTCTGGGGCCTGGCCGCGCTGGCCCTGCTGCCGCTGTTCGCGCTGCGCGCGGTGGTCTGGGCGCGCCACGCCGGCTACAGCGTCGAAGGCGGCCTGGTCGCGGTGCGCGAGGGCTGGCTGGACAAGTCCTGGCGCTTCGCCGAAGTGCGCAAGCTGCAGTCGCTGCAGCTGGCCCAGTCGCCGTTCGACCGTCGCCACGGCATGGCCAGCCTGCTGATGGACACCGTGGGGGCCAGCCCCTTCGAGCCGGCGCTGCGGGTGCGCTACCTGCCCGAGGCCGAGGCGCGCGCGCTGCGCGACCAGCTCGCCGCGGCGATGGAGGCCGGCGCCGCTACTCCCGCCAGAACGCCGGCGTAAGCAGCACGAGCAGCGAGAAGACTTCCAGGCGCCCGAGGATCATGCCGAGGGTGCCAAGCCAGATGGCCGCGTCGTTGACGGACGCGAAGCTGTACGCCACGGCACCCAGGCCAGGGCCTGAGTTGGCCAGCGTGGCGACCACGGCGCCGTACGACGTCTCCAGATCCAGTCCGGTGGCGCTCATGCCGATCACGAGGATGATGAAGCACAGCATCCAGATCGCGATGAAGCCGCTGACCGACAGCACGACGCTTTCGGATACTCGGCGTCCCCCCATCTTCACCAGGAACTGCGCCTTCGGGTGCACCAGCTGCTTGATCTCTCGGTAACCCTGGCGCACGACCATCACCACGCGCGCGACCTTGAGGCCTCCGACGGTTGAGCCGGCGCAGCCGCCGATCACGCCGATGGTGACGACCAGGAAGGGGGCGGGCCCGGTCCACTGGTCGAAGCCGGACACCACGAAGCCGGTCGTGGTGATGTTGGAGACCACCTGGAACGTCGCGTTCCGGAACGCATCGGACATGCCGGCGTAGTCGCCGCCCAGCCAAAGCGTCGCCGCGACGATCAGGCTGGCGGCGATCACGATGCGCAGGAAAGAGCGCAGCTCCGAGTCCGAGCCGTAGACGCCCATCGACGCGCGGCGCCAGGCGATGTAGTGCAGGCCGAAATTGATGCCGCCGAGCATCATGAAGACGATGGCGATCCATTCCAGCACCGGGCTGTTCCAGGTCGCGAACCCGGCGTCGTAGGTGGAGAAGCCTCCCGTCGAGACCGTGGACATCGCATGCCCGATCGCGTCGAACAGGCCCATGCCGCCGACCCAGAACGACGCTGCGCACATCACGGTCAGGCCGAAGTAGACCGCCCACAGCGCCTTCGCGGTCTCGGCGATGCGCGGGGTGAGCTTGGTGTCCTTGGTGGGGCCGGTGCTCTCGGCGCGGAACAGCTGCGTGCCGCCGATCTTGAGCATCGGCAGGATCGCCACCGCGAGGATCACGATGCCCATGCCGCCGAGGAACTGCAGCAGCTGGCGATAGAACAGGACGCTGCGCGGCAGGTCGTCCAGGCCGTTGATGACCGTCGCACCGGTCGTGGTCAGGCCCGAGGTGGCCTCGAAGATCGCGTCGGTGTAGCTCAGGTGCGGCGGCCCGTGGACGAACGGCAAAGCCGACACCAGGCTGGCGAACACCCAGGTCATCGTGACGATCAGGAAGCCGTCGCGCAGGCGCATGTCGTAGTTGACGTTGCGCACGGGCACCCAAAGCGCGACGCCGATCAGCAGGCTGACCAGGAAGCTGCCGAAAAACACCTCGGGCGTATCCTGCTCGCCCCAGGCCAAGGCCAGGAGGGCCGGCGGCAGCTTGGTCATCGAGGACATCACGATGATCACGCCCAGGATGCGCTGGATGGCGCGGAACCGCTGGCTCATCACAGCCAGGTCGCTCCGGTCTGGAACAGCGCGCTCACCTGGGCGATCTCGCGCTTGTCCATCACGAACAGGATCACGTGGTCGCCGGGCTCGATCACCACGTCGTGGTGGGCGATCAGCAGTTTGTCGCCGCGCACCAGGCCGCCGATCGTGGTCGCCGGCGGCAGTTCGAGCTCGTCCAGGCCGCGTCCGATCACCCGCGAACTGCGGCGGTCGCCGCGCACCACGGCCTCGATCGCCTCGGCGGCGCCGCGGCGCAGCGAGTACACGCGGGCCGGCGCGCCTTCGCGGATGTGCGCCAGCAGCGCGCCCAGCGTCACCAGCTGCGGGCTGACGGCGATGTCGATGCTGCCGCCCTCGACCAGCTCGGCGTAGGACGGCCGGTTGATCAGCGAGATCACGCGCGGGCAGCCCATGCGCTTGGCCAGCATCGCCGACAGGATGTTGGCCTCGTCGTCGTTGGTCATCGCGCAGTAGACGTCGGTCTGGTCGATGTTCTCCTCGCGCAGCAGGTCCTCGTCGGCGCAGTCGCCGACCAGCACGATAGAATTCAGCAGGTCCTCGGCGATGTCGCGGGCGCGCTCCTTCGAGCGCTCGAGCACCTTCACCGAATAGCGCGACTCCAGGCTGCGGGCGAGGTTGCGGCCGATGTTGCCGCCGCCCGCGATCAGCAGCCGCCGCGCCGGGCGCGGGTCGACCTTCCGCAGCTCGCTCATCACGGTGAGGATGTTCTTGCGGTCGGCGAGGAAGAAGACCTCGTCATCGACCTCGATCACGGTATTGCCTTCCGGCTTGATCGGCTTGCCCTTGCGGAAGATCGCCGCGACGCGGGCGTCGACGCCGGTGGGCAGGTGCTCGCGCAGCTCGCGGATCTCGTGGCCGACCAGCGCGCCGCCGGGCACCGCGCGCACCGCGACCAGCTGGGCGCGGCCATCGGCGAAATCCAGCACCTGCAGCGCGCCCGGATACTCGATCAGGCGCTCGACGTGGCGGCAGACCAGCTGCTCGGGGCTGATCGCGGCGCTCACCGCGGAATGCTCGGGATCGGCCAGCGCCGCCACCTCCAGGTACTGCGCCTCGCGCAGCCGGGCCACGCGGGTGGGCGTGCGGAACTGGTGCTGGGCGACCTGGCAGGCGATCAGGTTCACTTCGTCGCTGGAGGTCACCGCGACCAGCAGCTCGGCCTCGTCGGCGCCGGCCTGGGCCAGCACGTTCGGCAGCGAGGCGTGGCCGACGACGGTGCGGATGTCGAGCTTCTCGGCCAGTTCGCGCAGGCGGCCGTGGTCGTTGTCGACGACGGTGATGTCGTTGTTCTCGGACGCCAGCGCCGAGGCGACCGAACTGCCGACCTGCCCGGCACCCAGGATGAGGATCTTCATTGAAGCCAGCACCTTGTCGTCGAGTGGGGCGGAACCGGGTGGGACGGAAGCCGTGCCCGACCAGGCCGGGCGGCAATAGTGTACCCGCGCCCGTCAGGCGCGGCCCGCGTCAGGGGCAGGCCGCCAGCGCCCCGGCGCGCAGCAGCCACCAGTCGCGGCGGTTGGCCATGCCCAGGCTTTCAGCGCCGGCGCCACCCCCATCGAAGTCCACGCAGGCCAGCGCCTCGCTGCGCTGGACCAGCAGCGCCCGGTCCGCCGGTGCCTCCCGGAGCCAGGCCAACGCATGCCCGAACTGCACGTCCACCGGCTGGCGGAAGCCGAATTCCGTGACCGGGCCGACCGCCTGCAGCAGCTGCTGCTCCTTCCAGTCGACCAGGCCGAGCGTGACGCCGTCGCCGGCGCGTTCACGCGCCTGCCCCATGAGGCCGCGCGCCGAGTTCTCGTCGTCGAGCAGCGGATGCACCACGAGGCCGTAGCCACTCCATAGCAGCCCCAGCAGCAGCGCGCACGCGGCGAGCGCGTGGCGGCTGCGGCCCACGCCGGCGGCCACCAGCCCGGCGCCGCCGACGCCGGCCAGCATCCCCCACAGCCAGCGCGCCTCGGGCCCCAGGCCCCGTTCGGCGACCAGCCTGGTCGCGAAGCCGGGCTCGCCCACCAGCGCCGCGGCGCCCGCCGACAGCAGCAGCGCCGAGAACACCAGCACGAAGCCCAGCACCGCGCGCCGGAAACCCGGGCGGCGCGAGATCGCGTCCAGGAACGGCGCCGCGGCCAGCGCCAGCGCCGGCAGCGCGGGCAGGATGTACATGTCGCGCTTGCCGGCGCTGGCGCTGAAGAACAGCAGCACCAGGACCGCCCAGGCCAGCGGCAGCCAGACCCGCGCATCGCGCTGGCGCCACGCCTCGCGCCACGGCGCCAGCAGCCACGGCAAGGCCAGCGAGAACGGCAGCCAGAACAGCAGCACCACCTGGCCGAAGTACCAGAACGGCTCGTAGTGGTGCCAGGGATCGACGTAGCGCTCGGCCGTCTGCTTGAGCAGGATGTTGCGCAGGTAGGCGGCGTGTTCGGGGTCGCCGCTGGTGTACGCCACCGCCAGCACCGGCCCCAGCCACAGCAGGATCGGCAGGAGGACCGCGGGCACCAGCAGCGCCCAGCGCGCGCCCTTGCCCGGGCCCGGCGGCGCCAGCCCGTCCCAGCCACGCCGGCGCATCAGCGCGTACGGCAGCAGGACCAGCAGCGGCAGGAAGCCGACGCCCTTGCTGATCACGCCCAGGCCCGCGGCGAAGCCACCGAACCAGAGCCATCGCCAGTCCGGCCCCAGCAGCAGGTGCCGCAGGAAGCCGTACAGCGACAGCGTGGTGAAGAACACCAGGGTCGGGTCGATCTGCGCGCGCTTGGCCTGGTAAAGGAACTGGAAGCAGACCAGCACCGCGGTCGCCGCCCACAGCCCGGCCCGCGGCGTCCACAGGCGGGTCGCCAGGTCGCGAACCAGCGCCAGCGTGCCGAGTCCGGCGAGCAGCGACGGCAGCAGGAAGCTCCAGCGCCAGCTGCCGATCACCGAATGGGCCAGCGCGAGCAGCCAGAAATACAGCGGCGGCTTGTCCGGATACAGTTCGCCGCCGCGGTGCGGGAACAGGAAGTCGCCGCTCTCGACCATCTGTTTCGCGACCAGCACGAAGCGGGGCTCATCGGCGGGCCACGGTTCGCGCAGGCCGTAGCCGACCGCCAGCACGCCGAAGGCGAGCAGGAAGAAGAGCCAGGTGTCGCGGCGATCCGAAGCGCGGATTTCCATTTGCCGGGACCTTAGCAGCCGACCGGTTCCCCGGGCATGACGCCGGTCAAACGGCCTTGTGCAGCAGCGCGTAGAAGAAACCGTCCATCCCGTCTTCCCCGGGCAGGCGCTGGCGGCCCGCGCCGCTGGGCCGGCCGAAGCGCGCGTCCAGCGGCATCGCCCCGGCCTCCGGGTGCGTCGCGAGGAAGCGGGCGACCTGGTGTTCGTTCTCTTCGCGCAGCACCGAACAGGTGGCATAGAGCAGCCGGCCGCCGGGCCTCAGCAGCGGCCACAGCGCCTCGAGCAGGCGCGACTGCTGGGCCGCCAGCGCCGGGATGTCGTCGGCGCGGCGGTGCCACTTGATGTCGGGCTGGCGCCGGATGATGCCGGTTGCCGAGCACGGGGCGTCGAGCAGGATCGCGTCGAACAGGCGGCCATCCCACCACGCAGCCACGGCGGTGGCATCGGCGACTTTCACGTGCACGCGGTCGGACGACAAACCCTGGCGATCGAGCGTTTCGACTACCCGCTCGAGCCGGCGCGACTCGATGTCGAGCGCGATGAGTTCGCCGCTGCCGGCGAACAGCCGCTCGGCGATCTGCGCGGACTTGCCGCCCGGCGCGGCGCAGGCATCGAGCACGCGCTCGTCCGGGCCCGGCGCCAGCGCCAGCACCGCCAGCTGGGCGGCGCCGTCCTGCACGCCGAGCGCACCGGTGTGCCAGAACGGCAGCCGCTCGACCGGGATCGGGTCATCCACGCGCACGCCGTCGGGCAGGGACGGCACCGCCGCCGCCGACAGCCCGTCCTCGCGCAGCGAACGCAGCAGGCGATCGATGCCGAGCTGGCCCGGATTGACCCGCAGCCACATCGGCGCCGGTCGGTTGTTGGCTTCCAGCACGGCGGCGACGTCGTCGGGCCAGTCCCGGTAAAGCGCGGCGACCAGCCAGTCCGGATGGCTGCTGGTGATGGCCAGGTCCTTGCTGGTCGGCAAGGGCTCCCGGCTCGCGCGACGCAGCAGCGCGTTCACCAGCCCGACCAGGGGCGGGCGGCCGAGCTCGCGGGTGGCTTCGGCGGTCGCGCCGACGGCGGCATGCGCCGGCAGGCCCAGCGCATCGAGCTGGGCCAGCCCGGCCAACAGCAGGCAGTGCACCGGGAAATCACGCGCGGCCAGCGGCTTGGCCAGCCACTGCGAGAGGGCGTAGTCGTAGCGCCGGCGATGGCGCAGCGCGCCGAAGCAGATCGCTTCGAGCAGCGCCCGGTCACGCGGATCGGATACGTTCGGCAGCGCCTGGCCCAGCATCGCCTTGAGCGATCGGCCCTCGCCCAGCACCGCCGCCAGCACGCGTGCGGCGCGGGCGCGCAGCGCGGCGCCTGCCGGCGAATTCATGGCGTGCGCAGGGCCGGGCGGGCGTTGAGGTAATCGGCGGCGGGCATCGGGCGCCCGCCTTCGCGCTGCACCTGGAGCAGGCGCAACGCGCCGTCGCCGCAGGCGATGTCGATGCCGTCGCGGCCGGCGGCGACGACCGCACCGGGGGCTTGCCCGTGCGCGATGTCCAGCGCGGCGGCGGCGTGGATGCGCAGCCGCTCGCCGGCCAGTTCGGCCTCGGCGACCGGCCACGGATTGAAGGCGCGGACGCGGTTGGCCAGCTCGCGGGCCGGACGCGACCAGTCGAGGCGGGCCTCGGCCTTGTCGAGCTTGTGGGCGTAGGTGACGCCCTCGGCCGGCTGCAGCTGCACCAGCGGTCGCATGCCGGCGCGCAGCAGCTTCAGGCCGTCGCCGAGCACCTCGGCGCCGAGCAGCGACAGACGATCGTGCAGGCTCTCGCCGGTGTCGTCGGCGGTGATTGGCGTGGACAGCGACAGCAGCACGGGGCCGGTGTCGAGGCCCTTTTCCATCTGCATCAGGCAGACACCGGTCTCGGCATCGCCGGCCTCCAGCGCGCGCTGGATCGGCGCCGCGCCGCGCCAGCGCGGCAGCAGCGAGGCGTGCACGTTCCAGCAGCCCATGCGCGGAATGTCGAGCACGGACTGCGGCAGGATCAGGCCGTAGGCCACGACCACCATCAGGTCGGGCTTCAGGTCGCGCAGCTGCCCGCGCGCAGCGGCGGGCTTGAAATTCTCGGGCTGGAACACCGGCAGGCCGCGGGCGAGCGCCTCGACCTTGACCGGCGACGCGGCGGACTGGCGGCCGCGGCCGGCGGGACGATCGGGTTGGGTATAGACCGCCACCACCTCGCCGCGCTCGGCGGCGGCCCGCAGGCAGGGCACCGCGAAGCCGGGCGTGCCGGCGAAGACGATGCGCAAGGCCACCTCAGGCGGCGCCGACGCGCTGCTGCTTGGCCAGCTTCTTGCGGACCTGCTCGCGCTTGAGCGGGGACAGGTAGTCGACGAAGACCTTGCCCGCGAGGTGGTCCATCTCGTGCTGGATGCAGACGGCCAGCAGGCCGTCGGCCTCGACCTCGAAGGACTTGCCGTCGCGATCCAGCGCGCGGACGTGGACGCGATCGGCGCGCGTCACGTCGGCATAGATGTTGGGCACCGACAGGCAGCCTTCCTGGTAGACCTGGCTGCCCTCGGACGACAGGATTTCCGGGTTGATGAAGACCAGTGGCCTGCTTTTGTCCTCGCTTACGTCCAATACCAGCAGACGCAGGTGGACATCGACCTGGGTCGCGGCCAGGCCGATGCCGGGCGCGTCGTACATGGTCTCGAACATGTCGACGATCAGGCCCCGCAGGGTGT
>LNFM01011148.1_pt1 | contig 10612 bp, 11 predicted proteins | sample 596031 | NCBI WGS metagenome assembly LNFM01 (sample SAMN04254537, study PRJNA301005) | activated carbon metagenome | isolation source: dual media filters at the Ann Arbor, Michigan drinking water treatment plant | place: USA: Ann Arbor | reverse complement strand
CCGTCACGGAAGCGTGCCGTCGCCTGGGGGTTCCAAATGGACGCGCGTGTCGACGCCCAATCGGGCGACCACCACGCCGGGTGGTGGCCGCGGCTCCCGGAGGCCGTCTCAGTACGCGGGGGCGTCGGTCCTCTGGACGAGGCGGATGTGGTTCCCGGAGGGGTCCCGCAGGCCCGCGTCGACGCCGTACGGCTGCTCGGTCGGCTCCTGGGTGAACTCGACGCCGCGGGCGCGGAGGTCCTCGAAGGTCGCGCGGCAGTCGTCGCACTCGAGCATGAACCCACCGGTGCGGCCGCGGGCGACCATCTCGAGCACCGACCGGCAGGTCTCCTCGTCGAACATCGGCGGCTCGGGGACGTTGAGGATGAACCCCGTCAGCTCCCCGGGGAGCGCGACCGTCAGCCACCGGTAGCCACCGAGCTCCGGCAAGGTCACGTCCTCGCGGACCTCGAAGCCGAGGGTGCCGGTGTAGAAGGCGAGGGCCTCCTCCTGGTCATGGACCCACAGCCCCACATGCGCCAGGCGCGTCGTCGTCATCGGAACCCCCTCGTGTCGTTCGGCGGACGACGACGACGCTAACCGGGGGCCGCCGCCCCCGTCTTCTCCGAACCTGCGCGATCACGCGGCCGGGTCCACGCCATCACCACGCACGACGGCACGAGGGCGCGTCCCGCCGCCGGCGGGTGCGCGGCACGGTAGGCGGTGGGCGTCATGCCGTGGCTGCGGCCGAACGACGTGGTGAACGAACCGACGCTCGACAGTCCCACCTCCGCGCAGATCCGCGCGACGGTGTGGTCGGTGTCGCGCAGCAACGACGCGGCGCGCTCCATCCGCCGGCTCAGCAGGTACTGGTGCGGCGTCTCCCCGAACGCGCGGCGGAACGCCCGGGCGAAGTGGGCGGGCGACGCCGACGCCGCCCGCGCCAGGGCCGGCACGTCGAGGGGGTCGGCGTACCGTGCGTCGATCAGGTCGCGGGCGCGCAGCAGGTGGCGGTCGGAGGGGACGGGCGCCATCGCCCCATCCTCGCAACCCCGCCGCCCCGTGTCAGCCGCGGCGCCGCAGGGCCTCGGGGCGGTGGGCGGCCCGCGCCCCCGTCGTCGCGCTCTCCACCAGGTACTGCGGTTCGTCCTCGCTCGCGGCGACGGTGTGGCCCTCCACGTGCGTCCGCGACGTCAGCCTCCGCACCACCGTGCCATGGGTCGTCCCCTGCGGCGTGTTCCACTCCACCTCGTCGCCCGTGCGCAGATCCTCGGCCATGACCCCTCCCCCTCCTCGCGTCGTGTGCCCGGGGGATACCCGCGACGGTTGCGCCCGATCCGGGGTTGGGATGACCGGCCCCGGGGCACCCCCCGGCGCATGGGACGAATGGAGAAGAAGGTCGCGATCGTGACGGGCGGCGGCGCGGGCATCGGCGAGGCCGTCGTGCTGAAGCTGGCCGCGGAGGGCGCACGGGTGCTGGTGAGCGGTCTGGAGGACGACCCCATCGAGGACGTCGCCCGCACCGCCGCCGGCCTCGGGCCGGACGCCGTCGCCTGCGCCGGGGACCTCGGCGAGGAGGGCACCGCGGAGCGCTGCGTCGCCACGGCGCTGGAGCGGTGGGGTCGCATCGACGTGGTCGTCAACAACGCCGCCACCGAGGCCGACCGCATGTGCCTCGCCGACGAGATGCCGGTGAGCGAGCTCGACCGCCTGTTCCGCGCGAACGCGCGGTCGCTGGTGCTCATGACGCGGGCCGCGCTCCCCGCGCTGCGCGAGAGCCGCGGGGTGATCCTGACGGCGGGCAGCACCGCCGGCGTGTCGGGCATCCCGAACATGGCGATCTACGGCGCCACCAAGGGCTTCGCGACGTCGTTCACGCTCGGGGTCGCCGCCGAGTCGGCCCCCGACGGCGTACGCGCCGTCGTCGTCGTCCCGGGTCCGACGGACACCGGCCAGACGCGGCCCGAGGCGGGGCCCCACACACCGGAGGCCGCCGAGACGATCGTCGACTCCACCATCGTCGGCCGCCGGGCGACGGTCGAGGAGGTCGCCAACGTCTACGCCTTCCTGGCGAGCGACGAGGCCACCTTCGTGACCGGCGTCGTGTGGGTGGTCGACGGCGGCGTCGGCATCTCCCGTGGACTGCCGGGACGAAAGGGCGACATCACCGCCCCGCCCGTCTCGCTGCCCGTCCGCCACTCACTCGAGGGATTCGCACACGATCCGGGCGAGAAGCCCGGGGAGGGGGACTGAACGCAATGGGAGTCATCGAATCGATCCGCGGCGTCATGTGGGCCCGCCGCAACCAGCCCGACCAGGTCGCGTACGTGCTGGGGGCCTCGCACGAGCGGTTCGGCCCCGACGACCTCCTGCGTCAGGCGGTGCTCGCCGAGCAGGCCGGGTTCGACGGCATCGCCGCGAGCGACCACATCACCCCGTGGTGGGAGCCGGGTGAGCCCTCCCCGGCCCATTGCGCGAACGCGTGGGTGTGGCTCGGCGCGGCCGGCCAGGCGACGAGCGAGATCTCGATCGGCACCGGCGTCACCGGCCTCGTCCACCGCTACAACCCCGTCGTCGTCGCCCAGCAGCTCGCGACGCTCGAGGTCATGTTCCCCGGCCGCGCGTACCTCGGCGCCGGGTCGAGCGAGGCGATGAACGAGACACCCGCCGGCATGGACTGGCCCGACACGGGTGAGCAGCTCCGCCGCACCGAGGAGTCGCTCGAGATCATCACCCGGCTGCTCGACGGCGAGACGGTCACCTACGAGGGCGAGTACTTCCGCACGAAGGGCGCGCGCCTCTACCTGCGGCCCGAGCGGCGGCCCCCCGTCTACCTCTCGGCGTTCCACGAGCAGGCCGCCGAGCTCGCCGGGCGCCTCTGCGACGGCGTCTGGACCCTCGGCGACCCGACGTCGGCGCCGGGTGTCATCGCCGCCTACCGCCGGGGCTGCGAGGACGCGGGCCGGGCGCCGGGCGAGGTCATCCTCCAGAGCCTCGCGTCGGTCGCCGCGACCGACGAGGAGGCCCTCGAGAGCAGCCGCGAGTGGAAGGCCAGCCTCGCCGACGAGCTCTACACCGACGACATCCACGTCCCCGCCGACATCCAGGCGAAGAGCGACGACGTCTCCGACCGGACGTTCACGACGGGCAACCTCGTCTCCGCGGACCCCGACACCCACGTCCGCAAGCTGAAGCTGATGGCCGAGCTCGGCGCCACGGCGATCGTGCTCGTCAACGCCTCGGGGGCCGACCCGGCGCGCATGATCGACATGTACGGGGCGAGCGTCCTGCCGCGCCTCCGGGAGGGCTGACCCGCCGATGGCGCGGTTCGACGTGGTGGTCATCGGCTCCGGGTCGGGGGGGCGTGCCGTCGCGGGTCGCCTCGCCGACGCCGGGATGGCGGTGGCGATGGTCGAGGAGGAGCTCGTCGGCGGTGAGTGCCCCTACTGGGCGTGCATGCCGAGCAAGACGTTGCTGCGCCCCCCCGAGGCGGTCCACGGGGCACGCGCCGTGCCCGGCGTCCACGCCGACCTCGACGACTGGGCGGCGGTGCGGGCCTTCCGCGACGACGTGGTCTCGGGACGCGACGACTCCGACAAGGTCGCGCGCTACTCCGACCGCGGCGTCACGGTCCTCCGGGGCCGCGGCGCCCTGGCGGGGCCGGGAGCCGTGACGGTCGACGGCACCCGCCACACGGCGGAGCGGGTGGTGATCGCGACGGGCAGCGCCGCCACGTGGCCCCCCGTCGAGGGCATCCGCGACGTCGATGCCTGGACGAACCGCGAGGCGATGGAGATGGACGAGGTCCCCGCGAGCGCCCTGGTGCTCGGCGCCGGCCCCGTCGGCGTGGAGATCGGCCAGATGCTGTCGCGGTACGGCGCCGACGTCACGATCGCCGACTCCGCGCCACGCCTGCTCGCCGGTGAGGACCCCGAGGTCTCCGGCCTGCTCGGGCGCCGGTTCACCGACGAGGGCATCACGTTGGCGCTCGGCACCGAGGCCGTCAGGGTCGCACCCGCCGACGGCGGGATGACGCGGGTCGAGCTGGACGACGGCTCGGAGCACGTCGTCGCCCGCCTCGTCGTCGCCACCGGGCGCCACGCCCGCGTCGCGGACATCGGCCTCGACACCATCGGGGTCACGCCCGGCGACCAGGGCCTCGGCGTCGACGCCCGGTGCCGCCTGGCGGAGGGGGTGTGGGCGATCGGCGACGTCACCGACGTCGGCCAGTTCACGCACCTCGCCTCCTACCAGGGGCGGATCGTGTGCGCCGACATCCTCGGCGAGCCCCGCGACGCCGACTACTCCGCCATCCCGCGGTCGGTGTTCTGCGACCCCGAGGTCGCCGCGGTCGGCCTGACGGCGGAGCAGGCGCGGGAGGAGGGCATCGACGTCGCGACGGCGTCGGTGGACCTCGCCGACCTCGAACGCGCGACGACGTACGGGCGCGACATCGGGGGCCTCGTGGGCCTCGTCGCCGACCGCGGCGCCGGTGTCCTCGTGGGCGCCCACGCCGTCGGGCCGCTCGCCTCGGAGTGGATGCACATGGCGGTGCTCGCCGTCCGCGCGCGCGTCCCGGTCGATGTGCTGCGGGACGTGATCGGGCAGTTCCCGACGTTCGCGGAGAGCATCGTCACGGCCGCACGGGAGCTCGACATGTGACCGGCGGCGGGTCCGGCGGGCCCCGTACACTGGGCGACTTCGTGCCGGCGCTCCGCCCACCCATCACCGATCCGGCGCGCCTCGACGCCGTGCGCCGCACCCACCTGGTCGAGGGCGACGGGGTCGGCGTGGAGGCCTTCGACCGCCTCACGGCGCTGGCCGCCGCGTTGCTCGACGCCCCGTGGGCGTTCCTCACCGCGGTCGACGACACCCACTCCCACTGGATCGGAGCCGCCGGGCTGCCCGACGGCGCACCCCGCGGCAACACGGTGGAGGAGTCGTTCTGCCAGTACGTCGTCGACAGCGGCGAGCCCCTGATCCTGGGGGACGCCCGCACCGACGCGCGCACCCGCGACAACCCGTCGATCGCCTCGATGGGCGTCGTGGCGTGGGCCGGTTTCCCGGTGCGGGCGCCGGGTGGCGAGGTGCTCGGCACCTTCTGCGTCGTCGACGCCCGGCCCCGCGAGTGGTCCCCGCGCGAGGTGCAGGTGCTGGGGGCGCTCGCCGACACCGCGCGGACGGAGATCCACCTCCGCCTCGCGCTCGCCGAGAGCCGGGAGGCGGTCGTCGCGCTCGAGCGCATGCAGCGGGCGAGCGCCGCGCTGCTCGGCGCCCTCTCGTTCGACGACATCGCCGAGATCGCCCTTCGGGAGGCCGTCGAGGTGCTGGGCGCGCGGGCGGCGAACATCGCGCTCACCGACGACGAGGGCACCCGCTTCACCGCCGTCCGCTCCATCGGCTTCCCGCCCGCCGTGCGCCGCGCCCTGCAGGGCATGGCGATCGACGACTCCCTCCTCTCGGCGGAGGCGGCCCGCACCCGGCGGCCCGTGTGGATCTCCGGTGAGGAGTGGGCCCGCCGGTTCCCCCAGAGCGCCGCCATCGCCGACGAGGTCGGCGACGAGGCGGCGGCCGTGCCGCTGCAGGCCGGCGACCGGCTGCTCGGCATCCTCGGCCTCGTCTTCGACGGTCGCCGGGCCCGGACCGCCGGTGAGCGGACCCTCGCCCACTCCCTCGCCGACCAGTGCGCGCAGGCGATGGAGCGCGGGCGCCTCTACGACCGTGAGCACCGCACCGCCGAGGTGCTGCAGCGCAGCCTGCTGCCCGGGCGCCTGCCCGCGGTGCCGGAGCTCGAGGTCGCCGCGCGGTACCTCCCCTCCGACGACGGCGGACGGGTCGGGGGCGACTTCTACGACCTGTTCCCCATCGAGGACGGATCGTGGGGCGCGGTGATCGGCGACGTCTGCGGGAAGGGACCGGAGGCCGCCGCCGTCACCGCCCAGGCGCGCCACGTCATCCGGGCCGACGCCCGCAGCGGCCGGGGCCCGGCCCAGGTGCTGGAACGCCTCAACACCGTCCTGATCGAGGACGGGCGCAGCTTCCTCACCGCCGCCCACCTCCGGTTCCGCTCCGGCCCCGACGGGCTCGCCGGGCACCTCTGCCTGGGCGGCCACCCCCACCCCCTCGCGCTCCGCGCCGGGGGCGAGGTGGAGTCGCTCGGCGTCGCCGGCACCCTCGTCGGCGTGCTCGACGAGCCGCGCCTGCGCGAGGTCCCCTTCGCGCTGGAGCCCGGGGACACGCTGGTGCTGTTCACCGACGGGGTCAGCGAGGCCCGCCGCGACGGCGAGCAGCTCGGCGCCGCCGGGGTCGCCCGCGTGCTGGGGGAGTGCGCCGGGCTCGACGCGGAGGCGATCGCGACGCGCATCGAGCAGGCGGTGCGCGACCACGCCGGGCCCGTCGCGTCCGACGACATCGCCCTCCTCGTGATGCGCCGCTACCGCTGACGCCCCCGCATCAGGGCGTCGCGGGCCCCCTCCAGCGCCGCTCGAACGGCAGCCGCCAGGTGGCGGGCGCGAGCAGGCCGTGCATGGCGCGCGGCCCCCACGAGCCGGGGGCGTAGGGCAGCACCTCCGGGGGCTCGTCGATGAGCGCCTGCGAGACCTCCCACAGCCGCTCGATGCCCTTCGCGTTCGCGAACAGGGTGTGGTCACCCATCATCGCGTCGTAGATGAGGCGCTCGTAGGCCTCGAGCACCTCCTCGTGGTTCTGGTCCTCGTAGAGCGAGAACTGCAGGCTCTGCTTCACGAGCCGCATCCCCGGGCCCGGCCGCTTGCCGTAGAACGACAACGACAGGCGCGACGCCTCGGCGAGGTCGAAGGTGAGGTGGTCGGGGCCGAACTGCCCGACCCCGGAGCCCGCGGGGAACATGCTCCGCGGCGGCTCCTTGAACGCGATCGAGATGATGCGCGCGCCCTCGGCCATGCGCTTGCCGGTGCGGAGGTAGAAGGGCACCCCCGACCAGCGCCAGTTGTCGATGAAGCAGCGCAGGGCCACGAACGTCTCGGTGTTCGAGTCGTCGGCGACGCCCGGCTCGGAGCGGTAGCCCTCGTACTGCCCGCGCACGACGTCGCCCGGCCCGATCGGCAGCATCGAACGGAAGACCTTGTCCTTCTCCTCCCCGATCGCATCGGGGGCGAGCGCGGTGGGCGGCTCCATCGCGGTGAACGCGAGCACCTGGAAGAGGTGGGTCACGACCATGTCGCGGTAGGCGCCGGTCGCCTCGTAGAACCCGGCGCGGCCCTCGACGCTCAACGTCTCGGGCACGTCGATCTGGATGTGGTCGATGTTGTTGCGGTTCCAGATCGGCTCGAAGAGGCCGTTGGCGAAGCGCAGCGCCAGGATGTTCTGCGCCGCCTCCTTGCCGAGGAAGTGGTCGATGCGGAACACCTGCTCCTCGTCGAGCACCGACTGCACCATCGCGTTGAGCGCCCGGGCGCTCGCGAGGTCGGTGCCGAACGGCTTCTCCATGATCACCCGGGCGCGGCCGACGAGGCCGGCGCTCCAGAGCTGGTCGATCACGGTCGACGCGGCGCTCGGCGGTACGCTGAGGTAGTGGAGGTACCGGGGGGTGCCGCCGAGGGCGTCCCGGGCCTCGCCGACCCGGAGCGCGAGCTCCTCCGTCCCCTTCCCGAGGTCGACGTAGGTGAGGCGCCGGGCGAAGGCGGCCCAGTCGTCGTCGGAGACGGCGGTGCGGCCGAACTCGTCCCACGCGGCCCGCGCCAGGGCGCGGAAGGAGTCGTCGTCGAGCGGGTCGAGCGATGCCCCGACGATGCGGAAGTCCGGCATCAGGCCGGCCTGGGTCAGGTGCACCAACCCCGGCAGCAACTTGCGGCGCGCCAGGTCGCCGGTCGCGCCGAAGAGCACCACGACGTAGGGCTCGAGCGGGGCGATCGACGAGACGGCGGCATCATCGGGTTCGTTCCGGGACATCTGCGACGCGACGCTACCGGTGGCGGCGGACGCCGCTCCTCGGCCCCAGGGCCCGAACCGACCCGTCGCGTCACCGCCCCCGGGCGACGGGGTCCGCCCCCGCCCCGGGCGGCGGGGCGCCGCGGCCGCGCTTGCCGGGCGAACGGCGGCGGTCGTAGGGTCGGCCACGGCAGGTCACGCGGCCGGGGTGGGCCGCCCGATCCCGGGGGTGGGACCATGGCCGCGCACCACGGACGCGACGACTACTTCGTCGTGGGCGAGGGGCTGCTGGGGGCGCCGGCGCCGTCGGTTCCGGGCGCCGTCGTGTCGGCGTCGCTCGAGGAGCCCGACCTCCGCGCGTTCCGGTTCTCGCGCCTCGGGCCGAAGGGCCGCGCCACACCGGAGCGGCTGCGCCGCCGGCTGGCGGCGGCGATGACCATGGACGTCGACGCGGGCGGACCGAGGCTGCGCTCCGCGGTGCCGGCGGGCTACACCTACCTCGGGCAGTTCATCGACCACGACCTCACGTTCGACCGGAGCCGCCTGCGCGAGGACGCGGTGGTGCCGGTCGCGGACCTCGTGCAGGGCCGCTCGCCGAGCCTCGACCTGGACGCGCTCTACGGCCTCGGCCCCGGGCTCACCCCCGCGTTCCACGCACCCGGCGGTCGGCTGCGCATCGGGGCGACCCGCCGCTCCGACTTCCGCACGCCGGGGGTGGACGACGGCCCGCGCGCCGGGTTCGACCTGCCGCGGCGCCCCGACGGCGGCGCCCTCATCCCCGATCCCCGCAACGACGAGAACCTGGCTGTCGCCCAGACCCACCTCCACTTCATCCGCTTCCACAACCGGGTCGTCGAGACGCTCGCCGCGGACGGGGTGCCGCCGGGCGAGCGGTACGGGCGGGCGCGGGAGATCGTGGTGCGCCACTACCAGTGGATGATCCGCACCGACTTCCTGCCGCGGATCGTGAAGCCGCAGCTCGTCGACGACGTCTTCACGCGGGGGCGGCGGGTGTTCGAGACGGCGCCCGCGCCCGGGGCCGCGCCGACGATGCCGGTGGAGTTCTCGGTCGCCGCGTACCGCCTGGGGCACAGCATGATCCGGTCGGCGTACGACTGGAACCGGGTGTTCGGGGACGGGGCGGGGAGCATGTCCCTGCTCTTCGCGTTCACGGGGGGCGGCGGTCTCGGGGGCGGTCCGCGCCTGCCGACGAACTGGATCGCGGACATGCGGCGCCTCTACGACTTCCGCGAGGCCGGCCGTCCCGACCTGCGGCCGCTGGTCGGCGGACGGAGCCGCCTGAACATGGCGCGGCGCATCGACACCCTCCTCGCCAACCCCCTCGCCGACCTCCCCGCCGGGTCGACCGGTGGACCGGAGGGCGTCGCCGTCCGGCGCAACCTGGCGTTCCGCAACCTGACCCGGGCCCGGATGCTGCAGCTCGCGACGGGGCAGCAGATGCTCGCGCTGATGCGCTCACGCGGCGTGACGGTCAGCGGCCTCGACGCCGACCGGATCATCCGGGGCAACCGCGGCGCCGACGTCGCGCGCCTCGACGCGTCGCAGCGGCGGCTGCTCGGCCGGGAGACCCCCCTCTGGTTCTACGTCCTGCGCGAGGCGGAGTTCAACGGCGGGCGCATGGCCGGCGTCGGCGGCCGCATCGTCGCCGAGACGTTCCACCGCGCCATCGAGGGGAGCACGATCTCGATCCTCGCCGACCCGGCGTGGCGCCCCACGCTCGGTCCCGACCCCGCCACGTTCCGGATGGTCGACCTGCTGCTGTTCGCGGCCGGGGGGAGGGCGGAGCTGCTCAACCCGCTCGGGGGCTGACCTAGACCCCGATCTGGGGTGGCGGCACGGGGTCGGGCTGGGGGATCTCGGGATCGCTCGGCGGGTAGGGCTCCGGGATGATCGCCGGCCCGGGGACGGGCTCGACGGGGTCGGGGCCCGGCTCGGGGATGTCCGGGGGGTAGGGCTCCGGGATGCTCGGCGGCGTGGGGAAGGGCTCGGGTATCGGTTGCGTCGTCATGCCACCCCCCTACCCCGGGTCCCGGCGGTTCATCCGCGGGCCCGGCGGGGAAGGTGGGGGCGGAACGTCCCACCGAGGAGGCCCCGTTGCAGAAGGATCCCGCGTCGAACCCCGTCCCCGACGACCGCGAGCCGGGTGTGCCGCCCCACGAGCCGCCCGTCGAGGAGGACGAGGACCGCGTCGATGAGGACGCACGCGAGTCGTTCCCGAGCTCGGACCCGCCCGCCACCGGGGGGCCCGGAGTCTGACCGGGCGGCCCGGGGAGGGCGGACGGGGGCGCTCCGGCGCTCGGCTATGATGCGCGCCGTGAAACCCTCCCCGGGCCGTTGACGAACACGGTCCAGATCGCCGCGGCACTCCTGTTGGTGCTGCTGAACGGCTTCTTCGTCGCCGCGGAGTTCTCCCTGGCGCGTGCGAGGATGACCCGTCTCGACCAGCTCGCCGAGCAGGGGCGCGGCAGCGCCGTGCTGGCCCGCGAGCAGGTGCGGCACATCGACCGCTACCTCGCCGCCTGCCAGCTCGGCATCACCCTCGCCAGCCTGGGGCTCGGCTGGCTCGGCGAGCCCGCGTTCGCCCACATCATCGAGCCGGCCCTCGAGCGCCTCGGGCTGGGCGAGTCGAGCGCGACCCTCACCGCCGTGATCATCGCCTTCGCGATCATCACCGTCCTCCACGTCGTGGTCGGCGAGCTCGCGC
>LNFM01013198.1_pt1 | contig 10613 bp, 9 predicted proteins | sample 596031 | NCBI WGS metagenome assembly LNFM01 (sample SAMN04254537, study PRJNA301005) | activated carbon metagenome | isolation source: dual media filters at the Ann Arbor, Michigan drinking water treatment plant | place: USA: Ann Arbor | reverse complement strand
TCTCGACATTATTGTTCTGTTCATTCTCGGCAGCGGAGCCATATTCGGCTTCATGCGCGGTTTTGTGCAGGAAGCATTGTCGCTGATCGCGTGGATCATGATTATTGCCGCAGTGCGGATGTTTCATGCCCCCGCAACGGCTGTGTTGAGCGAGCCGATTGGTACTGACTCAGGCGCGGCAGTATTGGCCTTTTTGGCGATTGTGATTGTCACATATGCCTTGGGCAAATGGATATCCAAATCGATCGGGAAAAAATCGCGCAAATCGAAATTGGGGCCTATTGACCGCGTCCTTGGCTTTGGCTTCGGGATGCTCAAGGGGCTGATCATGGCGACTTTGCTGTTCCTCATCATTGTCATGGGTTTTGAAACGCTGTTCGGTGCCAAGGAACCGCGTCCCGAATGGATGGTCAAGTCGCGTACCTACCCGTTATTGAACGCTAGCGGGGTCGCCATGTCCGAATTTGTCCGCGAACAGCGGGACGAAGACGACGAGCCGGACGCGGCAAACTGATGGACTCGGCTTTATATAATCGTGACATACTAAGGCTGGCATCGTCGCTTATCGCTGGCCACCGGCTCGATAATCCGCATGGTACAGCGGAAGTTCGAGCAGCCGTTTGCGGCAGCCGGATTCAGGCCGATGTGGAATTTGCGGATGACGGCAAGGTTTCAGGGCTGGCCTTGCGTGCGAATGCTTGCGCTTTGGGTCAGGCATCGGCGGCGGTTGTTCGCGCAAACTCCATTGGCTTGGAAATAGGCACAATAAGCGAGATTAGGGCAGGCGTTGAGCAGGCCTTGAAAGGTACCGCGCAGATGCCGACGACTTGGCCCGAACTCGAATTGCTTGCGCCTGCCAAAGATTACCCGTCGCGTCATGCCGCGATATTACTGCCCTTTGACGCGGTTTTGGCGGCAGCCGACCAGACGAAACTTGCAAGTTAATGGAAGAAGCGTCGCACCATCTAGTCGCCGATGTAATGATGGGCGGCGTCGTGTTGCTCGGCGCGGCATTGGTTGCGGTACTTCTTTTCCGGCGGCTGGGTCTGGGTGCAGTGCTCGGTTATCTGGTCGCGGGGATCGTAATTGGCCCCGATGGCTTTGCGTTAATCGGCGAACCACAAACAATCCTCGCTTATTCCGAAATCGGCATCATTCTGCTGCTGTTCCTGGTCGGGCTTGAGCTTTCACCCAGCCGATTATGGCTGCTGCGGCGGGATATATTGCTGTTTGGCCCGTTGCAGGTTGCTTTGTGCGGCCTTGCAATGTTTGCAGTCATCATGGGCGTGATGCCCAGTTTCAGTTGGGAGGCGGCACTCGTTTTGGGGTTGCCGCTCGCGCTGTCGTCCACAGCACAGGTGTTACCACTGTTGCAATCACGCGGCCGCCTCAAAACCGATTACGGCGAGAAGAGCTTCTCGATCCTGCTGTTTCAGGACATGTCCATCGTCCCGCTGCTGACCATCGTTGCGGCACTGTCGCGGGCCCCTGCCGAAGAAGGCGCGATCAGCGGCTGGTTGTTGGTAATCTACGCCATCTTGGCGATTGTCGGACTAGTGCTTGCGGGCCGCTATCTACTCTCGCCATTACTTCGACTTGTCGGCAAGATTTCGGAACGAGAGCTGTTCATCGTCACTGGGCTGTTCACGGTCTGCGCCAGCGCGGCATTGATGCAGATGATCGGCGTGTCACCCGCGCTAGGCGCGTTTGTTGCCGGCGTCATGCTGGCGGAATCGCCCTACCGGCACGAGCTTGAGGCCGATATCGACCCTTTCCGGTCTATCCTGCTTGGATTGTTTTTCCTAGCGGTGGGCATGCTGCTCGATGTCGATGTAATCTTGGCGCAGCCGCTGCTTGTCGTTGGCTTGGCTTTGGCGCTGATTGCTATCAAAATCGGAGTTATTTTTCTTCTTGGGCGGTTTTTTGGACTCAACACCAAAGCATCGATCATCATGGCGATGTTGCTCAGCCAAGGCGGTGAATTTGGCTTTGTGTTGTTTGCTGCTGCGCAGCAGGCGCTGCTGATTGAGCCCGAGGCAGGAAGCCTGTTTGGTGCAGTTATCACGCTATCAATGGCGTCTACCCCGTTCCTGATGATTTTTGCGAACAGGCTGGCGGCACGCAAATCGGCGAGCGAAATTCAGCTCGACGATCCAGAAATTGCCGAACAAGCCAATGTCATCGTCGTAGGCCATGGCCGTTTTGGCCAGCAAGTGGCGCAAATTATGGAAGCCGCCGGGCGGTCAGTAACGCTGATCGACGTCAACCCGCAGACGATTGACCTAAGCGGTGAGTTTGGCCGCAAGGTATTTTATGGCGATGGTACTCGGATTGATTTGCTCAAGCGCGCCGGCGCGGACAAAGCGTGCGCGATCTTCTTCTGCATCGACGATCGCGATCTTGACGCTGAAACGCTTATTCCCGTGCGCCAGACTTTTCCTAGCACAAAATTGTTCGTCCGTGCCTTTGACCGGCAACAGGCAATCGCGCTGATGCACGACCGCGATATCAGTATCGTCCGCGAGGTGTTCGAATCCTCAATCCGCATGTCGGTCGATGCGCTGAAATCGCTTGGGACAAGCAAGGAAAATATCGCACAAATCGTCAGCGAGTTCCGCCGCCGTGACAAGGCACGGCTGTGCGCGCAATTCGAAAGCGGGGATATGCACGCTGGCCAGCACCATAGCTTTGGCACCGACGACTCAGACGATTTTCTGCTCGATCAAACCTGAGTTTCTGAGTCCAGAAACTTTGCAACATCGGCTAGTTCGACGTCCTTACTAAGGAACGTCTGTCCAATCCCACACGCCAGCAAAAAGGGCAGGGTACCACCGCTCATTTTCTTGTCGTGTAGCATATATTCGACCAATTGCGCGCCGTTTGCTGAGACATTCGCCTGCGCCAATGTGGTCGGTAGTCCAGCACGTCGGAGCAAAGCGGAAACCCGTTCCGCATCACCCTCCGAGCAAAGACCCAGCCTCACCGAATAGCGGAAAGCAAATGCCATGCCCGCCGCGACCGCCTCGCCGTGGAACAGCTTGTCGGAAAAGCCGGTATCAGCCTCGAGCGCATGGCCGAAGGTGTGGCCCAAATTTAGCAACGCCCGCGTGCCGGTCATTTCCTTCTCATCCGCCGCGACAATGCGCGCCTTGGACCGGACCGAGTGCACAATCGCATATTCGCGCGCAGCCGCGTCACCAGCAAAAAACGCGTCGAGATTATCCTCGCACCAGCCGAAAAAGACCGCATCGTCGATCAGGCCGTATTTGACCACCTCGGCAAATCCCGCCGCCAATTGCCGCTTTGGTAATGTAACCAACACATTGGGATCAATCAGCACCAATGAAGGCTGGTGAAAGGCACCGACCAGATTCTTGCCCGCTGCGCTGTTGATTGCAGTCTTGCCGCCGACGCTGCTATCGACTTGCGCGAGCAGAGTGGTCGGAACCTGAATAAACGAACAGCCCCGCTTCACCACATGAGCGGCAAACCCGGTGATGTCGCCGACTACGCCGCCGCCGAGTGCAATGATATGGTCGCTGCGTTCGATATGATGTTCGAGCAGCCAGTCGGTCAGTTTCTCCAACTGCCCCCAGCTTTTGCCTGCTTCACCGGCAGGAAGGTTAAAAACTTCCGCTTCGATGTTCACTCGGGTCAGCGCACTCTGCACTTTGGGCCACACATGCATCGCCACATTCTCGTCGGTCACCATCAGTAACCGGCCGCTTCGGGCAAAAGGTGATATGTGCCGTGCGATTTCCCCTAACAAACCTGCCTCGACATGAATGTTATAAGGCCGGTCAGCGAGGTCGACAGTAACTACGGTCATGTAACAAGAGCCTTCAATATTGTGTCGACCGTGCGTGCATGGGGCGATGCGTCGCTGCGGATGTGGAGATTGGCTGCCGCGTACAGCGGATTGCGGACCTTACCAAGTTCGGTGAGTACCTCGACAGGATCCCGGTCTTTCAAAAGGGGTCTGTGGTTGCGCCGAGACACGCGGTCGGCCAGAACCTTGATATCGGCATCCAGCCAGATCGATAGCGCGCGCTCCAGGATTAATGCGCGGGTTTCTTCGTTGATAAAAGCGCCGCCGCCGGTTGCTATCACCTTGGGCGAACCGTCGATCAATCGCGCGATAACGCGTCGTTCGCCGTCACGAAAATAAGGTTCGCCATATTTTTCGAACATTTCAGCAATGGTCATGCCTGCTGCCCGTTCGATTTCTTCGTCGGCATCGACAAATTCGAAGCCCAACTGCGCCGCTAACCGTTTGCCAATGCTGGTCTTGCCCACCCCCATCATGCCGACGAGGACCACCGGCCGGTCGATTGCCGGCAACGTTCCATGATGCTTGTCGAGATCAGTGCGCGCGCCCATTGCGACACGGGCTATATATCGGCTATTGATTGGCGGAAAGTGAATTGCAGCGGAAGCAATATGCCGCTACAAAATTTATGAGGGAAAGCAGAGATTTGCGATAAATGAAGCGGCGCAGCAACGGAAAAAAGTGGCTGATGCGGTCGCTGCTGGTTGCCGGGATGGCAATCGCGCTGCTAATGTGGCTCGAACGGCTGGGTAGCGAGCAGCCTGTGCAAGTGATAGAAATACCGGTCAAATCACCGGCAACAGTATCGGGTTCGCGAAATTGACCAAATCAAAATTCAGAACAGGATTACTGTCAGCCGGCGCTTTGGCGGTAGTTTTTGCGTTGCCCGCATTGGGCCAGCAGGGACCAGAGTCGCTGCTTCCCGAAGGCTTTGGCGATCCAGCGCCGCCACCGGCGCCGCCTACGAGCAGACCGCCTGGGACAGTAACGCCTGAGGCCGGGATGCCGGATACTCCCCGTCCATCAAATACTGGAAGTCCTTCGGCGACTGATTCAGTCGACGCCAAGGACGAAGAAGAGGAAGATGAGGAGGAGGAGGAGGAAGAAGAACTCGTCATCCGTTACGATGTCCCCCCGGCTGCGCGCCGTTCTTTATCGGCAATCGGAATCATGTCGGCGGCGTCTGGTGGTTTTCCCGCTGAGGCATTTGGCACCACCGATGGCGCGTTTCTGAAGCAGGTTGCCGAGCGCACAACAGGCCCGATTGCTTCACGCTGGGGCACAATCATGGCGCGCCGTTTGCTGGCCAGCAGGACCAATACGCCAGCTGGCGTAAACGGCGCCGACTGGACCGCAGAACGCGCATGGTTGTTGCTGCGCATGGGCGATTCCGTTGTAGCGCGACAATTGGTGCAAGCGGTCGATGCCGGAAATTATACCAAGCGGCTGCATCAGGTCGCCATGCAGGCCTATCTTGCCAATGGTGATTTGGCTGGCATGTGCCCATTAACCGAGAGTGGCGTTCGCTTGGTAAATGATGGGCGTTGGAAAATGTCGCGGGCTATTTGTGCGTCGCTCTCAGGTGAACAGGGAGGTGCAACGGCGTTCATCAACCAGGGCCGCAATCAGGGTTGGGTCCGGGGCGTCGATTACCGATTGACCGAAAAGGCAGTTGGTGCAGGCATTAACGGTCGCCGCTCGGTGAGCATAAACTGGGAAGGCGTTGAGGGAATGAACCCTTGGCGCTTCGGCCTTGCCGCCGCCACAGGACTTGAGCCACCTGAGGCTCTATTTGCCAATGCCGGTCGCCAAATGGCTGGCTGGCGCGTGCAATTGCCGATGTTTAGCCCAGTCACCCGTGCCAAATATGCTCCGGCCGCCGCTGCACTTGGCGTCTATTCCAACCGCGACGCTGTCGATCTTTACGCGCAAGTGCTGGAAGATAGTGAGGCGCCGGATGCGTTACGCGATCGAGCCGAAAATCTGGGCTCCGCCTATACTGCATCGGGCGACGCGGCGAAAATTGCGGCGATGGCTGCAATTTGGAACGGTGCGGCCGTTGGCGCGGATTACCACGGCTCCTTGGTAACGACCGCAAGAGCGGCGGCTCTGGTTCGGCCTGATGATACCCACGCAAGCGAGGCGGACCGGTTGGTGGCGTCGATGATGACCGCAGGGCTAGATAGCAATGCGGCCCGCTGGGCGAATATCGTGAGCGAAGGCGGATTGGGCTGGGCGTTGATCTCGGTCGGCGCGCCTGGTCGCGTTGATGCTGTCGAATATGGCGCGCTTGATGATTTTTATGGCAATGACGATAGCGAAGAAGCGCAGAAGTCGAAGCTATTGCTGGCAGGACTTGCGGGGCTAGGGCGGGTCGATGCCGAAGCACAGACCGATTTCTCGGGTGATTTGCAGATCAACATCGCACGGCAGACCGAATGGTCGCGGGCAATCACCGCCGCCGCCGAGCGCGGCGAACAAGGCACAGTGGCGCTGATGGCAATTTCGGGTTTGCAAGCCCCGTCATGGTCGCTGGTTCCGGCTAATCATCTTTACTATATCGTCCGCTCGCTGCGTCAGGTTGGCCTTGAAGCCGAAGCGCGTATGATCGCCGCCGAAGCGGTAACATTCGCCTGACCGTTAGTCTGCTCTTCATGGCATATTATCATGTCATCGCATGATGCCGATCTGATTGAGCGTTTTTTGGAAATGATGGCTGCTGAGCGCGGTGTGGCCCGAAACACGCTTGCGGCTTATCGTAGCGACTTGTTGGCGGCATCCAAAATGGTCGACGGGCATCTTGCCGATGCGGACGGCGAATTGCTCGCCTATCTGGCCAGTAAATGGACAGACCTAGCCAACAGCTCTGTCGCGCGTAAGGCTTCGGCGTTGCGACGGTTCTTTGGATTTTTGCATGAAGAAGGCTTGCGCGCCGACAATCCGTCGGCGGCGTTACCCAAGCCAACGCAGGGACGCAGTCTACCGAAGATCCTCGACAAAGCCGAAATCGACCAACTCTTCCAATTGATCGACGCAAAATTGGCGAAACTACATCCTTCGCCGAACGATTATCGTCTGTCGGCGCTTATCGAATTGCTTTACGGTTCAGGATTGCGCGCGACCGAGCTGGTTTCGCTACCGCGCACTGCAGTTGTCGCGGACCGGCCTTTCATCATTTTAGTCGGGAAAGGTTCGAAGGAGCGGCTGGTACCGATTTCGGACAGGGCGCGGCATGCGGTGGGCGTCTGGCAGACATTTGTGCTCAAGGATCAGCGCTATTTGTTCCCGTCGCGAGGCGGCCATATCAGCCGCATTCGGCTGTTTCAGATTATCAAGTCACTGGCAGCGCAGTCGGGTCTTGATCCCGAAAAAGTCAGTCCGCATGTCCTCCGCCACGCTTTTGCTACGCATCTGTTGGCAGGAGGCGCCAATTTGCGCGCGTTACAAGCAATGCTCGGCCATGCCGACATCGCTACGACCCAGATTTATACGCATGTTGATGCCAGCCGCTTGGTCGAACTTGTGAACAAGCGGCATCCGCTGGCAACGCGCACGTTGACCCGAAGCCATACAGGTTCTAACCCGCAGCCATGACGGTATATCTGGATTTTGAAAAGCCAATCGCGGCGTTGGAAGCGCGCATCATTGAACTGCAGGAAGCAGCCGATGAAAGCGAGGTTGATGTCGATGCCGAAATTGCGAAGCTGCGCGACAAGGCCGACAAACAGCTTAAGGACACTTATGCCAAGCTGACCGCCTGGCAAAAAACGCAAGTCGCGCGGCATCCCGAGCGTCCGCATTTCAAACATTTTGTCGCATCCATGTTCGATGATTTCATGCCATTGGCAGGGGACCGCGCTTTTGGTGATGATCAGGCCATATTGGGCGGATTGGCGCGGCTCGACGGACGACGCATCATGCTGATCGGCCATGAAAAGGGCGATGACACGCAAAGCCGCCTGCACCATAATTTCGGCATGGGGAAGCCGGAGGGTTATCGCAAGGCAATCCGTCTGATGGAACTTGCCGATCGTTTTGGTATTCCGGTTGTCAGCCTTGTCGATACTTCGGGCGCGTTTCCCGGCATTCAGGCCGAGGAGCGCGGGCAGGCTGAAGCGATCGCGCGTTCGACCGAAAAATGTCTCCAGTTGGGCGTGCCAATGATTGCCTGTATCGTGGGTGAGGGCGGTTCTGGCGGCGCAGTTGCGCTGGCGGCGGCTGACCGGGTGCTGATGTTTGAATATGCGGTTTATTCGGTGATATCTCCCGAGGGCTGTGCTTCGATATTGTGGCGAACCGGCGATAAGGCGGCGGATGCAGCGCAGGCGATGAAGATGACCGCCGACGACCTGAAGTCGCTCAAGGTCATCGACCGGATTGTTAAAGAACCTATGGGTGGCGCGCATCGCGACCATGAGTTGGCAACCGCATCATTGGCAAAAGCAATCGGCGAAGAGCTCGATGCACTTTCTGTCTTTTCGGCCAAGGAGTTGCTGCAGCAACGACGCACCAAGTTCCTGTCGATGGGAGCCTGACCCCTTTCCAGTCATAGAGTTAACGCGAAATTTTACGCGTGCGGAACAGAATTCATGCTAATCCGGTTAAAGGCAATCGGAGGAGAGCATATATGCATATCGGCAAAAAATTACTGGTATTGGGCGGCGCGACGATTGCCCTAGCCAGCATCAATATCGCGACCCCGGTTGCCGCGCAAAAAAAGCAGGTCGCTTCTGTTCCCAAACCCTTTTCAGCGACCGAGAAATCCGAAGGCGCGAAATATCATCCAGAAATCCTAAAAGAATTCGGCGGTCCGATGCAAAGCCCGCAGACCGCTTATGTGGTTCGGGTGGGCAAAAATATCGCGCTGCAATCGGGGCTCGGCAATGCCGAGAGCGACTTTAACGTGACCTTGCTCAACTCACCCGTCAACAACGCCTTCGCCATCCCGGGTGGCTATGTTTACATCACGCGGCAGCTGGTTGCGCTGTGCAATAGCGAGGCCGAGATGGCCGGCGTGCTGGGTCACGAAGTCGGCCATACCGCAGCGCGGCATAGCAAAAAGCGGCAGCAGCAATCGACCCTTGCAAATATACTTGGAGTCGGTGGCTCGATCCTTGGGTCTGTGCTTGGCGACAGCGGCGGCTTGTTAGGCGCTGTGGGTGGCGGGCTGAAGCAATATTCGGGCACGTTGGCACAGGTGTTCAGCCTGAAATATTCGCGCGGCCAGGAGGAGGAGGCCGACGATTACGGCATCCGTTATCTCAGCAAGGCAGGATATGACCCAACTGCGTTATCTGCGATGCTTAACTCACTCGCAATGCAAACAAGTGTCGATGCCCGCGTTGCAGGGATGGGCGATAGCCGCGTTCCTGAATGGGCAAGTACTCACCCCGACCCAGCGAAGCGCGTAGTTCGTGCCGCAACCCGTGCGAAATCTTATCCTGTCAGCACTGTTCGTAAATCCGACACGCATTTTGCCGCGATCAACGGTATGCTCTATGGCGATGATCCCGCACAGGGCGTCGTCGAAGGTCAGGAGTTCTTGCATCCGCAAATAAAGATGAAATTCACCGCACCAACGGGTTTTGGCATGCAAAACGGCACTGATGCCGTTTCGATAAATGGTAATAGCGGCAAGGCCATCTTTACACAGGCAAATTACACAGGCGATCGTCAGGCTTATATAGCGGCTGCATTCAAGGCGGTGTCTGGCCAGCAACAAACTATCCCGGTGGGTCAAATTCGCCAAACGACAGTCAACGGAATTCCCGCATTTTATTCTTCGACTATCGTGAATACCCAGCAAGGCCAGCGCGAAGTATCCGTATTTGCTTATGAATGGGGCGGCAATATCGGCTATCATTTCGTCACGATCACTGCAGCCAACAGCAATCCGTTCGGCGGCATGTTCAGCAGCATGTCGCGCCTCACTAATGCTCAGGCCGCATCTATAAAGCCGCGCAAACTGCGCGTAGTGATGGTTGGACGGTCTGACAGTATCGCTTCGCTTGCCAGGCGGATGGCATATACTTCACTGCAAACCGAACGGTTTCTGGCGCTGAATGGCCTGTCCGCAAATGGACAACTATCATCGGGCCAAACGGTAAAAATCGTTAGCTATTGAACAGATAGTTGGCCGACGGCATCAAACGAAGAAAGGGCAGTGACCGAAGTCACTGCCCTTTCTGATGTTGATTAGAAATTCCTAGTCGAATTTCAATCCAATGGTGCTGGGTCGTTTATATCGACCCAGTCTAACCATTGCTTACTCGGTTACCAGACCGTTGCTCACCTTGTTGAAGGTGTTTTCAAGGTTGTCACCGAGGCTGCTCATGGCAGTGATTGCTGCGACTGCGATCAAAGCGGCGATCAGGCCGTACTCGATTGCGGTTGCGCCGTCTTCGTTCTTGAAGAGTTTCTTGATAACTTTCATCTTAGGTCTCCTGTTGCTTGTTCAATTCACCCGAGCGAATATATGAAAATTCAAAATATCCGACGTTGGCTTGATAACTTGCAAATATCTACCAAATCGTTAACATCGTTAAGCGGTCGAGGTGACAATCTCGTTAGAGACATAGTTCCACATATTCATCGAACTATCACCAAAACTGCTCAAAGACGCCATGATTGCGACAACTATTAGCGACACTATCAAACCGTACTCCACAGCCGTCGCCCCCTGTTCACATGGTGTGATGCGCTGAATTAGTTCCAACATCTCTGGTCCCACTTCATTCCCTGGTTGCGAGCAGTCAGGATTTCTCACAGAAGCGTTAACAAAAGC
>LNFM01013197.1_pt1 | contig 10613 bp, 8 predicted proteins | sample 596031 | NCBI WGS metagenome assembly LNFM01 (sample SAMN04254537, study PRJNA301005) | activated carbon metagenome | isolation source: dual media filters at the Ann Arbor, Michigan drinking water treatment plant | place: USA: Ann Arbor | reverse complement strand
GGGGTTTAATTGGAAAACGCGAGTTTCTTCTGCCAACTCTGCGGCAGAATGCCCCGCCACTTGCGGAGCACGAGTTCAAGGAGATTGAGCAGGACAGCCAAGCCGAGCAAACCGGGCCAGAGCCGCGTGATGGCGGGCACGGTACGGCCGGGGTTGGCGAAGGCCTGGCGCGGGTCCGGGGCGTAGCGGCCGCCGGTGAAGCCGGCGATCTGCCGGAGCAGGGTTTCGTTGGCGCCGTAGTCGGCGAGTTCCACTTCCTGGCGGTAGTAGCCGACTTCCGGGAACACGCGGCTATCCTCGACCGGGCGGACGCGGAAGAGGCCCTGCGTCGAGCCGATGCGGACGCGGCCGCGGTAGAGCCCTTCGCCAGCCTTGGTGACTTCGACCGGTTGCCGGAAATCGGCCGGACCGAGGGCGAAAATGGCGGGAATCGTTTTGGGTGCTTCGAGATTGCGGCCGAGGCGGTAGGTGACGACGAGGTCGCCGGTGGAGGCATCGTAAGTGGCGCCGGCTTCTCCGGCCTGCGAGTGGGGCAGCAGATCGCGGAGGACGTTGCCCCAAAAGCGATCAAAGCCCTTCCAACTGACCCAGGCGTCGGCCCAGCGGCTCTTGGCGTCCGACGCGAAGACGACGCTGCGGCCGAGGCCATACTGCCAGCGCGTGAGCAGCGGGTCGCGCTGGTCGATGCTGAGGATGGTTTCGGCGGTGGGTTTGGCGATGAACTTCGTATAGCCGCGAAGGGCGGGAGCCGACTCCATGCCGACGCCTTCGAGGATCTCGGCCTGGCGCTCAACCACTGCGGTGATGGCCTTTTCAATAGCCGTCGAGCCGGTGAACTCCATTACGTCTTTGAGTAGAATCTGCTCGAGGCCGGAGGGGTCGTTCAGAAAGTAGGCCTTGCCTTTCGAGAAGGCCGCGATCTTTTCAAGATACGCGCGGTTGACGTCCTGGCCCAAGCCGACCGTAGAGATGGTGATGCTTTGCGTGGCCGCTTCCTTGGCCAGGGCGATAGAGTCGCCTTCTTCGGAGATGCCGTCCGTAAGCAGCACGATGTGCTTATAGGTAGCCTTGATGGGCACCGTGCGGCGGAAGGCTTCCGTCAGGGCGGGTGCGATCTGCGTGCCTCCGTCCGGGGTGATGCCGGCGACGAGGCGCTTGATGAGCGTGCGATCTTCGGCCTTGCGGATGGGGACAGCCCACTGGAAGGAGTTGTCAAAAATCAGGACGCCAACGAAGTCGACGGGACGAAGGTTTTCGATCACGCCGATGGAGGCGACGCGGGCAAGCTCCATTTTGCGGCCTTCCATCGAGGACGACTTGTCAACGATGAGAGTGACGCAGGTGCCCTCCGGCGAGCGGGGCGGGGCCAGTTTGGCCGACATGGCGCGGTCGAGCGAGTCTTCCACCTTCTTGGCTTCATTAAACGTATTTCGCTCGCCGCCGATGACGAGCAGGCCGCCGCCCTGCTTCACCCATTGCTCGACGCGGTCCTTTCGATCGAGGGAGATCGCTTCGAGGTCGAGGTTGTTGAGGATGACGATCTGGAAATCGTCCAGCTTCTGGCCGTCGAGGGTGCTGGTCGTAGTGACGTCGAAACGGCCCGCGGAAAGAACATCCATGAAGTCCTTTTCGCTGCCCAACGGATCCTGCGTGACGTAGAGTGCCTTAGGCAAACGCAGGGCGACAGACTGGGCAAAACGGACCTCGCCGAGTTCGGCCGACTTCACGACCCCGGCCACGTCGATGGCCCCGGGCGTGTTCAGCGCCACTTGGACGCGCACCCGGTTCATGCCGGCTTGCAGTTGCACGGCGTTGGTGCCGATGGCTTTGCCTTCGGCCGTGAGATCAATGGAGGCGGCTGCGGGGCGGGGCGCTTCGAGCGCGATTTCAATGGGGAAGCGGTCGCCCGCGAAGGCTTGCGCCGGGAAGGAGACCGATTCCAGACGGAGGGCCGGTTTGGGGCGGCCGGCCATGGGGTAGACGTCCACGGGCACACCCAACTGCTGCGCCTGCCAGAGGGCGCGGGTGACGCTGCCCTTGTTCTCCTTGCCGTCGGAAAGGAGAGCGATCCGCGGGACGAGGCCGGCGGGCATGGCGGCCATGCCCTCGCGGAGGGCGGTTTCCAGATCGGTGCCGCGGCCACCGGCGCCGGCGGTGTGGCTGAGTTTGCCTTTCTCTTCCGCCTCGGAGACAGGCCGCGTGGTGCGGCCGAACGGGATGACCTTTACCCAGTTACGCCCCTTGTCGCCAACGATGCGGGAGGCGACGGCCGAAGCTTGGGCGAGGTCCTGTTCGGAGACGCTGGCCGAGGTATCAACGAGCACGCTGACGGCGACCTTGCTCTCCTCGGAGTTCATTTTGGGCTCAGCCAACGCGAGGAGGATACAAATGATCGCGAGGGCTTTCAGCGTGGTAGCCAGGCGCTGCCGGCCACGGGTCCATTCGAGGTACCACCATCCAGCCGGGACCGCGATAAGAAGGAGTACCCACCAACGTTCCAGCGTCATGACGCCTTCCGAAACGGCGCTGTGAAGCGCCGCAAGATTTCAGTGCCAGGCAGAGTCTGCTGCTGTACCGCCGGCAGACGGGTGCGGCCAAACCAGATCCATTCGATCAAAAGGAGCAGTCCGCCGGCGATGGCCAGCCATTGCCAGATGTCGCGTGAAGCGATGGAGTCGGCCACCCCACGGGGAACGCCCCGGCGGACCTTCGCGGGAGCATCCCAGGTGGACTCGGCGATGTCGGGCAGCGAGAGCGAATAGACCTGCTCTTTGCTACCGGTCCGCACGCGAACCATGCCCCGCTCTCCTGAGTAGAACTGCAGATTGCCGTCGACGATGGAGAAGGGAATCGCGATGTCGCTCGCGCCTAGGACGCGGACGGAGCTCGAGTCGACTCCGCTTTCAAGCGGAATCTGAATATTGCCGACGCTTTCGCCGGTCACTTCCCGGCGCCGCATCCCATCCGGGGCCAGCCATTCGAGGGTGTTAGCCATGAGCAACGGAGCGGTGAGTTCGAAGCGCAGGGCGCCGCGGCCCGGGTGGAAGCCGAGATAGGCCGCATCGTTCGAGGCGACGGCGACCGCACCCGCATCGCTCTCTGCGACGACCGTGACATTGGCGGATGGCGCAAAGACGCTGGTTTCGTCCAGGCGCAGGTCGAGACTGCGCAGGCCGGCCGCCATGGGGTGTTCGTTTCGCCAGCCGGTGAGCTTGGCGCCGCGGGCCGGGGTGAGCATGGCGATTGGCGCTCCCTTCGCGGGCGGCTCAATCCAGAGCGCTTTGCGCGCGGGCTTGACGGGCGGGGCGAAGCGGTCGATCACGATGATCTCGGCGTCGGCGTCGGCCTTGTACTCTTCGGGCGGGGCGTAGGTGGCGGTGAGCCAGCGGTTCGCGTTGAGCAAGGGCCGGAGCAGGGCGGGCTCGCGAGTATAGACCATCACGCGCACCAGCTTCTGTTCGGGTAGTTCGAGGGTGGCGCCGTTATCTTCGACGATGGCATCGCGCATCACGAGCCGGGCTTCGAGGTAGCCGGCGGCCTTTGTGCGGAATTCGATGCGAGCGCTCTCCTCGGCGCCGGGTTGCAGGGTCAACCGGGCCGAGCCGACCGGGGCGCTGCCGAAGGTGACGGCAAGCGGCGCGTTCTCCACTTGGCGGGAGTAGTTCTTCACCGCGACAAACACTTCCCAAAGTTGGGCGTCGGCCGGAGAGCGGCGAAGGGTCACCTTGCGAATACCGACATTGCGGAGGTCGCTCTTTACCGGGAGAAGCCGCACGTTGGCGGGCAGTTCGGCTTCGCTGGGCAGATCGTTGGCGTGAGAGCGGAACGAACCGGCGAGGACAATTTCGCCGAGTCCGCTACCATGCTGGCGCTGCATCTGGCGGGCGAAATCGAGCGTGGCTTTCAGGTTGATGGCGGACGCGCCGGGGCGGGTTTCAAGGATAGCCCGTTCGGTGGCCGGGCGATCAATGGCGAAGACAGTGGCCGGCGTAGGGAGAGCGTCGGCGCGAACGAGCATTACGCGGTCGCCCGATGGGAGGCTGCGGAGCCAGAGGATGGATTCGCGCTTGGCCTGATCGAGGAGAGTCATGGGGCCGGTACGGGCGGCCATCCAGGCGGAGCTATCGAGGACCAGGACATGATCGCGACTCATGCGGTCGGGCGAGCCGAGGCGGAGTTGGGCGAGGGCGGCAAGCAGCAGGCCGATGGCAATCAGCTGCAGAAGCATCGACCAAGGTTGCTGGATGCGTTTGCGATGCTTGGCTTCCGGAGGTTTGTCGGACGGCGTCCAGAAGCGCAGCGTGGCCACACGGATCTTGCGCCGGGAGCGGTCGAGCAGGTAGAGCGCGAAAACCCCGCCGCTGACCAACCCCCAAACCGCCAGGAACTCTCCCAGACTCAGGTTCAAAAAGAACATCTACCGTCCGCCCCCTAGCAGCGGCCCGAAGATCGCCTGCTCGACGGGCGTCGAGGTGACCACGCCCGCGTACTTGCCGCCTTTTCGCAACGCTACTTCCCGGACGCCACGGGCGTAGGCGTCGAAGTTCGCCGTGTATTCGGCCTGCGCTTCGTCGTCAAAATTCAGCTTCTGCACTTCGCCGGTTTCGGCGTCTTCAATTTCGATTTCCCCTTTGAAGGGCGGGACTCGGTCCTCGTCGCTCCACAGATGGATCAGGAAGACTTCGTGGCCGAAATCGGCAAGATATTGAAGCGGCTTCTCGCAGCCCTGGTCATCGAGAAAGTCCGAAATCACGATCACAAGGCCGCGCTGGGGATACTCGGCGATGAACCGTTTGACGCAACCCATGAAGTCCGTCTTGCCCTTAGCTTGCAGACCTTCGAGGAAGGTGACCGTGGGCCGGAAGCGATGGCGTCCGCCGCCACATTGGAGGGGGTCGAGGAGGTGGTCCGAAAACGGCTGCAGCAGCACGCTTTCGAGACGCACGAGGCCGACATAGGTGAGGGCTCCGGCCAAGCGGCGGGCGTAATCGAACTTGCTCGGTTCGCCGGTGGTCATCGATTGGCTGGTATCGAACAGAATGCGCACCGGCACGCGGGGCTCGACCTGAAAAAGCTTCAGGATCAACCGTTCGAGCCGCATGTAGACGCGCCAGTTGACGGCGCGGAGGTCGTCGCCCTGGTGAAACTGGCGGTGGTCGAGAAACTCTTGTCCAGAGCCCGAGTAGCGGGAGGCGTTATGTCCGCCGACGAGTCCGGGAAACGACTTCTGCCAATGCAGGGTTAGCCGTTCCAAGCGCTCTAAAAAAGACTGATCGATGGAGAACTCCGCCATAGAGGGCCAGCTTAGACCTTGGCCGGCGCGACAGAGCGCACGATGTGCTGCAGAACGCTATCTGGGGTCTCGCCGTCGGCATGGGCGTCGAAGTTTAGGATGATCCGGTGGCGGAGGACGGAGGGGGCGATCGCCTGGATGTCCTCGATGCTCAGGTGCGTCCGGCCCTTCATCAGCGCGAGCACGCGGCCGCACTCAACCAGGGCTTGGGCTCCGCGCGGCGAACTGCCGTAGCGCACGTATTTCTTGGTGCGCTCGGCGGCGTTGGCCGAGGTGGGTTGGGTGGCCATCACGAGATCGACGGCGTACTCCTGGACGTGGGGAGCGGAGAGAACCTGGCGGGCCACGGATTTGAGTTCGAGAATCGTGGCCCGGTCGACGACCTGATCGAGATGGATCTCTTCCCGGTGCATGGTGAGCTCGACGATGCGCGAGAGTTCCGACTTCGAGGGGTAGGGGACCAGGATCTTCATCAGGAAGCGATCGAGTTGGGCTTCGGGAAGCGGGTAGGTGCCTTCCATTTCGATCGGGTTCTGGGTGGCCATCACCAGGAACGGATCTTCGAGGATGTGGGTGGTGGTGCCGCTGGTTACCGTGCGCTCCTGCATCGCTTCAAGCAGGGCGGATTGGGTCTTGGGGGTGGCGCGGTTAATTTCGTCCGCGAGCACGAGATTGGCGAAGATGGGCCCGGCTTGAAAGCGGAAGGCGCGATGGCCCTCGCTGTCGGACTCCATGATCATGCTGCCGACGATGTCGGCCGGCATGAGGTCCGGGGTGAACTGGATGCGGGAGTATTTGAGGTGCAAGACCCGGGAGAGGGTTCGCAGCAGGGTGGTCTTGCCGAGGCCCGGCACCCCTTCGAGCAGCACGTGGCCGCCGGCGATCATGCATATCAGAACACCGTCGACAACCTCCGGTTGACCGACAATGACTTTGCCGATTTCTTTCCGGATCTGGTCGAGATGTTGAACCGCTTGGCGGAGTGCGCTGTCTGTGAACACTCCATCATTTTATGGCAACGCGATGACAGCCGCGAACCTTTCCCGGCAAAATTCGAAAAGAAACGAAAAGAAGCGGGGGACCGTCACCGGTGACCCCCGCTTCCGGGTTTCAACTTTGCTTCCGCCGCCCTTGGAAACCGCCGATTAGTTCTCGGCCGCCGCCAAGCGAACGCCCGACTCCGCCGCCAGGTAGCCGACGATCCGGGACATCTCCCGAAGCGCGTTCTGCGCCTTCGGGCCAGCAAAGGGTCGCGTGGCAGCGAACCAGACTTGCATCATGCGATAGTCGATCATCAACAACCTGCTTTCGAGCGAAGTGCCGGCCACCTGCAATTCACTGCAACTCCGGGCCAGGTTCTGAACCACGCGCAGGTCTCGGTCAAGACTCATACGGACACGGTCCAATTCCGAAGGCGTCGAAGCGTGCGCCAGCTGGACTTCCAGCCACGCCACGGTTGGGTCCTGGCTTTCGCCCCCCTGTTTCGCTTCTTCCTCGCTCAGGCGAGACTCTAAAATAAGCAAACAAGAGTAGCGGAACCAATAGACGAACATCGCCATTGACAAGATGATGATCACGATACTAGTAATCATTGTTTCGGTCCTAACTCCAACATCGTGTTCTGGTACTGGGAGTACCATTCACTACTAGAGAGTATAGAGAGGGCGATGCCGGACAGCAACAACTTTTGAGGGTAGTAGGGCAATTTGGTGGACGATCTATTACCGTACTAGCCTTTACTCTCGCTGGCGAAAACCATATCTCCAGCGATTTGGCCCAGGCTGGCGCAGTGGTCGGCAAAGAGCCGGGCATAACTCAGATTGACGTAGTCGGCCTCAGTGAAGCCGAGCGCGACGGCCGCCCGGTCGATCCATTCGCCCGGGCCCTCCAGTTCCAGGTAGGGCCCGATGGGGGTCTCGTCGAGCATCGCAACGCCAGGTTCTCCGCTTTGTTTCCATTCGCTGCGGAACTTTTGGTAGCGGAAGCGGGGTTCGAGGCCCAATTTGCCGAGGATGGTGGCGACGGCGCCGGTTTCGGAGATATCGACTTCGATCTCTTCGCGCTGTTTGTGCCGGTCAATGGTAGCGGGTCCTTTATACGTCAGAATCCGCTGGCCGGCGTATTCGCGGAGCCGGATGAGTTCGCCGCGTTCGCGCAAGGCCCCGTCGGGCCAATCGTAGATGCGATTCTCTTCGAGGCTGCGGGGGACGAATTCGACGAATCCTGCGCCGATCAACGTCGCCCGCATGGCGTCGACATCGGGTACGGCGAGCTTAATCTCGATTTCCTGATACTGTTCGCCGTTCATTCGCTTAGGATAGCGCAGGCGTTACGGCACTCGGGGCCGGGCGAGGGCTCCGAGTGCCGTAACGATTCCGGACGGAGCAAGCTAGCCGAGTTCGACGCCAGTGGCCATCCACTGTCCGGTCCGCGCGCTTTCAAGAACGGCATCGCAGACTCGCTGCGTTTGCAGCGCATTGCGGAAATCCGGCTGGGTCGGCTGGCCGGATTCAATGCCCATCACGAAATCCGCGATCGCGTTTAAGAACGTGTGCTCGTAGCCGATACACGTTCCGGGCACCCAGTAGTGCTTCATGTAGGGATGCTCGCCGTTGGTCGTGTGAATCTTTCGCCAGCCGGTCAGATGGCTCTCCGTCTTCTTCCCGCTCTGCTGCTGGCGGTATTCGAAGAACTGCAGATACTCGGGCTCTTCGAGGTCGAAGTACAGGCTGCCTTCGGCGCCGTTCATCTCGAACGTGTTGAAGTTCTTCCGGCCGCGGGCGTAGCGCGTCGATTCAAACGTGCCCATCGAGCCGTTGGCGAACTCGGCGAGGAACATGCAGGCGTCGTCGATGGTGACCGGCTGCACCTTGCCTGTCTCGACGTGGGTGCGTTCCTTGACGAAGGTCTCTGTCTTGGCGACGACGCGGGTGATGGGGCCGTTGAGCCACATGGCCGTATCGATGGAGTGGGCGAGCAGGTCGCCGGTGACGCCGCTGCCGGCGACATCGGCATCGAGACGCCAGAGCCCTGGCCCGCCTTGGGGGACGTCTTCGGCGATGGTCCAATCCTGCAGGTAGGTGGCCCGGTAATGGAACGCCCGGCCGATCCGGCCCTCGTCGACAATCTGCTTGGCCAACGCAATCGAGGGAACCCGCCGGTAGTTGAACCAGACCATGTTCGGGACGCCGGCTTTCTCGACCGCGGCCACCATCTCCTCGGCCTCGGCGACGGTCATCGCCAACGGCTTTTCGCAGACGACCATCTTGCCGTTGGCCGCGGCGGCGAGCGCGATCTCTTTGTGGGTGTTGTTGGGAGAACCGATGTCGATCAGGTCGATGTCCGGCGCCTCGACCAACTTGCGCCAATCGGTTTCGATCCGTTCGTAGCCCCAGTTCTCGGCAAAGGCGCGGGCCTTTTCGGCATTCCGCGCACAGACGGCCTTCAGCACCGGCTTGTGCTGCACCGGGAAGAAATCGGTCAACCGCTTATAGGCGTTCGAATGGGTCCGGCCCATGAACCCATAGCCAATCATGCCAACTCGCAACTCTTTCATCATTACGCTCCGTACTTGGCCACCAGGCCGTCGAGTGCTTTCTTGCAGGTTTCCGTGGCCGCCCAGGCGTCCGGCCAGAAACAGAGATCGATGGTCCACCAGTCGTGGCGGATGCGCGGGGCGGCGGCTTTGACGAGCGCCGGGACGATGGCGTCGAAGTCGAGCACCCCCAGGCCGAAGGGCGGATGGCTGGAGGTTTCGTCCTCGCCATTGGCGTCCTTATGGCACTGGTTATCAGAGTCGATCAGGTGAATATGGTTGATGCGGCCGTCGAGCAGGGCGATCAACTCCAACTGCGAGGCGAACACCTCCTTCTCACCTTCCTGCCGAGCGCCCACGACGCCAACCATCTGGCCGTGGCAGGTATCGTACATCAGGCCGAAATTGTCCTTGCCGACCGCGTCGTGCACGCGGACGATGTCGCTCGGCTTGTTGAAGGCGAAGCCGGGCTCGAACTCCCAGGTGACGTACTGCCCGTTGCCGGCGGCGATGTCGCAGCACTCCTTCCACGCTCCGGAGACGCGGGCGAGCGCCGTCGCGTAGTCGACGTCCCGGTGGATGGTCGGCGGCTGCACGCAATCGACGCGCACCCCGCCGATGCCCAGATCCTTCGCAAACTCCGAGTTCTTCCGGAACTCTTCGACGTACTTTGACGTGTCGTCCGTGTTAATGAGCTTCTCGCCCCAAAGGTTGGCGGCGATGCCGCTGAAGCCGAGGCCGCGTTCCTTCATCTGGGCGACCAGCTCGGCCCGCTGCGCCTTTTCGGGCATTGCCCCGGCCCAGCCTTCGTTTGGCCCGTTCGGGTTGCCGGGGTTCGGATGGGGTGGAAACGAACCCAGTTCGACGCCGTCAAAACCCAGCGCCTTCAGCTTCGTACAAACTGTCTCAAAATCAATGGGGTTCGGTCCGTACGGACCAATGGTGTAGGCCCACGTCCCAATCGACGTCCGCTTGCTCATGTCTGTCTCCTAGAAATTTAGCGACTTCAGATAGCCGGCGCTACCGCGCAGGCTGTCGAGGGGGTTCCCCGGTGTCTGGTCCTGCTCGACGAAGAAATGCTTGGCGCCGGCCTTCTGCGCGGCCTTTAGCACCGGGCCGATTTCGATGACGCCCTTGCCCACTTCCTCGAAGGCCTCTTTCGGCACCCGCTCGTTGTACTGCGGCCCGATACCGGCTTTCACATTCTTCATGTGGACGAGCGGAATCCGGCCCTTGTACTGCTCGAACACCTTCACCGGCTCGACGCCACCCACCTTGGCCCACATGATGTCGAGTTCCAGGCCGACGAGCTTCGGGTCGGTATTCTTCATCAGCACGTCAAGCAGGTTGCCGCCTTCCTTCACGGGCTCGAACTCGAAAGCATGGTTGTGATAGCAGAGATTGATGCCGGCGGATTTGCATCGTTGGCCGGCCTTGTTCAAGGTGTCGGCCAGCTTTTTGATGACGTCGACACCGCCGCGGTCCTGCGGGGCGATGTAGGGGCAGACGACGTAGCTGAAGCCGCGCTGCTTGGCGTCGTCGAGCGTGGGGTTCAGCTTGTCGATGTCCTTGGTGAACATCTGCGTATCGATATGCAGGCTCACCGGCTTCAGCTTAGTCTGCTTGAGAGCCGACCAAATCTTGTCCATGTTGGCGCGGATTACCTCCGCTTCGGTGTAGCCAGCCTCTTCCAGGCCTTTGAGGACGGTAAGCGGATCTTTGTCGATGATGGTGCGGAGCGAATAGAGCTGCGCACCGAATGTCTTCAACTGTTGGGCTTCAAGC
>LNFM01013196.1_pt1 | contig 10614 bp, 6 predicted proteins | sample 596031 | NCBI WGS metagenome assembly LNFM01 (sample SAMN04254537, study PRJNA301005) | activated carbon metagenome | isolation source: dual media filters at the Ann Arbor, Michigan drinking water treatment plant | place: USA: Ann Arbor | reverse complement strand
GCGGCCGTGCCCTTTGCGGGTTGGCCGCCCGCGCGCGGTCGCGGCTTTCTATTTCCTCAACAAATCCCGGATTTCTGCCAGCAATACCACCTCGGCGGTTGGCTTGGTCTCCACCGGTGCGGTCGCCTCTGTACGCTTCATACGATTAATGCCCTTCACAACCATAAACATCACAGCGGCGACGATCATGAAATTCACCGCAACAGTGATGAAGCGTCCGTAAGCTAGAACAGCTCCCTGCTTCTGGGCATCGGCTAGATTGGTTGCCGTAACGGCCTTGCTCAGGGGTAGAAAATAGTTGGTGAAATCAAACCCACCCAAGGAGCCGAGAATGGGCATGAACAGGTCGCCCACCATGGATTCAACGATACGCCCGAAGGCTGCGCCGATGATGACACCGACCGCAAGGTCGACAACATTTCCCTTTAGCGCAAATTCTCGGAATTCCTTCAGCATGGCAGTTCTCCCCCTTTGCCCGGATGAGCGTTGTCATCGGGGCAGAATTCACAATTCGTCATCTGTGCGGGTAAGGCAATAGTGCCTGTTCAATAAAATGCTGACTATAGCAGCTGCAGCGAATATTCGGCCCAAACCGATTCCGTGGGTTGTTTTAAGAAGGCGACAATTGGGGAATCGTGGCGATCGTCTGCCTCCCTGCTCCTTCTGTGGTGACTACTCCCGCTCCTGAAGGAGCGGGCTTCTGGCCTTCGCAGACCTGAGTTCCTGCTTCCGGCTTCCAGCGAAGCTCGATCCACAGGCCATCCCCGGATGTCCTCCGGTTCCGCCAAGGGTCGTCAGACCCTTGGCCAGGATGTTCCGCGCAGCATTAACGTCCGCGCAGGCGGCATAGCCGCAGGAGACACAGGAGAACCGGTCGCGTGTCGACCGGTTCTCCTGGGCTGTCCACCCGCAGCAGGAGCACTGCTGAGAGGTGTATTGGGGTGGCACGACGATGAGCCGACCGCCAGAGCGCTGCACCTTGTAGTCGACCTGTCGCCGGGTCTCGCCCGGCGCCATGTCGAGGAGCGACCGATTGAGCCCGGCTTTCTGGACCACCATGGAGCCGGGCTCTTCGACAGTTCCGCGCGCCGACGCGGTCATGTTCCGGACCTTCAGGTCCTCCATGACGATGATCGCATGATCCTGCACAAGGCAGCTCGTCACCTTGTGCTTTGCATCGCCCCTTCGGCGCGCGTGACGCGCCTGGATGCGGCGGAGCCGCAGGATAGCCTTCAGGCGATTGCGTGACCCCTTTTTGCGGCGCGCGATCGTCTTCTGGACGGCCGCGACCTGTCGCTGCTCCTTAGGGCTTAGACGCGGAAGGTCGAAGACCGCGCCCTCGGACGTCGCGATGGCGTTGACGATGCCCAGATCGATCCCGACCGCTGAGCCGACCTTCATCACCGGCTCGTCGACCGCCTGCTCGACAGCGATCGAGACGAACCACCAGCCGCCAGCTTGCGAGACGGTGACGTTCTTGACGTCGCCGACGATCTCACGGTGGATCCGCAAACGTACCCATCCTGCCTTTGGCAGAAAGATCCGCTGCGCTTCCCGATCCAGCTTGATCTGGAGCGGATCGGGATAGCGGAACGACGTATGCCGAAACTTCGTGCGCGGCTTCGGATATGCGGCCCGTCCTTCGAAGAAGTTCCGGAAGGCGCGATCGAGATCGCGGATCGCCTGCTGAAGTGGATGATGCGGAACGCTCTTCAGGAACGGTGCCGCAACCTTCAAGCCCTTCAGCTCGTTGATTTGCGAGGTCGCCGTCAGGCTACGCGGCGCAGAACGATGCCATTCGAGCCGCCGCTGTTCCAGGCACAGGTTGTAGACGAGCCTGCAGCAGCCCGCAGTCCGCCGGAACAGACTTGCCTGTTCCAGGTCCGGGTAGGCGCGGAACTTGTACGCCGTCCTGTGCAGCATGCCGAAATTATGCGATGTTCTTGCTATGTTCGCAATAGAGGCGCCTATCCGCTTCCTGAACGAAGCGGTCTGCGGCGCAATCCCTACCGATCATATCCAGGAGCAAAGAATTTGGTTTTGAGGGGCTAGCCCGCTAGCGAGAAAATCTCGCTGAGCCGAGAGGCCTCCACGTTTGGCGATGATCATGATTCCAGCACTCATCCATTTCGACGGGCCTGGAAGCCGGAGGAAGTGAGATCCCCCTCAGGCGGCAGCTTATCGAGCGCGACCGGCTGCCCAACCCTTTCCCCGCGAACCTCTGGCAACGGGAGGGGGCGGCCGAACGTCTGAAAGCGCCCTCAGCTTATCGCCGTATAGACGAAGTTGATGTATTCGCCGTCCTGCGCTGCCTTTTCGGCGCGGAAGCCTGTGCGCTCGGCTAAGATATAGGGCGAGCGACCGATCAGAAAGATCGTGTGGAAACGGGTGAAGTCATAGGCATATTCGTAGCAAGGGGAGGAGTGGGCAAGCTTGCCTCCCGGCTTCAAAAAGGCACGGAACTCCCGAAACTGAGCAATTGGGTCACGGAAGTGCTCGATGACGTTGTTGGAAAAGATGGCGTCGAACTTCGCTGAGATTTCACCCTTGGAGCGCACCACGAAGTTGCCCGTCTCAGGCAGGGATGGCTCATAGCCCCATACGTCAAACCCTTCTGCGCGCAGGGTTGGGATGGTCCTGCACCAGGTGCCGCAGCCCCAGTTGAGGAACAGCCCGCCTGGGTCAGGCTGCAACGAGCGAAACGTTCTGATCTCGTTGTCGGTGCTGTCGCTCTCCTGGTAGCGCGAATAGAGGATCTGGTAGTCGAGATCGACAATCTCTTCGGCGAGGTCGAGGTATTTCTGCGGACCGAAAACCGCGTCGCATTTGGGGCACTGATAACGCTCGAGCTTACCCCCGCCGAACTGGCATTGGGCGGTGAGCACCTTGTACCCACTGCGTAAATCCCGGTGGTCGCAGATGATGCACCGCAGTTCGGCAACGGGCAGGATGCTCTCATAGGCCTGATCGAGCGCTTGCCAAAAGGACCTCGAGGAGAACTTCTCCACAAGGAGCAACTGGCGCTCCAGGCGCTCCAGGCGTTCTTCGACAGACATAAGGGCGTTCCCTTGGCACGAACTCCGCTTCCCGAGGGAAGGGCTTGTCGAACAGTTACGCTGCAACCCGTTTAAGGTCCGCTCTAAAGTTCCAGGATAGCTTCTCTCCTGACGGGCGAAGCGTCATCCGCGTCCCCCTTTACGTCTTCTGGACGCGCGCGGCCGAGACCTTGAACTCAGGGATGCGGCCGTCCGGGTCGAGTGCCGGATTGGTCAGAAGGTTCGCGGCCGCCTCTCGATAAGCGAATGGGATGAACACCATGTCCTCCGGGCATGACTCGTCAGCGCGCGCGGCCAGTGTCACGGAACCGCGACGTGTCTTGACGGTGACCATGTCGCCCGCCGCCGCGCCGAGCCGTCGGAGCGCCAGTGGATGCAGTGACGCTGTGGGTAATGGCTCTAGGGCGTTGAGGACACTGGCGCGGCGGGTCATCGCGCCGGTGTGCCAGTGCTCCAGCTGCCGTCCGGTGGTGAGGATGAAGGGATAATCTATGTCCTTCTCCTCGGCCGAGGGGCGATAGGTGGCCGGTCGCAGACGCCCCTTGCCGTCTGCAGTCGGGAAGCGGTCGCGAAAGACATCGCGCTCGCCGGCCTGCCCTGGATCCTGGACGGGATAGGTGACCGCGCTTTCACGCTCCAGCCGCTCCCAAGAAATATGGGCGAGCGAGGGCATGGCCGAGGCCATTTCCGCGTAGATCTGCGCTGGATCCGTGTAGGTCCAATCGAGGCCGAGCCGGCGGGCCATGGCGACGATGATGCGCCAGTCTTCTCGCGCCTCGCCCGGCAGTTCCAGGGCCTTGCGCCCCATCTGGACCTGTCGGTTCGTGTTGGTGACCGTGCCGCTCTTCTCCGGCCACGCGGAAGCCGGCAGCACCACGTCTGCCAGCATGGCTGTTTCGGTCAGGAAGATGTCTTGCACAACGAGGTGCTCCAGCGAGGCCAGCGCCTCGCGGGCGTGGGTCACGTCCGGGTCTGACATGGCCGGGTTCTCGCCGACGATGTACATCGCCCGAATCTCGCCCCGTGCAGCGGCATCGGTGATCTCAGTGACGGTGAGCCCCGGTTTCGGATCGAGGGGAGCCCCCCACAAGGTCTCGAAGCGGTGGCGGCTTTCCGCGTCAGACACCCGGCTATAGTCAGGGAGGAACATCGGGATCAGGCCTGCGTCAGAAGCACCCTGCACATTGTTCTGTCCGCGCAACGGATGGAGGCCCGTTCCCGGCCTGCCGACGTTTCCGGTAAGCATGGCAAGAGAGATGAGACAACGCGCGTTGTCGGTCCCGTGGGTGTGCTGTGAAACGCCCATACCCCAAAAGATCATGCCACGATCGGCCTTTGCGAAATCGCGGGCCGCGGCGCGTATAGCCTCTGGAGCGATACCGCAAATCGGGGCCATCGCTTCCGGCGTGGTTGAGGCGAGATGCGCTTTCAGTTCCTCGTAGCCTTCAGCCCGCTCTCGCAGGAAGTCCGAATGGACGAGATCTTCCGCGACAACGACGTGCATCATGGCGTTGAGCAGGGCCACGTCCGTGCCCGGCCGGAAGCACAGCATGTGCGAGGCGTGGCGCTTCAGAGCGGTGCCGCGCGGGTCCATGACGATCAGCTTCGCGCCCCGCTTTGCCGCCTGTTTGAAGTAGGTTGCGGCGACGGGATGGTTCTCCGTGGGGTTCGCGCCGATAATGATGATGGCGTCGGCGATCAGGGCGTCGTTGAACGGCGCGGTCACGGCGGCCGAGCCGATGCTCTCCATCAGCGCCGCCACTGAGGAGGCGTGGCAGAGCCGCGTGCAATGGTCGACGTTGTTGTGACCGAAGCCGGTGCGGATCAGCTTCTGGAAGAGGTAGGCTTCCTCGTTCGAGCATTTGGCGGAGCCGAATCCCGCTACCGCGCGGCAACCACAGTTCTCGGCGATGCGTTGCAGGCCGCCTGCGGCCACTTCGATCGCCTCCTCCCAGCTTGCTTCGCGGAAGTGGGTTAAGGGGTGGCGGGGATCAACATTAAGCTCTTTCGGTGCGTCCAGTCTGCGGATGAGGGGCTTTGTCAGCCGCTCGGGGCTTGCCACATAGTCAAAGCCAAAGCGGCCCTTGACGCACAGCCGACCCTCGTTGGCCGGCCCGTCGCGGCCCTCTACATAGGCAATGCGGTCGCCGCGGATGTTGAACGTCACCTGACAGCCGACGCCGCAGAAGGGGCAGACGGAATCGACGGCTCGGTCAGCCCCGCGCGTGCCGGCCTGCGTCTCAGCGTCGACGATCGACTTCGGCATCAACGCACCCGTCGGGCAGGCCTCGACGCATTCCCCACAGGCGACACAGGTGCTCTCGCCCATCGCGTCGTCGAGGTCGAAAACGGGGGCGTGATGCTCTCCGCGGTAGCCCATCCCGATGACATCGTTGACCTGCACGTCGCGGCAGGCGCGGGCGCAGAGGTTGCAGGCAATGCAGGCGTCGAGGTTCACTGCCATTGCGGGATGGGTCAGGTCGCAGCGCGCCTCGACGGCACGGCCGGGGAATCGCGCGCCCACCACGCCCGCCGCCACTGCGAAGCGTCGAAGCGGGGACGCCGCGTCATGCGGGGCCTCCGCGGGTTGGTCCGCCATCATGAGTTCCAGCACCAAGCGACGGGCGGCAACGGCGCGAGCGCTCGCCGTTCTCACGACCATGCCCGGGGTGGGCTTTCGGGCGCAGGAGGGAGCTAGCGTCCGCTCGCCATCGATCTCGACCATGCAGGCGCGGCAATTGCCATCCGGCTCAAAGCCGGGCTTCGGCCGGTGGCAAAGGTGCGGCAGCTCCTCGCCCAAGGAGCGCACCACATCGAAGATCGTCTGGCCAGGTAGCGCGACGGCGTCCCGGCCGTCTAGGGTAAAGGACATGGCGGCCGGTGTGGTCATCCTCCAGCCTCCTCCGGAAAGTACCGCAGCACCGACAGCATGGGATTGGGCGCTGCTTGTCCGAGGCCACAGATCGATGCGTCGGCCATTACAGTGGCCAGCTCCTTGAGCAACGCCCCATCCCAGCGCTTCTCCTGCATCAGCCGATGCGCCTTTTCCGTGCCGGCACGGCAAGGAGTGCATTGGCCGCAGCTTTCGTGCCGGAAGAAGCGCATCAGGTTACGCGCTGCAGCGGCCATGTCATCGCGGTCCGAGAGTATGATCACCGCATGGCTGCCGACGAAGCAGCCGTGCTCGACAAGCGTTCCGAAATCGAGCGGCAGATCGGCGAGGGCTGCAGGCAGGATGCCGCCCGACGCGCCGCCCGGGAGGTAGGCCTTAAAGGCGTGACCTTCCACCATGCCGCCCGCTCGCGCAATAAGTTCGCGCGCCGTGATGCCGGCCGGAGCAACGATCACGCCGGGGTTCTTGACCCGGCCGGAGACCGACCAGGAACGCAGGCCCTTTGCGCCGTTTACGCCTTGCGCGGAGAACCAGGTGGCTCCTTTTTCAAGGATGTCGCGCAGCCAGAAGAGCGTCTCGACATTATGGTTCAGCGTCGGCCGGCCAAACAGCCCGACCTCCGCGATGAGGGGGGGCCGCTGGCGCGGCAGGCCTCGCTTGCCCTCGATCGATTCGAGCATCGCGCTCTCCTCGCCGCAGATGTAGGCCCCTGCACCCCGACGCAGCTCGATATAGCCAGGGGTAGCAAGACCCGCCGTCTCCAGCGCCGTGACTTCGCGCTTCAACAGGGCGATCACGCCGGGATATTCGTCGCGGATGTAGACATAAATTCGGCTGGCCTCGACGGCATGGGCTGCAATCAGAGCGCCTTCCAGGAAGCGGTGTGGGTCACGCTCCAGGTGGTGCCGGTCCTTGAAGGTGCCGGGCTCGCCCTCATCACCGTTCACCGTCATCAGGCGCGGGCCGGGGAACGAACGCACGCTCGCCCACTTGCGGCCCGTGGGGAAGCCTGCCCCGCCAAGCCCACGCAATGCGGCGTCAGACAGCGTCGCGATCATGGCTTCGACACTGGGAGCGGCGGCTCGGACGTTGCCAAGCAGGGCATATCCCCCGGCCGCACAGTACGCCGAAAGTCCGATCGCCGCAGACGTCGGGCATTCGTGGTCGCCTGACGCCGCGACAGCGAGAACGGCTTCGGGCGCCGCGCGCTCGACCGGCCGCTGTCCGACGACCGCCACGGGCGCCGCCGCGCAGCGGCCGACGCAGGGGACACGCTGGACGCGGATCGCCGCGGGGTCGGCGAGCGTCTCCAGGGCCTCAGCGAGCGCTTCTCCGCCTGCTATTGCGCAGGCAAGTGAGTCGCACACCCGGATCGTGAGCGGCTGGGGGAGCGGATCGCCTTCCTTCACGATGTCGAAGTGGTGGTAGAAGCTCGCGACCTCGAAGACCTCTGACTGCGTGATGCGGTGCAGCTCGGCGAGCGCCCGCAGATGCCCGGCGGAGAGGTGCCCATGGCGGTCCTGCACGCGATGGAGATGTTCGATGAGGAGATCGCGCCGAAGAGGCGGTGGGCCGACCAGAGCCTCCACTTCCCCCAGCGCATCATGATCGAGAGGGCGGCCTTTGGGTCCATTCGCGGCGGCACGGGCCCCGCCCTCGACTTGCTCGTTATGCGTTCCCACGGCATCAGTCTTCACCGGCGCGAGGCGGGGCGCAACTGCTCTCCGCTCAGTCAATCAGGAGGTCGGTACTCATGAGGTCGACGCCAATAAGGATGGCCGGTGCTGGCGCTGGCCCGGTAAAGCCGGGCATGACGTCAGGGGCATCATCGGCGTCGAACTTGGTGCCGTCGATCGTTTCAATCGGCAAAACCGCAGCGCTGGTGGCGGGAAGTTCAGAAGAGCCATCGGCAACGGAAGCGATGAGATCGCTGATCGGGTTGCCGATCCCAATCTTGGAATCTGCGGCGACCTTGAGAAGGGAGGCCAGGGCAACGACTGCGGGTCCATTTTCAGCCGTGATGCCGCGCTCCCTGGCAACGTCCTGGTAGAACTTGAGACCGTCGGGCCGGGTAAGGAAGGCAACGCCCTCTGCCGTCTGCTTCGCCGGTGGGATAATCTTCGCATAGAGAGATGCGATTTTCTCCGACAGGGTCGCCCCCGCCGCGAGGGTGGTGAACTTCGCCGCCGCCGTCGCATTGCCCTGGACGAGGGAGTTTGCGACGTTAATGAAGATGTTCTCGTCATTGAAGACGGGACCTGCCCCCGCGCCGAAATTGGTGGCAAGGTTGGCTTTGATGAGGAAATCGAAGCCCGCGATGCTGGGAGTTCCCCCGAGCAGCGTCTGATAGGCAGCCGCGATGGCCTTGCCCTGCGAGATGTTGGCGGCGAAGAGGGCCGGGAAGGGTAGATCGTTAGACAGGGCAAATAGCTGGTCGGAGAACTGCAGCTGCTCGATGTTGGTCAGCGTGTCTGTCCCATCCCGGTTCGCCGTGTTGTCTGTGACGGTGTGGGAGCCGTCGTTGTTACGGGTCACCGTGTAGCTTGCCCTGGCGCCCTTATAGACCGCCGTATCAACGCCATCACCGCCGTTCAGAATGTCATTACCGCGGTTGCCCCTGAGGACGTTGGCAGCGGCGTTGCCGGTCAGGTTGTCGGCGCCGTCTCCTCCAAAGGCGTTCTCAATGAGGGCGTCCGCGGCGATCTGGAAGGTGGAGCCACCCAAGGTGGATGTGGCCCCCGCCATCAGGCTGATCGTTGCGGCACCAGATAGCTGGGCGGCATTGATCGTGTCCGTGCCACCGTTGGTGTCGGTGAGCGTGGCGCGAGCGGTCCCGCCCGAAAGGCCTCGCACAAGGGCGAACTCGTCATTGTAGAAATAGATGTCATTGGTGGTGAGCGCTTCGCCATAGAGCGTCAGGCTGGCTGCCGAGACCGAGATGGTCTTGTCGAGGACAGTGTCGTAGAGCCTCAGCGTCCACGTGCCTTGGGACTTCTCCTCCATGAATGAGGTCGCGGAGAAGGTGAAGGCGCCATTATACGTGATGGGTTGGTTGACGTTGTTGACGACATTGTCACCCAAATCCCGGATGAGTGTCGTGACAGTGTTAGAGGGGGAGACGAGGTCCAGCCGCAGGTCCCGGACACGCTCAGCATTGAAGGTGAGCTTCACCTCGGCTGTCTCGACCCGAATGTTGTTTGCAACGTTCAGATTGACGTTGGAGAACGAGCTTCCGTCCTGGAGGGTCAGTCCAAGGTTGCTGGCGGTAGCGGTAGCCGTCGCCTCATTGTTGGAGCGCTGCGTCCCGGCCCAATTCTCGGCCAGCCGCACTGCATTGCGGGCATTGATGAGGCCAAAGCCGTAATCCTCCGAAAAGTGGAGGCCACCGCCATTCCAATTGTCGGCCTTGTTGAGTTTCCAGGTATAAAGTTCAGGTCCCGATGGGGCCGCACCGATGGCACTACCGGTATGGCTGGCCGTGAGTGCAAGAATCTCCTTCACATCCCGCCACCCGAGGGACGGGTTTGCCTCGAGCATCAACGCAATGACGGCCGTAACCGTCGGGGCAGCCGCAGAGGTTCCGTTAAAGCCAGAGTAGGCCGCATCAATCGTCTGATTGGCGATCTGCTGGGTGCCGCTATTGTATCCGGCGTCTCCGGTGATGTCGGTGGCAAAGACGTTCAGGTTGCCAACACCGCCGTCCCCAGGGCCGCCAAAGCCAGTAATGAGCAGGGACGCGCCTGGATCGGAGTAGTCGGAAATTCGGCCATCGCGTTCGGCCGCTGCGACGGTGACGACGAACCGGGAGTTTTCGAAGCTCTGGTCATTCGCCGAGTTGGGACCTCTCAGGCCGTTGCCTTGCGCGTTGACGTCATCCTGGCGCCCGTTACCCGCGGAGACCACCATGATGGTGCCAAGACCACCTCGTCCATTGGCGGCGCTGTCCTGAAGCGCCTTGATGAACTCAACGTCCTGGGGCCCCTGCGCATCCTGGTTGGAGGAGAACGGTGCCGTGTAGCCCCAGGAGTGATTGACGACGTCGAAATTGGTCTGGAGCCGCATCTGCTCGATGAGTGTCCCCGAGACATCGACGCCGTTCTGGCTGCCAATGGTCAGGCCGACGCCGAACTTCGCTCCGTAGGCAATGCCGGCAATACCGGTGTTGTTGTTGGCAATACCCGCGATAATTCCGGCAACCGCTGTGCCGTGGGCATCGGGGCGTCCGCCCGCTCCCGAGGTGGGATTAGGATTGAGGGCAGCGCCGTTGAAGGTCGGGTTCAAAGAGGCGAGGTAGTTGCCCATCAGATCGGGGTGAGCAACGTCAACGCCGGAGTCGTAAATGCCGATCTTGATGTTGCGCCCGATATAATCGGTCCACACTGCCTGAAGGTTGCCGAGGTCTTTTTGACCTGTTGCGGCGGCAATCGCGCCCGTCGCGTTGAGATACCACTGGAAGGGGCTCAGGGGATCGTTGAAGGCCATGGCAACCCGGAAGGAGAGAGGGATTCTCACTCCTGTTTTACCGTGGTCTTGCGATCTGAAAAGCCACTAGCCTTGAACCGTAGCGGAAAAAATGGAGCTCCCTCGATCTGGGCCTCGCTTCCCCCAGTCAGATCGACAGGAGTTCGGGAGCGACAAGTTCGACGCCGATGAGAGCCACTGGGG
>LNFM01013194.1_pt1 | contig 10614 bp, 13 predicted proteins | sample 596031 | NCBI WGS metagenome assembly LNFM01 (sample SAMN04254537, study PRJNA301005) | activated carbon metagenome | isolation source: dual media filters at the Ann Arbor, Michigan drinking water treatment plant | place: USA: Ann Arbor | reverse complement strand
TTTTCGGCGGTCCATCGAAAGGAAAAGAGGTCCTTCGACTACGCTTCGCTCCGCTCAGGACGACGAAAAGTAGCCATATGCGATTGCCCTACCCTGAGAGGGAGGCAACAATGTCCAACCTGCTCTGCGTCGGCACCGCCGGCATGTCCGTCTGGTTCAGCCGCGACAATGGCGAGACCTGGATCCGGCCCTACATCGAATCCGGCCTCTATCTGGAAGCGCGCGTCTGGGCGCTCTCGGCGCACCCGCAGCGCCCCGGCGAAGTCCTGGCCGGCACCGACTCCGGCCTCTACCGCTGGAACGAGGGCACGCAGAAGTGGACGCACCTGCCCTCGGTGCTCGACGATTACGACATCTGGTCGATGGCCCAGTCGCCGGACGATCCCGACACGATCGTGGTCGGCACCCAGCCCGCCAACATCTTCATCTCCACCGACGGCGGCAAATCCTTCGCGCCCACCAAGGGCTCCTTCGCCGACGCCTGCATCTTCGTCGGCAAACCGCGCGTGACGCAGATCCTCTTCGACCCGATCGACAAGGACACGCTGTGGGCCGGCGTGGAAATCGACGGCGTGCACCGCTCGACCGACCGCGGCCGTACCTGGAAGAAGGTGGGCCAGGGCATCAACTCCGAGGACATCCACGGCGTGGCAGTCGTCCGCAACGGCGGCAAGCTGGTCTATGCCACCACCAACCGCGGCCTGAACGTGAGCCGCGACAACGGCGAGACTTTTAGCTTCCAGGAACTCGACTCGCCCTGGCAATACACGCGCACGATCGTGCCGCGCGCCGACGGCGACAGGACGGTGTTCCTGACCAACGGCAACGGCCCGCCGGGCTCGACCGGCCGCCTGCTGCGCAGCCGCGACTATGGCGCGACGTTCGAGGACGCGGGCCTGCCCGGCACGCTCAACTCGACGCCGTGGACGGTGGCCACGCATCCCTCGGACCCGAAGCTGATCTTCGTCTGCTCGAACCTCGGCCAGTCGTTCCGCTCGACCGACGGCGGCGAGAGCTGGACCAAGCTCGCGCGCGAGTTCGGCGAAGTGCGCAGCTCGATCTGGCAGGCGCTCTGACAGGCGTCAGGGCGGCAGCGGCACACGGAACGTGCGCGACAGCGCCGATGCCGTCCGGCGACAGCCCCGAATCGCGGTACTGTGCCGCTGCGCCGGAGAGGGGGTCAGCGTGGACCATTCGCCATCGACTTTACGGACACGAGTTGTCCGAGATGTGTCTGTCCAGAAATTCGTAAATCGCCGGCCCGCTTGAACCAAACGATTCTTTTCAACGCAGGCCGAATCGCGGCCCTGTCCGAAAAATCACCCGGTCATTGCCGCCGCCAATCCCGGACAATATTCTTCACTGTCATGACCTCTCAAAAGTCTCCCAACCGTCTGACGCCCGAGAAGGCACGGCGAGCCTTCCGTGACGAGGCAGCACGCGCCTGGCGCGACTATGTGAAGACCGGCCGCCATACGACGCAGGACGAACTCGACGCCTGGATCGATTCGATCACAGCGACGAGCTAGTTAGACGTCGTTGGGGCGTCGCAGCACGTTGTCTGCAGTGCTGTCATCGCAGCGGCCGGTCGATCCCGAGCAGCCGGACTACCGGCAGCTCTTCATCCCGTTCGGTGCATCGGGCTATGTCGCGCGCTATCGCGTCGAAGGCCGGCTCGTCCTGGTCCTGGCAGTTCGCCACATGCGGGAGGCCGGGTACGACGCCGAACGTTGAAGATCGCCAACCGGGGGTGCCGTCACCCGTCGCAGGGGAACGGCGTGCGCGTCCAGTATTTCTTGAGCTTGAAGGCGTTCACTGTGATCTCTTCCCATTCGTGCAGCAGCGCCGGGACTTTCGAGCGGTCCGCCTGCAGGAGCTTGCCGAGATAAGCGATCCGCCAGTCCTCGCTTTCGTGGTTCCTGTGTGCCTCGGTGACGAGGTCCAGGGAGTATGGCTCGAAGATGCCGCGCTGATCCTTGAAGCCCGTGAGGAAGCCGCGCTTATTCTTCTCGACATAGTCGACGATAATGCGTTGAGCTTCATCGAAATCACCGTTGAAACAGGCACCCAGCGCGGGGTCGATGTCGTCCTTGGCGTAGTCCGGCCGCGCATTGACGGCCTCGGGGCTCGCGATATCGGCGACGGCCGGCAACGCCTCGAACTCAATGATGTCCGAGACTTCCCGCGCAGCCCGCTCCGGATCTTCGAGCCAGGTTTCCTTGATATATCTATCGAAAGGCTGCTGTTCTGGAGGAAGCGTTTTTCGTGTTCTCCGGAAGTAATGAAATGTAGTCCCTGCAAATAACGGAACAACGAAGCTCTCGAGCGTGAAGTAGCGTCCGTACCCACCGCTGACAAAGAAGACACCCCGCAGGTAATGCGCCATGGATCTCATGAAAACGAACTGCCGGTGATACGCGAGGTCCGGCCGCCGTTTCATCAGCGGCCGGATTAGCATACGGCGTTCCTTGTCGGTGGGCATAGTCTGTCCAATCTTCCCTGAACGCGAGCGTAGCGAAGGACGTGCCTTCGCCACAACTTACCTTCGGTTGTACCTATGGTATGTGAACCGGCAGAACGAAGACGTGCTTGACCTTGAAGTACGCCGCCGCTTCTTTCAGGTACCGCTCCCGCACGCGATCCGGGAATGTCGCGCTGCCGGTCTTGAAGTCGTAGACGCAGACGGCGTCGTCACCGATCTTTTCCACGACGTCGATCCTGGAGCCGCCGCTCTTCATAAAGCCGATCCGCTCACCCTTAAGGAAACCTTTTTCGACAAGAAGCTCTTGCATGCCGCCGGCTCGCAACTGCCTCTCGACCTCTGCCGTCTTCAGATCTGCTTCGATGAGCTTGTGGGCCGCCTCGCCGCGCTCCCGCCCCATGGGCATACCTGCCGCGTCGACGGTCGCCTTGGCATTCATGCCGATGCGTTGCATTTCGAGATAGTTCGGGCAGTACTTCGTCGCCTTCTCGTCAGGAATCTCGGCATGGGTGATCGTTTCGCCTCCATCGACTTTGGAGGTGAGGCGCATCTCCATGATCGGCAGGAAGCCGGGCGGCGGTTCGACACCGCCGGGACCGGCGGGGACACCGTCGAGGCGACGGCGGACCATCGCGTCGTGGATGTTTCTGGCCACGCCGGTGAGGCCATCGGCCGCGATGCCGCCCTGCTGCAGCAACCGGTCCGCGGCCTCCTTGCCGACGGCGCGTTCGAGCTGGACGGCGTCTATCTGCAGCAGGTCCTTGCCCGTGGCATCGGGGACGAACTGCGCGGCAACCGGGAGCTTCTCCCACTTTGCGCCAAGGCCGCTGCCGAGCAGGCCATTGTCGATTTGCCGTTCGATCTCGATCGAACGCTGGCTGACCCGACGGCGCGCCCGCAGGCCATCGCCCAAAGGCAAGGTTTCGCCCTCATAGTTCGTGGGCCAAACCAGCGTGGCGAGGCCCATCGTCGTCGTCCCCGCGGCGCCCGCTACAACGGGCGCGAGGCGCGCGACGGCAGCGCCAACCGGCGCCAACTTACCGGCCACCTCGCCTGCCACCGCCAGCGCCGGCAAAGCCGTCTGCGCCTTGGCGATCCTGGCAGCGCGGCGCTTCTCGAGCTCCTCGTAGACGAAGTCCGTCGCCTGCTCGCGGCGAATGATCGGCACGATGTAGTCGACCGTCCGCTTCACGACGGCGTCGAGGTCGGCGTGATTGGGATCGCGACCCTCGATGACGGGAAAGGCTTTCAGGTCGCGCCGCAGCAGGTAAGCCGCCCGCCCCGACGCACTCAGCCGGCGGTCCATCCAGGGCGCGTTGCGCATGTAGGCGAAAGGATCGTGCCGCTCGATGGGTGGCTCCTCGACGAGAGGAGGCTCTGGCAGCAGCACTTGTGATGGCGGTCCTGTTTCATCCGACGGCTCGACGGTGTGCCGACCATCGGGCGAGAAGTGGATTTCAGGCAGCTCATAGATCCCGGTCCCGGTGGTTTCGGTGCCGGGTTCATTCGGTTCGTTCATCGCGTTCTCCAGAAATGAAAAAGGCCGCCCGGAGGGGCGGCCTGTGGTGGTGGGTGTAAACTGGGTGGGCGGCGGCTGGGGACGCGGGCAAACTCCCTGCCCAAGTCCCTCGCCATTTCCCATTGGCTTTTTCACGGCCGCGCGGCCGTTCGATGCCGTGTTTTCACGGCCTTCTCGCATTGTTTGAGGACGCCTGAATGTAACGCGTACTGTCCGGAAACCTGTCTGGAATCCCGTTGCACACCGGTCGTCCGGGCCGACGTTCGCCGTCGGCTGATTGGTGCTTTCAAGTCTTGCGACGACGGTTCGATCCGCCGTTCGGTCACTATCGAGGGCATGGTCAGGACCATGCCAGGCGCAGGCGCTCTCTGAAGAGCTTTGGGGGCACGCCGGGGACGCGCCTCTGTGGTTGTAAACGGACAGGTCGGGACCTGCCCTGGCATGACAAAGCCCAGACCTTGCGGACCGGGCGTGCTGGTCTCAATCTACAGGAAATACCCTATCGTTTCTTGCTGAACTTGTCAAACTGTCTTGAAAGATTCTTCAGAGCTAGCAGTGCTGGCACCATAGACCGGCAGAGCGCCGTCTCTGGGGCCAAGCGGAGGCCCCTATGGCCCCACACTTGATCGGTCTTGTCGCTCTGTCTTTCCGAGCGATCCCACGCGCGTCCCCGTGCTCTTGCTCGTGCTCTTTGCAATCAACGCGAACAGCCAGGCCAAACCGTCATCCATCAGCGCGGCCTTCGATGCCACCGCGTTGAGGCGGAAGCGGCCGAGCGGCAGCGGCGCTTCCCGCGCGACCACGCCGAAGCGGCGCGCGTGTCTGGCGACAAAGCGCCGGGGCAGCAGGGAGACCAGGTCGGTGTCGGCGAGGACGCCCAGGGCAAACATGAAGTTGGGAACGGTCAGCGCGACCCGGCGCGTGCGGCCCCGGTCGGCCAGCACGCGGTCGGCGAAGCCGTGGGCGTCGCCGGTCTGCGAGACCACGAGGTGCCGCTGGGCGCAGTAGCGATCGAGGCTCGAGGCCGCCTTGCCCGAGGTTCGGGCAAAGGCATGGCCGGCGCGCATGGCGACGACGAAATCCTCCTCGTACAGAAGCTGCCGGTGGAAGCGCGCCGGAATGTCGTCCGTCGGAAGGATCGCGATGTCCATCGCCTGCGCCTCCAGCGCCGCGAAGGCCGACAGCCAGGCGCGCGCGGGCGAGGTCTCTCCCTGCAGGGGCAGAAGCTGGCGCAGGCCGATGTCGATGCCGGGCGCCTTGACCTCCAGCCCCGGCAGCAGCGGCGGCAGGACCACCGCGGAAACACCGTCGGGCGCGCCGATCGTGAAGCGCCGCCGCGAGGTGGCGGGATCGAACGGCGCCGATGTCGCGACGACGTTTCGGACGCGGGCCAGCACGTCGGCGATCGGCGCCTCGAGATCGGTGGCGCGCGCCGTCGGCACGACGCCCCTGGGCGTGCGCAGAAACAGCGGATCGCCGAGCAGGCGCCGCAGCCGGCCCAGCCCATGGCTGACCGCCGAGGGCGTGAGCCGGAGCCGCGCCGCGGTCCGGCCGACGTGGCGCTCGGCCATCACCGCCTCGAACAGGACGAGCAGGTTCAGATCGGTGCGGGAGAGGTCGATTTCATTCAGCATATCGGTGAAATCATATCATTGGATTCAGGATGCTGGGAAAGCAAGAAAGGTCCCTCGACTACGCTTCGCTCCGCTCGGGATGACGGGGTTTTTTGTCAAAGCGATCAACGCGCCGGAGAAGACCAATGCCTGACCGTGACGTCACTACCCTCGTAAAGCGATCCGCGGACTCCAATGCCGCTCTCATGCGCGGCGACATCGCGGCCTACCTCGCACAGGTCTCGCTGGCCGACGATTTCACCCTGATGTCGCCGTTCGGTGGCACGCCCTCGAAGGGAGCCGACTACACGCCGGAGAGGATGGCGGCGATGGGGCGGTTTTTTCGCAACGGCACCCACGCGCAGGAGCTGGTCCAGGCCTACGCGTCGGACGGCATGGTGGTGCTGGCCGTGATCGAGCGCAGCCACGTCGAGGTCGGCGGGCTGCCGGCGCAGGACTGGGCGCTCCGCGTCACGCTGGTCTATCGATGCGACGGCAGCGACAACGGGGGCGCGTGGCGACTGGTCCACCGGCATGCCGATCCTCTGGTCGCGGGGATCGGGCTCGAGGAGTCGGCGGCCCTGGCGCGCCGGGGGGCTGTTCGCGCCCCTGTTCACGATGGGCCCGGCCTTCTGCTAAGCTCGTTTCCAGCATCCGAGAGAACAGCATGACCGAAACCATCAGCCACCGCCGCGCCGTCAGCTACATCGACAAGAGCCGCGAGTATTACGCGGCCCACGGCTACGACCGGCCCTACCGCTGGCCGCGCTACGACCACGTGCCCTTCGCGCCGCTGCCCAAGCCGCTGTCGCAGTGCCGGATCGGCGTGGTCACCACGGCGGACCAGGCCCCCGGCGCCGCGCCGCGCGCCACGAAACTCTTTGCCGCGCCCAACAGCGCCGGACGCGGCCTGTTCACCGAAAAATCGTGGGACCACGAAGCAACCCACACCGACGACCCGGAAACCTACCTGCCGCTCGCACGCCTGGCCGAGCACGTCGCGGCCGGCCACGTGGGATCGCTCGGCCCGCGCTTCTACGGCGTGCCCACCGATTACAGCCAGCGCCTCACGGTCGAGCAGGACGCGCCGCAGATCGAGCGCTGGATGCGCGAGGACGGCGTCGACATCGCCCTGCTCGTCCCTCTTTGACCCGTCTGCCACCAGACCGTGAGTCTGGCCGCACGACATCTCGAGGCCGCCGGCATCCCGACCGTGATCGTGGGCTCGGCCCGCGACATCGTCGAGGAGTGCGGCGTGCCGCGCTTCCTGTTCGTCGATTTCCCCCTCGGCAATCCCTGCGGCAAGCCGTGGGACACGAAGATGCAATACGACATCGTGGGTGGCGCGCTCGAACTGCTGGAGCGGGCGTGGCAGCCGCGCACGACCGTGCAGCGGCCCGAGACCTGGGCCGAGGGCGACGCCGACGCGCGCTGGCGGGAACGCTTCATGTGGGTGGGCGACGACAACCGCGCGGCGCTGGCGGCGGCGGGTGCGGCCCGGCGGCAGGCCCAATCTGGCAAGCATGGGGCGGGCAAGCGACCGGGAAACGGCAGGGCCTCATGACGGCAGACGTCCTCGCGACAGAGCCACCCCCGACGCCCCGCCGCATCGATGGGCGCCGCCAGCGAAGCCTGCGGACCCGGCAGGCCATCGTCGAGGCATACCTCGGCCTGTTGCGCGAAAAGCCAGAGATACCGACGGCGGCGCAGATCGCCGAGCGGGCCGGTTGCTCCATAAGGTCCATCTTCGAACGGTTCGACGACCTGGATAAGCTCGGCCTCGCCGCGATCGACCACGTCATCGGCCTCGGCCTGTCGACGCCCGCGGGCGACAGGGCGGAGGGCGACCGGCCGTCGCGGCTCCGGTTTCAGGTCGAGACGCGGGCCCGGATCTGCGAACACTGGTTGCCGATGTGGCGCGTGCTGGTGCGCCATCAGGAGAGAGGCGACTCGGTGAAGGCCCGAATGCACCTGGTGCGGGAAGCCATTCTGGCGCGGCTGAAGCTGATGTACCGGCCAGAGCTTTCCACCCTGTCGGAGACCGATCGCACCCACATGCTGATCGCCCTCGAAGCCCTGACCGACTTCGAGGCCTGGGGGCAGATGCGCGGGCGACATGGGCTGTCGTTCGAGGCCGCCGTCGAGGTGTGGATCGGTACCATCGACCGGCTCCTGCCGCCGACGCCCGCCTGAGGGCGCCCGCATGAAAACCGACGTTACTGAAATCGCCGCCGGCATCTACCGCCTCTCGACGTTCGTGAAAGCCGTCGGGCCGACCGGCTTCACCTTCAACCAGTTCCTGATCGACGCCGAGGAGCCGCTGCTGTTCCACTACGGTCAGCGCGCGCTGTTCCCGCTGGTCTCCGAGGCGGTGAAGCGCGTGATCCCGCTCGCGAAGCTGCGCTGGACCACCTGCAGCCACGTCGAGGGCGACGAAAGCGGCGCGCTGAACGAATGGCTGGCCGCCGCGCCCAACGCCACGCCGGCGCACGGGCTGCTCGGCTGCAACATCTGGCTGACGGACATGGCCGACCGCCCGCCCCGCGCGCTCAAGAACGACGAGGTGCTCGACCTCGGCGGCAAGCGCGTGCGCTGGCTCGACACGCCGCATGTGCCGCACAATTGGGACGCCGGCCTCATTTACGAGGAGACGACCGGCACGCTGTTCAGCAGCGACCTCTTCACCCAGGTGGGGCCCGCCGACGCCACGACGGAGAGCGACATCGTGGCCCCCGCCATCGCCGTCAGCGATCGCCTGCCCTTCATGCCGCCGACGCCGATGGCCGAGCCAACGCTCCGGCGGCTGGCGGCGCTGGCACCCACGACCATCGCCCTGATGCACGGGCCGACGTTCAAGGGCGACGGGGCGGCGGCGCTCAGCGCGCTCGCCGACCATTACGCGGCGGCGCCAGCGACTTCCTGAACCGCTGGCCGAACGAAGCGGTCCGCCAGATCCGGGCGTCGAACGGATTGCTGCCCCGGCGGCAGCGTCGCCTCAGCGCATGCGGGTCTTCGACATTGCCGGCTTCGAGCCCTGGACGTGCGACATCGACCGCGTGCGCGACGTCAGGTCGCCGTCGTGCTGCACCTTGGTGTTGGTCGCCGACTTGCTCCAGGTGCCGCCGTCCTGCGCCTTGGCCGTGGATTGCGACCGCAGCATCTGGGGGTTTTCCCGGATCCTGGTGCTGGAGGTGGCCTTGCCGTTGACCGTCGCGGCGCTTGCGGCACCGCCGACCGTCGAAGAGGTGCCGGCCGGGCCGGTCGAGTTGGCGCCCATCCCGATGGTGGACGCCGACGTGCCGCCGGCCGCGGCGCTGCCCGCCGTGCCGATCGTGGTGCTGCCAGCCGTCGTGGCTTTCGAGCCGACGGTGCGGGCGCTCGGCCCCTGCTGCGCCCAGGCACCCGAGCTGGCGAGAGCAAAGGCGCCCGCGACCAGAGCCATCGATAAATTTCTCATGATGCGTCTCCTATCGACTGTGAACGGTGCAGTTCGTGCCCGAGAACGCCGTAACGCCGTTCGGCCCGGTGGTCGTGCCGCTTACTTGCCCGTTGCCGGCCGTGATCGAGGTCGACAGGCCACCGGCGGTTGCCTGCCCGTTGCGCGACGTCACCACCGTGCAGTCGGAGCGACGGTTTCCGTTCGAAGAGCTCGTGCTGCTCGAAGTGCTTGTGCCGGTCGAACTGCTGGTGCTCGTGGACACGCTGGAACGCGACCCTGTCGAACTGCCGACGCTCACCGAACTCGACGAGCCGCCGGCACTTGTCGAACTGCTCGAACTAACTTGCGCCAGCGCGGGGATTGCAGTCATTCCGGCCAGCACGATCGAAGTAAGAAGAATTCTCATCAATGCCTCCCGTTAGCGAGAACCGGCATGCGAGAACCGGCCGCGCAGGAATTGCGCGGCCGATCTCACGATGCGTTACTTGTTTCGGCCGCCGCGGCCACCGCCGCCGCCACCGCCGCCGAAGCTCTTGCCGCCACCGGCCGTCGAGCCACCGACCGCCGCTGCGGCGTTGCTCTTGCCACGTCCCGCCGAAGCGGCGCCAAGACCCAGCGTGGAGGCAGAGCCCTGACCCTTGCCGTATCCGGCCGACGAGCCACCGGTTGCGAGAGCCGCATCGCTCCTGCCGCGACCGGCCGAGGCTGCGCCGAGGCCCAGGGTCGAGGCAGAGCCCTGACCCTTGCCGTATCCGGCCGACGAGCCACCGGTCCCGACGACGGCATTCGTGCCACCGCGGCCCGCGGACGCGCCGCCGACACCCAGGGTCGAGGCCGAGCCGCCGCCATTCCTGCCGCTGCCCGCCGCGGAGCCGCCGGTGCCAAGCACTGCGCTTGTCCCGCCACGGCCCGCGCTTGCAGCGCCGACACCCAGGGTGGAAGCCGACCCGGCACCAGTGCCACCGGCCGCGGAGCCGCCGGTGCCGATCGCGACACCGGTCTGGCCACCGCCTGCGGTCGCGCCGCCGACACCGAGGGTCGATGCCGAGCCGCCGCCGAAGCCGCCGGCCGACGAGCCGCCGGTGCCCAGCACCGTGCCGACCGACCCGGATCCGGCGGTCGAGCCGCCCGTGCCGATGGTCGAGCTGGTTTGCGCATGAGCCATCATGGCGCTGCCCGCCAGGAACGTGGCCGCGAGTGCCGCAGAGCGCATTGCCTTGAATGACATGAGTTGGTCCTCCTTGTTAATCGTCAGCTTCGGATCAATAGAGGCGATAGTGCAGAGATGGTGGTTTGTCGGATTCGGAAACACGCACTCGACGCCGGTAAGCGGAGAAAGTTCAAACCACCACGATCAAGGTCGCGCTCAATAGTGGCCAAAGATTTTCCGAACTGTGTGGATGTGGCCGGATTCGATTTCTGCGGTCAGGCCGCGAATTACGAACGGCGAAAAAAGAACAGGAGCGTGTGATGGACTATCGACCTCTCGGGAACACCGGCCTCAACGTCAGCGTCGCGGGGCTCGGCTGCGGCGGCAACAGTCGGTTGGGCCTGGGCCGCG
>LNFM01013193.1_pt1 | contig 10615 bp, 7 predicted proteins | sample 596031 | NCBI WGS metagenome assembly LNFM01 (sample SAMN04254537, study PRJNA301005) | activated carbon metagenome | isolation source: dual media filters at the Ann Arbor, Michigan drinking water treatment plant | place: USA: Ann Arbor | reverse complement strand
TGGCCACGCCGACAACGAAGATGTAGTGGTGTGTGCCGGCCGCGTTCGACACGTAGCCGAAGCGAAGTTCTGGGTCTAGCCGGACGACCTTGCCTGTTTGCGGGCCAGCTTCTGTTTCCACGTCTCGTACCTCCGCGCACAGTCTAGCCAGGAGTGCCCGACTGTGGGTATGCTTCGGCAGAAATCTGGCGCCCGAAAAATGTCATTCAAATCAACAACTTACGAGCGAAAAAACGCGTTGCATTTTTTAGCTTGGAACGCCGCACCTGCTTGCCTCGTGGGGCTTGCAACCCAGACTTTGGGCGACGCTAAGTCGTTGATTTGTCTAGCGACAGGTTGGCAGGGCAAACGTGTGCTCACAATGTTGTTGGAACAAGCTAACCCTGCCAACGGCGCAAGCTAAGCCTGCCAACGGTTGCAACTTCGGCCTGCAAACGTGAACCAAGGATCGATGCGGCACTTGGTTGGGTGATGAGGCTCTGGAAGACGCCGATGGTGAAGCAGGCCAAGGAGTTCGACATCTCCGACCTGGCCCGCGCGGGCTAGCATCGTCCACATGCCATCACGCGCCGCATGACACCGGCTGCAGCGGTCGCCACCGCCGCCGAACTGATCGCCCGGGCCGACGCCATCGTCGTCGCGGCAGGGGCGGGCATGGGCGTCGACTCGGGCCTGCCCGACTTCCGCGGCAGCCAAGGCTTCTGGAAAGCCTACCCTGCCCTGCAGGCTTGCGGCCTGCAATTCGAGGACGTCGCCTCGCCGCACGCCTTCAGCAGCGCGCCGCGCACCGCCTGGGGCTTCTACGGCCACCGCCTGCGCCTGTACCGCGCCACGGTGCCGCATGCGGGCTTCCACGTGCTGCAGCGCTGGGCCGGCCGCACGCTGCATGGCGGTTGGGTTTACACCTCGAACGTCGACGGCCAGTTCCAGAAGGCCGGCTTCGACACGCAGCGCATCGCGGAATGCCACGGCTCCATCCACCGCCTGCAGTGCACCGTCTGCGACGCCGCGCCCTGGCCTGCCGACGCGCTGACGCCCGACGTCGACGAAGCCGCCTGCCGCTTGCGCGGCCCGCTGCCCGCTTGCCCACACTGCGGCGCACTGGCGCGGCCCAACATCCTGATGTTCGGCGACGGCGACTGGAAGGAGGACGTGACGGCCCGGCAGGAACAGGCCACCGCCGCGTGGCTGGGGCGCGTCGCACGGCCGCTGGTCATCGAACTCGGCGCCGGCACGGCCATCCCCAGCGTGCGCCGCTTCGGCCACCGCGTCATCCGCGATTTCGGCGGGCGCTTGCTGCGCATCAACCCGCGCGAGCCCCACCCGCCAACGCCGCTGGACATCGGGCTGGCCATGGGCGCCGCCGAGGGTCTGGCAGCGATCGACGCCGCATTCGCCGCATGACAAGCGCCCTGCCCGCCAACCGCCGCCTTCTTGCGCATGCCCTGCTGCTGGCCCTGCTCGCCGGCTGTGGCGGCTCGGGCGCCGGGGGTGCACCAGCTGCTCCGGTCGCACCGGTCTATCCGGCACTGCGCGCCGCCGACCTGGCGGTGCTGATCGCCGGAGGCGACGCCACCAGCGAAGCCATTGCCCGCGCCTACCAGCAGGCGCGCGGCATCCCCGAGGCCCACATGATCCGCGTGGCCGTGCCCACCGGTGCGGCGGTCATCGACGCGGCCGCCTTCGCGACGCTCAAGGCCGCCGTCGACGCCCAGTTGCCGGCTGGCGTGCAGGCCACGCTCGTCACCTGGTCGCAGCCGTCGCGCGTGCGCGGCAGCTGTTCCATGGGCATCACCAGCGCGTTGGCTTTCGGCTACGACGCCGCCTACTGCGGCGGCTGCGCGGCCACGCGCGCCAGTGCCTATCACGACAGCGACAGCGGCAAGCCCTGGGCCGACCATGGGCTGCGCCCGTCGATGATGCTCGGCGCGGCCTCGCTGGCCGAGGCGCAGGCGCTGATCCAGCGTGGCCTGGCCGCCGACGCCAACATGACGCGCGGCGGCGCCGCGGGTCACGCCTGGCTGGTGCAGACCAGCGATTCGGGCCGCAGCGTGCGGAGCGACGACTTCCGCAGCCTGGCCGCCCGAACCGTGCCGGGCGTGACGATGCATTACGTCGACAACGTCGCCGGCACGGGCAGCGACGCCGTGGCCAACCAGCGCAACCTGCTCTTCTACTTCACCGGCCTTTCCCAGGTGCCCGACATCGCCACCAACGGCTACCTGCCGGGCGCGGTGGCCGACCACCTCACCAGTTCAGGCGGCTATCTGCCCGACGGCGGTGGCCAGATGCCGGCCACCGCCTGGCTGCGTGCCGGGGCCACCGGCAGCTACGGCACCGTCGAAGAACCCTGCAACTACCCACAGAAATTTCCCCGCGCCAGTGTGCTGGTGAAGCACTATGCACGCGGCAACACGCTGATCGAGGCCTACTGGAAGTCGGTGCAGTGGCCCGGGCAGGGCCTGTTCCTGGGCGACCCGCTGTCGCGCCCCTGGGCGCCGTAGCACCAAGGCCAAGGCCTTGCGCGGAACCGGCTTCGCCGGGCCGCTGCAAGAGCCCCCTCCAGGGAGTGGCGAACGCAGTGAGCCTGGGGGCTCCATTTCATCAGCGTGCGGCGTTCTCGGCGATGCCTTGTGCGAAATGCGGCAGCAACTGCAGCGGCAGGTCGTGGCCCATGCCGGGCACGATGTCGGTCACGGCGCCGCGGATGCGCACCGCCAGGTCGTGGCCGGCGGCCACGCGCACCAGCGGGTCGGCCTCGCCGTGGATGATGCGGGTGGGTGCTGTGATCAGCGGCATCAGCGGCGAACGGTCGCCGTCGGCGACCACGGCGACGATCTGCCGTGCCGTGCCCGCCGGCCGCCAGGCGCGCCGCACCGTGGCCTCCAGGCGCCGGCGCTGGCGTTCGCGGTCGGCCGGGTAGGCCGGGCTCCCGATCACCTTCAGCACGTGTTCGAGGTGCGCCACCACGTCGTCCACCGCGCCGCTGCGCGGCCGCGACACCAGCGCGTGGCGCACCCGCAGCCCCGGCTGCGGCAGCTTGCGCGAACCGGTGGTGGTCATCATCAGCGTCAGGCTCTTGACACGCTGCGGGTGTCTCGCCGCCAGGTGCTGGGCGATCATGCCGCCCATCGACGCGCCGCAGACATGCGCGCGCTGCAGGCCCAGCGCGTCCAGCACGCCCAGCGCGTCCTGCGCCATGTCGGCGATGCCGTAGGGTGCGGCCACCGGCAGCCGCAAGCTGTAGCGGATGGCCTGCACCGCCACGTTGGGCACGCCCAGGTGGTCGAAGCCCTGGCTCAGCCCGATGTCGCGGTTGTCCATGCGGATGACACGAAATCCCCGGCTCACCAGCAACTGCACCAGCTCGTCGGGCCAGCCCGTCAGCTGCATGCCCAGGCCCATGATCAGCAGCAAGGGCTCGCCGCCGGGCAGCCCCTGGTCGTCGACCTCGATGCCGATGCCGTTGGCGACGATCTGCATCGCGCCTACAGCCCCACCATCGCCTGCAGCGGCGAGTGGTGCGTCAGCTTGTAGAACCAGCGCCGCGCGCCCTTGACGTCGAAGGGCTTCCAGGCCTGCGGGTCCTGCGCCAGACGGTCGGCAATGGCATAGAGCGCCAGCGGGTTCATGCCCATGCCGATGTGGCTGGCGTGCACCTCGATGTTCTCGGCGTGCGGCGCGGCCGGGTTCAGGCTGCACTGCCAGGCCACCACGCCGTCGGTCTTGCTGTAGATGGACGTCGTCGGGCAAGGCGGCGTGCCGCGGATCTGCTCGATGAGCTCGGCGTCGTGCGTGCTCTGCCCGCTGACCAGTTCGTAGAAGCGCCAGGCGTTGGTGGCGCGTGGGTGGGCGTTGAAGGGTGTGCCCAGCGTGATGACGCAGCGTGCGTGCTCGGGCTGTTCCTTGGCCAGTTCACGCGCGTAGATGCCGCCCAGGCTCCAGCCGATGAGGCTGGCGCGTTCGCCGTGGCGCGTGGCCACCTGGCGCAGGTGCTCGCGGCAGGCGTCCAGCACGCCGTGGCGGGGGCCGAAGTTGAACCCCTGCTTCCACGGATAAGGCGTGTAGCCACGCTCGCGCAGGAAGTTGCGCAGCGGCAGCGTCGTCAGGTCGGACGCACCCAGGCCGGGAAAGACCAGCACCGGATGGCCATCGCCCACGGGCAGGCGGTTGAGCCAGGGGCGCGCGGCCAGCATGGCGGCGTACTCCCACGGGGCACGCGCCTCGAGCATGAGTTGCCAGGGGCCGGGTGCGTTGACCAGTTCACGCGCATCGAAGGGCGCGAAGGGCTCGGGTGCGGGGCGGTGATGTGGCGGTGCTGCTGCGGCATCGGCTGCCGCAACTTGAACCGCGGCCTGGGCCGGTCTGCGCCGGCGCTTCGGAAGACTCATGTGGGCATGTTAGCCAGCGCGGCGCTTGCGTGATGGGGCAGCTTCCCTAGGTCGGAGTGTCACCTGCGAGACAGCGGCTTCCATCGCGCTGCCCATCACGGACTTGGCGGCCTTGCCGATGGCGCCGCTGACGGCGCCGGTGGCCCCCGTCATGGCACCCGTCAGGCCGCCGGCCAGGCGTTTCGTGGCCTGGGTCGTGAGGCTGACCAGCCCGGGCTCGGCCTCGTCTTCGGCCGGTTCGCCCGGACGTGGCAGCGCACGAAGATCGTCGAAGGCGATGCGGATGGCGTCGGCCAGCTCGGCCACGTCGGGCATCGCCGCGGCGTCGGCCATGAGGCCGAAGTCCAGGCTCTGGTCGTAGCTTTGCACGGTGATGTTCAGCGCCATGCCGTGCACGACGATGGACGTGGGGTAGTTGGTCAGCATGCGTGCGCCGGCCATGAAGAGCGGCACCGTGGGCCCCGGCACGTTGCTGATGACGAGGTTGGCCACCTGCGGGATGCGGTCGGCCACACGCGCCCTGCCGTAGAGCGCCGTGGCGGCCTCGATCAGCCAGGGCACGCCCAGCGACGGGTAGTCGGTGGGCAGGATGCGCTTGAGCCGGCCCATCGTCGACTTCATCGCGCCCGACGCGTTCTTGATGTGCTCGAGCCGCTTCTTCGCGTCGGCGATGTGCGTGCCCAGGCTGATGAAGCTCATCGACGCCTGGTTGTCGGCCGCCGTGTCGCCCTTCTCGCGCAGCGTGATCGGCACCGCCGCCACCAGGCTCTTGCGCGGCAGCGTGCGCTGTTTGCCGTAGTGGCGGCGCAGCGCCGTGCTGCAGACCATCAGCACCATGTCGTTGACGGTGGCGTCGAAGGCGCGGCCCAGCGCCTTCAGCTCGGGCAGCGGCAGCGTGACGGTGGCAAAGGCCCGGCCCGCGGTGACCGACACGTTCAGCGGCGTGCGCGGCGCCAGCGTCAGGTTGCCGCTGCCCTTCTTGCCGGTCAGCAGCTCCGACGCCGACACGGCCGCCGTGGCGGCGTTCTTCAGCGTGCCCACGGTGGCCGGCAGGTTGCGCACGATGGCCGCCACCTTCTGCGCCTGGCTGCCGAGCACGCCGCGCAGCATCTCGGTCATCTCCAGGCGGAAGACGCGGGGGCGCTTGGACGGCCGCAGTTCGATGGCCCGCGGCTCGGGCGTGACGTCGAGCAGCGCATTGGCCAGCGCCACCGCAGCCTGGCCGTCCACCGCGGCGTGGTGCAGCTGGGTGTAGAGCGCCACGCGGCGGCGGCCGTTGGCGCCCGGGGCCAGGCCCTCGAAGACATGCATCTTCCACAGCGGTTTGTCGCGGTCGAGCAGCACCGTGTGCAGTCGCGAGACCTCGGCTTCCAGCTCGGGCATGCCGGCGCCGCCGGTGCCGGTCGCGGCGAGCTTCACTTCGACGATGTGCTCGCGCAGGTCGGGCACCGCGTCGACCCATGCCGGGTTGGCCAGGTTCAGCGGCATCCACCACAGGCGACGCCGCAGCACGCCGGCCACCGGCAGGCGGCCGTGCACGTGCTTGCGCAGCGCGGTCACGAAGCGGCCCTTGGTGCCGTGCGGCAGTTCGAAAACGTGCAGCGCACCCACGTGCATGGGCATCTCGGCCGTCTCGAGGTAGAGGAAGGTGGCGTCCAGGCCGGAGAGTTGTTGCATGCGGGGCCTTCCAGCCGAACGGCTGCGGTAGCGCGATGCTAGGCGTTCGGCGCGCCTGTGGGTCCTGGGGACTGTCCCGGTGGGCGCTGTTCCGCCGCGCGGACCCGGCGGCGGGCGTCGCGAAGGGTGTTCAGTGCCTGTCCTTGCGGCCGCGTTTCTTGCCCAGGGCGGCTTCCACCGCTTCGCACAGCGTCTTCAGCACCTTGATGCGGGCGTGGTACTTGTTGTTGGCCTCCACCAGCGTCCAGGGCGCGGCGGCGGTGGACGTGCGGTCGACCATGTCGCAGACGGCGGCTTCGTAGGCATCCCACTTCTCGCGGTTGCGCCAGTCGTCGTCGGTGATCTTGAAGCGCTTGAACTCGACCTGCTCGCGCAGCTTGAAGCGCTTGAACTGCTCGTCCTTGCTCACCGCGAGCCAGAACTTGGCCACCACCACGCCGTGGCGCACGAGCGCGGCCTCGAAGTCGTTGATCTCGCCGTAGGCACGCTTCCAGTCGGCCTCGCCGCAGTAGCCCTCGACACGTTCGACGAGCACACGCCCGTACCAGCTGCGGTCGAAGAAAGCGAAGCGGCCGCGCCGCGGCAGCGGGCGCCAGAAGCGCCAGAGGTAGGGCTGCGCGCGCTCTTCCTCGGTGGGCGCGGCCACGGGGATGTTGTCGTAGCCGCGAGCGTCCAGCGCGCCGGTGACGCGCCGGATGGCCCCGCCCTTGCCGGCACCGTCGTTGCCTTCGAAAACGGCCACCACCGACAGCTTGCGGAAGCGCGGGTGGCGCGCCGCCAGGTTCAGCCGGCCCTGCCACTTCTCCAGCGCCTTGTCGTAGGCCGCGCGGGTCATGGGCTGGTCGAGCTGCAGTGCGCTCAGAACGTTCAGCCGGTCGCTGGGCGCCAGCAGCGGCGGCGTCGTCTCGGGCGGCGGTTCGGCGGCCTTGGCGTCGAGCCGCTCGCGCAGCGCCGCCAGCAGGTGGCGGCCGACGGTCAGCGCGCGGAAGCGCGGGTCGGCGCCGGGCACGACGATCCAGGGCGCCACACCGGTGGACGTCTGGCGCAGGAAGGGGTCGCAGACGTCCACGAAGCGGTCGTAGAGCTTGAAGTAGTCCCACTCGGTCTGTGTCACGCGCCAGCGTGTCCTGGGGTCGTCTTCCAGGGCCTTCAGCCGCTGCTTCTGCTGGTCCTTCGAGAGGTGGAACCAGTACTTCAGCAGCAGCACGCCTTCGTCGCAGAGCATCTGCTCCAGGCGCTGGATGTCGTTGATCCGGCGCGTGAAGTCACCCTCGTCGATGAGGCCCATCACGCGCTGCACGATGGGCAGCGTGTGCCAGGCGCCGAAGAAGATGCCGATCTGGCCCTTGGGCGGCAGCGCACGCCAGAAGCGCCAGTGCGCCGGACGTTCGCTCTCTTCGTCGGAAGGCGAGCCGAAGGCGGTGGTGCGGATGTGCCGCGGGTCCATCCACTCGTTGAGCAGGTTGACCGTCTCGCCCTTGCCCGCGCCTTCGACACCCGCGATGAGGATCAGCACCGGGAAGCGGCCGTCGAGCTTCAGGTCGTACTGCGCGTTCAGCAGCGCTGCGCGCAGCGTGGCTTCCTCGCGCTCGTAGGCCGCCTTGGCGACCCGATGTTTCAGCTTGGCCGATTCGAACATCGCAGTTCGAAGTTCGCACGTCGTGTCCCCTGCGGCGCTGATCCACGTCAAGGCCGATGGGCGCGCACAATGAATACCGTGCAAGGCATCAAGCCCATGGAAGGGGACACACGATGAAGACGCTGTTGTGGCCTGCCGGCACGGCGTTGGTGCTGGCGGCGCTGGGTCTGCCGGCCCTGGCGCAGGCCCCGGTGGCCGTGGTGGAAGACGTGCGCGGCCAGCCCGCGGGTGTCGAGTTCATGGACTACGTGGCCGCCGGCAAGGTCATCAAGCTGGGGCCCAGGGACGTGATCGTGCTCGGCTACCTGAAGTCGTGCTGGCGCGAGACCATCACCGGCGGCACCGTGACGGTGGGCGAGGCGCAGAGCAGCGTGCAACGCGGCAAGGTCGAGCGCACGCAGGTTGAGTGCGACGCCACACGCGGCAAGCTGGGCACCCGTGAAGGCACGCAGAGCGCGGCGACGGTGTTCCGCAGCATCCGCCGCGACACGCCGCCGGCCAGGCCGCCCGTCACCCTCTACGGCCAGTCACCGGTGATCGAGGTGGCCGACACGCGCGGCGCGCTGGTCATCGAGCGCCTGGACGAGGCTGCACCGCGCATCGAGCTCGGCGTCGGCGGCGACGCGCTGCTGCGCGATCGTTTTTTCGACCTGTCCCGCGCCGGCGTCGCGCTCGTGCCGGGCGGCAGCTACGCGGCCAGCCTGGGTGAACGCCGGGTCGAGTTCAAGGTGGCGCCACAGGCCGCACCGGGCGCGGCACCGCTGGCCGGGCGCCTGCTGCGCTTCGACTGAGCGGCAGCCCCGGGCCTGCCGGCGTCTGCTTCCCGCATGGCGCGCATCCGCGGACGTGACGGCCTGGCAGCGGCCGTCATTGCGCTGGCCTGCGGCGGCCTCACGGCCCTGCCCGCCTTCGACGGTCAACGCGGCCTGACGCTGGACGTGCTGACCGCGCTGCGCTGGCAGGCCTTCGGGCCGCGCCACGCGCCGGCCACGTCGCCCGCCGTCGTGGTGGCCATCGACGAGCAGACCTACGCCACGCCACCCTTCCAGGGTTCGCCGACCATCACCTGGACACGCGAGATCGGCCGCGTGCTGCAGGCCGTGGTCGACGGCGGCGCGGCGGTGGTCGGCTTCGACATCGTGCTGCCGAGTTCGATAGAGCAGTCGGCCATCCCCTTCGGCGAAGACGTGGTGGGCAGCCGCCTGCGCGGCTTCGACCGCGACTTCCTGCGCGCGCTGAATGCCGCCGCCGGCCAGGGCAAGCTGGTGCTGGGCGAGGTGCAGCACCGCGACGAGCCGGTACGACCGGCCGCCGGGCAGCGTTTTGCCGTCGGCCACCAGCGCAACATCCGCCTGCTCAACGCCTACAGCGACGCCGACGACGTGCTGCGCCGGCTGCCGCTGAGCTTCGTGGCCGATGGTCGGCCGCAGCCCTCGATGGCCGTCGAACTGGCCGCGCGTGCGCTGGGCGCCGAGCCCGTGTTCGATGCGGCCGGTGTCTTGACGCTGGTCGGCCACCGCACGGCCGGCAGCGTGCCCAACACCGTGACGCTGAACTTCGATGGCGGTGCCGACGACGTGCCGACCTATTCACTGGCCGACCTGCACGCCTGCGCGACCCAGGGCGACGCCGACTACTTCCGCCGCCAGTTCGCCGGCAAGGTGGTGCTGCTGGGCACCCTGCTCGACACCGAAGACCGCCGCAGCACGTCCAAGCGCTGGGCCACCGGGCTCGAGCGTGCCGCTGCGCCGCGCTGCGCGCTGCCACCACCCGCGGCCACGGGCCAGGTGCCGCGGCAGACGGTGGCCGGCGTCTACGTGCATGCCACCGCCGTCAACAACCTGCTGCGCCGCGACACCGTGGTTGCGCCCGACCGCGCGACCGCCGGGGCCATCGCCGTCGGCCTGGCCACGCTGGGTGCGGCGGCCGCGCTGCTGCTTGCGCCCTGGGCTGCGGTGCTGGCCGCGCTGGGGCTGTCCGCCGCCTACACCGCCGGCGCCGTGTTCGCCTTCCGCGACGCGCTGGCGCTGCCGCTGCTGGAACCGGGGCTGGCCATGGCCGCCGCGCTGGTGCTGACGACGGGCTGGCGCGTGGGTGTCGCCGACAAGGACAGGCGCTTCCTGCGCAAGAGTTTCGGCCTCTACCTGTCGCCGCGCGTCATCGAGCAGATGCTGCAGGCCGAGCGCCTGCCTGCGCTGGGGGGCGAGCAGCGCGAGGTGACGGTCTTCTTCTCCGACATCGCGGGTTTCTCCAGCTTCTCGGAGACGCTGACGCCGCCCGAACTGGTGGCGCTGATGAACGCCTACCTGTCGGCGATGACCGACATCGTCGAAGCCCACGGCGGCTACGTCGACAAGTACATCGGCGACGCCATCGTGGCCGTCTTCGGCGCACCGGCCGACGACCCCGCGCACGCGCGCAGCGCCGTGCGTGCCGCGCTGGCCTGCCGCGAGCGGCTCGCTGCGCTGAACCACGCCGACCCGGCCTTCCGCGCCCGCCCCCTGCACCACCGCATCGGCCTGAACTCGGGCCTGGCGCTGGTGGGCAACATCGGCTCGCGCCGGCGCTTCAACTACACGGTGATGGGCGACGCGGTGAACCTGGCGTCGCGGCTGGAAGGCGCGAACAAGTTCTTCGGCACCGACATCCTGGCCTCGCAGGCGACGGTGGCACGCTGCGGTGATACCTTTGCCTGGCGCGAGATCGACGCCATCCGCGTCAAGGGCCGCGCGCAGGCGGTGCAGGTCTTCGAGCCGCTGGCCGAAGCGGGGCACGAGAGCGCCGCGCAGGTGGCGCGCGCGGCTGCTTACGGCCTGGGGCTGGCGGCCTGGCGTGCGCGTGACTTCGGCGCGGCGGCGGAAGGCTTCCTGCGCCTTGCCGCCGACGACCTGCCTGCCGCGCAGTACGC
>LNFM01013192.1_pt1 | contig 10617 bp, 5 predicted proteins | sample 596031 | NCBI WGS metagenome assembly LNFM01 (sample SAMN04254537, study PRJNA301005) | activated carbon metagenome | isolation source: dual media filters at the Ann Arbor, Michigan drinking water treatment plant | place: USA: Ann Arbor | reverse complement strand
GGTGCAGGCGACGCTGCCGCCGGGCCAGCGGGTCGGTGTCGTCACGGTCTCGGCCGGCAGCCTGACGCCGGCCCATCTGGAGAAGGTGGGCGTGCCGCTCGACACGCCGGTCACAGGGACGGAGGGCGGCCGCGAGTTCTTCCGCGTCCTGATCAAGGCCGAAAAGGACGACATGGATGTCGATCTCGCCCGGCAGGACGTCGTCGACGCGGCGCTGGATCTGGTGGCGCGGCATCCGGAGGTGGGCGCAATCGTGCTCGAGTGCACGAACATGCCGCCCTATGCCGCGGCCGTGCAGGCGGCGACGGGGCGGCCGGTCTACGACATCTATTCGATGATCACCTGGTTCCATTCGGGCCTGAGGCCGCGGGTGTTCTGACAGGAGCGCGGGGATAGCCGAACCAGCCTATCCCCGGGGCCTGCGCGGGAAGCGATGCTGGGCGTCGCATCCCCCGGCGCCGAGGCGGCGCCCGACCCCGCGAGGCTCCATGACCGCAACGCCGCGGCTTTCCCTGCCCCTGCTCGCCGCCGGGCAGGCGCAGAAGCACGTCACCCTGAGCCGAGGCCCTCGTGATCAACGCTGCAACGGATGACGTCTTGCTGCCGGCGACGCCCTAGGCCAGAAATGCCAGCCGTTTGCCAGGCAAGATGCGCCACGAGCCGACGTTGGCGGACCGCCGCGAAGCTGACACCTCCGCACAGCATAACCCCTATGCTCTAGGGAAGCGAAGCATCGAACGCCGCGACCGGGCTGTACAACAAAACAAACTGTTTTCGCGGTGTTGGTTCTCTGCCGACAATTTTTCCGTTTACCCGAGTGTGTAGATCGTCCTGGATGCGATCTTCTGGCGGTACATCGCTAGATCCGCTTCGTGCAGCGGGCATCGGCCAAAGCCGGTGTCGATCGCCGATAGTCCGGCCGAAACGGAAACTTGGATGGGCTCGCCGGCGAATTGACACTCGATCCGGCTGAGCGCCTCGCGCAGAGCCACGACCTTCTGGCCAGCGTCCTCGAAGTCGATGTTCGATAGGATCACCGCGAATTCGTCGCCCCCGGTGCGAGCGACGAAATCCGACGCTCGGACATGGGTCCGCAGGCACTGCGCGACCGCCACGATCACGGCATCGCCGGCGCGATGGCCATAGCGATCGTTGATTGCCTTGAACTGGTCGATATCGAAGATCGCGACCACAGCAGGCATGGCGTATCGCGTGGCCCGGTCGATCGTGCGCCGGAACTCGTCGTCGAAGGCGCGTCGATTGGCAAGCCCGCTCATCTCGTCGAGATAGGCGAGCCGCTGCATATCGCGCAGTTGTTTCTTTGCCTGGAGCAATTCCATCTCGAGCCGCGAGATGCGCGATGGCCGCTCGGGTTCGACGGGCCGGGCGCTTAGCGGCGGTTTGAAGCGTTTACCGCCAAAACTGCGCAGCGGTCGTTTGGCACGTGGCACTATGATCTTGATCGGCTGGTCGGTCATGAGAACGTCTCTCACAGGCTCATGCAACTCGGGCTCGGGTGCTATTTCGGGGCTACCTCAAGATGTTTTCCTAGTCGCTTGTCTAACGTGCAGTGTCGGTCCCGAAGGTCCCTTGCTGCGGGTCGCTTCTGGGATCCAGCGAAGCCAAGGGCCGTCGTATGCCTTCGGCTGGTCCACTCGACGGCCGTGCCTCGGCTCAGTTGTACCAGCGCTGGGCGATGCTCCGGCCGGCGATGTTGGACAAGAATTCGCCGTGCTCTGCGCCCTTGACGTTTCTGTGCTTCTTGAAGATTTTTTCGGCTTCCTGGTAGTTGTTGGCTTGAAAATGGGCCCAGCCGCGCAGAGCGCTCATGTTGGGATCGAGCAGCTGCTGGTTGCGGTCCATCAGATCGGCTGCTTCTTTGTAGTTGCCGGACTCATAGAGTTTCACCGCCTGCCTGACGACGCCCGAGGGAGCGCCACCGCCACCGTGCCTGCCTGTACGCTGGCCAGCCCCAGAGATCACAGCCCTTTCGCTGACGGCGACGTTGGCCAGTTTGGCGACGGCCTGGTAGCGCCCCTTGTTCTCGGCGATGAAGGAGGCGTAGGCCTTTCGGTCTCCAAGCCGCTGCATGGCGAGCGCCAGCCCCAGCACGCTCTCTTCGCTCTCCTTCCACTTGTTGGCCTTCTCGAACCAGGCGCGCGCATCGCCGAACTTGCGCGCATGGAAGAGATTCCAGCCAAGGGCCTGTGCGCCGAGGGCGGACTTCTCGCCTTCCACGATCTCCTCAACGCGGCGGAGCTCGTCGGCAGGTAGCGCCGGCGCGTCCGGCTTCGACAATTCGGTGGCCGCAATCTCGATATAGGCCTTGCGGATGAGCCGACCGACCGAAAGGTTATGAGACGCGAGGGTTCTGGCCTGCTCGATCTCGCCGAGATTCCGCAGGGCAAGGATATGGCCCTCAAGCAGCTTGGCGTCCTTGGAGGCGCCATAGCCCAGCTTGAACCAGTCGCGCGCCTTGGCGTAGTCCTTCGCCTGGAAGGCATACCAGCCCAGCAGGCCGGCATCCGCTGCGCCCTTGGCGCTGCGCGCCGACGCCTCGATCAGCTTCAGGTCGCGCTCTGATGGGGTCGGCGCGGACTGGCCCGATGCGATCGCGCCGATGTCCCGGCGGACCAGATCGAGCTTGACGCTGTCGAACTCGCCGCCGCCGTTCCTGCCGCGCTTGCCGGCTGCGATGAGCTTCGAGAGGTCATCCTCGGGCAGCACCAGGGCCGCCTTCTGGACCGTGGCGAGGCGTTCGCCTGCATTCTCGCAATTCGCCAGGATGTAGCGATAGACCGAGAGCGTCTGGTCCTTGTCCTCAAGCGACGCAAACGCCTCCGCGAGACGCCACAGAACGTCGATCTCGCGGCAGACCAGAAGGTCCTGGCTGTCGGTGGCGAGGCTGACGACCTGCTCCCAGTCGCGCTGCTGCGAGGCGGCGACCAGCGCCTGCCTGCGTTCGGCGATGTTGATCTTGGAGGTCAGGTCGAGTGACGGGGTGTAGTCAGGGAACTCGGCCTTCAGCGCCTCGATCTGCTCCTTGATATCGTCGAACCGGCTTTCGGCGTAGAGGTCCCAGAGCGGCTTCTCGTCGACTTGGGTCGAACCTGCCGCGAACAGATTTGCTGGCGGCTGCCAGGTTGGGTGAAGGGTCTTCAGCCGACGGATCTCCGATGCGACGCGAGCCGTTTGCCCAAGCGAGGCGTAGTAGTTCAGCGCGCTTTCATCGACCGGCTTCTGGGCTGGCGCGGTAGCTCGGCCGCGTGCTTCATCCTGCTGTGGGCGAACGGGCTTGAAGCCCTGCTCGGCGCGCGGCGGCGACGCCGCGCTGGGCCGTGCAGGTACGAATGCGGGCGCCGACTGGGGCTCTCTGGTGGCGGACGTGCCAGCGGGCGAGATGACCAGAGGCGCGGTCTGGGCCATGGCGAAGCCAAAGTAACTCACCATGGCGGTCGCAACGAGCAGCGATGACTTTAGAGACATTGCGGCTTCCTTTCACTGATGGCTAACAGGCTAAGCAAACCAAGCGTAGCCGGGTAGTAGAGATCATTTTGACGTGTGACTAAATCCGGAGAAACCGGCTTGTTTTGGGCGATACACTGTGACAGTGCGAAGATCATTTTGTAGCCAGGCGCGTCGAGCGTTTCGCGCGCCTTACCGTCCTCGATGTCGATCACGAACGGGCCGATATTGTCGGCGGGATTCCACATCGTCAGATATGGGCGCAGATGATCGGTCGCGACGCGCGAGGACCACGCCGCGTAAAGCGGAATGCGGACGGCGTTGTATCCGAAGCTGCGCTCAAAATTGGTCGCGAACGCCGCGCGCTTCTCGCCGATCGAGACCCATTCCGACGGCAGGCCGAGCGGCCCGAACCGGCTCTCGCGCAGCAGCGCCAGGCCGGAGCGGCGCAATGCCGCCCAGTCCTGCGTCGGGTCCATCTTCTGCAGCCGGTCAATTGCGGGGAAGATCCAGTAGGACAGGTTGACGATCGGACCGTCCGGCTGGTCGGCTGCGCGGAAGCCGTTAGCGCCCGGCAGCAGCACCGGCCCGAGGCGGCTGCCCGCGACGTTGTGCTGGAAAATTGCCGCCGTGAGCTTGCGCATCGCGGCGGTGTAGGCCGGCTCGTCCCAGCGCAGCCCGGCCTCGCCGAGCGCCCACGCCATCAGCAGGTCGCCGTCGCTAGCGTTATTCTGGTCGGTGACGTTCGGGGTGACGTCCGGCTGCCAGCGCCAGGCGTGAAGGCCGTCGGGTCGAATGCCGAGTTCCTTCGTCGTCCACTTCCAGATGCGCTCGAATGTATCCCGGTCATGGGCGGCGAGCGCCAGGACCATCGCGTAGCCTTGCCCCTCGGAGTGAGAAATATTGCCGTTTCCATTGTCTACGACCCGCCCGTCGGGCCGGATGAAGCGGTCCCGATAGGTCGGCCATAGTCGGGCGAGCAGTTCCGCGCCGCGCGGCTGCTTGGCGGTCACGGAGCCGATGGTGCTCGCCGCGAGGCCTACGGTTGCCTGAGGATTGCGCTCGGTAGCCGCGCCCGTCTGCGCGGCCGCAAGGCCGAGTGCGAGCGCAGCGCCCGTTAGCAATCTGCGCCTTGGGAAGGGCGAAGCGGGCATCACACCCGCCTCGTACGCAGGGCGATCGCCGTGGTGAGGGCCAGCAGGGCCACCAGCGTGCTGAGGATGGTCAGGTAATACACGGGATTGAGCGCCAGCCAGCCGGCTGCGACCAGGCGGATGTTGCCAGGCCCGGTGTCGCCGATCACCGAATAGACACGCTGCTGCACTCCCACATTGACGGGGCCCCAGTCATCGAGCCTGACACGCGCCGCCTCTCCATTGAAGCGTGCCCAGAAATGGCCACTCGTCGCCTTCTCGACCAGCGCGGCGAACTGCGCGGGGTCGGCGCCCAGGACGACCGTTTGGACGACCGGTTTCGTGTCGGGGTCGAAGAAGGCCCTAAACGCTGACACATTCGTCGGGCGCTGCGCCGTCTGGCGAATGATCAGCGAGTCGGGGGGCGCCTCGAAGTTCTCTGCAGCGGCGCCCTCGCGAGCTTTCTCAAGCAGCCCAAAATCCTGGAGCCACGCGTTGATGCGGCTGAAATCGCCGCTTGCGAACTGCCGCACCTCCGCCACCAGGGCGCTAAGGTCGAGCGTCTCGCGAATCGTTGCGAGCAACCCGTCCGAGGTCCCCGCGCTCTGCTGCGGGCCTTCCTGGGCGCCGGCGAAGGTCGCGTCGGTCTGAGTCGCTCCGCCCGATGCCGCCGCGAACAGCGTGCCGGCATTCGCCGAGGTGATCAGCTGCGGAGCGGTCCGCGCGACTGGGGGGCCGAGACGGGCGGGATCGAGCGGCGCTTCGGCGGGCGAGCCGAAGAAGATCCCCGGCTCAGTGCTATCGAGCCTGCCGAAGCGGAACGAGGTCGGGATCGGCGCCTGCGCTGTCGCGACCATGCGCGCCACCATCGTCATGGCGCCATCGAGGAAGGCGGGGTCCTGGTTCGACACGCCGATCATCAGCGGCTTGCCGGCCTCGGCATAAGGAAAGCCATGACCGAGCGTCGCCGAGAGGTTGGGATAGGAGGCCGCGCGCGCCAGCCTGTCGAAGCTGATGCGGCTCGTCGAACCGATGGCGAGACGGGCGACAGACGCGTTTCCGAGCGTCGCGTCGCAGGCGGACTGGGGGTCGCTGAGATTAGCCTCGACGGTGATGACGTTGGCGCCTGGCTTGAAGCTCTCCAGCGGCAGTTCTATCGTCCGGCCGTTGAGACCGCCCTTGCCAGGGTTCATGATCGGGACGATCGCCGCGATCTGGTCGTTGACGCTTATGCTGATGCGCTGGGCGAGGCTCGCCTGCCCGGCGAAGGCGCTGTCTAGCGTCAGACGCGCCGCTCCGTAAGGCGCGGGAAAGAAGTCCGGCGGCAGCATCAGCTTGCTGTTGAGCTGCAGCATATGACCGTCGAAGGGCCGCGTCTCCATGCCGAGATCGGCGAAGCTCAGGCTGGTGTTGTTGGTGACCCGGCGACCATTCAGGTTCGCAAGGGCGCGCAACCCGGCCTTTGATCCCGGCCGTTCGGTCTGGGCCGAGAAAGCCTCGAGGCGTCGAATCGTCAGGTTCGTATCCGCCTCGGGCGTATCGATGATCGAGACGATGGTGCGCGACTGGTCGCCTTCGCGGTTGACGAACAGGCCGAGATCGGGCGCGAGCCTCTGTCCAGCTATGGCAGGAGTGCCGCTGCCGATGACCAGGTCAATGCCGGGGCCGACACCCGGTGCGGACGCGACCTCGATGATAGGCTGGCTGATGGCCGCGCCCAGGATCAACGCATTGGCCGCGCGCATCGCTTGGTCGATCGACTGCGCGTCATAGCCCTGCGGGAGACGGATGCGGATAGGCGTGCGGCCCGCATCCAGGCCGGCCAGCATCGGCAGATCCGCCACGCCGCGCAGAGCCGGCGCCGGTGAGATGTTGACGAGGCCGGTATGGGCAGGCGAGATCTGCGTCCAGAGTTCGTAGGTCGCGTTGATGCTGCAATCGACTCGGTGACGCTGGCTCACGGAAAAGCGCACCGAGTTGAACCCAGGTACGAGCAGGCCTGGGGACACCGGGAAAACCGCCTGGCCGAGATCGGCAGTCGCGCTCAGCGCCACGTCGCCGACAAGCTGGTCGTTGATCCGGACTGACAGCCGCGACGATTCCGGGAGGTTCGAAACAGTGTTGGTGAAGCCGACCCGGAACGCCGTGGCGCGCAGCGCATCGTTGGCTGACAGGAAGACGGTCTGGTCGCTGGTCGCGAATTCGCCGCGCAGGGTCAAATCGTCTCGCGTCGCCACGATCGGCCTGAACGGCGCTTCTAGCGTCGGCTTCGCCACGAGGCGGGGCGCGGTAACCCGAGCCCTCGTCGCAGACGCATCGGCTTGGACCTGGGCCTGGGCAGCCTGCGCCGTCGAGAACACGACGCCGGCGAGCAGAAATGCCTTGAAACCGGACAACATTGGCGTGACTCCGCGGTTACTGGGAGAGTTTTAGAGAAGATCGGGGGGCGACGAGTTCGGCCCGCCCGTGAAAGGCTGACGGTGATCAGGAACGGATGGGGACGCCGTCGGCCCCCATCGTCGTCCCGCTGACCGGAGCCTTGGCAGCCGCAACCGGCATGCTGCGGCGGAAGGCGCCGAAGAAGAGCCCACGCACCGTCTGGCTGACGCCCCATCCAAGCGTCTCGGCGCTGACGAGCAGCAGATTGCGCCGCTTGTGCCTGCGATCGCGCATCCGTCGCATGGCGGAGAGGTCGGCATAGGCGACGTCGGCGATCAGGCGATAGCGGTCGCCCGAAATGCCGGTGAACCGGATGCCGTAGGCGCGCTCGCCCTCATTGCTGACGGCGGAAGCGATGATCACCGGCACCTCGTATTGCTGGTCCCGCAGCGAGCCGGCGACACGCAGCGTCCCCGCCTGTCGGCCTGGCGCGATCGGCTGCTTGAACAGGCCGTTGGCAACCAGCTTGACGCCGCCAATGGAGGCGTCCGTGACCGTGACGGCGATGGTCTCGCCGTTGACGGTGAGTTCGCCGGCCCGGTTGGTTTCGAGGCGCTGGACCTTGCGGCGCTCACGGCGTTCCGAGACGCAGCCGAGCGCGATGCCGGCCATGACGAGGTTGAACAGGTTCCAAGCGCCGACCACGAGGAGCAGATCGCGCGATGCCGGCTCGGCGATATAGCGCATGACCGTGTAGGCGGCTCCTGCGGCGAGCACGCCGAAGATGACGTAGAAAGGCATGGCAAGGCCGGACAGATGGTCGTCGTCGAGAACGGCGCCCTTCTGCGTGACGTTGAATTTTGGCGCGCGCGGATTGACGACGACGCCGGCCAGCGCCTTGATCAGGTAGACGGACTGGACATACTCGTAGAGTTCCGAGACCCAGGGCCACCGCAGGCGACCATACATGTAGTTCTGCATGATCATCACCGCGAAGATGTAGGTCATTGTGTAGGCGACGAACTGCTGCGGCGAGGCGTGATAGATCTGCAGGTTGAAGAAGATAAAGAACAGCGGCGAGACCATGAACGCCAGCCGCGATAGCGGAAACAGCCAGAAGATGTTACTAGAAGTGTAACATAGCTTCTGCGCGAGGGTCAGGCCGCGCTTCAGCAGCGGGTTCTTCAGCATAAAGATCTGCATCATGCCGCGGCACCAGCGAGAGCGCTGGCCGATGAAGGATTCGAAGGTCTCGGGCTGGAGACCCGCGATCAGCGGAGTCTCGACATAGCGGCTCTTCCAACCGCGCGCATGCAACTCCAGTGCGGTTTCGCAATCCTCAGTGATCGAGACGCCTGCGAAGCCGCCGACCTCGTCGAGTGCCGCCCGCCGCAACACCGCGGCCGAGCCGCAAAAAAAGGCCGAATTCCAGCTATCGAGCCCCTTCTGCACCTCGCCATAGAACATTTCGTTCTCGGACGGCATACGAGCGAAGGTCGACAGGTTGCGCTCGATCGGGTCGGCATTGATAAAGAAATGCGGCGTCTGCACCAGAAAGAGCTTTGGCTCATCGGCAAAATGGCCGACCGTTTCGCGCAGAAACTCGCGCGAGGGCACGTGGTCGGCGTCAAAAACGACGACGAGTTCCGAGGTCGAATAGGCTAGACCATTGTTGAGGTTGCCGGCCTTGGCGGACAAGTTGCGCTCGCGCGTGAGATAGCGGACGCCAAGTTCGACGCACAGCGCCTGCATTGACCTGCGGCGTTCGCGCGCCTCGGCCGCCTTGGCCTCGTCGGACGCATACACCTTCTCGTCGGTTCCGCCATCGTCGAGCAGATAAACGGTCAGCCGATCCTTGGGGTAGTCCATCGCCTTAGCAGCCGCCAGCGTAACGGCAACGAGGTCGCGCTCTTCATTATATGACGGAACGAAGACATCGACGCTCGGCAGTTCATCATCCGGCAACTGGAGCGCTCTCGGCCGGGTGATTGCCTGTGCATTAACGAACAGGCCCAGGCCCAGCATTCCGATGCAGTAAAGTTCTGCGAGAACGAGCAGGAGCGCCGGTATGAAATCGGCTAGTTGTGTGACGCTCGGAAGCGTCTCGGTCAGACGCCAATGTACATAGCGAATGATGATGACGGACGACGCCGCAAGGAAGATGTGCCGCCACACTCCCTTCAGTCGCAACGTGCTGATCGTGAACATGAGCGCAAGCATCGCCATGCTGAGCGCAAACTGCAGTTTGATGCCGGTCGGCTGTGTCAGAAACAAAGCGAAAACCGTCGCTGCCGCGATCCAACACAAACACGTGAACGATCTAATCATGATCGACTCCAAACATCACACCACACACCTACGTTCAACTGCATTGAACCATACGGCAGGGCGATAGGCATGACAAAGTTGAAATTTTAAGCAAATGTTAACTGACGAATACAAAAGTTAATATGGAGTATTGTGAAGTTGATTCTGTTGCGAATGAGCGCTTATGTTAGCTAATGGGAGGCGCCCGGATGGTCGCCGGGGTGAATATGGTGCAGCGCAACAAAAATGATCCTGTATGATTTCGTTGATAAACTGTCCGCAAATCACATTAAAATTTTTAAGTCATACAAGTAACATGCAATCAAACTTGGATGACGGCAGTGCTGATTGATTTATTTACGACTGTCGCGTATTTGATTTATATGCATCATCAATTTCATCGCTTCGTAATATTATTGCCGATTAAATATTCAAACTGCCGCCTAAAAATTAATCACCCTGCAGCTACAATTCGTCAAGCAGAACGCCCGTGTCTCTCAATGCGCAATGTCTGACGGCAGATGACGCGAGATGGCCGCCAACTCGCTCCCCGCACGCTGGCGCAACTCATGGGAAGCGTGGGTCTGCACGGTTTGGTCCGCGGCGAGCCCATGCGTACACTGGTGGCCGACAAGGCGGCACCGTGCTAGTTCGACCATGTGAGCCGGGTCTTCCGTGCTCCGGCGCCCAACACGCTTCGACACACAGCGTCGGTTCCGACTTCATCGTCAAAGCCTTGCTGGTGCGTGAGATGCGCTTCACTAATCCGAAAAACCTCCGCCTGACCGAATTCAGCGTCGCCGGGCAGATCGAGTGCGCGAGCGCCGAGGGCCAAGCTTGGCTTCGATCCGTGCTCGCCGATGCCGGCAGCAGGCCACTGGAGCTAACTGTGAGTTGATCTGCCCTGAAGCGGACGCGCCCAACGACCGCACAGGGCGAGCGGCGGCAATCTCCTGCTCAATGGCGATCTCCAGATCAACCAGCGCGGCTTCGCCGGTGGCGCGCTGGCTGCGGGTATCTATGGCTTCGACCGCTGGAAGGCCGGCCCGGCGGGCGCGACGCTCGCCGTGGCGGGTTATGACCTCACCCTCAGTGCCGGGGCGCTCGTGCAACCGGTCGAGCCGGAGCTGTGGGGGCTCTCGTCCTTCGCCGGCTTGCCGCTCACGCTGTCGGTCGAGGGGCTGTCGGGTGGGGCGCTTTCGGTGACCGTCGGCAGCGTCTCGGGTTCGATTGCCGCGGGGACGGGCCGGCGCAGCGTGACCCTGACGCCGGCCGTCGGCGACACCGGCCCGCTCCTGGTCCGGCTGGCGCCGGCGGGGCCTGCCGTGACGCT
>LNFM01015074.1_pt1 | contig 10619 bp, 13 predicted proteins | sample 596031 | NCBI WGS metagenome assembly LNFM01 (sample SAMN04254537, study PRJNA301005) | activated carbon metagenome | isolation source: dual media filters at the Ann Arbor, Michigan drinking water treatment plant | place: USA: Ann Arbor | reverse complement strand
GTCTGCCGGTTGCGGCGGGCTCGACACCTGCAAATCCGATCTCGCCGAGATCCAGCGCATCGACGAAGGCGTCGATCACACGAACCGGATTGTCATCCCCGATCCAGTCCTCGAGGCACTCCGGCAAAAGCGTCGCCTGGCCCCGATCTAATCCCTGCACGAAGCGCTTCATGACCGCCTCCGAGAATCATCAGAGGAATCATAACCGCATCGCGCTTTTCACACAGCCAGGGTCACTTGCTGCCATTGCAGAGAGGACAAGAATGTCCGCTCCTCATCGGACCACTTCACAACCGCTGTCCCAAATCTACCCTGGACGCGGCTACATTGCGCCGAACGGTTGGTTAAGCTGTTATTTTCTAGCTTGAGCATTCTCTTCGAGTCGGCGTCGCGCAGTCAGTCACACCTGAAGTAAGTTCCTCTTCTCAATGCCGGACTGAACCATCCGCATCTTGTCAGGCGGATACTCCCTTAATAGAGCGACGGCATTCTCAGTAGTACCCATCATCCACCGCTCGAATTCGGTCTGACTTGAGAAGGAGTACCGGCATCCGCTCGTGGTTGATCGTGCCGACCAGCTCGTTAGGCGTGGTGGTCATGAACGAGTAGACGTCGAGTTCAACGGGGGGACCGTCCTTCTTTATTGGCCCGACATGCCTGCGCCAAATGCCGGCGAAGGCGAACAGCGGCCGGGGCTCCTCGCCGTTCAGAGCGAACCAATGCCAGGTGGCTGGCGTCACTTCCTTGGGTTCGGCGAAGCACGTCACGGGAACGAGGCAGCGGCGTGTCTCGAACGATTCACGCCAGAAGGAGCTGGTTCGCGCCTTGTCGTCCCTGGTGTTCGTGACGCGACGCGGCGCCTTCCCTGGCTGCGGCAGCACGAAGCCCCAGGACATCTGCACGAGCTCGCGGTCATTATCCGGCGCCGGTCTCACTACGGACGCCTCGTGGCCAGGGAAGATCGCGTCTTTGGGTACAATGGCAGCCGCACGGTTCTCCGAGATCCGGAAGAGCCGCAGGATCGCCTCCCGCGCGGCTGTCATTGAGTAGAGGTTGCACATCAGGCCAGTGGTGACCCATCACCGGCGCACTTGCAAGCTGTCGTGCGGTTCCGGCCAGCAGTGGGCACGGCGCTCTCCGCAGTTTTGCACCTCAAGCGCCGCGCGATGAGCAGCAGGGGCGTGTCGGATGGGACTTCCTTCGACACGACCATTCGACGGCCGGCACGATCAGGTAATGGGCGCACGCATTGCACCGGATCCAGAGCCTTTGGCCAAGTGCTTCGACGGAAAGCGGTGTCACGCGTCGCAAGGCGTTATCAGTGGGAAGTATGTGCCAAATCATCGTGGGATCAACGTTTTGTGAGCTCGACAGAGATAGCCAACCTGAATGGTCGACTATCACCGGAGAAGTCAGCGTCGCCGCGTTCTCTTGATTGCACAAACAGCAGACATAGAGTGTCTACTGGACCAAATGGCGACGGCGCATCTGACGCACCAAACCCACTTAGCACAAAGTGTATCTGCTTGGATGATGAGAAAAGGTTAGTCTAATCTCTGCGCCATCGGAGCTTTTCGGCGTAGGTGTTGTTGCATGAGTGTACGTCAGGCGTCCGGTCGAGGTGTGTACGGTGCCAGCATCATATTGGGCGTTCTGGCGGTTTCCGAGCTGCTATTCTTGTTGCTTCCAAGACTTCGGCCATTGACGGATTTGTTTGATCTGATCGAACTGTTTATCGATCGTATAAGTCCCGGTCTCAAGGGAGTGATTAGCAGTTCGTCACCTCTGCAGGCATCAATTGCTTTTACTCTGGTTTGGCTTGCTGCCTGGGCGGCGCTTGAAGCTTTCAGTCGAGCAACCGACGGCGTGTCGCTGTGGCGCAATATCTCCCATGACTCGTGTGGGACAATTCAAGACGGAGCCCGCCGGTCCGCCTGCACTTTATACAAATGGCTTCTCTCTGTCGCAGCTGCGCCGCTGCTAATTCTATGGGCGTTGCTCAAGCGGCTGCTTCATGGCCAACGGATTGTCACCGTAGGATTCGTAACAATCGATCCCACTACTATAGTACGCTACATAAAGCATATTGCACTGGGAGTTGCTCTAGTGGTGAGTCTCGCCGTGGCTATCGTGGGGCAGAGCTAGCCAGTAGGATATGATATGCTAGCGCTGGATCCCGGCAGTAGCCACATCGAAAACCACGGCGGAGCGTACCGATTGAAGCAACCGCTCAAGCCAGGCTTCCAAATGGAGCGTTTCAGAAGGGGCCGGGATTAGCGCGGGATTCACACCATCCTTGATCAAGGCGAACGCGAGCCAGCGCTGTGCGTCTCCATCGCTGAGTCCCCGTGAGCTGCGTAAGACGCTAGTAATTCTAGCGATCGGCGAGTCCTTTGCTGTAGACTTTTTCTGCTTCGGTGACGAAGATTTCTTCTTTGGAGTTCGAACGACCTCGCCAGCTGCTTCATTGAGAACGGCTGCAAGCTCGTCCGCCGATAGCGCCCTAAGTTCCTTGAGCAGAGATGCCAAGCCATTCTTTGAATGTTGACCAACCAGCTCTTTGAGTAGGGCTCTGCTCTTTGGCTTTAGGCGTCCCGAAGGCATTGATGAGGTCCATTTCGATAGCTCGGGCGACTTCAGCAAAGTCGCTGACCACCTTGTCATACGTGCCGCCTTCAATGCCGGAATTATCGGCAAAGAAACCCTTCGCCGCTGCTCTATTGGCAATCAAGTCAGACCGATGAATGCGCTCTAGCTTGATGCTGCGGGCAAGCTTTGGATACCGTTCACGTATCTTGTACTCTTCCTTTTCGAGGCGTTTCAGTTCGTTTTCGCTTGGATTACGAGGCACTTTATTGGCAACAAGGCAGAGTCGGTCGGGATTTTCCAACCATGGATATGCCCCCTTGAGATGCTGCACGACAAGATGAATACCCTGCAGAGAGAAAGCATCGAATGTGATGGGTGCCACCAAGAAATTCGCATTGGCCAAAGCTTGAAGCGTCACGAATGTCGCGCTCGGATTCGTATCGATGGCGATCAGGTCATATTCGCTCTTGGCTTGATCCATAAAGTTCCTGAACCGCGCAGCGGCACCTTCACGGCGGGCCGCATTCGCCGTCGCGTTGAGTTCGAAAGTATCGAACGACCCCGTAATGAAGTCGATTGTGCTGCCTAGCGTCGCCTTTTCACCCGTTTTGGGGTGGATCGTCGTCTTAAGGTCGCCGGCGAATAGGCTTCTGCCTCGTGTGTCAAACGCTTGATACAGCGAACGAGAAGATGCTTCGATCGCAACTCCAGCCAAAAACACCTGGCTCAGATTGCATTGCGCGTCCGCATCTATCAAAAGAATTTTCTGCTTCTTTTGATCCGCCAGTGCGCGCGTAATATTTGCTGCAAGTGTCGTTTTACCGACACCCCCCTTCATCGTAAGGAATGCAATCACTGGTACTGTCATACAAACCCACCCGCAACACGACCCTATGTTAGCCAGTTTATTTGCACAGGCAAGTAGGGCTTAGCAGAGTTAGCTGCCATCGCAGGCTCAGACGGCGCGGCCATGGCGGGTGTCCTCGCGCATGTCCGCTTGACCTCTGTCACCAACCCGTTGCCTTCCCATTGCAGAAGCAATCCCAGTAATGGCGCGTACTTAGTAGCGGACCCGGCATTGAAATGGTTCTCAAGGGAAGGATTAGAAGCACTTGACCGTTACTTTCAGAAAGCTTGCTAAACCTAGTAAGGACGAGATCGATGCCTGCGGTGACTCTTTCGCCACATCAAGCCAAACACAAATATCGACCAACACTTCGAGCATCGCTCGCCGTTCCATTGTTCAAGGCCAACCGGGATATGAGAAAAGCTGAAGCGAGGTTGATCGTCTTGAACGCCGAGACAGCGGTGGAGATCGTCCGAACAAAATTTGAGCGTCGAGCCTCAAAAAGCGAGGGCGACCGGCCTGACATAGACGCCCAAGGTGAGCGCGTCGTAGCGATTAAAAAAAGTCTCAAATAAGAAGGTGTGCCTGTCGCCATTGTCGTCGGTGAGCACCATCTCCGTCTGACCAAGCGGTCCTGCGCGCTGCGGCCCGCAATAGGCCACGACGGAATCGAATATCAACGTCTCATCCGCCTTCGAGAAACGTGCGGCAAATGCTGGCGACCGGATAAAGTGCTTGCAGGGTTGAGCTGCGCGGAACGCGGCTGTTCGACGACTGACGTGAGGATGGCCCTCCGTAATCATGCCCAAAATCGGTGTGGTGGTTCCTGTCGTCTCCACGAACCGGTAGAGAGTGGTCGAGATGGTGTTCCCGAAGCGCTTGTTGAGAGCCTGTATCGAATTGATGGAAGGGACGTGATCCCGTGCCTCGGTGCTGAACTTATCGCGCAGGAAGAGAAGGCGGCCAGCTGCAAAGTTCGCCTCGGCTTCGACCTGTTCGTGACAATCGCGGGAGAGAGTGTGCGCGTTGTCGCCCAGCATGGCATCGTCATGCCAGGGGATTAGGCTGTGGCCGATTTCGTGGGCTTCGTTCCAACGATGCTTTAGCAGAGGCAACGTGCCGTCGAGCAAGATGCGCTTTCGATCTGGAACGTAGAGCGCCTTCAGTGAGAACTTCTTGATGGCGTCAAAGAGCAGCGTCGGGCGCTGAAACACCTGTAGGGTCGCAACGCGCATGCGGCTGATGACTTCACGGGCGATGCCCGGATCGTCGGCCGTGTAGAATGCAAGGTCGAGCTTGAGCAGTTCGCGAGCCTGCGCCAATTCAAGCGGGGGCTCGGGATTTCCGAGCCCCCTGATGACCCGTTCTACGCGCCCGTCAATATCCTGCATGGTCTTTGGCAGGAGAAGTCTGTTGGTTGCCATAGATCCGTGCCTGTTCGTTATTTTTGTTCGCTGAGAACAGCCACGAACGCCTCGAGAGCCGCACGCTCTTCTGGCGCCAGCTCCGCTAAGGGATCAGAGCGCGCAGCAAAGCGCACGGCTTCGTCCACGAGCCCTTGATCCTTGGGTGCAGTCAGCCCGGCTACTTGCAGAAGGTTGGCGCGCGGCAAGCGGAAATAGTTCGCCAGTTGATAGACCGTGCGAACTTCCGGCTTGTGATGGCTGTCATCTTCGATGGCGACCAGCTCAACGACATCCACATTGGCTTCCTCAGCCAGCTTCTCGAGTGTCAATCTACGCGAACGCCTCATCAACCGGACAAAGCGTCCGAACGCGATATTGGTCTCGTCTACCGGAGCGGAAGCCGTTGCGGGCTCACCGTCGAAAACTGGATCGATCGCAATCAGCCCGGCACCAATTTCGGAGTCAGCCTCGAGCTGTGCCATCCGGATGCACCAGTCCTTCGTGATATCGATCCTCATGGTTGGTTACCTCGATTGATAAAGGCCTCCGCTTGTTCGGGTGTCAGTTCGAAGTAGCGCAAGCCAAGGTAGGCTTGATCAATCCCCATATCCGTCATCCCGCACGTGTTGGCATAAAAGCCGTTTGCCTGGGGCAGAGAATGAAGACCAACGCGGCCCTTGAAGCCCTCGTTTTTACTCAGTTCGATCGCGGCGCGGATGAGGACGGTTCCGACACCTCGATAGCGTGGTGGATTAAAGAGCAGCTCCGCCCTGTTCCATGGCGCGTTCTCTATGAACTCGACGTAGACAAGGTTCTTGCCGTCCTGGGTTTGGATGCGACAACGCTTCATCGTCGTATCCATGAGCATCATGCCTTGGGTGATGCCATCGCAGACAACGCTGAAGCCGGGGAAAGCGAGCATGCCCTGCAAGGCTTCGGTCTTGCGGCGCCAATCCCAGTGCCGGCTTTGGGGCCAGGCTGATCGCGTCACGCCTGCGTTGTTCAAGCGTCTTACCGCTTGGAACAATTCGGGCACCCATTCTGCTTCCCAATCAGCGAGCTGCTTCTCGGTGATCGCATCCCACAGCTCCGCATCTCGCGGGCTGCTGGTGGCGACATCGAACAAGACAATGGGGCTGACCGTGACGCTCATAGCATCATGATCTCTGCTTTTTCCTTGGTCTTGTCGTCCTCGAAGAACAGCTTGCCGCCGGCTTCGAGGCGCTTCTCGACCAATTGATAGAGCCGCAAGGCCTGCCGCAGCAGCGAGGTCTTGCTCAGGTCCTTCTTGAGACAAAGCTCCTCAAGTGCCGCCATCTCCGCGTCGGTCAGGTTGAGTGTCATCGTGCGCTTAGAACTGGACATGGCTTCCTCCGGCTAAGGCCCACTATTACATGGATTTCGTGCAACAGTCAATGAAAAAATGGCTATATTGGGGCTATTGACTAGCTAACTTTTAGCTATATATTCTTCATCACAGGCCGAGCAAGGCCACCACCCAGTTGAAGGAGATGCCCATGTCGGCGGTAATCGAGAACGAAATCGAAGATATCGAGGTCTGTGCTTGCGATGGCCGCCTGCCCCGACGCGGCATGCGCTACCGGATCAAGATCGGCAACGAGCGGCTTGAGTATCGGGATGCCGAGCTGAGCGATCCTGTTCCGACAGGGCGGCAGATTGCGGAGGCCGCCGGCGTGCATCCGGCCAACAACTATCTCGTCTTCCAGATGCTGGCCGATGGAATGCTCGAAGGACTGCGCCTTGACGAGACCACGGATCTGACGGCCCGAGGTGTCGAGCGGTTCCTGGTATTCGGTAGCGACCGCTCGTTCTTTTTCGAGATTGACGGACGCCGAATGGAGTGGGGAGCGCAACTAATCTCCGGCATGACTTTGAAGAAGCTCGCCAACGTTGACCCAGCCAACTACGGCGTGTGGCTGGAAGTGCGCGGACAGGAAGATCGCCCGATTGGCAACACCGAGCTGTTCGACTTGTCGACACCCGGTATCGAACATTTCTTCACCGGCATTGTGCAGACGACGGCGGGTTCGGCAGTCCTTCCCGCGCGGGACCGGCGATACTTGGATACGAAAGGCATTGCATACGAAGAGGTTGAGGATGGTGGACAGAAGGCTGTCATCTTCAGACGGATGGCTCTGCCTGGAGCGCGGCTCGACCAGCCAAACGCCGATATTCTCGTACTGTTGCCGGCGGGTTATCCGGATGTAGCGCCCGACATGTTTCACGCGTTACCCTGGCTTAAACTGGTCAATGCTGGCCGTTATCCGAATGCGGCCGATGTGGCTGTCGGATTTGCCGGGCAGCAATGGCAGCGCTGGAGCCGGCACAATAATCAGTGGCGGCCGGGCACCGACGGCATCTGGACGATGCTGAAGCGTATCGAGACGGCATTGGCGGAGGCTGCGTGATGCAGACCAACCTTCGCCTACTCGAAGGGCATGCGAACGAGCTGCGAAAGCTCGTCTTGGCATGCAGCGAGACGGAAGGAGCCGCATACGCGTTGTGCGGCTCTGCACGCATTGCTGTCGATCCGTGGGATGGCGGTCCTCGCCGCGTGGTGATAACGCACGCAATTGTCGAGGTTCCCGAAGACGAAAAAATCTCGTCGAGCGCAGTGCATGTGACCTGGTCCACGGCATCATTCGTCAAGTTGCTCCGGCGCGCAAAGGAAGAAGGGTTGGTTCCGGCCGTGGTGCATTCGCATCCGAACGGCCCTGCCGAGTTCTCGTCGCAGGACGATCAGAATGAGGCCGAGCTTTTTCGCTTGGCAAAGAACCGCAATGGTCATGCAGCCGAGCTTCTCAGCATCATCATTACCGGCGCGAGCCAGATGGTTGCGCGGCTGTGGTGCGGCGACGGGCCGCCGGTTCCCATCGTCGACATCACCGAGGTTGGTCAGTGCTTGCGGATTGACGGACGAAACGCAGTTGCTGATGACGCAATCCTGTCTCGGCAGAAGCTTGCGTTAGGGCCCGACATCAATCGCATCTTGAAGAACCTGAGAATTGGCATCGTCGGCCTGAGCGGAACGGGCAGCCCTACGACCGTTCTCGTGACGCGGCTAGGTGCCGGCCATGTGGCGCTCATCGAAAAGGACATCATCGATTTCAGCAATCTCAATAGGGTGCATGGATCACGGCGCGCTGACGCAGAGGCCAAGATGCCGAAGGCGCAGATGCTGGCTCGCGAAGTTGCCGCCATGAATCTCGGCACCAACGTGGTTACGTTCGAGCATTGGGTGTCCGACCCGGCGTGCCAAGATGCACTGAAGTCATGCGATGTCATCTTTGGATGTACGGATGATCACGACGGCCGACTTCTGCTCAATCGCTTCGCCTATTTTTATGCAGTTCCAGTGATCGACATGGGGCTGGCGATTGACCCGCGACCTGAAGGTGGCATGCGCGACATGTCGGGCCGAGTGAGCGGTGTGTTACCCGGAGCGCCTTGCTTGCTGTGTCGCGGTATTGTTGATCCCGTGCAAGCGAGGGAAGACGAACTGCGTCGGCGCAACCCGCAGGAGTATGAACGTCGACGGCGCGAGGGTTATGTGCGCGGGAGCCAGGCACCTGCACCGGCTGTAATCACATTTACGACCGAGACGGCATGCATGGCGGTTAACGAGCTATTGCAGGGGCTCGTTGATTTTCGCGGGACTGGCGGTTGGGTATGGCAGCGGCGCCGTCGCTTCGATCTGTGCGAAGATCGCCGACCCGGCTCGAAGGCGGACCCGGATTGCCCCATCTGTTCAGCGACTGAGATGTGGGGGCGCGGCGATGTCGAACCGTTTCTTGACCGAGTGGGGTAGTCGCCGTCTGACGCCGATGTTGCGCAACGTGTTGATTGCGCTCGGCGTGGTTCGACGGCCGGACTTGGCAGGGCTCGTGATGGAACGCCATCCGGCGGATAACGCTTTGCTTGAAGGTGCGCTCGTCGTAGTCGCCGATGAAGGGCTCCAAAAATGGGCTTGTTTTCGCTGTCCGGGTGGATGCGGCGGAAAGATTCAGCTGACGCTGAATCAAAAGCGCTCGCCTCATTGGACTGCGACCCTCGATTGGCTTGGCCGGCCGACCTTGCACCCCTCGATCCGGCAATTGAAAGCGTGCGGATGCCATTTTTGGGTGAAGAATGGAAAGATCGAATGGTGCGCCGACGGAGACATGTCGGCCAAAGCACGTTTGGGGTATACGAAACCCGTTCGTCACCGCAAGCTGATCGTCCCCCGGGGTATGTAGTAGCCGCTCCATCGCTTCACAGACACTGCATCCAACACAAAATTGATGCCCTTGCCGTCTTTGTGGGCAACGACCGAGCTTGGGCTGCCACTGGCTTCGTTACCGGCGCTCTGCTTCGAAGACCGGACCTGATCCATAGCAAGTAGCGCGTTGATGCTGTGGACGGCATCCGCCTAGCCTGAGACCTTTAAGGTTTCGGATAAGTGGTGGAGGAGCAACCAATGATGCAAGCAGTCGCAGTAGGTCTCGATATCGCGAAGAATGTTTTTCATGCCTATGGCGTGGGCGCTGAAGGCCAGAGGGTTTTCAGCCGGAAGCTTCGCCGAGCTCAGGTCGAGGTGTTCTTCTCCAAGCTGGAGCCTTGCCTGATCGGCATCGAAGCGTGTGCAACGGCTCATCATTGGGCCCGCACATTCGGGGCGATGGGGCACAAGGTTCGGCTGATGCCGCCCGCATACGTGAAGCCTTACGTGAAGACACAAAAGAACGACGAGGCGGATGCAGAGGCGATCTGCGAGGCAGTCACAAGGCCGAACATGCGGTTCGCTGATATCAAGACTGTCGACCAGCAGAGCGTCCTTGTCCTGCATCGAACCAGAACGATGTTGATCAAGCATCGAACAAGACTAGGCAATACGATCCGAGCCCACCTTGCAGAGTTCGGCATCACGGAAGCCATTGGCAGGGTGGGTCTGGCTCGATTGATCGATCTGGTTGTCACTGGCGAAGATACCCGGATTACAGACATCACGCGTCGCGCGATGAAGTGCCTTGTCGAACAGTATCGGCTGCTGCAAGATCAGATCCTCGATCTGGATCGCCAAGTGATGGCTTGCCACCGGTCGAGCGAAGCGAGCAAGCGTCTAGCCACGATCCCCGGCGTAGGGCCGCTCGCAGCGAGCGCCCTCGTTGCATCAATCGGCAATGCGTCAAGCTTCAAGAACGGGCGAAGCTTCGCCGCGTTCATCGGCTTGGTTCCAAGGCAGTCATCCAGCGGCGGGAAAGAACGTCTCGGTAAGATATCGAAGCGAGGCGACCACTACTTGAGATGGCTTCTTGTCGTCGGGAGCTTGGCAGTCATCCGATACGCTCAGCGTCACGGTACCAAGCGCCCTTGGCTGATCAAGCTCCTGCAGCGGCGTACGACTAAGATTGCGGCCGTCGCGATGGCAAACAAGATTGCGCGCATTGCCTGGGTATTGATGACGCGAGGCGATGTGTATCGCGAACCAGCGGCACAAGCGGCATAGAATCGGCACACCCATACAGGGCGTGCTGCACGAGGTTGGAAGGGGCTAAAGACAAGTCATGCAGTAACGGTCGATCACCGTAGATCAGCAAAACCCAATAATCCCAGGGCGCCTCGAGCGCGTGCTAATGATCGGGAGCTGATCTCGCAGATAGCATGAAGGCCATCGGTGTTCGCGCCGAGCAAACAGGCCGGACACATGGGCGCTACCGACCAACTCTTCATGACGATGGAAAAGTCCTTGCCAACAGGGTGCCGTCCACACATGGGAT
>LNFM01013191.1_pt1 | contig 10620 bp, 10 predicted proteins | sample 596031 | NCBI WGS metagenome assembly LNFM01 (sample SAMN04254537, study PRJNA301005) | activated carbon metagenome | isolation source: dual media filters at the Ann Arbor, Michigan drinking water treatment plant | place: USA: Ann Arbor | reverse complement strand
GGCCCTGATCCGTGCGCGCTCTGCGATCGCCAAGATGAAGGGCGATAACGCCGACCAGGATGCGGGCATCAAGATTGTGATGCGCGCCCTGGAAGAACCGCTGCGCTGGATTGTCGCCAACGCCGGTGACGAACCGTCGGTCGTGCTCAATAAAGTCGCGGAAGGCAAAGGCAATTTCGGTTACAACGCCGCGACCAGCGAGTACGGTGACATGGTGGAGATGGGCGTGCTCGACCCCACCAAGGTGACCCGCTACGCGCTCCAGAACGCGGCCTCCGTTGCCGGCCTGATCCTGACCACCGCTGCCATGGTGGCGGAACTGCCGAAGGACGACCACGGTCATGGCGGTGGCGGCGGTGGCATGGGCGGCATGGGCGGCATGGGCGGCATGGACATGTAATTCGTCGCACATACCGATGCCGGGCCGGGCGCTGCTACCGTCAAGAAGCGCCCGGCCTTCCAGCCCATTCGGTATCCAGGCTTCATGCGGCGTCACGCGCCGCTGTGAATCAGCAGGGCCCCACCACAAGTGGGGCCTTTTGCTTTTCTAGCGAACCCCGATCAAGTCAATGTTCCCAGGGCGGCTCCAAGGACTGCTCGCCGCCGCATCCGTGAATAAAATTGACTTCCAAACCGGCTGGCGGAACAATCCCCCGGGCGTGGGCAGTCCGCAGGCTAGGGAATGGACCGTTTCTACAAGTCGGATGCCCACAGCGCAACGGCAGTCAAAAAAACAGGGGGAGACGTCAATGAAAGATCCAATCGGCTATTGGCGGGCCAATCTGCGCATACTGCTCGGATGCCTGATTGTCTGGTTTCTGGTGTCCTTTGGCTTCGGCATCCTGCTTGGCCCGCAACTCAATGAGTTTCAGATTGCAGGCTACCGGATCGGATTCTGGTTTGCCCAGCAGGGTTCGATCTATGTTTTCGTCGCGCTGATCTTTTTCTATGTTTGGCGGATGAATCGGCTGGATCGCGAATTCGACGTGCACGAAGATTGACCGGACGCCACCATGGATCTCAAAACACTCACCTTCATCGCCGTCGGCTTATCGTTCGTCGTCTATATCGCCATCGCCTTCTGGGCGCGTGCGCGCAGTACCGGCGAATTCTATGTGGCAGGCGCGCATGTGCCGCCAGTCATCAATGGCATGGCGACTGCTGCCGACTGGATGTCTGCGGCATCCTTCATTTCGATGGCCGGTCTTATTGCCTTCATGGGCTACAAGGGCGGCCAGTATCTGATGGGCTGGACCGGCGGTTATGTGCTGCTGGCCTTGCTGCTGGCACCTTATCTGCGCAAGTTCGGCAAGTTCACGGTGCCGGAATTCATCGGCGACCGCTACTACTCGCAGACCGCCCGCGTGGTGGCCGTAATCTGCCTGATCTTCATTTCTTTCACTTACGTCGCCGGGCAGATGCGTGGAGTCGGTATCGTTTTCTCCCGCTTCCTCGAGGTGGAGATTGGCACCGGCCTGCTGGTCGGCATGGGCATCGTGTTCCTGTACGCTGTGCTCGGTGGCATGAAAGGCATTACCTATACCCAGGTGGCGCAGTATGTGGTGCTGATCTTTGCCTACACCGTGCCCGCAGTGTTCATCTCCTTCCAGCTGACCGGCCATGTCCTGCCGCAACTCGGACTGGGCGCCACTTTGACCGGCCAGCCGGATATCTACATGCTCGAAAAACTCGACGAGTCGGTGCGCGCACTCGGCTTCGGGCCTTATGACGAGGCCAGTTTCAATACCGTGGATTTTTTCTGTGTGACCCTGGCATTGATGGTCGGCACGGCCGGCCTGCCACACGTGATCGTGCGCTTCTTCACCGTACCGAAAGTTCGTGATGCGAGAGTGTCGGCCGGCTGGGCGCTGGTGTTCATCGCGCTGCTCTACACCGTAGCGCCGGCGGTGGGCGCGATGGCGCGTTTGAACCTGGTCGGCACGCTGCAGCCGGGGACGGTCGGTGCGGCGGACGGCAGCCTTGCGGCGGACAAGCTGCCGGCGTGGTTCAAACGCTGGGAGCAGACCGGCCTGATCAAGTTCGAGGACAAGAACAACGACGGCAGGGTGCAGTATTACAACGCGGAAAACGCCGAGTTTGCCGCCAAGGCACAGACGGAATATGGCTGGGCCGGCAACGAAGTGACCGTGGACCGGGATATCATGGTGCTCGCCAATCCCGAGATCGCCCGCCTGCCCAACTGGGTGATCGCACTGGTGGCTGCGGGCGCGATTGCCGCAGCGCTATCGACGGCTGCCGGGTTGCTGCTGGTCATCTCGGCAGCGATCTCGCACGACCTGTTGAAGAGTACGTTTGCGAAGGGGATCAGCGAGAAGGCCGAACTCAGGGCTGGGCGCATCGCCGCGGGATTTGCGGTGCTGGTGGCGGGCTACCTGGGATTCCATCCGCCTGGGTTCGTGGCGCAAGTGGTGGCCTTTGCCTTCGGCTTGGCGGCAGCGTCGCTGTTTCCGGTCATATTGATGGGCATTTTCAACAAGCGCATGAACAAGTGGGGCGCGATCTCGGGCATGCTCACCGGCCTGGTATTCACCATGGGCTACATCATCTATTTCAAGGGCGTGTTCATCGAGCCGATGGCCGAGAACATCCCCGAGAACTGGTTGTTCGGTGTGTCGCCGGAAGGTGTCGGCACCATCGGCATGGTGCTGAATTTCATCGTCGCCTGGGTCGTATCGAAACTGACCCCGCCGCCGCCCGAGCACATTCAGCGGCTGGTCGAAGATATCCGTGTGCCGAGGGCCGCTGCCAGGATAGCCTGACCGCACTGCTCCGGCCCCGCCGCCTGGCGGGGCCCGGTCACCCTCGTGCTCCCTGGCACGGGCCCCGGCAATATGGCCGCAACTTCAGGGCGCTGGATCATGGACACCGAGCTGGCAGAGATTCGCGATTTCCTTGCGGCGCATGCGCCCTTCGACCGGTTGCCGTCCGCGGCGCTGGACCTGTTGCCGCGCCAACTCTCCGTGCGTTACCTGCGGCGCGGTACGCTGGTTCCGCCTCCGGACGCAGACGCCCCTTATCTCTACGTGGTCCGCCAGGGCGCGGTGGAGATGCGCGATGGCGGTGGTAAGCTGGTAGACAAGCTCGGCGAGGGCGACAGTTGCCCGCTTGCCTGCGACGATGACCTCGGGGCCGTGATCTCCGGCATCACGGTTGAGGACACGCTGCTCTACCTGCTGCCTTGCCAGCGTTTGGCCGCGCTGCGCCAGGACCATCCGGACTTCGGCCGGCACTTTGACGCCTCGGCTGCGCAACGTCTGCAGTTTGCGCTTTCGTCACTGCGCGGGCAGATGGGTGCCCAGGCAGGACTCATGGCGCTGGCCGTGAGGACGCTGATGCGGGGGGTGCCGGTTTGCGCGTCTCCCGGTGCCAGCATTTACGCTGCCGCGCAACTCATGAGCGAGCGCGGTGTGTCGTCGCTGCTGATCACTGAAGCGGACCGGCTGGTCGGCCTGATTACTGACCGGGACCTTCGCAGCCGTTGCCTCGCCACCGGTCGTGATCCGGGTGGGCCGGTCCGGGAAATCATGAGCACGGGAGTGCAGACCGTCGGTCCCGACACACCAGCCTTTGATGCGCTGGTGCGAATGACCCGGTTGAACGTGCACCACTTGCCAGTCGTCGAGAGGGATCGCGTAATCGGCATGCTCTCCACTACCGATCTGGTGCGCCATGAAAGCGCCAACCCGGTTTACCTCGTGGGCGAGATCCACAAGGCGCAATCGGTTGAAGCCGTGGCGTTGATTGGCAGACGGCTGCCACAACTGCAGGTGCAGCTGGTACAGGCTGGCGCATCTGCGCGCCAAGTGGGCGAGGCCATTTCCACCATCAACGACGCCCTGACCGTACGTATGCTGCAGCTTGCCGAGGACCGCCTTGGCGCGCCGCCGGTACCTTACGCCTGGGTGACCGGCGGGTCGCACGCACGGCGTGAACAGACTTCGCATTCGGACCAGGACAATGCGTTGATCATCGACGACAGCATGACCAGCGAGCACGATAATTATTTCGCGGGGCTCGCGCGTTTCGTCAACGATGGCCTCAATGCCTGCGGCTTCGTCTACTGTCCGGGCGAGGTCATGGCCAGCAATCCGCGGTGGCGGCAGCCGCTGAAGCGCTGGCGCGAATACTTTAGCGCCTGGATCAACCAACCCGATCCGATGGCGCTGATGTTGTCGAGCGTGTTCTTCGATCTGCGCGTCGTGCACGGAGACCAGTCCCTATACCGGCAACTGCAGCAGGATAATCTGAGACAGACCCGCGCCAACAGCATCTTCCTTGCGCACATGGCGGGCAACGCCCTGACCCTGCGCCCGCCACTGGGGTTTTTCCGTCAACTGGTGGTGGAGCGGGGCGGCGCCCACGCACATACCCTCGACCTCAAGCATCATGGCCTGGTGCCGGTCGTGGATCTGGCTCGGCTTTATGCGCTCTCCGAAGGCATCCCGAACATCAATACCACCGAGCGGCTGCGGGCGGCTGCCGGCACGCCGGTGCTGAGCCCAGACGGCGCCCGCAATCTGGAGGACGCGTTCGATTTCATCGCCACGTTGCGCGCGCTGCACCAGGCGCGCCAGTTGCGCGAGGGTAAACCGGCTGACAACTTTCTCCCGCCGGAGGCATTGTCGACGCTGGAGCGTGCCCACCTTAAGGATGCCTTCGGTATCATCGCCACCCTGCAGCAGGCGCTGGACCAGCGCTTCGGCGCGGCGCGCCTGCGCTGATATGCTGGAGCATCTGCTTGGCCTCGAACTGAGGCGCCGGCTCCAGCTACGCCATGCCCGGCCCGGGCCGCTGCATGACTACCTGTCGCAGCCGTTCACCAATGCCCGTGCCGACTACCGCAGAGTCGAGTTTGTCGCACTGGATCTCGAGACCACCGGACTCGATCCAGTTCGTGGGTCAATCGTCAGCGTCGGCTTGGTGCGTCTGCAGGCCGAGCGCATCGACCTTGCGACCGCATTGCATTGGCTGCTGCGGCAGGATGCCGCGATGCCCGAGTCTGCAGCCGTCATCCACAAAATAACCGACGACCGCGCCGAACTGGGGCTGCCGCTCGAAGAAGTGCTGCCCGAGGTGCTCGCCGCGCTGCAAGGCCGGGTAATGGTGGCCCACCACGCCAGTCTCGAACTCGGTTTTCTTGACACCGCCTGCAAGCGGTTCTACGGCGCCGGGTTCCTGGTTCCGACCATCGACACCGAGGTTTTGGTGCGTCGCTGGCTCGATCAGCGCAACCAAAACTACGGCCCGGGGGATCTGAGGCTGCAGGCCCTGCGCCGGCGCTATGGTCTGCCTGCCCACCGGGCCCATGACGCGTTGTCCGATGCGGTGGCGGCAGCGGAATTGTTCATTGCCCATCTGGCACACCGTAAGCCGGACCCGCGTGCGCCATTGAAACAGTTTCTGACGCCGCTCTGAGCCATAGGGTCGAATCTCCCAATCGAACGCGCCACGGTCGCTCGCACAAGCCGCCAAGTCCCCGTTATAATCCGCCCCGGCCTGCAAATGCCTTGCGGCGGCGGGAAGCAGCGGCTTCAGTTTTCCCTGCGGTCACGCTGCTTGGTCAGCAGGCAAATGGCGGTAAAATCCGATTCCCCATCGGAAATGGTTGCAAACGGGGGCCAAGTAGCTCAGTCGGTAGAGCAGAGGACTGAAAATCCTTGTGTCGGTGGTTCGATTCCGCCCTTGGCCACCAACGATTTCGACCGGCGCGAAGCGCAGGGCAAAATCGATCAGGCGGGTGATTCCGCCCTAGGTCACCATCTTCCCGCGCCTTCTGTAACGCTCTCGTAGGTCTTGCGCAAACCCCTGAATTCACGGGAAAGCCGAGTATTTCGCTTATAATCCGCAGCGTAATCTGCCCTTCCAGCACAGCGCTTTTTTTCCGACATCGATGCATCTCTTTGCTTTCGGCGTGAATCATCACACAGCCCCGCTCGAGGTACGTGAGCAGGTGACTTTTCACGCCGCCAATCTGGAAGAAGCGTTGCGCGATCTGGTGAACCGGGAGGCGGTGCGGGAAGCGGCCATCATCTCGACCTGCAATCGCACCGAGGTCTACTGCAGCACTCCCGAACCCACCCGTGCAATCGACTGGCTGGCGCGCTTCCATCACCTCAATTCCCAGTCGCTCGAGCCCTTCCTGTACACACTCCCGCGGGAGCGGGCGGTGGCCCACGCCTTCCGGGTGGCGAGTGGACTCGATTCGATGGTCATCGGCGAACCGCAGATCCTCGGCCAGATCAAGGAGGCGGTGAAGTCCGCCGAGCACGCGGGCACGCTCGGGACCGTTCTACACAAGCTGTTCCAGTCGACCTTCTCGGTGGCGAAGGAAGTTCGTACGCATACTGAAATCGGCACCAGCTCTGTATCGCTCGCCGCCGCCGCGGTCAAAGTGGCCGAGCGTATCTACCCGAGCATCCGCGAGCAGAAAATGCTGTTCATCGGTGCCGGCGAGATGATCGAACTCTGTGCGACGCACTTCGCTTCCCGCGAGCCGCAGGGTCTGACCTTTGCCAATCGCACCATCGAGCGCGGCGAAGACCTGGCCCGGCGCTTCAATGGCAAAGGCATCACCCTCAACGAACTGCCGGAGCAGCTGGCGCTGCACGACATCGTCGTCACCTGTACCGCGAGCCCGCTGCCGATCATTGGCAAGGGTATGGTGGAGCGCGCGATCAAGGCGCGGCGCCACCGGCCGATGCTGATGATCGACCTAGCGGTTCCGCGCGACGTCGAGGCCGAAGTTTCCCGTCTCGACGACGTGTTCCTCTACAGCGTCGATGATCTCGGCAAGATCGTGAAGGAGGGACTGGACCTGCGCATGGCCGCAGTGGCACAGGCCGAGGTCATCATCAACACTGGCGTGCTGGATTTCATGCAGTGGCTGGAGGGACGCGAACTGGTGCCGACCATCCGTGCTTTGCGAGACCAGGCCGAGCGCATGCGCCGCCACGAAGTCGAACGCGCCATCAAGCACCTTTCCAAGGGCGACGATCCGCAGAAAGTCCTCGAGCAGCTTTCCCATGCGCTGACAAATAAGTTCCTGCACGCACCCACGCACGCGCTCTCCGCGGCAGAGGCGAAGGAGCGCGAGTCCCTGGTGGCGGCGCTTACCCGCCTCTACCAGGTCGATCCACCGGAATGAAGCCTTCCATTGCGTCCAAGCTGGCGCAACTTTGCGCCAGGCTGGAAGAACTCAACGCGCTGCTGTCCAGTGAAGACGTTACCCGGGATCTCGACAACTACCGCAGGCTCACCCGTGAGCACGCCGAGATCACGCCGGTCGTCGAACTCTACAACGCGTTCAGGGCCGGCGAGGACAACGTTGCCGGCGCGCTGGAGCTGGCCGCCGACCCGGAAATGCGCGAGCTCGCCGAAGCCGAGGTGCGCGAAGGCCGGGTCAGGCTGGCGGGAATCGAAGCCGAACTGCAGAAGCAACTGCTGCCCAGGGACCCGAACGACGAACGCGATATTTTTCTGGAGATTCGCGCCGGCACCGGCGGTGACGAGTCGGCGCTGTTTGGCGGCGATCTGCTTCGCATGTACGTGCGCTATGCCGAGCGCCAGGGCTGGCGGGTGGAGCTCATTTCCGAAAGCACGGGCGAGATGGGCGGCTACAAGGAGGTGATCGCGAAGATCGCCGGCGCCGGCGTCTATTCGAAGCTCAAGTTCGAGTCCGGCGGCCATCGGGTGCAGCGAGTGCCGGCTACCGAAACCCAGGGACGGATCCATACCAGCGCCTGCACCGTGGCGGTATTACCCGAGGTTGATGCGGTCGAGGATGTGGTGCTTAATCCGGCCGAACTGCGCATCGACACCTTTCGCGCGTCCGGCGCCGGCGGCCAGCACATCAACAAGACCGATTCCGCGGTGCGTGTTACTCACCTGCCGACCGGCATCGTGGTCGAGTGTCAGGACGACCGTTCCCAGCACAAGAACAAGGCCCAGGCACTGTCTGTACTGGCGGCGCGGATCAAGGACAAGCAGTTGCGGGAACAACAGGCCAAGGAAGCGGCCACCCGCAAAACGCTGATCGGCAGCGGCGACCGCTCCGAGCGCATCCGTACCTACAATTTTCCGCAGGGTCGGGTCACCGATCATCGCATCAACCTGACGCTCTACAAGATCGACCAGATCATGGACGGCGCCCTCGACGAGCTGGTCAACGCGCTCCAGGCTGAGCACCAGACCGAGCAGCTCGCAGCCATGGCCGACGACATGGCCACCCTGCAGAGTTGAGCCGAACCGTCGCCCTGACCCTGGAGCAGGCGGCGGAAGGTCTTGTCGCGAGCGCCGGCGATGCCGATGAGGCGCGGCGCGACGCCCAGGTGCTGCTGGGCCATGCGCTCGGGGTATCAAGGGCCTGGCTTTCAGCACACCGCGACGACATCCTGGCGGCGCCGGTAGCTGCGCAGTTCGATGCGCTGCTGGCGCAACGGCAGGCGGGCGTCCCGGTTGCCTACCTGTTGGGGGCGCGTGAGTTCTATGGGCGTCGGTTCCGGGTTACGCCGGACGTGCTGATCCCCAGGCCGGAGACTGAGCTGCTGGTCGAGGAGGCGCTCGCGCATCTGCCCCGGTCGGCGCCACGCTCGGTGCTGGATCTCGGCACTGGCAGCGGTTGTATTGCGCTGACCATCGCCTGTGAACGCCCTGCGGTGAAGGTCATCGCAGTGGACGCTTCCGTGGCTGCGCTGGAGGTCGCGCGCGGCAACGCCGGCACGCTCGGCGCCAGCGTCGAGTTCATTGAAAGCGACTGGTTCGCGCGGCTGACGGGACGTTGTTTCGACCTGATCGTGGCCAACCCGCCCTACGTCGCTTCCGGAGATCCGCATCTCGCCCGCGGCGACTTGCGTTTCGAGCCGCCGGCAGCGCTGGCCGCTGGCGCTGACGGCCTGGATGCGATACGGCGGATCGTCGCCGATGCAACAGGCTTTCTGCAGCAAGGCGGTTGGTTGCTGTTCGAACATGGTTACCACCAGGCGCCGGCCTGCAAAGACCTTTTGCTCAAGGCGGGTTTTGGCAGCCTGCTGTCGCGCGCTGACCTGGCCGGCGTGTCGCGCCTGGCGGGTGGACAGCTATTGACGCCTGATTCGCCGAATCGTTAACATCATCGGGTCGAACGGGAGTGACTCGACCGGGCAGGATCCGGAAGTGGCACTCCCTTAATCATCTGGGGGTATCGCGCATGGACGCAGTGGAAAAGATAAAGCAGCAGGTTAGCGGCAATCCGATCGTGCTTTACATGAAGGGCACGCCGGACGCGCCGATGTGCGGCTTCAGCGCCGCGGCGGTGCAGATTCTTGATGCCTGTGGCGTCGAGAACGTCGCGACTGTCGACGTTCTGGCAGACCAGGGCGTGCGCCAAGGCATCAAGGATTATTCCAATTGGCCGACCATCCCGCAGCTCTACGTCAATGGTGAGTTTGTAGGCGGCGCGGACATCATGCGAGAGATGTACCAGTCGGGCGAGCTGCAAAAACTTCTCGGCAAGTAAGCAGTTGTGCATGGAAGGGCTGGCCGACTGGCCAGCCCTTCTTCGTTTCGGATGCTGCGTGGCGCCCGCAGAACCCGTTTTCCAGCCGTGGCGGAAGCGTCCTATAATCGCGGCATAGTTTCACCTGCACCGGGACCATCGATGATCAAATACCGCGGCATTCATGACATTGGCGGTCTGCCCGCCGGACCGGTAGAGGCCACAGAGCACGACTACGCTCTCTGGGAAAAGCGCGTGGATGCGATGCTGGTGCTGCTGTCGAAGAAGGGCCTGATCACCGTGGACGAACTCCGGCGCAACATCGAGAGCCTCGGTCAGGACGCCTACGACACCATGAATTATTACGAACGCTGGATCAATTCGATCTCCCAGACCCTGATCCAGCGCGGCACCATCAGCATCGACGAACTCGGCCGCAAGATCGCCGAGGTGCAGGCACGTGGCAACGACTGAGGCGCTGAACCCGGCGTTCCGCACCGGCGACCCGGTGGCTGTACGGGCGGCCTTCCCGATCGGCCACGTGCGCACGCCTTTTTATATCCGCGGCAAGCACGGCAAGATTGAGCGCCTGTGCGGTGTGTTCGGCAATCCGGAGGAACTGGCGTATGCCCGCCCGGGCCTGCCGAAACAGCCGCTGTACCGGGTGCGTTTCCTGCAGCGCGAGGTCTGGCCGGATTACCACGGCCACCCGGACGACAGCGTCGATATCGAGATTTATCAGCATTGGCTGGAGCCGGCCTGACATGCCCCACGACCATCACGACCACAACCACGACAGCCATTCGCATCGGCATCCGCTGCGCCAGGACCAGGACGATACCCTGACCTACTGGAAGGCAATGGAAGTCGCGCTCCGCGAGTTGCTGATCGGCAGGGGTATCGTCACGGCCGACGAGGTCAGACGCCAAGTCGAGGATATGGACAACCGTACGCCGCTGCAGGGCGCGAAGGTCGTGGCAAGGGCCTGGACCGATTCCGCCTATAAGACGCTGCTGCTTGAGGACGGTAACGCCGCCTGCGAAGCGATCGGTATTGATCGCGGGCCCTACAAGCTGGTGGTGGTGGAGAACACCGAAGCCGTACACAACGTGGTGGTGTGCACGCTT
>LNFM01013190.1_pt1 | contig 10621 bp, 11 predicted proteins | sample 596031 | NCBI WGS metagenome assembly LNFM01 (sample SAMN04254537, study PRJNA301005) | activated carbon metagenome | isolation source: dual media filters at the Ann Arbor, Michigan drinking water treatment plant | place: USA: Ann Arbor | reverse complement strand
CGCGCCAAGTTCCTGGAAGAGCACTTCCACAAGGCGGACGAGGTGCGCTTCTTCGTCGCCGGCTCGGGCCTGTTCACGCTGCACGTGGGCGAACAGGTCTACGAGATCCGCTGCGAACAGGGCGACCTGATCGGCGTGCCGGGCGGCACCACGCACTGGTTCGACATGGGCCCGGAACCGAGCTTCATCGCGATCCGCTTCTTCACCGAGCCGGACGGCTGGGTCGGCCACTTCACCGGCACCGACATCGCCCGGCGCTTCCCCCGCTACGAGCCGGGCCAGGCGGGGTGATGAAAACCGTACTCACCGACATCGAGGGCACCACCAGCAGTATTTCGTTCGTGAAGGACGTGCTGTTTCCGTATGCGCGCAAGGCCCTGCCTGGGTTCGTGGCGGCGCGGGGGCGGGAGCCGGAGGTGCGGCGGTGGCTGGATGCGGTGGCGACCGAGATCGGCGGCGCCTGCCAGGACGACCTGGTGGTCGAGACGCTGCAGGGCTGGATCGACGCCGATCGCAAGCACACCGCGCTCAAGGCGCTGCAGGGCATGGTCTGGGCCGATGGCTATGGCCGCGCCGATTTCCGCGCGCACATCTATCCCGACGCCGCCGACGCGCTGGCGCGCTGGCATGGCGCCGGGCATCCGATGAGCGTGTATTCCTCGGGCTCGGTGCCGGCGCAGAAGCTGTTCTTCGGCAACAGCGAGGCCGGCGACCTGACGCCGCTGTTCTCCCGGTGGTTCGACACGGAAGTCGGCGGCAAGCGCGAGGCCGACAGCTATCGGCGCATCGTCGCGGCGCTGGGCGTGCCGGCCGGCGACATCCTGTTCCTCTCGGACGTGGTCGAGGAGCTCGACGCGGCGCGCGAGGCCGGCATGGACACGGTGCTGGTGGATCGCCGCGAGGACTATCCCCACGCCCGCACCGGCGCAGCCACCGGCGGCCACCGCCGGGTCGACAGCTTCGCCGGGATCGAGCCAGGGGTCGGATGATCCCGCGCGGCGCCCACGCCGTGCTGCTGGCGGCCAGCGCCCTGCTGGCCGGCAGCCTGAGTTTTGCCGCGACCAAGTCCCTCACCAAGCCGCCCGCCCCGCCGCCGACGCCGGACGCGCTGCTCGCCGCCGAACTCGAGCGCCTGGCGCCGCAGCGCCCAGGCCATCCCGACCTGTTCGTGCTCGGCTTCGCCGGCGACGGCAGCGAACAGGTGTTCCGCAACGAAGTGCAGTACCTGCGCGACCTCGCGGCCCAGCGCCTCGATGCCGCGAATCGCGTGATCGTGCTCCAGAACCACCTCGAGGTGCCGCCTTCGCGGCCGCTGCCGGAAGCCAACGCCCGCACGCTGCGGCAGGCCCTGGCCGGCATCGCGGCGCGGATGGATCCCGAGGAAGACGTGCTGCTGGCCTACTTCACCACCCACGGCAGCGAGGACCACGAGCTGCTGCTGCGTCGCGACGGCCAGGATGACCGCCTGCTGACGCCGACCCAGTTGCGCGAGGCGCTCGACGCCGCCGGCATCCGCCACCGCGTCCTGGTGATCTCGGCCTGCTACGCGGGCGGCTTCAACAAGGCCCTGCGTGATCCCGATACCCTGCTGCTGATGGCCGCGCACCGGGAACGGCCCTCGTTCGGCTGCGGCAACGATTCCGCCGCGACCTTCTTCGGCCGTGCCTGGATGGTCGAAGGGCTGAACGCGACCACCGATTTCGATGCGGCCTTTGCCCAGGCCACCGAGGCGATCGAGGCGCGCGAGATCGCCGAAGGCCTGACGCCGTCGCGCCCGCAGATCAATCGCGGGGCACGCATCGGTGCCCGCCTGGCCGCGTGGCGCGGGTCGTTCACGCCGGGGCCGGCCCTGCCCTACCCGTTCGAGGTCATCGAAGGGGCGGAAGACAGCGAAGCCGCCGCGCTTACTCCGCCGCGTCCACCAGGCGATACGACCCCACCGCCCTGAGCTCGCCGCGCCAGCGGTCGAAGGCACGCACCTCGAAGGCATGCTCGCCCGCCGGCAGGTCCGTCGGCAGGTTGAAGCGCCAGAGATGGGTCGAGACGTCGGCCTCGGGCAGGCGGTCGTAGCCGCGCAGCGTGGTCGCCAGGTCGTCGAGCGCGTTCTCCGCCACCATCGCCGGATCCGGCGCGTCCACGCGGCGCATCGGCTGCCAGTCGCCGTCGCCGATCCGCACTTCCACCCGGGTGTCGGCCTCGCCCATGTAGACGTTCGCGAACAGGCCCACGCCGGGCCAGTGGCCGCGACGCAGCACCCTGGGCGCGTGCAGCGACATCGCTTCGTCGCCTGCGCGCGCCGCGTGCCAGCGCAGCGCGTAGCGACCGTCGCGCTCCATGCGCAGGCGCGCATATCCATTCGGCGTGCCGTCGGCCATGCGCGCATCGGGCAGGCCTTCGGCATCCGGGCCGCCGCCCCAATAGCCGCCGCAGGCCGCGCCGACGTTGTACTCGTGCAGCGGCTGGCGGCCGTGCCAGCCGTCGGCGGCACCGTGGTAATGGTGACGCTGGACGTGGCCGTGGCCGCTGAGCAGCAGCACCTGGTCGAAGTCCCTGAGCAGCGCGAACAGGCGCTCGCGGTCGGCGCGGCGGAAGGTCTCGCGGCCGGGCTCGTCGAAGAACGGGATGTGCGCCGCGATCACCAGCCGCCGATCGCGCGGCAGCGTCGCCAGGTAGGCCGCGAGCCAGGTGAACTGCTCCTCGCGCAGCCCGCCGACATAGGCTGGCTTCAGGCCCGGACGGTAGATCACGTCGTCGAGCACGATGAAGCTCGCCTGCGCCTCTTCCCAGGCGAAGGTGTCGGGCCCGAAGGCGTTGCGGAAGCTGCGCAGCGAGTCTTCGTCGCTGGCGGCGTCGAAATCGAGGTCATGGTTGCCGGCCGCATGCAGCCAGGGCGTGCGCAGGCGCGCGGTGGCGGCCTTCAGCGCCGGGTAAAGGGACAGGTCGTCGTTGGCGACGTCGCCCAGGGTGAGGCCCAGCGCGGCGGCCCGCCCCTTAGACACCGCGACCAGCGGCGCGATGATGTCGCGATCGTAGTAGTCGACCTGCGCGGCCGTCTTCGCCTGCGGGTCGGCGAACACCAGCACGTCGAGCGCGCCGCGCGCGGGTCTCGCGCGGCGCAGCGCGAAGTCGCGGCAGGCCGGGAAACCGGAGGGAATGCCGCCGAACTTCAGCGCCGGGCCGGCGTGGTACTGCTGGTGGCGCCAGAACACCGGCAGACCGTCGTCGCCGGTCGGGAAATCGAAGCCGGCCGGCTTGATCACGAACACGGTGCGCCCGTCCTCCACGGGCAGTGAATAAGCGCCGCCGGCATCGCTGCGCACGATCCGCAGGCCGTCGGACACCAGCACGCCCGGCAGGCCGCGATCGCCGCGCGAATAGCGGCCATCGGCGTCGCGGTCCTCGAACACGCGGCCGCTGTTGCAGGGCGGCGCCAGGGCCTGCGCCGCGGCGGGCAGCAGCAGGGCGAGGCAGATCAGGACGCGGGCGCATCGTGGCATGGGACCTCCGGCGAGGCCCCGATTATCACCCGCCCGGGCGGCTCAGCGCTTGGCGGCGTGGCGCTCGCGCAGCACGGCGATGACCTCGTCCAGGCCCAGGCCGCGGGCGCGCAGCAGCACCGTGAGGTGGAAGACCAGGTCGGCCGCCTCGCCGAGCAGCGCGGCCTCGTCCTGGGCCACGGCGGCCAGCGCGGTTTCGACGCCCTCTTCGCCCACCTTCTGGGCGATGCGGCGCACGCCGCCTTCGAACAGCGAGGTCGTGTAGCTGCCCGCCGGCCGCTCGCGCTCGCGCGCCTCGACCAGCGCGTCGAGTTCGGCGAGGAAACCGCCGGGGGCGTCCGGGAAGCAGCTCTCGCGACCGAGGTGGCAGGTGGGACCGCGCGGACGCGCCTGCACGAGCAGCGTGTCGGCATCGCAGTCGGTCTCGAGCCGGACCAGGTCGAGCACGTCGCCGCTGGTCTCGCCCTTCATCCACAGCCGCTGCTTGCTGCGGCTGAAGAAGGTGACGCGGCCGGTGGCCAGCGTGGCCTCCAGCGCGGCGCGGTCCATGTAGCCCAGCATCAGCACGCGGCCGGTGGCGGCGTCCTGGACGATGGCGGGCAGCAGGCCGCCCTGCTTGTCCCAGGCCAGGGACTGGATCTGCTCAGGCGACATCGCGCACCTCGATGCCCTGCGCGCGCAGGGCGGTCTTGAGTTCGGGGATCCGGACGCTGCCGGAATGGAAGACACTCGCGGCCAGGGCCGCGTCCACGTCCGCGTCGAGGAACACCTCGGCGAAGTGGCGGGCCGTGCCGGCGCCGCCCGACGCCACCAGCGGCACGCGGCAGATCGCGCGGACCGCTCGCAGCTGCTCGAGGTCGTAGCCGGTGCGCACGCCGTCCGAGCCCATGCAGTTGAGCACGATCTCGCCGGCGCCGAGGCGCTGGGCTTCGGCCACCCAGTCCAGGGTCCGGCGCGGCAGCGCGCGGGTCTGGTCGGGGTCGCCGGTGTAGGCACGCACCCGCCATTCGCCGTCGGCGTCGCGCAGGCTGTCGATGCCGACCACTACGCACTGCACGCCGAACTCGGCCGCGAGCTCGCTGATCAGCTCGGGACGCTCCAGCGCCGGCGTGTTCACCGATACCTTGTCGGCGCCGGCCAGCAGCACCTCGCGCGCCTGCGCCACCGAGCGGATGCCGCCGGCCACGCAGAACGGGATGTCGATGATGCGTGCCACCCGCTCGACCCAGGCGCGGTCGACGCCGCGGCCCTGCGGGCTGGCGGTGATGTCGTAGAACACCAGCTCGTCGGCGCCCTCGTCGCGGTAGCGCAGGGCGAGGTCTTCGATCGCGCCCATCACGACGTGGTCGCGGAACTGGACGCCCTTGACGACCAGGCCGTCCTTCACGTCCAGGCAGGGGATCAGGCGCCGGCTCAGCATGGCGACTGCTCCGCGATCACGTCGGCCAGGGTGAAGCGGCCATCCAGCAGCGCCTTGCCGAGCACGATGCCGCCGCAGCCGCTCGCCTTCGCGACGGCGACTTCGCCCGCGTCGGCGACGCCGCCCGAGGCCTGCACCCGCAGGCGCGGGAAGCGCTCGCACAGGTAGCGATAGAGGTCGAAGTTCGGGCCGCTGAGCATGCCGTCGCGGCTGATGTCGGTGCACAGCAGGTGGCGCAGGCCGACTTCGTCATAGGCCGCGGCGAGCACGTCGAGTTCACGGCCGCCCTCCTCGGTCCAGCCGTGCACCGGCAGGCGCCAGCGGCCCTCGGCATCGCGGCGGGTGTCGAGCGCGACGGTGATGCGCTCGGCGCCGTAGCGCGCGACCCAGGAGGCGACGCGGCCCGGCTCTCGCACCGCCAGCGAGCCGACCACGACCCGATCGGCACCGGCCACCAGCAGGGCTTCGACATCCACTTCACCGCGAACGCCGCCGCCGGTCTGCACCTTCAGCCGCGTGCGCGCCTTGAGCTCGCCCAGCAGCGGCGCCAGCGTGTAGCCGCCGGCGCGGGCGGCGTCCAGGTCCACCAGGTGCAGCCAGCGCGCGCCGGCGTCGGCATAGCGCGTCGCCAGCTCGAGGGGATCATCGGCGTAGCGCGTTTCCTGCGCATAGTCGCCCTGGCGCAGGCGCACCACGCGGCCCTCGCGGACGTCGATGGCGGGATACAGGAGGAAGTCGCTCATGCCGGGGCCTGGAGGAAGTTCTGGAGCAAGCGGGCGCCGACGGCGCCCGAGCGTTCGGGATGGAACTGGGCGCCGGCGACGTTGCCGCGCCTCACCATCGCCGCGAAGGGCTCGCCGTGCTCGCAGATCGCCAGGCAGTCGTCGGTGACCGGCGCCGCGTAGCTGTGCACGAAGTAGGCCTGGCCGCCGTGGGCGACGCCGTCGAGCAGCGGGTCCGCGCGGGTCGGCTGCAGCCGGTTCCAGCCCATGTGCGGGATCCGGATGCCGGGCGACGCCGGCATGCGCCGCACGCGGCCCGGGACCAGGCCCAGGCAGTCGACGTCACCCTCTTCCGAACCCTCGAACAGCAGCTGCATGCCCAGGCAGATGCCGAGCAGCGGCTGGCGCAGTTCGCGCAGCAGGGGCACCAGTCCCAGCTCGTTCAGCCGCGCCATCGCCGGCAGCGCCGCACCGACGCCGGGCAGGATGACGCGGTCGGCGCTGCGGATCGTGTCCGCGTCGGCCGTCATCGCGGCGTCCACGCCGAGGCGCTCGAGCGCATAGCGCACCGAGCCGATGTTGGCGCCGCCCGAGTCCACCAGCACTACCTTCACAGCGCACCCTTGGTGGTCGGCAGCTCGCGGCCTTCGCGACGGAGGGCCTGGCGCAGCGCCCGCGCCGTGGCCTTGAAGCAGGCCTCGACCATGTGGTGCGTGTTGTCGCCCTGCACCGACAGGTGCAGGTTCAGCCCGGCGGTCTCGCACAGCGAACGGAAGAAGTGCGGCACCAGCTCGGTGGCCAGGCCGCCGACGTCGGCGCGCGGGAAGCTGCCTTCGAACACGAAGTAGGGTCGGCCGGAGAAATCCACCGCGGCCTTCGCCAGCGTTTCGTCCATCGGCAGCGTGATCGCGCCCTGCCCCGACGAGTCGCCGTAGCGGCCGATGCCGCGCTTGTCGGCCAGCGCCTGCTTCAGCGCCTGGCCCAGCGCCAGGGCGCTGTCCTCGACCGTGTGGTGCTCGTCGATGTGCAGGTCGCCGCTGCAGGTCAGCTGCAGTGCGAAGCCGCCGTGCTTGCCCAGCTGTTCGAGCATGTGGTCGAAGAAGCCCAGGCCGGTCGCGACCACCGGGTCCGCGGTGCGATCGAGGTCGAGCTCGATCCGCACCCGCGTTTCCTTGGTGACGCGCTCCACCTTCGCAATGCGCGGCGCATCCGCCAGCTCGTGCGCGATCGAGACCCAGGTGTCCGGGCCCGGCTTGAGCTTGAAGCCGCGGCAGCCGAGGTTGGCGGCGAGCTGCAGGTCGGTGTCGCGGTCGCCGACCACGGCCGAGTTGGCCAGGTCGATGCCGCGGTCGCGCAGGTAGTGCATCACCAGGCCCAGGCCCGGCTTGCGGGTCGGCTTGTTCTCGTGCTCAAAGCTCTCGTCGATGAGCTCCTCGCGGAAGGTGATGCCCTGCGAGGCGAGGATCTGGATCATCAGCGCGTGCGGGCCCTCGAAGCTCTCGCGCGGGAAGCTGGCGGTCCCCAGGCCGTCCTGGTTGGTCACCAGCACGAACTGGAAGCCGGCGTCGCGCAGCTTCAGCATCGCCGGGATCACGCCCTCGACGAAGCGGATCTTCTCGTAGGCGTCGATCTGGAAATCAGCCGGCTCCTCGATGATGGTGCCGTCGCGGTCGACGAACAGGATGCGCTGGCCGCTCATGCCGCCACCCTCCCCGCCTGCAGCGCCTGCAGCAGGGCGTCGTTCTCGTCCGGGCTGCCGACGCTGATGCGCAACGCGTCGCCGAGCTGCGGCGAGGCGCGCATGTCGCGCACCACCACGCCAGCCGCCAGCAGGCGCGCGAAGCTCGCGCCGGCGTCGTCGAAGCGCACCAGGATGTAGTTGCCCTGCGAGGCGTAGACGCGCCGCACGCCCGGGACCGCCGCCAGCACGTGCTGCAGCCGCTCGCGCTCGGCGCGCACGGTGATCACGCGGCTGGCGGTCTGGGCCAGGGCCGGCTCGGACAGGCCGGCCAGGGCCAGCTGCACGCAGGGCGAAGGCAGCGGATACGGCGCCTGGCAGTTGCGCAGCACGGACACGAGTTCCGGCGCGGCCAGCAGGCAGCCGATGCGCGCCGCGGCCAGGGCGTGGGCCTTGGACAGGGTGCGCAGCACCGCGAGGTTGGGCTGCTGGTCGATATAGCCCGCGACCGAGGGCTGGTCCGAATACTCCGCGTAGGCCTCGTCGACGACCACCAGGCAGCGGCCCGCGAGTCGTCGCGCCAGCGCGAGCAGGTCGGCCGGCGGGATCGCCTGGCCGGTCGGATTGGCCGGCGAACAAACGAACACCAGCTTCGCGCCGTTGGAGACCGCGGCATCGGCGATCGCATTGAGGTCGGACGCGAAGCCGGCCTCGGTGTCGCGCAGCGGCACTTCCACCAGCGGCGCGCCCTGGAGACGGGCGCTGACGGCGTACATCCCGAACACCGGCGGCGAGATGACCACCGCGTCGCGGCCCGGCACGCACAGCGCGCGCACCAGCAGGTCGATGGCTTCATCGCTGCCGCGGCCGACCAGCACCTGGTCGGCGCGAACGCCGTAGATCGTGGCCAGGCGCTCGCGCAGCGCGGCGGGCTGCGGATCCGGGTAGCGGTTGGCGCCCAGGCCGGCGTCGGCCGGATTGCGCCAGGCGCTCTCGTTGGCGTTCAACCAGACCGTGCCGGTGACGCCCGCGCGGCGCGCCGAGCTGTAGCCGGCGAACCCGCGCAGGTCCTCGCGCACGAGGGAAAGGATGGCGCTCATCGGGTGGCCTCCAGGCGCCGCAGCACCGATTGGGCGTGGGCTTCGAGGCCTTCGGCGCGCGCGATCTCGACCGCGCACGGACCGATGGCTTCGAGCCCGGCGCGGCTGACTTCCTGCACGCTGATCGACTTCTGGAAGCTGGCGACGCTGACGCCGCTCCAGGCGCGGGCGGCGCCATTGGTCGGCAGCACGTGGTTGGTGCCCGAGCAGTAGTCGCCCAGGCCCTCGGGCGCGAAATCGCCGAGGAAGACCGAGCCGGCGCAGCTGACCTGGTCCAGCCAGGCCCGCGGTTCGCGCAGGGCCAGGATCAGGTGCTCGGGGGCGTAGTCGTTGCTGATCGCGAAGGCCTCCGCGATCGAGTCCACCTTTACCAGCCGCGCGAACTCGAGCGCGCGGGTGGCGATGGCTTCGCGCGGCAGTTCGGCGAGCTGGCGCCCGACCTCCGCCTCGACGGCGGCGACCAGGGCGTCGGAATCGGTCAGCAGCACCACCTGTGAATCCGGGCCGTGCTCGGCCTGGGACAGCAGGTCGGCCGCGACGTGCACCGGCGGCGCGCCGGCATCGGCGATCACCAGTACTTCCGACGGACCGGCCGGCATGTCGATGGCCGGGCCACCGGCGGTCATCGCCGCCAGCTGCTTGGCCGCCGTGACGTAGCGGTTGCCGGGGCCGAACAGCTTGTCGCAGCGCGGCACGCTGTCGGTGCCAAACGCCATCGCGGCGATCGCCTGGGCGCCGCCGAGCTTGAACACTCGGCGCACGCCGCACAGCTCGGCGGCGGCGAGCACCGCCGGATCCGCGCTGCCGTCGGCGCGCGGCGGCGTGCACAGCACGATCTCGTCGCAGCCGGCCAGCACCGCCGGCACGCCCAGCATCAGCGCCGTGGACACCAGCGGCGCACTGCCGGCGGGCACGTACAGGCCGACGCGCGGGATGGCGCGCAGGATCCGCCCGCAGCGCACGCCTGGCGCGGTATCGACCTCGAACTCCGCAGCCATGCCGGCGCGGTGCCAGGTGAGCAGCCGCTCGCGCGCCTCGGCCAGCGCCGCGCGCAGCGACGCCGGCACGGTGGCGGTGGCCGCGGCCATTTCCGCGGGCGTCACTTCGAAGCTGGCCAGTTCGACGCCATCGAAGCGGCGCGTCAGCGCCCGCAGCGCAGTGTCGCCGTCGGCGCGCACCTGTTCGAACACGCGCTTCACCGCCGCCTCGACCTCGGACTGGTCGCCGGCGCCCGGGCGTGCGAGACACTCGCGCCGCGCGTCGGCGTCGAGCCGGTTCCATTCAATCCGCTTCATGCCAGCATCTGCTCCACGGGAAGGACCAACAGGCCGGAGGCGCCGGCGCGCTTCATGTCTTCCAGGCGCTGCCAGGTCATCGCGCTGCGGCACAGGGCCTGCAGGGCCACCTGGTCGCGCTGGCCCTCGATGGCCATCACGGTCGGGGTTTCGGCATCGGGCAGCAGCTTCACCAGCTCGGCCACCTGGTCGCGGTGGGCCTGGAACAGCACCAGTTTGCTCGCACGCACGCTCATCACCGCGTCAAGGCGGCGCAGCAGCATGGCCGCGAGCTCGGCGCGCTCGTCGCCGAACGGCTGCGATGGCGCGACCAGCAGGGCCTGGCTTTCCAGGATCACCGCGACCTCCTTGAGCTGGTTGGCCATCAGCGTGCCGCCGGTGGAGACGATGTCGCAGATGGCCTCGGCCTTGCCCAGGCGCGGCGCGATCTCGACCGAGCCCGACAGCATCACCGGCGTCGCCTCGACGCCCTGCTCGCGCAGCCAGCGCGCCATCAGCTGCGGGTAGCTGGTGGCGATGCGCAGGCCGGCCAGGCGCTCGGGGCCGGTCCACTCCCAGTCATTGGGCACGGCCACCGACAGCCTGCAGCGGCCAAAGCCAAGCTCGCGGATCGGCCGGAAGGCCTCGCCGCGGCCGTCGGCCAGGCGCTCGCAGGCCTGTTCTTCGAGCACGTTTCCGCCAACCACGCCCAGGTCGCAGGCACCCTCGGCGATCAGGCCAGGGATGTCGTCGTCGCGGACCAGCAGCAGATCGATCGGCAGGGATTCGCCGTAGCAGAACAGCCGGTCGCGGCTTTCCCGGAACGACAGCCCGGCGCGGGCCAGGAGGTCGCGGGCGGGGTCGGACAGGCGGCCCGACTTCTGGATGGCAATGCGTAAACGGTCGTGCGTCCTCATGACGCCCTCCGGG
>LNFM01013189.1_pt1 | contig 10621 bp, 9 predicted proteins | sample 596031 | NCBI WGS metagenome assembly LNFM01 (sample SAMN04254537, study PRJNA301005) | activated carbon metagenome | isolation source: dual media filters at the Ann Arbor, Michigan drinking water treatment plant | place: USA: Ann Arbor | reverse complement strand
CCTGCTCGTGGATTTCCTTGAGCATGTAGTGGGCGTAGTCGCCGCGCTGCACGGCGTCGGCGTTGAACTGCGACTCCTTGACCTCGCGCTGCACTTTCTCGCCCGCGAGCGTGTACACCTGCACGCCGGCGGTGGAGAGTTCGGCGACGTCGCCTTCCTCCAGGTACAGGAAGCGGCGGGTCAGCGGCAGCAGCGCGTGCACGTCGGAGCCGAAGTACTGCTCGCCCTCGCCCAGGCCGACCACCAGCGGCGAGCCCAGGCGCGCGCCGACCAGGGTGCCCGGCTCGCGCGCCGAGACCACCACGATGGCGTAGGCGCCGTGCAGCTGCGGCACCACCTCCTGCACCGCCTGCAGCAGCGTGCGCCCGGCGCGCTGGGCGCGCTCGACCATGTGCGCAATCACTTCGGTGTCGGTCTGCGAGCTGAATTCGTAGCCCTGCGCCTGCAGCTCGGCGCGCAGGGCGGCGTGGTTCTCGATGATGCCGTTGTGCACCACGCTGACCTGGCCCGACACATGCGGGTGGGCGTTGCCTTCGCTGGGCACGCCGTGGGTGGCCCAGCGGGTGTGGGCGATGCCGCAGTGGCCATCGAGGCCGGTTTCAAGCTGCAGCGCGGCCAGGTCGCGGACCTTGCCCTTGGCGCGCAGGCGGACGATGCCGTCGGGGCCGAGCAGGGCCACGCCGGCCGAGTCATAGCCGCGGTACTCCAGCGCCGCCAGGCCGTCGATCAGGTGCTTGACGATGTTGCGCTGGGCGCTGATGCCGACGATTCCGCACATGGACACAGATTCCGGGGATGAAGGCCGCCAGTTTACGGGATGCCGCGACCTCCCCTGCTGTACGGCCCGGCAATGTCCGGACGCTCCCGGCGCGGACGCCGGGCGGACGGCCGCGGACGCCGGCGGCGGGCAAGGATAGGCTTTCCAATCAAGCACTTGGGGCTTGGCACGGGTCGTGCATTTCCTTCCCCGACCTTGCCATGGAACCCGACATGATCCGCGACACTTCCGCCCAGGACCGCGCCGTCACTCCGCCCGCCGGCCATCGCCGTCGCGGCCTGCTGGCCAAGGCGGCCATCGGCGCCGCCGTCGTCGTTGCGCTGGTGCTGCTGGTGATGGGCTGGTCGTCCAGCGACCGCTCGGTCTCGGCCGCGCGCGTGCGCATCGCCGACGTCACCCAGGGCACCTTCGTCCGCGACGTCGCGGTCGAGGGCCGCGTCGTGGCCGCGGTCAGCCCCACGCTGTACGCGCCGGTCGCCGGCACCATCACGCTCACCGCCCAGGCGGGCGCGACGGTGAAGCGCGGCGACGTGCTGGCGCGTCTCGACTCGCCGGAGCTCACCAACGAACTCGCCCGCGAGCAGTCCACGCTCGCCAGTCTCGAGGCCGAGGTCGGCCGCCAGCGCATCACCGCGCGCCAGGCCAGCCTGCTGACCCGCCGCACCACCGACGAGGCCGAACTGGCCCTGACCACCGCCCAGCGCGACCTGCAGCGCGCCGAACGCGGCCACGGGCTGGGCGTCGTTTCCGAAGTGGACCTGCTGGCCGCGCGCGACGCCGTGCGCTCGGCCGAGATCCGGCTCAGCCACGCCAAGGCCGACAGCGGCCTGGCGCAGCAGTCCACCGCCTTCGACCTGACCACCCGCGAGCGCGCGCTGGAGCGCCAGGCACTGGTGGTGGCCGACCTGCAGCGCCGGGTCGAGGACCTGCAGATCCGCGCGCCGGTGGACGGCATCGTCGGCACCGTGTCGGTGACCGATCGCGCGGTGGTGGTGGCCAATGCGCCGCTGGTCACCGTGGTCGACCTCTCGCGCCTGGAAGTGGAGCTGGAAGCCCCGGAGACCTACGCCGACGACCTGGGCATCGGCATGAGCGCCGACGTCCGCATCGGCAGCGCGCAGGCGCCGGGCAAGATCAGCGCGATCTCGCCGGAAGTGGTCGCCAGCCGCGTCCGCGTCCGCGTCGCCTTCGAGGGCGAGCAGCCGGCCGGCCTGCGCCAGAACCAGCGCGTCAACGCCCGCATCCTGATCGACGAACGCGCCGACACCCTGATGCTGCCGCGCGGCCCCTTCATCGAGGCCCAGGGCGGGCGCACCGCCTGGGTGGTCGAGGACGGCGTCGCCGTGCGACGGCCGATCCGCCTCGGCACCGCCAGCGTCACCCACGTCGAAGTGCTCGAGGGCCTGGCCGTCGGCGAGTCGGTGGTGATCGCGGGCACCGACACCTTCGACGATGCCGAACGCGTCCAGCTCAACGACTGATTCCCTTCCCTTTCGCCGCCAAGGAAACCGCCATGCTCCGCATGAACAACCTCAGCAAGATCTACCGCACCCACATGATCGAGACCCACGCCCTGCGCGGCTTCGACATCCACGTGCAGGAAGGCGAGTTCGTGGCCGTCACCGGCCCCTCGGGCTCGGGCAAGACCACCTTCCTCAACATCGCCGGCCTGCTGGAGGAGTTCACCGACGGCACCTACCTGCTCGATGGGGTCGAAGTGCGCGGCCTGTCCGACGACAAGCGCTCGCGCCTGCGCAACGAGAAGATCGGTTTCATCTTCCAGGGCTTCAACCTGATCCCGGACCTGAACTTGTTCGACAACGTGGACGTGCCGCTGCGCTACCGCGGCCTCAACGCCGCCGAGCGCAAGCGCCGCATCGACGATGCGCTGGGCAAGGTCGGCCTGGGCTCGCGCGCCAAGCACTACCCGGCCGAACTCTCCGGCGGCCAGCAGCAGCGCGTGGCGATCGCGCGCGCGCTGGCCGGCTCGCCGCGCCTGCTGCTGGCCGACGAGCCCACCGGCAACCTCGACACCCAGATGGCGCGCGGCGTGATGGAGCTGCTCGAGCAGATCAACGCCGAGGGCACCACCATCGTGATGGTCACCCACGACCCGGAGCTGGCGGCGCGCGCGGCCCGCAACGTGCACATCGTCGACGGCCAGGTCAGCGACCTGGTGCACCCGTCGCTGCCGCCGCGCGCGGTGGCCGCTTCCGCCGCCGCGGCGTCCTGATCCGGAGCACGCCATGTTTGCCTACTACTTCAAGCTGGGGCTGCGCAGCCTGCGCCGAAATCCCATCCTCACCGCGCTGATGGTGCTGACCCTGGCGGTCGGCGTCGCCACCAGCATGTCGACGCTGACCGTGCTGCGGGCGATGTCGGGCGATCCGATCCCGTCCAAGTCCGACCGGCTGTTCGTGGTGCAGGTGGACAACCAGCCGGCCGAGACGCCGGCGGGCCAGGCTCCGAACGACCACCTGAGCTGGATCGACGCGCGCGAGCTGCTCGCGGCCGGCGATGGCCTGCGCCGCAGCGCGATGTACGCGGTCGGTGGCGTCGCCGAGCCCGACGGCGAAGCCGGCAACGTCCTCATCAATGGCCTGGCCGTGGGCGCCGACTTCTTCCCGATGTTCGACGTCCCCTTCCGCCACGGCGGGCCGTGGAGCGCCGAAGTGGATGCGCGCGGCGGCACCGAGGTGGTGCTGTCGGCGGCCTTCGCCGAGCGTCTGTTCGGGACCGAGGACCCGACCGGCCGGCGCCTGCGCATGTTCGATCGCGAGTTCGTGGTCAGCGGCGTGCTGGCGCCCTGGCAGCCGATGCCGAAGTTCTACTGGCTGATCGGCGGCAACAACCGCTTCGGCGAGACCGAGGACGTGTTCATCCCGCTCAACACCGCCATCGCCAACGAGTCCAACCCCAACGGCAACGTCAACTGCAGCGGCGACGGCCCGGAGCCGGGCTACACCGGCCTGCTCAACTCCGAATGCGTGTTCATGCAGTACTGGGTCGAGCTGGCCGATGCCGGTGAGCGCACCGCCTACCGCGAGCGCCTGGGCGCCTACATCGAGGGCCAGAAGGCCCTGGGCCGCCTGCCGGTCGGCGAGCGCTCGCGCCTGCTGGACGTGCGCGAGTGGATGGTCGAGCAGGACGTGCTCGGCGACGACACCATCCTGCAGACGCTGCTGGCGCTGGGCTTCCTGCTGGTGTGCGTGGTCAACACCATCGGCCTGCTGCTCGCCAAGTTCACCGCCCACGCCGGCGAGATCGGCGTGCGCCGCGCGCTGGGCGCCACCCGCACGCAGGTGTTCCAGCAGTACCTGGTCCAGGCCGGCGTGGTCGGCGCGGCCGGCGGCCTGGTCGGGCTCGGCCTCACCTTCGGCGGATTGTGGCTGCTGGCGCGGCAGTCCGAGGAGGTCGCCGCCGTGGCCCGCATGGACCCGATGATGCTGATGGCCACCGTGGCCGTCGCCATCCTGGCCGCCGTGCTTGCCGGCCTGTTGCCCACCTGGCGCGCCTGCCAGGTCGTCCCCGCCATCCAGCTCAAGACCCAGTGAGGCCCGCCATGGAAATCCGCCCCATCCTTTCCGCGCTGCTGCGCTCCAAGACCGGCGCGCTGCTGATCGCGGCCCAGGTCGCGCTGACGCTGGCCATCCTCGGCAACGCCGCCTACATCGTGCAGGACCGCCTGGCGGTCTCGGCGCGCCCCACCGGCGTGGACGAGGACAACGTGTTCTTCATCCGGTTCTACGGCTTCCGCGAGGGCATCGACGTGCCGGCCATGCTCGATGCCGACCTGGCGATGATGCGCGCCATGCCCGGCGTGGCTTCGGTCGCCACCGCCAACATGGCGCCGCTGAACCAGTCGGGCTGGAACCTGAGCGTGCAGCCGAACTCCAACGACCCGGCGGTCGAAAGCACCAACACGGCCTTCTACTTCAGCTCCGAGGACCTGGTCGAGACGCTGGGGCTGGAGCTGGTCGAAGGCCGCTACTTCACCCCGGACGAAGTGCAGGTGATCGAGCCCTCGCTTGCCAACATCAGTCCGCGCCAGGTGGTCCTGTCACGCGCGCTGGCGAAGCAGTTGTTCCCGGACGACCAGAGCTATGTCGGCAAGGCGGTCTACCTAGGCGATTCGCGCATGGAGGTGATCGGCGTGATCGCCCGGCTGCAGTCTCCCTGGGCCCAGCTGGGCGACGCGGCGGAGCGCTCGATGATCGTGCCGTTGCGCCAACTCACCCCGACCGCGCAGTACCTGGTCCGGGCCGAGCCCGGCCAGCTCGACAAGGTCATGCGCGAGGTCGAGGACGCGCTGGTCGCGGCGCGCGACGACCGGGTCATGACCAGCAACCGGAGCATCAAGGAGGCACGGGCGATCCGCTACCGCGCCGACCGCTCGCTGGCCTGGATGCTGATCACGGTGATGGGCCTGCTGGTGCTGGTGACGGCCTCGGGCATCGTCGGCATGGCCTCGCTGTGGGTGAACCAGCGCCGCAAGCAGATCGGCGTGCGGCGCGCGATCGGCGCCCGCCGGCACGACATCCTGCGCTACTTCCTGGTCGAGAATTTCATGGTCACCAGCTTCGGCATCGCCGTGGGCCTGGGCCTGGCGCTTGCGCTGAACCAGTGGCTGGTGAGCGCGCTGGAAGTGCCGCGCCTGCCGCTGGCCATCCTGCCTGCCGGCGTGGTCGCGCTGTGGGCCCTGGGCCTGCTGGCGGCCCTGGGACCGGCCTGGCGCGCGGCGCGCATCCCGCCGGCCGAAGCGACCCGCAGTGTGTGAGAATTCCGGCCATGCCTACCGTCCTGGTGATCGACGACAACCCGGCCATCGCCACCGCGCTGGAGGTGCTGTTCTCGCTGCATGACCTGCGCACGCTGCACGCGGGCGGGCCGGAGGAAGGGCTGCGCCTGCTGGCCGAAACGCCGGTGGACCTGGTGGTGCAGGACATGAACTTCCGCGCCGACACCACCTCGGGCGAGGAAGGCGAGGCCTTGTTCAGGCAGATCCGCGCGGCGCATCCGGACCTGCCGATCGTGCTGCTGACGGCGTGGACCCACCTCGACGCGGCCGTCAGCCTCGTCAAGGCGGGCGCCGCCGACTACCTGGGCAAGCCCTGGGACGATGCGCGGCTGATGGCCTCGGTGTCGAACCTGATCGAGCTGGGCCAGGCCAACCGCCTGCTGGCGCGCGAACGCGGCGCGCGCCAGCGCACCCGCAGCGCCATCGAATCGAAGCTCGACCTGCGCGGCATGGTCTGGGCCGACGATGCGATGGCGCGGCTGCTGGGCCTGGCGGCGCAGGTGGCGCAGGCCGACGTGCCGGTGCTGGTGACCGGCCCGAACGGCTCGGGCAAGGAAGTCATCGCCGGCATCCTGCAAGCCAACTCCGCGGTGAAGTCCGGGCCGTTCGTGACGCTCAACTGCGGCGCCCTGCCGGCGGAACTGATCGAGGCCGAGCTGTTCGGCGCCGAGGCCGGCGCGTACACGGGCGCCACCAAGGCCCGCGAGGGCAAGTTCGAGGCCGCCGACGGCGGCACGCTGTTCTTGGATGAAATCGGCAACCTGCCGCCCGCCGGGCAGATGAAGCTGCTGCGCGTCCTCGAGACCGGCCGCTTCGAGCGCCTGGGCAGCAACCGCGAGCGCCAGGTGCGCGTGCGCGTGATCAGCGCCACCAACGCCGACCTGCCGGCGATGATCCGCGCGGGCCAGTTCCGCGAAGACCTCTACTACCGCCTGAACCTGATCGAGCTGCGGTTGCCGCCGCTGGCCGAACGCCCCGACGATATCCTGCCGCTGGCCGAGCACTTCGTCGCCGGCGCCAAGCCGCTGTCGCCCGGGGCGCGCGAGGCGCTGCTGCGGCATCGCTGGCCAGGCAACGTGCGCGAGCTGAAGAACACGCTGCAGCGCGCCCTGCTGCTGGGCACCGCGCCGGAAGTGCTGGCCACCGACCTGGGCCTGCCGTCGTCGACCAATGCCCCCGTGGCGCCGGCCGCGCCCGCCACCGACTCCGAACCCGACCGCGCCGCGATCGAGGCCGCCATCGCCCGCGCCAACGGCGTGCTGGCGCAGGCCGCGGCCGAACTCGGGTTGAGCCGGCAGGCGCTGTATCGCCGCCTCGAACGCCTGGGCATCGGGCGCGGCTGAGATGGCGAAGGCGCGCGGCGCACGCTGGTCGCTGGCGGGACGGCTCGCTGGCCTGGCGTTCGCGCTGGTGCTGGCGGCGGTCGCGCTGGCGGTCGGGCTTCAGGCCTGGCTGGCGTCGCCACCCGTGGCGTTCGCGCTCACGCTGATCGTGATGCTGCCGGTGGTGGCGATCGCGGTCAGGCAGTTCCTGCAGCCGATGCTTTCGCTGTTCCGCGCCCTGGGCGGCACCGTGGACAGTTATCGCGACGGCGATTTCAGCTTCGGCCTCGCCTGGCGCCGCAACGACGAGATCGCCGAGCTGGTCGATACCCACAATGCGCTCGGCGACGCGCTGCGCGAGCAGCGCCTGGCGCTGATCCAGCGCGAGCTGCTGCTCGACACGATGGTGCAGAACACGCCGGTGGCGATGGTGCTGGTGGATCCTGCCGGCCGCGTGACCTACGCCAACCTTGCCGCAAGGCGCGAGTTCAACCGCGGGCGGCGGCTCGAAGGGCACGCGCTCGACGGGCTGCTGGCGCAGGCCCCGGCGCCGCTGCGCGATGCGATCGAATCGGGCCGGGACGGGCTGTTCGGGATGGGCGAGGACGACGACGAGCAGACCTGGCACGTCTCCCACCGCGAGTTTCGCCTCAACGGCCGGCCGCAGCGCCTGCTGATGCTGCGCCAGCTCACCACCGAGCTGCGGCGGCAGGAAGTACAGACCTGGAAGAAGGTCATCCGCGTCATCAGCCACGAGCTCAACAACTCGCTGGCGCCCGTCGCCTCGCTGGCGCATTCGGGCGCCGAACTCACGCGTCGCGGCCAGCACGCACGGCTCGAGTCGGTGTTCGCCACCATCGAAGAGCGGGCGCGTCACCTGGAAGGGTTCATCCGCGGCTACGCCAGCTTCGCCAAGCTGCCTTCGCCGCGGCTGGAGGCGGTAATGTGGCCGGCGCTGGTCGAGCGCCTGCGCAGCCAGGTCGGCTTCACGCTCGAAGGCGAGCTGCCCGAGGAGCCGGCGCGCCTGGACGTGCCGCAGATCGAACAGGCGCTGCTGAACCTGCTCAAGAACGCGCACGAGTCCGGTTCACCGCCGGAGGGCGTGACGCTGCGCGTGCGGCGCCTGCCCGGCCAGCTGCGCATCGAGATCGGCGACCGCGGCACCGGCATGAGCGACGCCGTGCTGGCGAATGCGCTGGTGCCGTTCTATTCCACCAAGCGCAGCGGCACGGGCCTCGGCTTGGCGCTGGCCCGCGAGATCGCCGAAGCGCACGGCGGCCGCATCAGCCTTGGCAACCGCAAGGAGGGCGGGCTGGTCGTTACCCTCGTGCTGCCCACCGCCGATTGACACCCGTGGGAGGGACTTCCGTCCCACGGGCGCTATTTCTTGGTGGGACGCTGCCAGCCGTCGACGGTTTGCTGGCGGCCGCGGGCGACGGTGAGCTTGCCGGCGGGGGCAGGCTTGCTGATGACCGAGCCGGCGCCGATGGTGGCCTGCTCGCCGATGGTGACCGGCGCCACCAGCGACGAGTTCGAGCCGATGAAAGCGCCGTCACCGATCGTGGTGGTGGATTTGTTCACGCCGTCGTAGTTGCAGGTGATGGTGCCGGCGCCGATGTTCACCGCGCTGCCGATCTCGGCGTCGCCCAGGTAGCTGAGGTGGTTGGCCTTGCTGCCCGGCCCCAGGCGCGCCTTCTTGGTTTCGACGAAGTTGCCGATGTGCACGTCGTCGGCCAGCTCGGTGCCCGGGCGCAGGCGGGCGTAGGGCCCGATGGTGCAGCCGGCGCCGGCCGCCACGCCCTCGAGGTCGCTGTGCGCGCGCACCACGGTGCCAGCGCCCAGCACCACGTCGCGCAGGCGGCAGAAGGGCCCGATGCGGACCTCGTCGCCGAGCACCACGTGGCCTTCGAGGATCACGTTGGCATCGATCTCGACGTCCCGACCGGCCACGACCGTGCCGCGCTGGTCGTAGCGCGCGGGGTCGGCCAGGCGCACGCCTTCGCGCATCAGGGCTTCGGCGGCGCGGCGCTGGAAGGCGCGCTCCAGTCTTGCCAGCTGGATCGGATCGTTGGCGCCCTCGGCCTCGCCGCGTACCGCGCAGCCCACCTGCGCCGCGGCGCGGCCGTCGGCGCGCGCCATGGCGAAGATGTCGGTGAGGTAGTACTCGGCCTGCGCATTGTCGTTGCCCAGCCGGCCCAGCCAACGACGCAGGTCGGCAGCGGGTGCGGCGACCACGCCGGTGTTGACCAGGCGCACCGCGCGCTGGCGCTCGTCCGCGTCCTTGTCTTCGACGATGGCCTGCACGTCGCCGTTGCCGTCGAGCACCACGCGGCCGTAGCCGGTCGGGTCGTCCAGGGTTTCGGTGAGCACGGCGGCGCGGCTGCCGGCGGCTTCGAGCAGGCGGCGCAGCGTATCCACGGTGATCAGGGGGACGTCGGCGTAGAGCACCAGCACGCGGGCACGGTCGGGCACGCCCGGCATGGCCTGCAGCACGGCGTGGCCGGTGCCCAGCTGTTTCGCCTGTTCGGCCCAGTGCAGGTCGGCCTGGCCGGCGAAGGCGGCGCGCACTTGGTCGCCGCCGTGGCCATAGACGATGTGGATGCCCGCGGCGCCCAGGGACCGCGCGGTATCGATGGCGTGCGCCAGCATCGGTCGGCCGGCGATGGCCTGCAGCACCTTCGGAGTGCGCGACTTCATCCGCTTGCCCTCGCCCGCGGCGAGGATGATCACGTGCAGTGCCTGGGTCATGGGTTCCCTCCTGGCCCCTAGTATCGGCGCGCCGGCGCGGCGCTGCTAGCATGCGCGAATGACCGGCCACCCGCACCCGATTACCCGGCAAGCCCTGCTTTTCCTGGCCGTTGGCGGCGCCCAGCTGCTACTCGACAGCGCGGTGTTCATCGGCCTGACGGCGCTGGGCCTGCCGCTGGTGCTGGGAAACGTGCTCGGCCGCGTGGCGGGCGCCAGCCTCGGCTACTGGCTCAACGGCCGCTACACCTTCGCCCGGAGCGGCGAGCCGCAGCTGGAGCGGCGGCATCTGTGGCGTTTCCTGGTGGCCTGGTCGGCGCTGACGGTGCTGAGCACCGCGCTGTTGGCCGGGGTGGAGTCGGCGGCGGGGCTGTCCGGGTCGTGGCTGGCCAAGCCGGTGGTCGAGGCACTGATGGCCGCCATCGGATTCGTGGTCTGGCGCCAATGGGTCTACCGCTGAACCCCGGAAAGCAAAACGCCGGCACGGGGCCGGCGTTTCGTCGAACCGCGTGCCGCCGGCTCAGTGCTTGAGGTTCTTGCGCAGGCGCTCGAGCGCCTGCAGCTGCGCCATCGCTTCGGCCAGGCGGGCCTGGGCTTCGGCGATTTCCATGGCTTCGCCGCGGTTGGCCAGCACGCGCTCGGCTTCGGCCTTGGCTTCCTTGGCCTTGGCCTCGTCGAGGTCGGCGGCGCGGATGGCGGTGTCGGTGAGCACGGTCACCACCTGCGGCTGCACCTCGAGGATGCCGCCGGAGACGTAGAAGAACTGCTCTTCGCCGTTGGCCAGGATGACGCGCACCTGGCCGGGCTTGAGCCGGGTGATCAGCGGGGCGTGGCGCGGCGCGATGCCGAGTTCGCCCAGCTCGCCGGTGGCCACGACCATCTGCACTTCGCCGTGGAAGATCTCTTCCTCGGCGCTGACGATGTCGCAACGGATGGTGCTTGCCATGATGAAATTCCTGCATTTGCCCCCTCTCCCGC
>LNFM01017747.1_pt1 | contig 10622 bp, 14 predicted proteins | sample 596031 | NCBI WGS metagenome assembly LNFM01 (sample SAMN04254537, study PRJNA301005) | activated carbon metagenome | isolation source: dual media filters at the Ann Arbor, Michigan drinking water treatment plant | place: USA: Ann Arbor | reverse complement strand
TTTCGCCTTGCACATCGATAACAACGTCGTCCTTTACGGGCTCAGGCTGTTCGCCTTCTTCCGTTTCGGCATCGGTCGTATCGTCTGCGGTTTCGTCGGCCTCTTGCCCATCTTCAACGGGCGCATCCGTCTCACTGTTGTTATCGGCCCCGGACGGTTCGGCTTCTTGGTTGGCCTCATCAGGCTCCGCAAAGTCGAGGTTGGCGGGGTTGTCGAGTGCATCGGAGGGTTCGGCCCTATCGCTCAAGGCGTCGTTAGACGCCGAGTTGGCGGGTGCCAATTCGGGGGGCATGTTTAGTCCTTTGCCTAGGATGCCAGATTAAGCTGGCGCTTGCTTACGCTCAGTCGATTGGCCCTCTTCCGAGATGGCTTCGACGCGCGAGCGCAAATTCCGTACAGCCCTGATATCGGCGGCGTATGCCTGCCGGGCTTCATGATCGTTGTAGGGAGCAACGACGATCTTATTGACCGCCATCAACTCCAATTCCTGTATGAGCGTTAAGAACAGCGGATTGGCGAGAATGTCCCGCGCGTCGTCTGCCCGACTCACCGTGACATCCCACCCGATGCCTGGTCCCAGAACTGCGACCACTGGCCATCAGTCCATTGCGGACCCTTTTCGCCAGAGAACGGGCTGGGCTGGGCCTGCGGGGGAAGGATGTTCATCGGCTGGCCCGGCACCGACATGGCTGGGGGCATGTTCTGCGCTGGCCTCGGTCGCGGCATTGGCACAGGCTGGGTTTGCTGCGGCGGAGGCTGGAACGATTCAGCGCTCGGTCCCACGGGGCCTTGAGCAAACTGCGAGGCCATTGGCGACATACCGGCCAGCATCATCTTGAAGAAGTCCGCGTTGCTCGGGTTCACTGCGCTGCGCTCCATTCTGACGAGGACCACTTTGAAGTCGGCGCGGCGACGCGAACAATCGGCTTGATGCCGAAATGGGCCAGCGAAGGCCGCCAGCCGTTATAGGCGTCAAATACAGAACCATCCGAAAAATGGATGGAATGAACCTCGCCGCCACGGTTCTGCGGGAATGGCAACAACTCGCCACCCTCTTTCCGCGTGATGTAAATCGGCTTTGGCTTTTCGCTCATTGCGCAGTCTCCATCTGATCGTTGCGCTCAAAAGCCTTGCCGATCGATGCCGCGTGCGCCTTCTCAATATCCGACTGGCGCTGCTTTTCGGCCCGCGCGTCCTCACGGTCCATCTTCTCGCGCTCTAGCTGGACCTGAACGGCGATTTTCTCGAACTCGATCTTCTCAGCCGAGGCGATCTTTTCCCGTTCCAACTGCAACTTGTTTGCCTCAGTGGCGGCCTTAAGCTGCGCCTCCTGAATGCGGGCCTCGGTTTCCTTCTCAAGCTCGGCCTGCTTCACCACAAGGTCAGCATCGCGCTGCTGCTGTTCCTTGCTGGCGTCAACCTGCATTTTCTTGTCGGCAATCTGTAGCGCGACCTGACCCTTGACCTGTTCGATCTGGATTTGGCCTTGAACCTTAACCTGCTCAGGATCGGGCTTGCTGGCCGCTGCCTGCAACTTCTGTTGCACCTCTTGCGGGTCAGGCTTCGTAAAATAGAGGTCAGGAGACTTGAGCCCGGCCGCCATAACCGTCTTGGCAATGCCGTTGTAAAGCTGTTCCGGTTTGACCAGCGGATTGTCCGGCCCGAACGCGGCCATTACCTTTTCCTGCAACCCAACGATGATCTGCATCATCATCATGTCGCGTTCACGGGTGCCCGCACCAAGGCCGGTATTCACCGTGACATCCATGTTCGCGTCCCAGCTCCGGGGATCGAACTCAACCCATTGCCTGCGCAGCCTGACCGTGCGCGGCTTGTCCTGATGCTGGATAATCAGCTTGAGCAAGCCCCGAAACACCGGCTTGAGGCTGTTAGCGACAGTCCGCACCATCATTTCGGTCTGACCAATGCCAGCCTGCTCAATCATGGCAGACGCCTTGGCCGTCATGTTTTGCAGTGCGTCAGAGGCCATGCCGCTGGAGGCGTCCGAAAGCCCGGTGCGGTCGTGCTTTTCCTGATCCAGATATTCGAGCATCTGGAACGATTTGTCCGCGACGAACGGAACCTGATTGTAGGCCAGCGCCGTTCTTACATCGATGCCCTGGCTGACACGGATCGGCTTGCCGAAAGCCGGGTTCGTCACCGCGTCTGGATTAGCGATCGCGCCTTCCTGAACGGTCGGCTGCGGGTTGTTCTGCCAGTACAGGTTATCGAGCGTCTGGCGCAGCAGGACCGTCTTGATCCGCTGAATGTCCATCACATCGTCGGAGACCGAATTGCCTTCCCATTGGTGCGGGCGGCGCTCGCAAACGATGTCAGCGTAGTTCGGCTCGTCCCATTCCTCGTTCTCAAGCAAATGCTTTTCAGACAATCCGCCCGCATAAACCAGCCTGCGCAGTTCCGCGATGCCGTCGTTGTCGTAGTCCACCCGAACCAGCAGTTCGTAGTAGTCCACCTCCTGCATAGCCTTTGCCGCGTCGTCCTCCTGAACCAGAAGATGTCCTGCTCACCCGTGCCGTACTCGGCCATAGGCAGGTCGTCTATTTTCTCCCGGTTGTAGCCCATGGCTACCAGGTCAGACCGGCGAAGTTTCAGGTTTTCTCCGACCACGGCAGCGTCAAGAATGCACGTCGCGTCGGAGTGAATCAGGAAGTTCTCGGGCCGAACCGCGCGCAAACGGGTATGGGATTTCTTGTCTCGGCGGCGGATTTTCACGTCATGGAGCGTAACTGGTCCTTCCGGCCCCATTTCCTCCCGCGCCGTGTGCGCCAAGACCTCAACGTCATCGCCCGCCGCGATCTGCGCAAAGGCCATCTCGTCAAGGCCGGTATGCTCAGATACCCGAACCTCGATCTTTTCCTCTTGGTACCACTTGATGATACCGTTGCGCAGTCTCAGCGCGTCGTCAATCGCGTCGTGTACCGCGTCCTCGCCGTTGCTCTCAGGGAAGGCGATGTAGTTGACGTAATCCGTGGCCTGTTCGGCCATCGCCTCGTCGCCCTGCTCAACGGGCTCGTATTCAACCACCTTGTCACTGCCCAGAATGATGCGCAGGATCGACGGTAGAACCTTCTTGATTTCCCCTCGCACGTCACGGGAAACGACTCTTGACCGGCCATCATCGGACGGCGTGTCTTTCATTTCACCGTTGTAATATTCCATAGCCTTGACGCGATCCACCGATTGCTCATCGCGATAAGCTTCGGCGTCCTTCACAAGGTTATAAACAACCTTGCAAAGGTCCTGATCGGTCATGTCTGGCATATATTAGGCTACCTTGCGGGCCTTGAAGTCCCAGCCCTTGTCTTTGGTCTTGGGCTCTTCGTAAGCAACACACATCAGGCCGAAAGCATCGGCCCCGTGGCTTGACCAGTCATGCTCAGGGCCAAGGCCGATGTTGCGATCATCCTCTGACCGCTTTTCGTGGTACCAGCCCAGCGCATCGCGCCCGGCCTCGGTTGACTCAGCATCGAACCAGATAGACGGGAACACCCGGCGCGCTGCTTCAATGCGAAGCCTTGCAGCGCCCTTGCCCTGGTTGGGGATGGTAACCGTCGAATATCCCGCCGCTCGGAAGCCGCTCTCGAATGAGGCGTCATAAACGCGGTCATTCGTGGTGCCGTCGTGTGGCAGATAGATATCCGCCTTGTTCGGCGTGAAGCCCTTAGAGTGAAGCCACTGGATATGCGTGGCTAACGGCTGACCCACAGCCTCGTAGTATTCCCTGAGCCGTATTTCCTTGCCGACAAACTGAGACGGCCACATTGCGAAGGCGTCGGCTTTGGCTCCCGTGCCACCAAGATCGCAGTACACGCGAATCCGCATGATCGGATCGAAGGCAACGCGGCCTATTCTGCCCTCAGCCTTGGCCTGAGACAGTGGCTTGGCGAAGTAAGCACCATCCACCACACTGACAAAATCGCCCTCCCAGACATGCTCGTATTGGTCCGGGCGCTTCTCCTGATCCTCAAGGCGGGTCTTGTTCAATACCGAGGGAAACCACGGGTTATCGCGCCAGTTGAGCTGGACGAACCGGCTCTCAGAAGGCGGACTTTCTCTAAAGCGCTTGTGGGTCGCGCTGTTCTTGCGCTCAGGGTTCCACGTCACCCAGATTTCTGCATCCTCTTCGCGGACTGTCGGGATGGCCTTCGACCACGCCGCCTCGGCCACTGGTTCCGCCTCGTCCACCCAGAGCAACCGGATGCGCGATTTCGATTTGATGCTGTCGAGGTTATGCCGCAGGCCGATAAACGCGAAGTCTATCTTGCGGTCCCGCGTTCTTATGTATTTCTCGCCAACGTCGTAGTTGGCTGCCAACCAAGGCTCAGAAGCAATAGCCGCCTTGACCTCGGCCATGGAGCTTTCGTCAAGCGAGTTCATAAACTCGCGCCCGCAGACGATCACCCCAGGTTCATCAGCCGCCGCGCACCGTAGCCCTTGCACAGCAGCCATCTTGGCGAATGAACGTGTCTTGGCTGAGCCGCGACCGCCATAAGCCCCCCGGTACATTGCCGGGCCAGAGAACACCGGCACCAGCTTTTCGGGGAGATTAACCCGTACTGCCGTCATCGGCCGATACAGGAACTAATTCAATGCGACTGATCCGAATGGGCGGCTCGTCATCATCGCCGCCGATCAAAGCCTGCGCCACCTTGCCGTCTACCCGGTCGCCAAATTCCTTGATGGCCGCAACATCGCCCCCTTCGACTTTCTTAAGCAGTTGGTCGGCCAGGCGCTCCAGAGCCTTCGGGTCGCTTTCCTCGCGGCGCTTGATCGCGCGGATGATGGCGTCCTGCCATATTTTAGTGCGTTTTGGCCTGCCCGCTGGATTGCCTGACTGGCCGGGTTCAAACGGCATTGTTTTGGACACCTAAACTGTTGCGAGCGAAACTTATTCAATCCGTCCGGCTTGCAGGAATTGCGCGCCCTAGTCATGCGGGCCAGCGCGCTAGTTCTTAGCCGCGATCCCTGCCGTGATTAACCGCCGGTATGCTACGCGGTTCGGAGCGGCCCTGAACGCGAAAACCCGCCAGGATTTCTCCGGGCGGGCGCGCAAATCGATTGTCCCCATAATAGGTGACCCGGCGGACCGGTCAAGTCCTTCCTGCAAATCCCCACAGGACTGCCAACGTCTCAAGGCATTCGCGAAAGCGGCGTCCGACGTATTTGATTTCCGCCTCACTCCGCGCGCCTCTCGCATGGGCCGCCTCGTTCACCGTCAGCCGGTCACCCAGCACTGTCCGAACGATGGCCCTGCCTTCCCAGCCCAAAGCTTTGTCCGCCTCTCGCAATGCGGCCATAGCCTCGACTTTGCGGTCTGGCAGCGGATCGGGGAAGTTGCCGCCGTCCACGAACTCCTTGGCCGGATCGATGGCGCGGATCAATCCGACCTCTGCACCCTCGAAATGCGCCTGCCACCTTCGGCCTGCGACAAACTGGGCATCGTCAATTTGCTGGCGCGCGTGCATCCCGGCCAACGGATCATCACGAACCGACCGGATAACCTGAATATACTCGCCATCCTGCGACAACGGGTCTTTGACGATGGCCCGCGCCACTTTCGAATTGATCGGTAAGTCCTGGCACAGCCGCTGATGGATTTTCTCGGCCTGCGTAAGCTGCTTAGCCATGACCGGTCAGCTCCAATGTTTCACGTGAAACGTTTTCGAGATATCCGAACTCACGCAGAACATCAGGCGGGGCATGACAACCAGCGCAGTCCGGCTCAGGTCCGGGCGCGGTCCATAGATTTTGCTCCTTGAACCGCGCGACAATGGCCCGCCAATCGCGATCAGGAAGCGCCGGATTCGTTATTTCGTCACCGGAGGTATAATCCCCCCAGCGTTCCTGATTAAGCCACGTCTGGGCCTGCGCGACCTTATCGGTGCCGATGATTTTCGTTCGCTCACACTGCCGCCGGTACGCCGTCGCACCGCCGATGACGATTTCTGGCGCGACCCCTCGTTTCAAAACAGCATCGAACTTGTCGCGCGCTGGCTTCCATGGGTTAGCGCCATCGCGACGTGGGTACTCGGATTTGAATTTTTCGAAGTGGACTTCCGACGACGCGTGCTGACGCGTCGAAATATCCCTTCCTTTCCCTTCCCTTCCTTTCCCTTCCACTGAAGGGAAATTAAGTGGCGTGACCGTCGCGTGGTCCACGCGCGCCTCACGCGTCAACGTATTGTTTTTGTTGGGCTCTGGAAGGTCACTCTCTTTCTCGCGGTTATTGATGATCTGATGCGTCTCCCAGCTCGGAATGAAGCCAAATTCCTTGCCATCAACGGTGTATTTTTCGATGAAACCACGCGTCCACAACGCGTGGAGCACGCGTGAAAAGTCCACGTCGTCATACGGCAGACAATCGAGCTTCAGCTTTCGCGGTGCCCATTCGAAGCGGCCGGCGCGGTCGGTGGCCGTCCACAAACCTGCGAATGCCACGCGCAGCGGCAAACCATCCTCTACTTCGGCCTCGTATAGCCCTTCGTGCCGGAAAAACTCCGGCTTGATCGTGCGTATGCGTGCCATCAGCGCTCCATGTTCCTTATTGCGCTCGACGCGGGCTGACAAAACACGTCAACGGACGCAACTGGCCCCATGCGCTGTTTAGCTATGATGATTTCGAGTTTGTATTTGACCTCCTCAAGGCGAGCGGCCTTCGACTCGTCGCTCTTTGCCTCTTGGGCCAGGTAGTAGGCTTCCCGGAACAGCAGCATCACAACGTCTGCATCTGCTTCCAGATCGCCGCTTTCCCGCAAGTCCGACAATTCCGGGCGCTTGTCGGTGCGTTTTTCGACCTCACGGTTTAGCTGCACCAGCAGGATCACCGGTATTTCCAAATCCTTCGCCAGCGACTTCAACCCGCCGCTGATTTCCCCAACCTCATAGTGCCGCTGGCCCCGGTAGCGTTCTGACGCCCGAAGGAATTTCAGGTAGTCGATCACGATAAAACCGAGTTGCTTGCCCTCCCGAGCAAACTGGGTCCGCATGGTCCGGGCTCTGGCGCCAACCTCACCTACCGTCAGGCTGGAGCTATCGTCGATCTTGAGCGGCAGGTTACGGATGCGACGTTCGGCCTCGACAACATAGGTGGCGTCGTCGTCATTCAAAACGTCTTGCAGGATTTGGTTGGCGGTCAGCCTGCCATGGCCGAATATCTCGTCGCTCACCATGCGAGCGCATATTTGATCCTCTGGCATTTCCATGGAGAAAAACGCGCCGGGGGTGCCAGATGCCGCCATATGGCGCGCTAGCGAAGCACCTAGGAGGGTTTTGCCCATACCCGGGCGCCCGGCGATCAGGATCAGTTGGCCGCTCTTGAAGCCGCCGCCAAGCTTGCGGTCCAGATCGCGAAGCCCAGTCGGCACGGCGCTATCGATAATTTCGCCAACCCGGCGGCGCTCGATCTTGTCCACGATGTCCGCCACGCCGACCGACAAAGAACGCGGGCCACTCACCCGCCGGTCAAGGGCGGCGCGGATACCGTCAAGCTGCTGGATCGACTCCGAAATAATGGATACCGGGTCAGCGCCGGGATTGAGCGCCAGGGTGCGGATCATCTCTCCGTCTGAGGCAATGCAGCGCAGCGCCCAGCCCGCCCTAACCTGCCGGGCGAAGTCCACCACGGCATTGGCGGGGCACCATGTGTCACTGGCGAGTTGGGCCAGGTACTGCCGCATGGTTAGGCCGGGGCTGACTTCGGCATTCCCCAGAACCGGCGATAACGTTACCGGCGACACTGGGCGGCCATCGGTCAGCAGTTTGGTGATGGCATCCCAGATCGTGCGGTGAACAGGCTCCGCGAAATAGTCCGCCTCGACATGCATCATGGCCGCGTGACCGGCCTGCGGATAGGTCATCACCGCACCGAGCAAAGCTTGCTCGATTTCCGCCGAACTGCTGGACGGCTGAATGTGCGCGGAAGCGTTCAAGGCTTCACCTTGTCCACGATGCGACTGGCGATGTCCCCGAACGACCGCCAAGCGTCGGGCTGAACGGACGGCTCCCGCGCCTTCAGGATCAGGCGGCAACCCCTTGGGGCATAGCCCCACTCGATGACGATGCGCCGCGCGTATTTCGGAGAGTCGTTTTCGATCAGCCCAAGCCGCCGGAGATAATCAATCGGGGCCTTAATGGGGTTGTCTGGATCGTGCTTGCATTGTTTTTCATCGAAAATGATCGTGAGTTCGTATTCGCCCTTGATCGCGCGGTTTTTGGCGGCGCGGTACTGCCCGCTTTCGGTCAGCAGAAGGTCAGATTGTTTGATCCAGGCATCAACGAGCGGCTTCGCGGCCCAGTTGATCTTACGTGTCCGGTTCACGCTCGGAGGAACTGGCAGATCAAGTTCGATGTCCAGCGGCGCGCCGAACGGTCGGTCAACCATGGCGTTCATCACGCGGTCCTTGAAATGAGATAGGAATAGTCGCGCTCGCCCCGTTCGCGGCCCTTCGTTCGGCAAAGTGAATGGCAATGCGGGCAATAGCTGCTGCCGACTTGTACCGGCTGGCCACAGAACAGAAGCGGCTCGCTATCGTCCGGGTAACGGCACTGGCTGTCCTTCAGCTTCATGAACGGCACACCGAGGAAATCCTGCGGAGGCCGGGCGACGCGGACTTCTGGGTCAATCACTCGGATGCGAGGACCGAACACAAAACGCCCTTTGCGCTGCCAGGATTTGCGCTCACGCGGCGCGGGCTTCTTGCGGGGGATTTGCTGAAGCACGGCCTTCCGTTCGGGCTTTGGTAGCCCGTCGCGGTGGCAACGACCGATAATCGCGTTCCTTGTGAACGCCGAACCGGTTGCCCGGTTTATCTCTCTCGCAATCCATGCGTTGGAGCCTTTGTCGTTTAGCTCCTTCAACATGGCGATACGGTCGTCAGTCCACGCGCTGGAAATCATGCCTTCCCCCGATGACTAAACAAGTTTCAGTTGTAACTTGTACTGCTCGACCGTCTCTGCGATTTCTTCGTCCTTCGCGACCTGTTCGGCAGTCCGCATTTCCTGCTTGATGACTTGGCGCAGCGCCTTGACGCTGAACCCCGCATCCTTCGCGGCGCCATAGGCTTCGCTGATCTGCTCCAGGGTCGCGCGCTTGACCTCTTCAAGGCCAATGATCGACTTCGCAAAGTCGTTAATTTGATTGTGTCCGGCGTTGCCGCTGGCGTCTGCCATGCGTGCCCCCTTTGAATATGAGCCAACCCCCGTTGGCGTGGACGCGGATACACAACAGACACAAAATCAGCGACTAACGGCCATAACCAAACGTCACGCATAACGTGATACCCAAGGCACAAGCCCAATAGGCGCTATCGACTAGGCTGCCGTGAAAAGCCCAGCGACCGACGTTCGCCGCGTACAGGCTCATGATCAGATAGTTGAACACCTTGGGATCGCTAAAGATGCTCACAGGAACGCCTCCTGCTTTGCAGCCTTCGGCGGCGCGATGAACATATCCGGCGCGTCTAGCGCGGCCTGGATGCGGCGGCAGGCGATGTCGAAATACTTGGGCTCAATTTCGATGCCGGTGAACTTGCGGCCGAGCTTTACGGCGGCGACGCCGGTCGTGCCAGAGCCCATGAAGGGGTCGAGGATCAGAGTCGCGGGGGGGGGTATCTGCAGAATGCACCAGCGCATCACTTCAAGAGATTTTTGCGTCGGGTGCTCCTTGCCGTCCTGCATCGCCCCAGAACGCGAAACTGTGATGCGCCTGGCCGCTCCGGTGAATGAGCACCACGCCAATTCGAAGTCGGCGAGCGAAAACTCAGTCTGGCCCTTGTCCCAGCTTAGCCACTTGCTGGAAGGCGGAAGCACGTCGGTGAAGTAATTGCCACCCCACACAACAGCGTGGCGACCCGCAGCCACAATCGCGCCTATAAGCTCCGCTGGCGGTTTCTCACGGTCCCAGCCGGGCGCATCATAATCGCGCCAGCCGTCCTTTTGGCTTTTGCGCGTCCGCGCCGCATTGATCCCATACGGCGGATCGGTCACCACGGCATCGACCTTACCAAGCGTCGGCAATATTTCCCGGCAGTCCCCGCAATACAGCGTGACGCCTTCGGCTAGGTGTTCGACGCGGGGGCTCATGCGGCTCCCCTATTCGATTGCCATTTCGAATTGCTCGCGCTCTTGCTCATACGCAGCAGCGCAGCGACGGGCGCGAAGGACTTCCTGCCACCACGGCTGAGAACACCCCCGCATGAGATATTCGAGGACGATCCAGCCGACTTCCGAATGCAGCAGCTTGATAAGCGCGCGGGATGGCGGATCGAACTTGCCGCGCACCCATTCGTAACAGGTGCGCTCTGGCTCGCCCGTGAGATGGTGAATGGCTGCCGCTGGCTTGTTCGGAGAAAGCTTTTTGCTAAGTCCGATGAACCACTTGCAGGAACCTGCAACCGAGGCGATCTGAATTGCAGGTTTCGGTTGTTCGCTGCAACTCGCTGCAACGGGATTTCTCGCGCTTTCGCGCACGGCTGATACGCTGATACCCATGAACGCCCCCGGTACACATACAAACTGGTTTCGCCGCGCATCCCCCTGCGTGAGCGAAAATGCGAGCGGCCTGCCGAGCAGAAATGCAAAGCAGGCCGCCCGTAGGTGCTGCG
>LNFM01013187.1_pt1 | contig 10622 bp, 12 predicted proteins | sample 596031 | NCBI WGS metagenome assembly LNFM01 (sample SAMN04254537, study PRJNA301005) | activated carbon metagenome | isolation source: dual media filters at the Ann Arbor, Michigan drinking water treatment plant | place: USA: Ann Arbor | reverse complement strand
GCGCCGCCCGCGCGGCGCAGGCGGCGGAGGACGTCGCGCGCCTGGAGGCCGAGCTGGCGACCCTCGCCGCCGCGTCCGAGGCCGCCGGACCCCGCGCCGTGCAGGCCCGCTCCGCCGCCGCTCGCGCGTCGGAGGCCGCGTCCACGGCGCGGGGCGTGGCCGACGCCGCGAGCGCCGAGCTGAGGACCCGCGCCGGCGGCGCCGCCGACGCCCGGGCCGCGCTCGCCGCCGCGCGCGCGGAGGAGGCCGAGGCGCTCGCGCGCCTGTCGGCGACGAGGGCGCGGGCGGAGGAGCCCGACGTCGCGCACGACATCGCCCCCGCCCGCCGCGCCGCCCTCGCCCTCGAGGAGGCCGCACGCGCCCTGGCCCCGGCGGCCGAGCTGGCCCGCAGCCTGCAGTCCGAGGCCGATGCCCGGGCCCGCGACCTGGACGCCGGCGTCGCTGCGGGCGATCGGTCCGTCGAGGAGGCCGAGCGCCTCGTGGCCGCGAGCGCCGGACGGGCGCACGCCGCGGAGGTCGAGGCCGCCGTCGCCGGCGAGCGCTCGGCGGAGGCCGGGCCGCCGCCCGACGCCGGCGAGGAGCTCCCCGACGCGGAGGATGCGGCCGGCCGCCTGGCCGACCTCGAGCGGCGCCGCGAGGGCATCGGGGCCGTCAATCCGCTCGCCGCGGTCGAGCGCGAGGAGCTCAGCACGCGCGAGAGCGAGATGATCGCCCAGATCGAGGACCTCGAGTCGACCGCAGAGGCGCTGCGCGGACACCTCGGGGAGCTCGACGCCGCCGTCGCCGAGGGCTTCGACTCGCTGTTCGACGCCTTCCGTGAGCGCTTCACGGAGGTCTGCGGGCTGCTGTTCCCGGGCGGGGAGGGGCGCCTGCGGGCCGTCGTCGGCGAGGACGGCGAGGCCGGCATCGAGGTCGAGGTCGTGCCCGCCGGCAAGCGGCCGCGCTCCCTGGCGCTGATGTCGGGCGGCGAGCGGTCGCTGGTGGCGCTCGGCTTCTGCCTGGCGCTGGCGATGGCCCGGCCGGCGCCGTTCTACCTCCTCGACGAGGTCGAGGCCGCTCTCGACGACGTCAACCTGCGCCGCTTCCTCGCCGTGGTGCGGCGCCTGTCCGAGAGGACCCAGTTCCTCCTGATCACCCACCAGCAGCCGACGGTGGAGATCGCCGACACGATCTTCGGCGTGACCATGGGCGCCGAGGGCGTCTCGCAGGTCATCGCGCGGCGCCTGAAGCGCGACGTCGAGGGTCCGGCGCGCCCGTACGTGCGACGGGCGCTGCACGCCATCCCCGGCGGCCGCTCCGCGTGAGCGACGCCGATCAGGAGGCCTGGGCGGAGCTCTTCGGGCTCGCCCCGCCGCCGGGCGCGGGCGACCCGGAGCCGCGCCGCCGCGGCCTGATGGCGCGACTGCGCGAGAACCTCAGCAAGCCCCGCCAGACCATCTCCCCCCAGCTCGCCGGCATCTACGCGGGCAAGTTCGTCACCCCCGAGACCTGGGACGAGCTGGAGGAGGCGCTGATCGCGGCCGACTGCGGCATGGACGCCAGCCTGTCGCTCGTGGAGGACCTGCGCGAGGAGGCGGCGCAGGGCCGCATCACCTCCGGCGCCGACGTCGCAACCGCCCTGACGCGCGAGATGGCCACCCGGATGGCTCCCGAGCCCGCCCGCATCCCCCTCGACGGGCACCCCACGGTGATCCTGATCGTGGGCGTCAACGGCAGCGGCAAGACGACCACGGTCGGCAAGTTCGCCCACCGGCTGTCCGAGCTCGGTCAGACGGTCGTGATCGGCGCGGCCGACACATTCCGCGCCGCGGCCATCGACCAGCTCGCCGTGTGGGCCGAGCGCTCGGGCGCGCAGCTGGTGCGCCAGGCCCAGGGCGCCGACCCGGGCGCGGTCGCCTACGACACCGTGGCGTCGGCCACCGCCCGGGGGGCCGACGTGGCTCTGATCGACACCGCCGGGCGGCTCCAGACCCAGCACAACCTCATGGAGGAGCTGCGCAAGGTCGCCGCCGTCGTGGGCAAGATCGACGAGACCGCGCCGCACGAGGTGCTGCTCGTCCTCGACGCCACGACCGGGCAGAACGGGCTCAGTCAGGCCCGCCTCTTCAACGAGGCCGTCGGCCTCACCGGCGTCGTCCTGACCAAGGTGGACGGGGCCGCACGGGGAGGCATCGCCGTCGCGATCCGTCGCGAGCTCGGCATCCCGGTGAAGCTCGTCGGGTCGGGCGAGAAGCTCGAGGACCTGCAGCCGTTCGACGCGCGATCGTTCGCCCGGGCGATCTTCTCTCCCGAGGACTGACCCGCTGCTCTAGGATGAGCGGTCGCCGATGTTCGATGCGCTCACCGACAAGCTGCAGGGGATCTTCTCCGGCCTGAGGGGCCGGGGCAAGCTGACCGACGCCGACATCGACGCCGCAATGCGGGCGATCCGCCTGTCGCTTCTCGAGGCCGACGTGTCGCTTCCGGTGGTCAAGCAGCTGACGACGGCCATCGCCGCCCGGGCCAAGGGCGCCGAGGTGATGGACTCCCTCACGCCCGACCAGCAGGTCGTGAAGATCGTCAGCGAGGAGCTCACGACGCTGATGGGCGAGGCCAACGTCGCCCTGCCGCTCGCCTCCAAGCCGCCGACCATCGTCCTGATGGCCGGCCTGCAGGGCTCTGGCAAGACGACCTGCTGCGCCAAGCTCGCGCGGCACTTCCGCCAGCAGGGGCGGGCGCCGATGCTGGTCGCCTGCGACGTCCACCGACCCGCCGCCGCCGAGCAGCTCGCGGTCCTCGGCACGCAGATCGACGTGCCGGTGCACCGCGAGGAGGGGCGCGACGCCGTGGCGATCGCGCGCAACGGCATCGAGGCGGCCCGCAAGCTGGGCCGCGACCTGGTGATCGTCGACACCGCGGGCCGCCTGTCGATCGACGCGGACATGATGGACGAGCTCGTCCGCATCAAGGACGCGGTGCAGCCGACGAGCGTCGTCCTGGTGATCGACGCCATGACCGGCCAGACCGCCGTGGACGTGGCGAAGGCCTTCGCCGACGCGGTCGACTTCGACGGCGTCGCCCTCACCAAGCTCGACGGCGATGCCCGCGGCGGCGCCGCCCTCTCGGTGCGCGCCGTCAGCGGCAAGCCCATCCTCTTCATCGGCACGGGCGAGAAGCTCGAGGCCCTGGAGCCGTTCCACCCCGACCGCATGGCATCGCGGATCCTCGGGATGGGCGACGTCATGAGCCTGATCGAGAAGGCCCAGCAGACCGTCGATCCCGGCGATGCGAAGGCCCTCGAGCAGAAGATCCGCGGCGGGTCGATGACCCTCGAGGACTTCCTCGATCAGATGCAGCAGGTGCGCAAGATGGGCCCCATGTCGCAGGTTCTCGGCATGATCCCCGGATTCCGCAACGCGACGAAGGGTCGTGATCTCAACGTCGACGACGGCCAGATCAATCGCGTCGAGGCGATCATCCGGAGCATGACGCTCCAGGAGCGGCGCCACCCCGAGATCATCAACGGCAGCCGCCGGCGCCGCATCGCGTCGGGCAGCGGCACCAGCGTGCAGGAGGTCAACCAGCTCCTGTCGCAGTTCAAGCAGATGCGCAAGCTGATGAAGCAGATGGGCCGGGGCGGTCTTCCCCCCGGTCTGTTCGGCACCTAACCCAGAGTACGAGGAGCACGCATGGTCAAGATCAGGCTCGCCCGCGTGGGCGGCAAGAAGAACGCGATCTACCGGGTCGTGGTGGCGGACGTCCGCTCGCCGCGCGACGGCCGCAACATCGAGACGATCGGCCGCTACAACCCCCAGACCCACCCCTCCATCGTCGAGATCGACGTCGAGAAGGCCAACAACTGGATCGCCAACGGCGCGCAGCCGACGTCGGCCGTCAAGAAGCTGATCAAGATCGCCACGAAGGACCAGGCCGCCAAGGCCCAGGCCGCCGCCTGATGACGGGCGCCGCATGAGCCCGGCGGATCCGAGCCCGCTGTCGGCGATGGTCGGCGCGCTCGCGCGCGGCCTCGTCGACAACCCGGAGCAGGTGGAGGTGAAGGAGGAGAGCGACGGCGAGACCCGCGTCATCTCGCTCTACGTGGCCGAGACCGATCTCGGCCAGGTCATCGGCCGCGGCGGCAGGGTGGCCCGCGCCCTCCGCGTGATCCTCCGTTCGGCGTCCACGGCCCGCGGCGAGCGCGCCACTCTCGAGATCGTCGACTAGACGACGGTCCACGCATGAGCTCCTCGACGGTCGTGATCGGGCGTATCGGCCGCCCGCACGGCATCGGCGGGGCGGTCCACTCGCGGGGATCGGGCCCGACCCTGCCGACGATCGCGGTCGGGGAGGAGGTCGAGGTGCGCCCGCGCGAGGGCGAGCCCCGGCGCCTGACGGTTACGGCGCGCTCGGGGATGGCCGACCAGCCCATCCTCGCCTTCGCGGGAGTCGGCTCGCGCGACGAGGCGGCGCTGCTGGCGGGGGCGGAGATCGCGGTCCCCATCGAGCGGGTCGCCGGGCTCGACGACCCCGACACGTTCTTCGTCCGCGACCTCGTCGGGTGCGAGGTGCTGCTCGGCGAGCGCGTCCTCGGCCCGGTGCGCGAGGTCATCTCAGCCCCGGCCAACGACGTGCTCGAGGTGACGACGGCCGAGGGCCCGGTGCTGATCCCGTTCACGGCCGACGCCGTCGTCGCGCTCGACGTCCCGGGCCGGCGCCTCGTGGTGCGCCCCGACCTCTTCGGCGCGGGGGCGCCGTGAGGATCGACGTCTTCACGCTCTTCCCGGAGTGGTTCGACTGGATGCGGCGGCCGCGCCACCTCACCAACGCCGCGCTGTCGGCGGGGCTCGAGGTGCGCTGCTTCTCGCCGCGCGACACCACCCCGCTCGCGCACGGCCAGGTCGACGACTCCCCCTACGGCGGCGGCCCGGGCATGGTCATACGGGCCGACGTCATCGCCGCGTCCCTGGAGGCCGTCTACGGAGGCCCGGCGACCGAGGTCCGCGAGCACCGGCGCGTGATCGTGCTGACCCCCCGCGGGCGGCCGTTCACCGACGCCGTCGCCGGCGAGCTGGCGCGCGAGCCCGAGATCGCGCTGCTCTGCGGCCGCTATGAGGGGTTCGACGAGCGCGTGCACGAGGTTCTCGCCGACGACGCCATCTGCCTCGGCCCCTTCGTGCTCGCCGGCGGCGAGGTGGCCGCCATGGCCGTCATCGACGCCGTCGCCCGCAAGCTCTCCGGCGCGCTCGGCAACGCGGAGAGCCTGGCCGCCGAGTCGTTCTCGGAGGGGCTCGGCGGGGGGCTGGAGCATCCGCACTACACGCGTCCGGCCGTCTTCCTCGGCCACGAGGTCCCGCCCGTGCTGCTCTCGGGCGATCACGGCGCGATCGCACGGTGGCGCGCCGAGAGGGTGCTGCCGCCGCGGGTGGCGTGAGGTGATGCCGCCCTTCGACGCGCGGGGATCCCTTGCTATGCTCCCGGTCGTTTTGCCGGGACCCGACCCGGGCACGCCGAGCCAGGAGCACGCGCCGTGAGCGTCATCGAGAGCCTTGAGCGCGAGCAGATTCGCGACGACATCCCGGTCTTCCAGGCCGGCGACACCGTGAAGGTCCACTTCCGGGTGGTCGAGGGCACGCGCCAGCGGGTCCAGGTCTTCGAGGGCACCTGCATCAAGCGCCAGGGCTCCACCAGCCGCGAGACCTTCACGGTCCGCAAGCAGAGCTTCGGCGTCGGCGTCGAGCGCACGTTCCCGGTCCACTCGCCCAAGATCGAGAAGATCGAGCGCGTGATGGAGGGCGACGTCAGCCGCGCCAAGCTCTACTACCTGCGCGGCAAGATCGGCAAGAAGGCCCGCATCCGCGAGAAGCAGCGGACCTAGCCCCGGCGGGTCCGCGGCCGCGTGGGGGGGCGACGCCGACCCGGGGCCCATCGGCCCGCAGCGCGCCTGTTCGCCCACGACCGCGCGCTCGGCGCACGTCGGGTCGCGGGCGCCGATGAGGCCGGACGCGGCTGCCTCGCCGGCCCGCTGGTCGTCTCGGCCGTCTGCCTCGACCTCGGGACCCTGCCGCCCGCCGGCCGGCGGGCGCTGCGCGACCTCGACGACTCCAAGCGGCTCCGGCCCGAGGTCCGCACCCGCGTCGCCGAGGCGGTGATGCGCCACGCCGAGCAGGTCGTGGTGCTCTCCGCGTCGCCGGCGACGATCGACCGCGACGGCCTCCACCGCACCAACCTCCGGCTGCTCGCCCGCGCGCTCGCGGCCATCCAGCCGTGCGCCGACGTCTGCCTGGTCGACGGCTTCCACCTCGGCGAGGCCGCCCCGGAGCACCGCCGCGTTGTGGGCGGCGACCACCTGAGCGCCTCCATCGCCGCGGCTTCGGTGATCGCGAAGACGGTGCGCGACCGCCTCATGACGGGCCCCGTCGCCGACGCCTACCCGGCCTTCGGGTTCGCCTCCCACGTGGGGTACGCGACGCTCGACCACCGCAGCGCGCTCCGTGTGGAGGGGCTCACGCCCCTGCACCGCCGCTCCTTCCAGTCGGTGGCCTACCCGCCGGCCTGAGGGCCCGCGGGCCCCCGGCGGGATCCGGGAGCGACACGACGCCCCGGCGGTGCCGCACGCGCGCCCGCACGCGCCCCGGCGCGACCGTGATCAGGTCCAGCCGCAACTGGCGCCACTCCGGGCCCGGGTGGAGTGCGACGTACGCCTCGAGCGCCCGCGCGATGCGCGTCCGCTGCAGCGGGGTGAGCGGTTCTACGAGGGCCCCGGGGTCGGCCCGGGTCTTCACCTCGCAGGCGATCAGCGTCGTCCCCCGCGCCGCGACGATGTCGAGCTCGCCGCCGCCGCCCCTCCAGCGCTCGGCGAGGATCGTCCACCCCCTCCGCACCAGATGGCGGCGCGCCGCCCGCTCGCCACGCCTGCCGCGTTCGCTGCGATCGCTCATGCCCCGAGGTTCCCCGCCGCGGTGCGCGCGGGTCCACCCCCGAGGGTGTCAGCCGGCGCTCCGCCCTGTGCCGGAGAGCGTCACTCCCCCCATCGGAAGCCGATGGGGGACACCGCGACGGCCAGGGGGCTCGAGGGCAGGTCGTCGGGCGGCCGGGGTTCGTTGTAGCCGCTCGGGGCGATGTCGTTGGGTGCGTCCGGGTGGAACAGCGAGGCGAGGTACTGCACCTGGCCGCGCCCCGGGCCGAGCTCGGTCTGCCCGCCGCTGTAGGCGGCGATGCCGTTGTCGCGCAGATGGTCGTAGGCGGCGAAGAGGCGGCTGAGCGGGCCGAAGCGGGAGGGCTTCATGTTGACGACCCGCGGAGGCCAGGCACGCCCGAGGATGTCGTCGACCGAGTGGATGGGGGCGTCCCAGGTCACGCGGTCCTCGTGGCCCTCGAGGGTCTCGCGTAGCTCGGGCGTCAGCCGGGGGTCCTCGATCAGCGCGTGCGGGAACGAGGCGACGATCTCCCGGTAGGTGTGCGGGTCGGTGGGCACCCCGAAGGGGACCTCGTCGTACTGGCCCTTCATGTCCATCACGTCGACGGCCCCGAGGCCCGCGAGCTCGCGGATCAACTCGTGCGACCAGTCGTCGGTGGGGTCGAGCTTGAAGCGCAGGCCCGGATCGCGGCGCAGCCAGCCGAGGACCCGCTCCGCGTCGGGTGGGGTGCCGTTGAACGGGTCGTCCAGTCGTGTCGAGACCACGAAGCGCACGGGGGAGGGGGTGATGCCGAGGGCCTCGGCGAGCGAGATGCCCGACTGGCGGAGCGCCAGGTCGAGGGCGGCGCTCTCGTAGGCCCACCGGCGGTACTCCCGCGAGGCCTCGAGGACCGGGGCGCCGGCGTGGAAGAGGTCGATTCCCTCGAGGTGCCGGGAGAAGCCGTCCACCGTGAACTCGCCCGCGAGGGGGAGCACCGGGCCCGCGGCGGCCTGGCTCTCGTGCTCGCCCGGGTCGTAGCAGACGTCCTCTCCGACGCCCTCGTGACCGTCGCCGCGGAGCCGGATCACCGTCGTGAGCCGCCGGAAGTCCGGCGCCAGCTGGAGCGCCCGGACCTCCAGCGCGTACTCCTCGATCCGCAGTGGCAGGTCGGCGATCGCCGCGTACGTGCTCACGAGCCGGCCTCCGCCGCGGGGTACTCGATGATCTCGGTCTGCAGGGAGCCGGGCCCGACGAGGTAGATGCTGCGCGTGGCGTCGCGGTGGGTGGCGATGGTCGCCCCGTGCTCGGCGGCGAGCCGCTCCAGCTCGTCCCCGTCCACCCGGAAGGCCAGGTGCGGCGGGTGCTGCTCGGGCAGCACGAAGGCGATCTTGACGCCCCCCGACTCCACCAGTCCCCAGGTCGGGTCCTGGTGGAGCACCCTCGTGCCCGGGACGGTGCTCCTCTGCCATTCGATCGCCTCGGCGATGTCCGGCACCTGCTGGGCGACGTGGTCGAACTCCATGGCTCCTCCTCGGTCGCCCCATAGGTTAGGCGCTCGAGGCGCGCCGCAGCCGTGACATCACCGGCATCGGTCCGGCACGGATGCGCGCAGAGCCGCCACGGGGGGCGGTGGGAGCGTTGGGGGCGTGGTCGCCCATCTCCTCAGTCCCGCCGTCCTCGGCCTCGAGACCTCGACCGTCCAGGTGGAGGTCGACCTGCGCGCGGGGCTCCCGTCGTTCGCCGTGGTCGGCCTCGCCGACGTGGCCGTGCAGGAGGCGCGGGAGCGCGTGCGCTCCGGCCTCGCCAACCAGGCCTTCAGCGTGCCCGCGCGCCGCATCGTCGCCAACCTCGCGCCGGCCGACCTGCGCAAGGCCGGGCCCCAGTACGACCTGCCGCTCGCGCTGGCCATCCTCGCCGCGTCCGGTCAGGTCCCCTCGGCCGTCCTCCGGGGGCTCGGGGCGGTCGGCGAGCTCGCCCTCGACGGTGCGGTGCGCCCCGTGGCGGGCGCGATCGCGATGGCCGAGCACGCTGCGCGCGAGGGCTGGGCCCGGATGATGGTGCCCGCCGCGAACGCCGCGGAGGCGGCCCTGGTCCCCGGCCTCGAGGTGATCGGCGTGGCGACCCTCCGCGATGCGGCCGACGTGCTCGAGGGCCGCCTCGCGCACGAGCCGGTCGTCGTCGACGCGGCCGCCCTCCTGGCGGGCGCCCAGTCGGCGCCGGGCCCCGACCTGGCCGAGGTGCGCGGCCAGGGGTCGGCCCGGCGGGCGCTCGAGGTCGCCGCCGCCGGGGGGCACTCGATGCTCATGGTCGGGCCGCCCGGCGGGGGCAAGACGATGCTCGCGCGGAGGCTGCCCGGCATCCTGCCGCCGCTGCGGCTCGAGGAGGCGATCGCGGTCACCCGCATCCATTCGGTCGCGGGACTCCTCGACCCGGGGTGCCCCCTGGTGGTGCGACGCCCCTTCCGCGCGCCGCACCACACGGTCTCGGCGGCCGGCCTGGTCGGCGGCGGGCGCATCCCGCGGCCGGGCGAGGTCAGCCTCGCGCATCACGGGGTCCTCTTCCTCGACGAGGTGTGCGCCTTCGCACCCTCGGCGCTGGACGCGCTGCGCCAGCCGCTCGAGGAGGGCCGCATCGACGTCACCCGGTCGATGATGAGCGCGCGCTTCCCCGCCCGCCCGTTGCTGGTCTGCGCCGGCAACCCGTGCCCGTGCGGGTTCGACGGCGACCCGGTGCGACGCTGCGTATGCCCGCCGGGGCGGGCGGAGGCCTACCGCGCCCGCCTCTCGGGGCCGGTCGCCGACCGCATCGACCTCCACGTCGAGGTGCCGCGGCTCGACCGCGAGGAGCTGATGGGCCGCTCCGGCGCGGAGACGAGCGAGACGGTGCGGGCACGGGTCGCGGCGGCACGCGGCCGGGCCGCCGAACGCGGCCAGGAGCGGCCGAACGCCGAGCTCGGACCGCTCGAGGCGCGCCGGGCGGCCGCTCTCGACGCCCCGGCGAAGGCCCTGCTCGGCCGTGCCGTCGATCGTCTCGCCCTGTCGGCGCGGGCCCACGACCGCCTGCTGCGCGTGGCGCGCACGATCGCCGACCTCGAGGGGGCGGACGACGTCCGGGCCGACCACCTCGCCGAGGCGCTCGGCTACCGCGTGCCGGTCGGCCCCGGAGCGGTGGGATGAGCGAGGGAGCCGACTGGGCCCTCGGCCTCGCGCGCATGGCGCACACCCTGGGCCGCGACCTGCAGCGGGCCGCGCGCGCGGCCGGCGGCCCGGAGCGGCTCTGGAAGGCCGATCGGGCGGAGCTCGGACGACTGCTGCGCTGCTCGGGGGCCGAGCTCGACCTCGTGATCCGCGCGCGGGTGGGCATCGACCCCGCCGCCGACGTCGCCTGGCTCGGCGCTGCGGGCATCCACCACGTGGGCCTGGGGGATCCGCGGTATCCGGCACCCCTGCGGCAACTGCCCGACCCGCCCTTCGGGCTCTTCGTGCGCGGTGGGGCGGGCGCTGTGCCCGATCGGCTCGCCGAGGCCCCGGTCGTCGCGGTGGTCGGCAGCCGCCGGGCGACCCCCCAGGGGGCGGCCTTCGCCCGCGCCCTCGGGGCGTCGCTCGCGGAGCGCGGAGCGGTCGTCGTCAGCGGCCTGGCGCACGGCATCGACGCGGCGGCCCACGAGGGCGCGCTGGCGGCCGGCGGCGTCACGGTCGCCGTGCTCGGCTGCGGGGTGGACGTGGCCTATCCTCGCCGCAACCGCGA
>LNFM01013186.1_pt1 | contig 10623 bp, 8 predicted proteins | sample 596031 | NCBI WGS metagenome assembly LNFM01 (sample SAMN04254537, study PRJNA301005) | activated carbon metagenome | isolation source: dual media filters at the Ann Arbor, Michigan drinking water treatment plant | place: USA: Ann Arbor | reverse complement strand
GATCTCTCGGTTCAGGGTTTGCGTTCGCAACCCAAACCTAACCGGCAATCGCCGATGACCACCCCTCAGCTACACCACGCTATGGGACACGACCTTTGCACCCCGCTCCCGGGAGGCTTCGGGGCACCGCCCTGGGGGTACTACGGCCCCTGTGCGAGGAGCTCGCTGGAACGGTCGGCGGCATCATGCCTTCGTCCCATGCCCGACTAGACGCGACAAGGCGATGAGCCGCACTGGCGTCGAAAGGGCTCGCGGCGGAGGATGGCTTTCGACCCAACAAGCGCGGCCCGGAGTCCGAAATCGCCGACGAGCGGAGCGCCACGGGGCGTGCGGAGGGTGGCTCAATCCCTCCGCGCCGCGACCTGGCTCAATGGTTGCGGATCGACACCCACGCGCCTCGCGGCGCTTCGCTGCCCCTCGGTGATGACCGACGCCGCAAGGCGGGCGGGCGCCTGAGCGCGCGTCGTCCTCCGCGTGGGAGCGACAGACGCGCCACTGGCGCGATGCTTCTCTTGACGTATAGTGAGCCCATTACGATCCCGGCGCTTGGGGGCAAGCACGATGGCGATCTCGATGGCGGGGCTGCCCGCGTTCCTTCTGTATTTCTGTCTCGGCGTGGCGCTGATTGCCTGCTTCACCGTGGTCTACCTGAAATTCACCGCCCATGACGAGATCGCGCTGATCCGGGGCGGCAATCTTTCGGCGGCGATCGCGCTCGGCGGCAATGTCGCCGGCTTCTCGATCCCGCTGGAGAAGGCGATCGCGCAGGCGAGCAGCATTCCAGACTGCGTGATCTGGGGGATGGCGGCGATGCTGATCCAGTTCGCGGCCTATGGGCTCGCCCGCATCCTGATCCCGGACCTCTCGCGCAAGATCGAGGAGGACCGCTTGCCTTCAGCGGTGATGCTGGCCGTGATCGCCGTCATCTCCGGCACGCTGGCGGCTGCCAGCATGACGGCTTAGGCGGGAGCCGCGGTCATGAAGCGCTCGACACAGATCGGACTGGCGGCGGTCGGGGTCGTGCTGGTCGCGACGGGCTGGTCGTTGTTCGGCGGCGGCGACAAAGAGGAAGAATCGCTCGTCTACAATTCGCTCGGCGAATGCCGCGCCGGGGGGCAGCTCTCGGCGAGCCAATGCGAGCAGCGCTTCAACGAGGCCTCGGCCAACCATTTGCGCGACGCCAAGAAGTTCACCAGCAACGCGTCCTGCGAGACGGAGTATGGCGCGGGCTCCTGCCGCAGCAGCGTCTGGAACGGCGCGCAGGTCTTCATCCCCGCGCTGGCGGGCATCATGCTGGCTCGCGGGCTGGCGCAGGGCGGGGGCGCGGCGCAGCCTTTGCTGCCGCCGACACAGCAGGCCTGCCCGCCCGGCAGCCAGCAGCCGGAATGCCAGCAGGCCCGTTCCTCCTCCTCATCGTCGGGCGGCGGCTACAGCGGCGGCAGCCGTTCGCGCGCCTATTCGACCACGTCGGGGCAGGCGCTGGTCGCGCGAAACGTCTCCTCGACCGGCGTCGCCAGCGTGCCCAGCGTGGCCTCGCGCGGCGGCTTCGGCTCGACCGCGCGCTCCTTCTCCTCGTCGTCCTCGTCCTGAGCCATGCGCCGCGTCACGCTGGCTCCACGCGACGACTGGCAGGCCCAGGTCGAGCGGCTGGGCTTCGCCTTCCATACGATCGACGGCGCGACCTATTGGGACGAAAGCGTGGCCTATGCCTTCACGCTCGAAGAGATCGAGCGCGACATCGAGGCGCCGACCGATGCGATCGAGCAGCTCTGCTTCGCTTTCATCGACAAGGCGCTGGGCGACGAGGCGATCCTGACGAAGCTCGCGATTCCCGCCGCTCAATGGGATTTCATCCGCGAGAGCTGGCAGCGCGGCGACCGCAATCTCTACGGCCGGCTCGACCTCGCCTATGATGGAAGAGGCCCGGCCAAGCTCTTGGAATACAACGCCGATACGCCAACCGCCCTGTTCGAATCGGCCGTCGTGCAATGGGACTGGCTGGAGCAGGCGATGGCGCTGGGCACGCTGCCGCGCGGCTGCGACCAGTTCAACTCGCTGCACGAGCGGCTGATCGCGGCTTTCGCCGGTCTGCGCGAGCCCTCACCCTACCGGCTCCACCTCTCCAGTGTCCAGAACAGCAACGAGGACAAGGGCACGGTCGACTACTTGATGGATTGCGCCAGGCAGGCCGGGCTCGACGCGCGTTTCACCTATGTCGAGGAGATCGGTCTGCTCGCGGACGGGCGCTTCTGCGACGGCGCCAACCAGCCGATCGACACCCTGTTCAAGCTCTACCCGTGGGAGTGGTTGTTCCGCGAGCGCTACGCCGATGCGCTGGCAAACGCGCGCTGCCAGTTCGTTGAGCCGCCCTGGAAGGCGCTTGTCTCGAACAAGGGCCTGCTCGCCTGTCTCTGGGAGATGGAGCCAGGCCATCCCAACCTGTTGCCGGCCTTCTTCGAGGGCGATCCGCGCTGCGAAACGCTGTCGGCGCGGCGCGTGCGAAAGCCGCTCTATTCGCGCGAGGGGGCAAACATCACGCTGATGGAGCGCGGCACGGTGCTCGACAGCGATGACGGTCCCTATGGCGCGGAAGGCTTCGCGCTGCAGGATGCGGCGCTCAACCTGTTCGAATCGAATGGGAATTACGCCGTGATCGGCTCCTGGCTCGTCGCCTCGCAGGCCTGCGGGCTGTGTATCCGCGAGGACGTCACGCCGATCACGAAGAACACCTCGCGTTTCGTGCCGCATTACATCGAGCCGTGACGCGCTCGCGCCTGCGTCATGACCGTGCCGCCGTCGCCTGCTAGACCGGACGCATCGAGATCAAGCCGAAAGCCGAAGCCATGCCTGACCCGACCAGCACCAGCCCGCGCGGACTCGACCATCTCGTCATCGGCGTGCGCGATCTCGACGCGGCCGGCGCGTTCTACGCCCGGCTCGGCTTCAGGGTCGGCGCGCGCAACAGGCATCCATGGGGCACCGAGAACCGCATCGTCCAGTTCCCCGGCAGTTTTCTGGAACTGGTGACGATCGGCGATGCGTCGCTGATCCCCGAGCATACGCCAGGCCGCTTCTCCTTCGGAGCGTTCGTGCGCGATGCGCTCGACCGGGGCGAGGGAATGTCGATGCTGGTGCTGGAAAGCACCGACGCAAAGGCCGACGCGGCGCGATACAAGACGGCCGGCATCGGTGATTTCGAACCCTTCTTTTTCGAGCGCCAGGCGTTGCGGCCCGATGGCTCGCAGGTCCGCGTCGCCTTCTCGCTCGCATTCGCGGCCGACGAAGCTGCGCCGGAATGCGGCTTCTTCGTCTGCCAGCAGCACGAGCCGCAGAACTTCTGGAACCCCGCCTTCCAGCAGCACGAGAACGGCGCGAAGGGCCTGGCGAGCGCGATCATGGTGACAGACGAGCCGGCTGCGCATCGCGCCTTCCTGACGGCCTTTACCGGCGGCGCGGAGATCATCGACGGCAATGCGGATTTCGTGCTCGGCCTGCCGCGCGGGCGCATCGACGTCCTCGACGCGGAAGCCGCCGGCGCGATCTACCATGTCGCGCCCGATCCGACGCCGGCCCGCTTCCTCGGCTTTTCCGTCACGGTCGCCGATCTGGGGGTGGTCGAGCGGCGCTTGTCGGAGGCCGACATCCCGTACCATCATGGCGATGAGCGCATCTCGCTAGCGCCCGAGACCGCCTTTGGCTGCGTCATCGCCTTTGAGGCGGCCTGAACGGACCCTGCATCGGACGGGAGATCGGACAGACCATGCTCGTGCCGGCCTTGACCAAACTGCCCGATTTCGCGCTGTTTTTCTCGGTTTCGCTGGCGCTGGTCGGCGTTTATCTCCTCGTCTACACGCTGGCGACCTCGCATAACGAGTTCGGACTGATCCGGCAGAACAACGTCGCCGCCGCCCTGTCGCTGGGCCTGAGCCTGACGGGCTTCGCGCTCCCGCTGTCGAGCGCCGTCGTCCATTCGACCACGATCCTCGATCTCGCGATCTGGGGTCTGGTCGCGATCGTGGTGCAGTTGACCGTCTACTGGCTGGTCAGGCTGGTCCTGCCCAACCTCTCCTCGCGCATCGCCTCGGGCGAACTCGCCTCGGCGCTGTTCCTCGGCGCTGCCTCGCTCGCAGCGGGCGTGATCAACGCCGCCGCGATGAGCTTTTGAGGCTCAGGACGCTGCGGGCCGCTCGGCCGGAAGTGAGGCCAGCAGGCCGATCAGCGCGCGGTCGTGCAGCACGACCATGCGCTCCTTCGGCTTGAGCCAGATCGTCGCGTCCTGGATCGTCTCGGCATCGACGAGCTTGGCCTGCGCCACGGCCCGGTCGGGCTCGATGTCGCCGCGCCGGCGCGGCTGGCCAGCCGGAAGCATCGCCTGATGCGCCTCGCGCAGCGCCGGGTCGGCATGGAGCGCAGCCAGCCCGTCGCCATCGTCGAACCCGGCCTGCGCGAACTCGGCCTGCAGAGCGTTGGCCCTGAGCGCGATCGCCGGCGGATCGCCTTCCTCGGGCGTCAGAAGGAGCTTGTGGCGCTTCAGCCAGAGCCCGAGCGCGAGTTGCCCGGAGGCCCATGACAGCGGGATCGCCAGCACGAGGCCGACAATGGTTGGCGACATCCAGGCAAATAGCGAGGTCGCGATCAGGAAGGCCGAAATGCCGGTGATGAGGCCGAGCGCGGTGTGGGTCCGGTGCCGGCGGACGATGTCCCTCAGCGGGATCGAGCCGTCGTCGCGCCGCTGCGGGTTCCAGCCCGTGTCGCGCCCGAGCAGTATCTGGAAGACCGAGCCCGACTGGATCAGCATCATGATCGGCGCGAAGAAGGCCGAGAACAGCACCTCGATGATCGCTGAGAGCACGAGCCGGATCGCGCCGCCGCCGGCGCGTCGGAGCTTGGAGTTGAACAGAGTCAGCAGCAGCCCGAACAGCTTTGGCGCGAGCAGGATCGCCATGGTCAGCGCGAACAGGTTCAGCGCGCGCTCGGGGTCGAAGCGCGGCCAGATCGGGAAGAGCGTGAACTCCTGCGTAAAATATTCCGGCCGGGCGTAGCTGACCTGCAGCACGATCAGGATGCCGACCACGAGCTGCATCAGCCAGAAGGGAGAGGCGAGATAGCCCATGATGCCGGTCGCGAAATGCTGCCGCGTCGACCAGACGAAACCTTTCGCGCCGAGGATCCGCGAATGCTGCAGGTTGCCCTGGCACCAGCGCCGGTCGCGAACCGAGATGTCGATCAGCGAGGGCGGGCTTTCCTCGTAGGAGCCCGTCAGCTCGGGCAGCATATAAACCGACCAGCCGGCGCGCCGCATCAGCGCCGCCTCGACGAAATCGTGGCTGAGCACATGCCCGCCAAAGGGCGGCTTGCCCTTCAGGTCGGGCAGGCCGCAATGATCGGCGAAGGCCTTCGTCCGGATGATGGCGTTATGGCCCCAGTAATTGCCGTCACGGCCCGACCACATCGCCAGTCCAGTCGCAATCACCGGGCCATAGACCCGCGCCGCGAACTGCTGGAGCCGGGCGAAGAAGGTGTTGCGGTTGATGATCAGCGGCAGAGACTGGATGATTCCGGAATCGGGATCGGCCTCCATCGCGGCGGCGAGACGGACGATGCAGGTGCCCGTCATCAGGCTGTCGGCGTCGAGCACGACCATGTGCTCGTAATGCCCGCCCCAGCGCGTCACGAAATCGGCGATATTGCCGGCCTTGCGATGATGGTTCTTCGGGCGGTGGCGGTAATAGACGCGCGCATCCGGCCCGAGCCGCCGGCGCAGGGCCAGGAAGGCGCGTTCCTCGGCGATCCAGATGTCCGGATTGGTCGTGTCCGAGACGATGAAATAGTCGAAATGCGCGCCCAGACCGGTCGCCTCGACCGATTCCCGGATCGCAGCCAGCGCAGCGAAGGTCCGCGCCGTCGATTCGTTGTAGATCGGCATCACCACGACGGTGCGGTGCTGAAGACTTTCGACACGGCCTGTCAGCCCCTTGCCGAAGAGCAGTCCGAAGAAGCCGAGCAGGGCGCTGGTAAAGGCGAGCGCGATCCACGAGAAATTGACCGTGAACAGCACGAGCAGCGCGTACTGCAGCGACGTCGTGCTGCTCACCGAAACGACGTTGTACATTTCCCACGCGCCGTAGCCCGTCAGCAGCAGCGCGCCGCCGAAGACGAAGAGGCGCTTGAGCCAGGGCGTCGTCCACTGCGCCGGCGCGGTAGGCCTACGCCGTTCCGACGCCTGCCAGCTGCGGAACGACTGCACCGGCATGATCAGCCGGTTCTCCGGCGGGGTTGCCGGCGCATCGACGACGGCTGCGTCCGGGATCGGTCTGGCGGCGGCCTCCGGGCGCGCTGCGGTCACCACGTCCATCGGTCCAGCCATGTTTCGGAGACCGGCTGACCGCCTGCCTGCAGCACGAGCCTGAGCTCGCTGAGAGTGTCGGTTCCCGGATCGACCTCGAAGCCGACGCGCATCAGCTTGCGCTCCGGATAGGGCCAGAGCCGGACATTGTGGACGACGCCCGGCGTCGCCGAGATGGTGGCGCGCGTCGCTGCGACAATCGCCGCGTCTGCCAGCCTGTCGCCGGTGAAATCGACGATGAAGCGCCGCCTGCGGCCCTGCGAGCCGCGCCCCTGACGCATCCGGCTCGCAATCGCGAGCGTCGGCCGCTCAGGCGGCTGCCAGCACCAGGCCTGGCGATAGGCGATGGTCGTCTCGCTGCCGGCCGCCAGCGGCGCGCGAGGCCGCCAATACGTGATGATGTTGTCGTTGATGTCCGAATCGCTCGGGATCTCGATGAGTTGCACCGAGCCCTGGCCCCATTCGCCGAGCGGCTCGGTCCAGACGCTGGGCCGCAGTTCGTAACGCTGGTCGTCGTCCTGGAAAGCCGCCGGATCGCGCTCGCGCTGGACAAGGCCGAAGCCACGCGGATTGCCGTCCATGAAGGACGACACCTGCAGATTCGCAGGGTTGTTGACCGGCCGGTAGATCCATTCGCCCGCGCCAGACAGCATCTGGACGCCTGAAATCTCATGTACGGCCGGGCGCAGATCGTCGAAGGTGCGCCGGCTCTGCGGTCCAGACAGGAAGGTGCCCATGGTGCAGCCAAAGCCGATATGGTCGAGCGCCTGCCGAGCGAACAGGGTCATCTCGACATCGATCAGGGTGACGTCGCCGGGTCGAAGCGTCATCCGGAACGCGCCCGTCAGACTCTCGGAATCGAGCAGCGCATGGATGACGAGCAGGCCCGAAGCCGGGCTCGGACGCTCGATCCAGAAGGCGCGGAAGAACGGGATTTCCTCGCCGCGCGTCTCGCCCGGCCGCAGGATCAGGGCGCGCGCCATGGAGCCGTAGTTCTGCCCGCGCGCCAGCGAACGGAAGAAGGTCGCGCCCTGGAAAATCGCGACCTCGTAGGGCCGCTCCAGACCGGTGGCGATGCGCATGCCGGAAAACTGCAGATCCTGGCCTGCCGGCGGCGGCGCGACGCGACCGTAATCGAATTTGGCCCGGTCGAAGGCGACGCGCCGGACGATGTCGTCCTCGATCGTGAACAGGCTCACCGGCCGCGTGAAGACATAGCCGCGATGCAGCGGTTCCACCGTAAAGCCGCGGTTCTCTCCGGCCCAGATCAATCCGCCAGGTTGCGCCCTGATACCGGCAAACTGGTCGAAAGGCAGCGTGGCATAGCCGTCAGGCAAGTCGTTGGCGGCCAGCGGCACGAGCGGCTTCTGCGCCAGCACGCGCGCCAGTTCCACGATCGACGCCGGGTCGAATCGCTGTCCGTCGCCCTGCGTCGGCTGAGGCGGCGCAGGCGGCGCGCCCTGAGCCCACGCCGATCCTGCGCCAATCACGGAAGCGGCTGCGAGCCCCCCTGTCGAGCTTTCGAGAAACTGCCGCCGATTCAACGATTTCGCCATCATATCCAACTTGGGCGGGCGACGCCCTCGCCCCCATGCGCTTCTAGATCATTTTGCCGCCGGCTGAAAAGCCGCCACGGCTCCGAATTCGCCGAAGGCGAGCATTGTTCCGCGTCATTCTCAATGCGCGTCGCCCCTGCCGATGCGGCATGCAAGACCATGGCCGGACGAGACGCCGCGCGTGCCGATTTTGGCAAAGGCCAGCAAGATCGGCTATCGACTGTCGCCGCAGGGCGACCATGCGCGCGATCGGCCGTCGCCCGCCAAAACAGGCTGCAAGGGAAACGACAATCATGACGGAAATGCAGTCCGGCCGGTCCTGCCTGGCCATCATCCTGGCGGCCGGAGAAGGCACGCGTATGAAGTCGCGCCGGCCCAAGGTGCTGCATGAGGTCGCCGGCCGCTCGATGCTGGGGCATGCGCTCGCCGCCGTCGCGCAGGCCGGAGCCGACGAGGTCGTGGTCGTGATCGGCCCCGACCGTCCAGATGTCGCGGCTGAGGTCGCTACCATGCTGCCTGCCGCCGGCGTCGTGGTGCAGGTCGAGCGCAAGGGCACGGCCCATGCCGTGCTCGCAGCCCGCGAGGCGATCGGGCGGGGCCAGGACGATATCCTCGTCGCCTTCGCCGACACGCCGCTGGTCAGGCCCGAAACCTTCGCGGCCCTGCGTCGCGCGCTAGGCGATGGCGCAAGCGTCGCCGCGCTGGGCTTCGAGGCGCGCGATCCGGCGGGCTATGGGCGTTTCGTCGTCAGCGACGGCGCGCTGGAGGCGATCGTCGAGCACAAGGACGCCAGCGAAGCGCAGCGCAAGATCACGCTCTGCAATGCCGGCCTGATGGCGCTCGACGGCCGCCACGCGCTGGCGATCCTGGACGGAATCGGCAGCGCCAACGCGCAAAACGAATTCTACCTGACCGATGCCGTCGCCGTGGCGCGAGCACGCGGGCTGAAAGCGGTGGCGCTGACCGCGCCGGAAGCCGAGGTCCAGGGCGTCAACGACCGCGTCCAGCTCGCCGCCGTGGAGGCGGAGTTCCAGCGTGGCAAGCGTCGCGAGGCCATGCTGGCCGGCGCGACGCTGATCGCGCCCGAGACGGTGTTCTTCTCCTTCGACACGGCGATCGGCCGTGATGTCGTGATCGAGCCCCATGTCGTGTTCGGGCCGGGCGTCACGGTGGCGGACGGCGCGGTGATCCACGCGTTCTCGCACCTTGAGGGCGCTGTGGTCGGCGAGGCTGCGACCGTCGGCCCCTATGGCCGGCTGCGGCCGGGCGCGAAGCTTGGCCCCAAGTCCAAGGTCGGCAATTTCGTAGAGGTGAAGGCGGCCGAGATCGGCGAGGGCGCCAAGGTCAGCCACCTGACCTATATCGGTGATGCGAGCGTCGGAGCCGGCGCGAATATCGGGGCCGGCACGATCACCTGCAACTATGACGGCTTCTTCAAGTACCGCACGGTCATCGGGGCGGGGGCCTTCGTCGGCTCGAATTCGTCTCTGGTCGCGCCGGTGACGATCGGCGACGGGGCTTATGTCGGCTCGGGTTCGGTGGTGACGAAAGACGTGCCGTCCGACGCGCTGGCGGTGTCGCGTGCGCGCCAGATCGAGCGCGAGGGCTGGGCGAAATCGTTCCGCGAGAAAGCATCGGCCAAGAAGGCCGCAGCCAAGCCAAAACCCTCTGAATAGCGCGGCAAACCGCGCTTTCGCGCAAGCCGGCGTTCATAGTTCGACATCTAGAGTGATTTTTCACGATGGCCTTTCGCGGCTAAGCGAAAGCCAACGGCAATGGCTGATGAGGTTTCGAGCATGTGCGGCATCGTGGGGATTCTGGGCAAGGAAGCGGTCGCGACCCAGGTCGTCGAGGCGCTGCGGCGGCTTGAATATCGCGGCTATGATTCGGCCGGCGTCGCGACGCTGGAGAACGGCCTGCTAACGCGCCGCCGCGCCGAGGGCAAACTCAGGAACCTTGAGATCCGCCTCTCCAACGAACCGCTCGACGGGCTGATCGGCATCGGCCACACGCGCTGGGCGACCCATGGCAAGCCCAATGAGACCAACGCCCACCCGCATGCGACGGAAAAGCTCGCCGTCGTCCATAACGGGATCATCGAGAATTTTCGCGAACTGCGCGCCGAGCTGCAGGCGGACGGCTACGTCTTCGCGACCGAAACCGACACCGAGATCGTCGCGCATCTGGTGACGCGCGAACTCGATCGCGGCAAGAGCCCGGTCGAGGCGGTCGGCCTGAGCCTGCCGCGTCTGCGCGGCGCATTCGCGCTCGCATTTCTGTTCCAGGGCGAGGAAGACCTGCTGATCGGTGCGCGCCGGGGCTCGCCGCTGGCAGTCGGCGTCGGCGATGGCGAGATGTATCTGGGCTCCGACGCGCTGGCGCTCGCCCCCTTCACCAGCCTCATCGCCTATCTGGAGGAGGGCGACTGGGTCGTGCTCAACCGCAAGGGCGCGAGCTTCTTCGACAAGGACAACAGGCCGGTGCAGCGCCGGGCGCAGCGCGTCGCGGCAGGCGCGTTCCTGGTCGAGAAGGGCAACCACCGCCATTTCATGGCGAAGGAGATCTACGAGCAGCCCGAGGTCGTCGGCCACACGCTGACGCAGTATCTCGACATGGTCGAAGGCAAGGTCCGGCTGCCATTTGCCGACAAGATCGACTGGGCGAAGCTGTCGCGCCTCTCGGTCTCGGCCTGCGGCACGTCCTATTACGCCGGGCTGATCG
>LNFM01013185.1_pt1 | contig 10623 bp, 6 predicted proteins | sample 596031 | NCBI WGS metagenome assembly LNFM01 (sample SAMN04254537, study PRJNA301005) | activated carbon metagenome | isolation source: dual media filters at the Ann Arbor, Michigan drinking water treatment plant | place: USA: Ann Arbor | reverse complement strand
CAATCGTCCCGCCGACTTGATATGGTTTTTCAATTTCATGCAAATAAGTGAACCTGAAATTGTAATCCGTGACGCTGTTGCCATTCACGTCGGAATAACGCCGATAGAATCCAGAACTTAGACTGACTTCCATTTCGCTTTCAAATTCCGAAACTGATTGGGTATCGGCGATATCTGATGAAAAGCCAGATGGCATCGATGGCGTCTGTGCGAACCCATTTCGAACACCGATAATAATGAAAATTGAAAAGAAGAATTTAGCCATGAACCCTCTAAACTTTTTCTAAGCGCGCATATTTTGCGACAAACTTCTTAATTGTATTATCTTGGAAAAGAACGCTGATCTTAAGCGCTTCTCCGGAGCCTTCGGTTGAATAAACAGACCCAACTCCAAAAGTCGGGTGCCTGACACGCGAACCTTTTGAATACTTCGAATCAGTTCCGTATGGTTTTGGAGACTTGGATTCAAACCCACTGGATTGATCAAAATCGTTTTCATAGTCGGGAAAGTGATCCACCGCAGGAGTGTCTTGGTCTCGCTTGGATTGTCCATAACGATTCATGAACGAAGTGCCTTGGTCATATCGCGATCGCAAAGCGCCGCTTGAATGTTCCACTAAAGCTGTGGGAATTTCGTTGATAAAGCGAGACGGCGGATGCGAATGATCTTGGCCCCAAACTCGTCTTGTTTTTGCATACGTGAGCCACAGCCGTTGCCGGGCACGTGTCATTCCGACGTAAGCCAGCCTTCGTTCTTCTTCGATTTCGCTTTCAGATTCTTCATCTCCGCGTGTGGACGGAAAAAGATTTTCTTCGCAGCCGACAATAAAAACATATGGGAATTCAAGTCCCTTTGAAATATGCAAAGTCATTAAAGTGACGGCATTGAAGTCTCGGTCCACTTTGTCTTGGTCGGACGCGAGCGTGAGCTCTTCAATGTAATTTGAAAGTGTCGCTTCATCGCCACGTTCTTTTTCAAATTGTCTTAGAGCATTGTCGAGTTCTTCTAAGTTGTTCACTCGGGCTTCGGCTTCTGGAGTGTCTTCTTTTTTTAGATTCACAAGGTATTCTGTTCGGTCTAAAACTATCGAATAGAATTCCCCAAGACCAAAACGCTGGGTTTGACCCATTAAATCTTCGATCAAATCTAGGAACTTGCGAAGCTTGGCGGTGACCCCGGAATTAAAAGATCGATCTAGTACGGCTGCTTGGGCTGCCACGTACAAAGATGAATTACTTTTCTGCGCGAGTTCGTCCAAGTGGTCGATCGTGGTTTTTCCGATGCCTCTGGTTGGGACGTTGACGATGCGCTTAAACGCGATGTCGTCGCTTGTGTTCAGCACAAGTCTAAAATAACAAAGAATGTCTTTGATCTCGGCTCGTTCATAAAATCGGACGCCGCCGATCAGGCGATACGGAATCGCAAGGCCGCGCAGTTGTTCTTCGAGCACCCGGGACTGGGCATTCGTTCGGTAAAAAACCGCGAAATCGCTATAGCTGGCTCCGGAATTCAAAACAGTTTGAATTGTTTTTGTGACAAAACGGGCTTCGTCATATTCGTTCGTTTCTTCACGAACGTTAATCTTTTCGCCCTCTGGGTTATTGGTAAAAAGTGTTTTATCTTTGCGTTCGTTGTTATTTGATATCACTTGGGTCGCCGCAGACACTATGTTTTTGCTGGAGCGATAGTTTTCTTCGAGTTTGATAATCTTCGCTTCTGGAAAATCCTTTTCGAAGTTTAGGATGTTCGAGATATCTGCACCCCTCCAGGAATAAATAGATTGGTCTTCGTCGCCGACGACACAAAAATTACGATGAGCTTTCGACAGCATCTGCATGAGCAAATATTGAATGTGGTTCGTATCTTGATACTCGTCCACCATGATGTAGCGAAATTTTTGCTGATACATGGATAGAACATCAGGATACATCAAAAATAATTCGTAAGTTTTTAAAAGCAAATCGTCGAAGTCGACGGCATTCGACTTCTTCATTTCAATTTCGTACTGGGTGTAAACTTGCAATGTCTTATCGTCTAAAAAACCTTTCTTATTTTTTCCAAAGGCATCGGGATTCAACCCCAGCATTTTGGCTTTGCTAATCCTTGATTGAAAGTTTTTTGGCGGATACATTTTATCGTTGTAATTAAGATTGTTTAAAATTCTTTTGATCTGCGCCAACTGGTCGCCGGAATCATAAATCGTAAATGGCTTTTTATAATCTAGAAGATCAATGTGTCGTCTTAACACTTTCACGCAAAACGCATGGAAGGTGCTGATCCAAAGGTCGCGGCCGACTGGAATATTCATGTCAGAAAGAAGCTTACAAATTCGATGTTCCATTTCGGCAGCCGCTTTGTTCGTAAACGTCACGCACAAGATATCATCTGGGGCGGCCAATCCTTCCGCGATCAGGGCTGCCATCCGATGGGTGAGCACGCGGGTCTTCCCCGAACCGGCTCCGGCTAAAATTAAAAGTGGTCCGTCCAAAGTTTTGACAGCGTCAGCTTGAGCTGGGTTGAGCCCGTCTGTAAGATTTTCAGTGGTTAGCATAAGCTTGAAAAACTATCCCATCAGTTTGAGAAGTGCGAAGTTTTCTTCTACAATTGACGCAATGAACATCGTGGGTCGGGTTGTCCTTTCAGGACTAGTGTTAATTCTTACATCTTGCCAACCAAAATCACCGCTGACGGATGTCTCGGGCGATTTGGAAGTGCTTATTCCGCTACCAAATACTCGCGCAGAGTCTGAAACTGATGAAGCGCAAAGCCCCAACCCATCAAATTCAAATTATGCCTTGAAGAAGGCGACTTTGAAGGGTGTTCAATCTTTAAAAGAAGTGCGCGGGGACTACGCCCAGTTTGTTTACTCTCCTGGTTCGGCAATTGATAGCTTAGAAGGCTCAGCCCCTCAGGCACGATTCGCGAAAGATAAATCGAATACATTCTTACCTTTGGATCAAATTTCGGCCCAGATGGCGGCGATCTATTTTCACTTGCAAAACTTAATTGATCTGAATCAAATGCTTGGTCTTCGTCAGGTGACACGAATGCCATTCCTGGTCGGCGTGGAAGTGAAAAAGCCAAATGTCGAAAATAAGTTTGAACGGAATAATGCGTTTTATGATGGCCTCAGTGATTCAATGCTATTTTTGCCAAATTCATCAGATGCGTTGGCCTTATATTTAAACGCGGGCGTCATTGCGCACGAATTTTTTCATTCGATATTCTATAAAAAGGTTTTAGGCTCGGCCGTCAAGACACTGTCGCCATCAAGCGATCAGCCTATTTCAGAAATGTCCTCAGCGGATCTATTTAACCTAACCTATATCCGCGGCGTCAACGAAGGGTTAGCCGACTTTTGGGGATGGATTTACACGCGGGATCTTAATTTTATGCAGCAATCTTTTGATTCGGGCACTGAAGCCCGAAATTTAGGGCTAGCACCTGCCGAAGTTGGCTTCTATCAATTTCAGGAAAGTATTCGTAATCAAGTTCGCTTCGCGATCCAATCTGGCGATCGAGGTGATGTGATCTTGATGGATTATATTTATTTTGTTGGAACTCCACACGCCCGATTTCTTCGACAACTTGTTTTGTTGGATGAAAAAGCTGAACGTGCTCAGGCCACGACGCCTGATCAAGGACTGATTCGGGGTTCTGTATTAGCGAGCGGAACTCAAGAAAAAAAGAATTTGAGTGAGCGTCTGACAGCTTCCGCAAAAAAGTGGATCACGTTTGTTTTGGATTTTACAGATGAATTAAACAAAGCTAACGAAGCCTTAACAAAAAAGAAGTCTGCGAATGTACTGGATTCGGCACAGGCGGAACTTTCGGCCGCGAAAATGTTTGAATACGTTTACGATCAATCGAAAGTCACTGCTTTACTAAATTTGGAACAATGCGAACTCCTCATTCCATATCTGCAAAACGCATCGATTCAGGGCCGCTTTCAGAAGCAAACAACTGGCGAAACTTTTAAGTGCAAGTTTGATGAAGGGTTGCGTTCATATGTTGTCGAATAAAGTCGTTCAATTTATTTTTCTTTTGGGACTATTTTTATCGGGTTCTATTGCTTTTGCATTGGAGGTCGAGCCATCTTCGAAAATGATATCTGAAGATTTACCGACTGGTGACTCATCGAAAGCCATCGAATTATTTCTACCTGGCGTGCAAATGAGGTATCAAGATACGTCCTCGCAAGCTCGCGAAATGGTCAATCATTATCTCTATTCGATCAACTATTCTATAAATGAATTGGTTGGGGTTGGTTTTGAGTTCAGTCGACAGCAAGAAGCTTCCGGGAATGAAGCTTTTAAGATTGGTCGAACTTACAACGAATACAGTTTGGTTTCGCAGATCAATGCTTTACAAAAGAGGTTTTCGAATTCATCGAATCTTCCAGTTGCGTTGTCATTCGGACCTCGAATTGTCTACGGGTTTGGAGAATCCACAATTATAACGTCACTTCAAGGTCAGTCTCGTGAAGATCAATCTGAACGGCAATCCGTTTTCGGAGCGGGGGCATTCGTAAAATTTAATGTGAACTCTTTTTTAGTCGAAGGTGATTTGCGTTACCAATCCTCCAAGAATTATGAACCTAATGCAATCTGGCTTGGAATGATTCGTCTAGGGTATTCGATTTCGCTTTAGTATTTCGAGTAGTTTTGTTGCTTTTTTGATTTTAGTGAAGTTGGATAGTTGAATGATGAATAGCCATTCCTCCACGCGGACCTTAAAAAATTCAAAAGGAAGTTCTTTAATTCAAGTTATCATTGCAAGTGGTCTGATCATGATCATTGGGCTTGCTGTTACATCGACCATTTCAAATTTGAATAAAGAAGTTCGGGCCCTGACGGAAAAAATTTTGATCAAAGAAGTCGAAACGCAAATTAAGAATCTTTTGTTAAATAATGACTATTGCACTTGTTTATTAAGGTCAAAGACCTTTGATACGACATTGGGATCCGAAGCGATCGTGGCTGCGGATCAGTTGACCCAAATGCCGAGTGGATATTCGACTGGTCCACTTGATGCCTCTCCGTGCACGGTTAACGCCGATGCCGTTATTCCAGCAGCAGGAACTGTGCTTCCGGGATCAACCGCAACTGTGGAAAGTGTTGGTCTGACGAATATGCAGATTGTTTCACCTTCAAATTATAAAGCTGACATCGAAGTCACGTTTTCAAATACAGTTCGCGCAATAAAGGGAATCAAAACTGCAGTCCAATTTTCAATTGATCCAGCTGCGAATGCGATCACAAACCGACCATTTCTAGCATGCGCCACGGGAGGTGGTGGCGGTGGCGGAGGACCAACGACAAGTCGCGCTTCGAAATTTGGCCTAGATCCAAATATTTGGCCAGACTATATCGCCTGTATTCGCCCAGGAGATTTAAAATTTGTATTTGAATTGAGTGTGGCGAACCCTGTGAGTGCAGATCGTGAAGTTTATTATACGAGTGGATACATCAACAGCAGTGCGTTCCCGGTTTATTCGCCGATGATGGTCTTCAGAGGTACGGATGGCTCTTGGATATTCAACAATGTCATTTCCGGTACGGCTCCATGCAATCAATCAATTCAAGCGTTAAAAGCTGCCGGATTTACCTGGTGATATTGCGATCGTCGGACATCATTTATGTCTCACAATGAGTTACTACATTCTAAATTCGTCGAAAAGTTTTTCGTTTGAGTTTCAAGTTCAATGTAATGCTCTACGCATTGAAGATCATTTCAGTCTGAATCACATTCTCAATCTGGTTCGATTTTACTATAAAAAAGATTAACGGTTGTCCCTGGTCTAGCCGAAATGTAAAGCGTTAGACAGTTGGTTAATGACTTGCAGTGTAGTGGGTAGATCACGCTGTGATCAGGGGGAATCCATGAAGTTCAGTAAATTTGCCGTTTACGGAAGTGCTGCAATCACCGGTGTTATCATGTTGGTGTTTCAAAACTGTGGGCAAATACAAGGTATCGAAGTTTCAGATTTAAGTGCCAACCTTGCCAATGGCTCAAGCCTGGAACAAGGCGCGGATCCGATGGTTGGAATTGAAATCGTGGACCAAGTTGGCCGTGAATTCGAAGTCGACGCCAATGGCGGTACAACTGAAATCATCAGATCGCCAGCAGATGATGTCGCGCAGGTTATTGTGCAACATGGGAATGATAAATACGAAGATAAAGACCAATCGCAAGATGTCGTGAAAGACGACAAGGCTCAGGATGTTATCAAGACAGTAGAAGTCTCTAATTTTCCAACACCAATAAGTATATCAGAAGAAGTCGAAAAGGAATTTCTTGAAATAGGTGAAAATGATGACGAAGTGAAAACTTGCGTGGCTCGAAAAATTTCTAAAAGGGAATTTTTAAAGCAGCTGTATAGTGAACTTCAAGTATTGCGGAACTCAAGCAGTAATAAGTCCGATTATCGCGCTAAATATGAAAAGTACCTGCAAGCATTCAATTCCACCGTAGATCATTTCCAAAAAATAAAATGTGAAAAACGTAAGAAAACGCACTGTGATGATTGCAAAAAGAAGTACACATGTGGTGAGCTGATTGCAAAGTTTAAAGACAAGCAAGGACTCAATGTTATTGATGTGGCTCAGCTTCCTTCTAGCGCTGTTAAGTTATCGCCTCGTGGGTTCACAATTCTTTATGCGTCTTCTGCAGTGGATGGGAAAGATCTAAATATCGATATCGCTCGCGGGAAAGTCATCGTCTGCGGCCTGAAAATCCGACGCTTAGATGTGATTAAAGGAAAGTTACACTTAATGGAAGGTGCTGAAGTTAAATCCATTGGTGAACATGATATTGAAAAAAGTGATGTTTCAAAAGATCAAAGCTGCAGAATCGATCGAGCAGATGAACAGTAAAGTGCACGCGAAATAGGGGATTTAGGTACAAGATTTCAGTGCTGATTTTCAAATAGGGGACGTTATGCAAAGAAAAGTCAGAAAAAAAATAAGTAAAGGTGGGGTCTTAAAGGGCTCTGCCATTATAGTCCTTGGGGGATTTCTTTTTGGTTTTGCCTTTCAAAACTGTTCACAAGTCAGTGTGAGCGACATGACCGTCGCCGCGAAAGAAGAGCTGGCTCGGATCGCAAGAATTGGTGCGAGCGAAGAAACCGTCACCGTTGGTATTAACGAAGTTCCACAATTAAAGCTTTTCTTTTCTGTTGATAATTCAGGTACGATGTATCGAAATCAGCTCAATTTAGCTGAGTCTTTTGCTGCCATGTTTGACCAAAATTCTTCTGATTCTCTCTCAAAGTTTGACGCGACAATTCGCTTAACGAATACGGCTCAAAGATCCCCTATGTTACAAGATGCGAACGGACAAAGTGTTTTAGACCAAATTTCGAAGCAACAAGCAGATGCTTTTGCCTTAGTTGTCCCAACTATTTCTGAAACTGATTATGTTCGAAATATCAGGACAGCGGCAGAGAATGTTGGACGTCTTGCAGGCGACAATTTAGGATTTCAACTTGAAAAAGCTCTGTCGCCGCTGACCTTTAATTTCCAACCAGCTTTCGTCAAAGGAATCTCTTTTTCTGAAACTGGCGTCGCAAATATTCAGGATTCGATTCGAAAACCAGCAGGTGTTAGCGGAGAAGCTATTGTCGATGATTTCAAAAAGCGCGTTGAAGTTCTAAATAATCAGCGAAACCCTGTTTCGAAAACTTTAGTCGACAATAAATATCCAATCGAACACTCGGAAATACTGGATAACGAAAGCGGTCTATGTTCAGTGGCGCGAATTCTTCGTAATCCAGATCAATACATAAATTCTGGTGAGCTAGCTGCATTTACAATTGTCAGCGATGAAAATGATGCCGATGCTGATGGCCGACGTTGTATTCAATCGATAAAGAAACTTGTTGGCACAGAATCACTAGTTGACGGAAAATGTTTTAAATCAACAACGAGCTTGACTGGAAGTTACACTCAATCGACCAATGGTGCCGATAACTGCACGGTTATTGGCAAAAAATCAGCTACATTCAGATTTGATTACGCTCAGTACATCACCAATATTCAGTACAGAATTAAAACGGCCAACGAAGTCTCAACATGGAGTCTTCCAAAAGTTAGCTTGACCTATGGTATTCGAGATACGACGAAACCACCTTCGTGCACGGGAATAAGAAATACAAGTTTGCTCTATCCAGTTTTAAAATCTGCTGAAACTAAGCAGGCCAGTTACACGCAGTTAACTTATACTCAGAAGGTCCCTACCTATGCGACCAAAAAGACCAGAATAAAGTTTTGGTTTGAACGTTGTTACGACGTGAATTCCGACGGCGGAACCACAAGACAAATCTGTACACTCGAACAAGGGATGCAAACTGCTGATGTCTTGGGTTATCAGGGCCCATCTGGATCTGCGGCCTGTTTGGCTGCAGCACAAGCACGAGTGGCAGCAAGATCTGAACCCGCTGCAAAGCTTGTGAACACCACCGCGAACCCAGTGACATGTGACAATTTCGCAGAACCAACAGTCACGGCGTGTTCGCCAACTTCGAATGCTAATTGTATCGTCGGTGAAACAAATGTTGCTAAGGTCGTAACGCCTGACTTTGCTGGTGATTACACGGCACAAGATGCTTGTGTTAACCTAGCGGCAAGTCAGCCAGGCTACGTGGCCGTGCCGGCACCGTCTTGTATTGCGAAAAATCTACTTAATCTTGCAAACTGTAACGGCCAACCAGTGGCTGCAAATTGCAGAACTCATAATGTTGCCCAGTACGAATATGTTTCAAGCTCTCTGACGAACGCTCCAGTCGTTGAAGCAGACATAGCAGCTGCAGATTGTAAGACCCAAGCGGCGGCTCGTTTTTCTTCAGGAGCTAAGCCTTATGCGTCGGCCGGAGAAGCAAATTATCCGACGCAATGTCAAACCAAGATCGATTCAACCACTGCCGTCTGCACAGACGCGCAAGCGCTAAGAGGCGGTGTATCAACCCAGCAGGGATATAAGCCGAATACAGTGCTGGTCGATGGAAAAGATTTTACCACTAGTCATTGTGCCACGGTCGCCGGCGGACGGTCAGACTACGTTGCGCCTGCAACAAGTGGAATCACGCCGTCTTGTGTGAATGGACCAGCGGCAACTGTTGCTTCATGCACAGATGCTCAAAAGGCCCCAGCAATCGGTTGTACCCAAACTTCGTTTCAGGCAGCTCAATACTCTGATCGTGGTGGTCAAACTACAGCCAATGACCGTGCTCTTACGACGCCTACAGCATGTTTCAACTATGTTCGAGATTCGGTCAGTGATTCTAGAAAAAGTATTTCAACAACGGCGGATGTTAGTTGCACCGTGACCCGAAGTCCAACAGTCGTTCGAAACCGTAGTGTTGAAATTTCATTTAAAGATATCACGGCTGCAGGCCTAGACGACGGGATGATTCTACCTACCAAAGATGCGAACTGTGGGATCTACCAAAGTTTTGCATTCTCGAAGCTCACAGGAAACGCTGATGGCTTTGTCGTCAGTTCTGATACGTGTAAAATAGCGTCGATCAACGATGTGTCCTACGCTGCAGTCAGCCTGAGCACCTCAAAAACGTGTGCAACAATCACTTCAGAAAAATGCGCCCTGACTGGTGATCGTGATTGTAAAGGAAATACAACCCCAACTAGCCCGAACTTATCGAATGTAAATAAATCATACGCAGCGAACGAGCGACTAGCCTGTTCAACACTTTGTAAAGATTCAAAAACGAATTTTTGCAAAGGCTTACAAGACACGGACGCGACAGCGACAATTCTTAGTTACATCAAAGCTGATATGGCCAATCCAAACGCAACCTGCCAAGCAGCAGCGCACGTCAACGTGACTGCCGGCTCGTATACGAAGAACGAAGTTGATGACACTAAGAAAGTCAATGCTTGCGAGGTAGAAGCCATCACAGGCATTCCGTACTACTTCGAAGAAGCCCAGCCACGCCGAGTTTACAATAAAGAAGCTGTCATAACAGAATACGTTTCCGGAACAGACGACGCTGGAAATCCAGTTAACCTTGTGGATTATATCAAAGCAAGAAGTCAGCAGTTAGCCGGTGGACAGATGATCTTCTCTGCTCTTGTGCAAACGGCTGATGATCCAAGTCCAACTGGAATTGGATCTGTCGGAGAACAGTATCAGCGCTTGATATCGGAAACAGGTGGCCAACTTGGAAGCGTGTTCTCTCCAGATTATTCTGTTGCACTCAGAGACCTTGGTCGTGTCATCAAAGAAAATTTGATTCGCTCGATGTCCCTGAGAACCATGCGCCCGGATCAGATCATCACCCAAGTTTTCAAAGTCGGTGCTGATGGTCAGGAAACTCAGGTTGCGCGGGACTTGTGGAATCAAAATGGTGTGACCCTTGTCTTTTCAAAACAACTAGAAATAAGCGAAGGCGACAAATTCATTGTCAAATTTCAGAATAATGTTGAGGAAGAATAAGAGGTAATATCTCGTCAAAAGGTCTAGATTTACCTCTCTAGGCTATCCCGCGACTCTAGAATTCGAGACATTTAAAGAGTGAATACACCACTCTTTAAATGCATGCCTTTTAAGGTTCTTTTTATCGGTCTCGTTTTCATAACCCAAATGTCTTTCGCACAAAGTGCGGG
>LNFM01013184.1_pt1 | contig 10625 bp, 9 predicted proteins | sample 596031 | NCBI WGS metagenome assembly LNFM01 (sample SAMN04254537, study PRJNA301005) | activated carbon metagenome | isolation source: dual media filters at the Ann Arbor, Michigan drinking water treatment plant | place: USA: Ann Arbor | reverse complement strand
CGCAGGGCGCAGTTCCGACCGTGGCTTGCCGAACAGCCACCACTGGCGGGCATACTGCGCGGCGTCCGGGCTATTTCCCGCCGTGGCATCACGCTGCGGCTTCACCGCCTCATGCAGATGCTGCCAGACCGCGCCGAAGCGCGAACGAACCTCGGCCTCGTTCAGCCCGAACAGGTCGATCACCATCGCCCCGCGCGACCGCTGCTGCAGGTCGCGCCCGTTCAGATACGGCCGGATATGCGCGTCCAGCCCCGGCACGCGCCCCAAGCCCAGCGCCGCCGCCCTCGCCGGCGTTACAATGAAGCCCGCGCCATGCAGCTTCACCCCCGGCGAGGCAATGCGATCGTTCGCCCGCAGCGGTCTCGCCGCCTTCACATCCACGCCGATGGTCAGGTCCGCGTTGATCACGCCCTGCGCGGTGGCGAGCACCACCTCCGGCACGCCTTCGCGGCCCTCGGCTTCCGACACCAAGGTCGCGAGCACCCCCTGCCCCGCCCCGGCGGCCGCGACAGTCATGGCGATGCGAACCGCCGCGCTGCCATTGCCGTCCGTCCAGGGATGGTCCGGCACGGCGAACACCAGGTGCAGCGGCACGCGCGCCTGAAGGGCCGCCGCGACCACCTTCCGGCAGAAGACCTGTCGCAGCGAATTCGACGTGATGAAGCCGAAGCGCCGCGACGTGCCCTTGGCCACCGCCTGCGCCGCCTTCCACCAGAAGACCAGCGCGAGGTCGGCGCTGCGGTTCACCTTCGGATAGGCCGCCCAGAGCGCCTCGGCATAGCCATCGCCCAGGTCGGTGCGGAGGTCCTTGCCCGCAACGAAGGGCGGGTTGCCGATGATGTAGTCCGCCTGCGGCCAGGCGCGCGGCTTCGCCCCCTTGGGGCGCAGCACAAGTTCCTGGTCGGTTTCGTCCGGCACCTTCTCCCCGGTGATGGGGTGCAGCTTCGTCCGCCCGCCCCAGCGCGTGGCGCCGTTGACCACCTCGGTCTCGCGGTAGTCCAGCAGCGCGTCCTGTTCCTGGATGTTGTGGAAGTCGCGCAGGATCGGTTCGGGCAATTCGCGCCCCGGCCGGTTGCGGAAGTGCCATTGCAGCCAGCCGAGCCAGAGCACGAGTTCGGCCACCGGCACCGCGCGCGGGTTCAATTCCAGGCCGAGGAACTGGTGCGGATCGACGGTGGCCTGCGTGAGGTCGAAGCGGTCGCCCTCGCCGGGTTCGAGGTCGGCCAGCACTTCCAACACGTCGGATTCCAGGCGCTTCAGAAGGTCGAGCGCGACATACAGGAAATTGCCGCTGCCGCAGGCGGGGTCGAGGATTCGCAGCGCGCATAGCCGCGCGTGGAAGTCGCGCACGGTCTTCGCCGCCGCCGTCTTTTCGCCGCGGTCGAGCTTGCCGAGAGCCGACGCCTTCACGCCATCCCATTCCGCCTGGAGCGGGTCCATCAGCGCGGGCTGCACCAGGCGCTCGACGAAGGCGCGCGGGGTGAAATGCGCGCCGAGGCTGGCGCGCTGGCGCTTGCTGATGGCGTTCTCCAGCAGCGTGCCGAAGATGGCGGGCTCGACTTCCGACCAGTCGCGGCGCGAGGCGATGGCAAGCAGGTCGAGCATGTCGGGGTCGAGCGGCAGCGGTTCGACCGGGCCATGCGCGCCGGGGGCGAACAGCCCGCCGTTGAAGCGGCGCAGGTCGGCGCGCAGCCCGGCGGAAAAGCCGCCCTTGTCCATGGTGCGCCACATCTCGCCCAGCATCGAGACGAAGAAGGTCGGCGGCTTGCCGCGGCATTCCTCGAGCAATTCGGTGAAGGCGGTGCGGGACGGCAGCAGGTCCACCGATTGCGCGAACATCGAGAAGACGCAGCGCATGAGGAAGGTGGCGACGGGCTCCGGCGGGTGGCCGCGCGCCTCCAGCGCGGTGGTGAGCTTCGCCAGCAGCACGGCGATGTCGGTGGTGACCTGCACGCGCCGGCGCGCGGGGTCCAGGCTGTGCGGTTCGGTCCAGATGGCGCGCAGGCGGTCGCGGATGGCGCCGTCGCGCAGGTCGGTCAGGTACAGGCGGTAGGATTTCTGGTCGGGGAATTGGGCGTAGTGTTTTCCGCTGCCGGAGAAGTCCGCGTAGATGTCGAAGCAGAAGCCGATGTCGGTGACGATCAGGAAGGGCGGCCAGTCGTCGGGCACGTCGCGGGCGTAGGCTTCGGCCTGGCCCTTGGCGCGCAGCATGGCCTGCGCCCAGCCGCGGGATTGGCGGACCATGGCGCGGCGCTGGGACTCGGGCAGGATCTCGAACAGGGTGGATTGCTGTGGGCGTTCGCTGGCCTGCTTGGCTTCCAGCACGAAGCAGCCGTGCTTGTAGAGGTCGATACGTCGGGCGCTTTCGCTGCCGTCGAGTTCGTGGCGGGTGACAGCGCGTTCGAAGCGGTAGGCACCCGCGCCGCCGGTGGCGGCGTCGGGCCGTGGCACGCCGATCAGGTCGCAGAGTTCGGACAGGAACAGTTGGTAGTTGGCGCGTTCCGCGCCGGCCGATCCTTGCCAGCGGGCGATGAAGGCGTCGATGCCCGGTGGCGTCGTGGTCATTGTGCGGATGATGGAGGCGAGCCCCCTGCCACGGCAAGTGTGGCGGCCGTGCTGCGCCGGGCGCACCAGCCCAACAGCCAGAAAAAGGATGGGGGTCTGGGGGAAGTTCCCTTCCCCCGGCCTTGCTCCCCTTACCCTGCCACCGCCCGCTCCACCGCCTCCGGCTCGCGTTCGATCACCCGCAGCAGGACGCGCGCCGCCTGGTCGGGCATGGCGCGTCCCTGCTCCCAGTCACGCACCGTGCCGACCGGCAGGCCGAAGCGCCGTGCGAAGGCGGGCTGCGTCAGGTGCAGGCGCGCGCGGATGGCGCGCACGTCGGGCGGCGCGTGGAGGGTCGCGCCCGGCAGGGTTTCGCCGCGGGCCATGGCGGCGGCCTCGCGGGCGGCGTCGATCAGGCGGTTGGCGGTGCGGTTCATCGTCGTGTCCTTTTCGCGTAGGTGGTGGCGATGCCGGTGAGGATGGTGTGCAGCGTGTTGCGTTCCGCGGGGGAGAGGTTGGCGCGTTCGCCTTTTGCGTAGAGCGTCAGCAGGAAGACCGGCAGGGCGCGGCCGGCGAAGTAGGTGATGATGCGGTAGCCGCCGGATTTGCCGGTGCCGGGGCGGCGCCAGCGCAGCTTGCGGGCGCCGCCGGTGCCGACCATCAGGTCGCCGGCTTCCGGGTTGGCGGCGAGGAATGTGATGAGGTCGGCTTTCTCGGCCTCGGTCATGCCTGCCGCGGCTGCGTCGCGCGCGAAGGTGGGCGTTTCGGCGACGGCGTGCAGCACGGACACGATATACGGGTATTCCGTATCAACTTTCAACTCCGTCGCACCAACCCAACGGCCAGAAAAAGGATGGGGGTCTGGGGGAAGTTCCCTTCCCCCGGCCTTCCCTTTGTTCGCGTGCCGCGTATCGTGCCGCGCAACACCGTCCAGGAACGCGCCTTCATGCTGCCTCGCATCCTCATGATGGAGAGCCCGCTCTCCGACATCGCGACTGCGCGCGAGATCGCGCCCCCTGGCATGGAGCTGGTGGTGGCGCCGTTCGCTTCCGATGCCTTCAAGGCGGCCCTGCCTGGCGCCGATTTCCTGGTGGGTTTCGGCAACAGGGCGGTCGATGCCGGCTTCTATGCGGGCGCGCCGAAGCTGAAGCTGTTCCAGCTTCTGTCGGCCGGCTACGACACGGTGGATATCGAGGCCGCGCGCAGTGCCGGCGTGCCGGTGTGCAACAATGGCGGGGCCAATTCCACGGCGGTGTCCGAACACGCCATGATGCTGATGATGGCCGTGAGCCGCCGCCTAGTCTGGCAGCATGAGAGCGTGGTGACCGGGCGTTGGCGCGGGAATGACCCGGGCTCGGTCAAGCTGTTCGAATTGCGCGACAAGGTGCTGGGCATCGTCGGGCTGGGGGCGATCGGGCGGAAGGTCGCGCGGCTGGCGAATGCCTTCGGGATGCGGGTGCAATATTATGACGTGAAGCGGGTGTCGGAGGCCGAGGAGGATGCGCTCGATGTCCGCTTCCGCCTGTTGAACGAGGTGCTGCGGACGTCGGACATCGTCTCGTTGCATGTGCCGCTGACGCCGGCGTCGCGGCACATGATCGGGGCGCAGGCGCTGGCGATGATGAAGCCCAGCGCCTTCCTGGTGAATACCTGCCGCGGCCCGGTGGTGGATGAGGCGGCGCTGGTGGCGGCGCTGGATGGCGGCGTGATCGCGGGTGCGGGGCTGGATGTGTTCGACCAGGAGCCGCCGCCGGCCGACAATCCGCTGTTCAGGATGAAGAACGTGGTGCTGACGCCGCATTACGCGGGGCCGACCTGGGACAATCAGCCGGCGCGCTTCCGCAACGCCTTCGACAATTGCCAGCGGGTGGCGCGCGGCGAGGCGCCGCTGTGGGTGATCCCGGAGCTGCAATAGCGTCCGGGCGGTCCGGCGGCGCGCCGGGGGCGACGCTGCGCGCCGCTGTATTGCGATTGCGTCGCAGTTGCTCTACTGATTGCGTACCCGGCGCGACGCGCCGCCCTGTCCATCCGGGCAGTGCGGGTGGAACGCTCCGGGCGGGCACATGCCGCAGCGGCGGCGGGCAAGGGGCTTTTCGGCATGGCGCGGACAATGACGGCGATGGCCCTGGCGCTGGGCGGCGCCCTGCTGTTGCAGGGCTGCGCCACCCGGGAGGGCTTCGAAGCCCGGATGCAGCAGTATGTCGGCAAGCCGGAGGCCGAGCTGATTGCCTCGCTGGGCGTGCCGGTGCGGAGCTTCCAGGTCGGCAACCGCAGCTTCGTGCAGTACGAACGCCGGATGGTGACCGCGGATGCGCTGCCCGGCTGGGGCTGGGGCGGCGGCGTGAGCGTGCAGACCTGGCAATGCGACACGACCTTCGAGATCGTGGACGGGCGCGTCGCCAGCTTCACCAGCCGCGGCAACGACTGCATCGCGACGGCGCCGCGGTAGGGTCGGGTTCAGGCGGCCTGGCGGCGGAGCCTGTCGCGCATCGCGGCCCAGGCCGCGACGAAGCGCTCCACCGCGTCGTCCGGGGCGTTCCAAGGCAGCGAGACGCGGATGGTGCAGCCCGCATCGCTGCCGAGGCCCATGGCCGCCAGCACATGGGATTGCGCGACCTTCCCCGACGAACACGCCGCGCCGGCGGAGACGCGGATGCCCGCGAGGTCGAGCGCGATCACCTGGGTTTCCGCGGGCACGCCCGGCAGGGTGATGGCGCTGGTATTGGGCAGGCGGGGGGCGGTTGCACCGGGGAAGCGTGCCTCGGGCGCGCGGGCGGCGATGGCCGCTTCGATGGCGTCGCGCAGCGGGGCGGTGCGGGGGTCGGGCTGCGCGGCCTGCGCGGCGGCGGCGAGGCCGGCGATGGCCGGCAGGGGCTCGGTGCCGCCGCGGCGGCCGCGTTCCTGCCCACCGCCGGCGATCAGCGGCGCGGGGTCGAGCCCCGGGCGCAGCAGCAGCGCGCCGGCGCCCTTGGGCCCGCCGAGCTTGTGGCCGGAGATGGCCATGCTGTCGGCGAGACCCGGGTCGAGCGCGACGCGCCCGGCGGCCTGCACGGCGTCGATGTGCAGCAGCGCGCCATGGGCGCGGCACAGGGCAGCGGCCTCGGCGATGGGGTGCAGCACGCCGGTCTCGTTGTTGGCCGCCATCAGGCAGACCAGGGCGGGCGGGGCGTCGGCCAGCGAGGCTTTCAGCGCGGCCAGGTCGATGGTGCCGTCGGGCAGGACGGGCAGCAGGGTGGCGTTGGGGGCGGCGCGCAGCACGGCGGGGTGTTCGGTCGCGCCCGCCAGGATGCGGCGGCCGGCGGACAGGCCGCGCAGGGCCAGGGCATTGGCCTCGGTGCCGCCGGCGGTGAAGACCACGTCCTGCGCCCGCGCGGCGAAGCGGTGGGCGATCGTGGCGCGGGCGTCTTCCAGCAGGCGGCGCGCCGCGCGGCCCTCGGCATGGACGGATGACGGGTTGCCCGGGACGTCCAGCGCCGCGAGGACGGCGGCGCGGGCCTGCGGGCGCAGCGGTTCGGTCGCGTTGGCGTCGAGGTTGAGCGGGGGTGTCACGGTGCCGCCCCGCGCGCAGCCTCCGGCGCGGCGGGTGGGCGGGCGCGGCCGGTGACCCTGCCGCCGACCACGTCGGCCAGGGTCATGCCGCCCAGGAACAGGCGGATCTGGTCGCCGAGCTCGGCCCAGAGATCATGGGTGAGGCAGCGATCGCCGGCCAGGCAGCCGGGACCGCCTTCCTCGCAGCGGGTGGCGATGATGGGTTCGTCGGCGGCCTCGACCACGGCGGCAATCGGGATCTCGGCCGGCGCGCGGGCCAGGCGGTAGCCGCCGCCGGGGCCGCGGGCCGAGGCGACCAGGCCGGCGCGGCGCAACCTCGCGAACAGTTGTTCCAGATAGGCAACCGAGAGGTGCTGCGCCGCGGCGATCTCACCCAGCGTGACCGGGCGGCCATGCACGCAGCCCTGGTTGAGGCTTTCGCGGGCGGCCATCTCGACCATCGCCATCACGGCGTAGCGTCCGCGGGTGGACAAGCGCATCGTCTACTCCGCTCCCTTCGCAACCCAGACCGGCACGCCTCACATGGGGTGCCTGTCGTGATTCTGTTATGAAAACCCGACCGGCATCCGTATAGTGCGCGGGCCTCGGGACACGGGAACCTTCCCCGAGGCACCACGGAATGCTCTGAATCCTTGTTGAAGGAGCATCATTTTTCCTGCGAAGCGGCGCTTCCGGACGAATGATGCCCTTTTCCGACTGCCGCGGTCAAGAATTTGGCCGCACCGACCGCATTCCCTGGTGGGCACCCCCGCGCCCGCCGAGCGAGGTTCCCCAAACGTGCGGCAGGTCGCCGCGGTTGCTGGCCTTCGGGCCGGACCACGCGGCCCGCGGCAGAGCACATTGGACTGAACGCACAATGCCCGAGGTCATGTTCGCCGGGCCGGATGGCCGGCTCGAGGGGCGCTATCATCACTCGAAGCGCCCGAATGCCCCGGTCGCCCTGATCCTGCACCCCCACCCGCTGCATGGCGGGACGATGAACAACCGTGTCACCTACAGCCTGTACCAGCGCTTCCAGGCGATGGGCTTCTCGGTGCTGCGCTTCAACTACCGCGGCGTCGGCCGCAGCCAGGGCCGCTACGATGGCGGCATCGGCGAGGTGTCGGACGCCTGCTCCGGCCTCGACTTCCTGCAGGCGGTGAACCCGAATGCGTCGATGCTGTGGGTCGCGGGGTATTCCTTCGGCTCGTATGTCGGCATGCAGGTGCTGATGCGCCGGCCCGAGATGGGCGGCTTCATCTCCATGAGCGCGCCGGCCTCGCATTACGATTTCGGCTTCCTCGCCCCCTGCCCCTGCAACGGGCTGATCTTCCACGGCGCGGACGACGAACTGGTGCCCGAGCCGTCGGTGCGGAAGCTGGTCGACAAGCTGAACACCCAGAAGGGCATCACCATCGACTACCGCGTGATGCCGGGTGCCGGGCACGTCTACACGCCCGAGCAGACCGAGAAGGCGGTGGACGCCGCCGAGGATCATGTGATGGGCGTGCTGAACCGCAGCCGGATGGCGCTCGCCGCCGACTGACCGGCAGCATCGCCGCCGCGTATCAGGCAGGGCCGCCGGGCAGACCGGCGGCCCTTGTCATGTGTGGGCCACGCATCGCCAGCGGCGCGACCGCGGTGCACACCAAGCCTTGTCTTCGTGGGCATCGTCCATTCGAGCCGACGATGCCCTTGCTTGCCCCTGGGCGGGGCGAATCACGGGAACTGGGGGCAGCCTGCGCGACCGCGCCAGACCTGTCATTGATCCAGATCACAGGCCGATGCGGCAGGCGCCCCGCGTGACGGCTTCCGCGCGAACACGACTGCGGGCATCCTCCACGCAACCAACCGGAGGAACCGCGCCATGGCGCATCGCCCGACCCGCCGCGGCCTGATGGCCGCGACCCTCGCCGTGCCTGCCATCGCGCAGGCCCAGGGCGCGGCCTGGCGACCCGACCGGCAGATCACGATGATCGTCGCCTTCGCCCCCGGCGGCGGCACCGACGCCGCCGCACGCACCATCGCGCGCTTCATGGAGCGCGACCTGGGCCAGCCCGTGGTGGTGCTCAACCGCCCCGGCGCCGGCGGCGAGATCGGCTTCAGCGAATTGGCCCGCGCGCGGCCCGATGGCTACACGATCGGCTTCATCAACACGCCCACCATCGTGACCATCCCGATCGAGCGGCGCGCCCGCTTCAAGCTGGATGATTTCGCGCTGATCGCGAATATCGTGGACGATCCGGGCGGCATCTGGGTGCTGAACGACAACCCGGTGCGCGACTTCGCCGGCCTGCTGGCGGCGGCGCGCGCCGCGCCGGGGACCATCGGCTACGGCACGACGGGGATCGGCTCGGACGATCACCTGGCGATCCTCGCGATCCAGCGTGCGACCGGCACGCAGTTCCTGCACATCCCCTTCGCCGGGTCGTCGCAGGTGAAGCAGAACCTCATGTCGCGGTCGATCCCGCTGGCCGTGATGAACATGGCCGAGGGCATGAACGAATGGCGCCAGGGCGTGCTGCGCCCGCTGATCCAGATGGGTGCCACGCGGTGGGAGCCGGCCGCCGAGGTGCCGACGCTGCGCGAGGCGGGGCTCGACATCGTGGAGGGTTCGATGCGCGGCATGGCGGCACCGGCGGGGATGCCGCCGGCGGTGCTGGAGCGCCTGGCGCTGTCGGTGCGCCGGACGGTGGAGGATGAGGAATTCAAGCGCCTGGCGGTGCAGCAGAACCTGCCGCTGCGTTTCCTGGCGCCGCCGGAATATGCGGCGGAATTGCAGGCGCTGAAGGCGCGGTATGAGGCGCTGTGGGCGCAGCATCCCTGGCGGGAGTGAGGCGCTCTACAACAGCGACCCCACGATGCGCCCGCCGGTCATCTCCCGCCGCACCCCCGTGGTGCCCGGGAAGGTGATCGGCAACCCCTTCGCCACCCGCGCCGCCAGCAGCCCGAAGGCCTGCGCCTCCAGTGCATCCCCGTCCCAGCCCGCGACTTCCACCGGCCGCACGGGTTCCTCCAGCGCGCCGGCCAGCGCCTTCATGATCGCCGGGTTGCGCCGCCCGCCGCCGGCCACCAGCCATTGCAGCGGCGGTTCGGGGAACAGCCGCGCCGCGGCGGCGACACACACCGCGCAGAAAGCACACAGCGTCGCCGCGCCATCAGCGGCCGACAGCTCCGCCGCCCCCGCCTCCTTCAACGCCCTGTCGAAATCCAGCCGGTCGAGGGACTTGGGTGGCGGCGCGGACAGATACGGGTGCGCCATCAGCCGCCCCAGCACCGCGCCATCCGCCTGCCCGGCCAGCGCCAGCTTCCCCGCCGCGTCGTAGTCCTTGCCCGTGTGCTGGCGCGCCCAGTCGTCCAGCGGGCCGTTGGCGGGGCCGGTGTCGAAGGCCAGCATCTCGCCATCGGCGCCGAGCCAGGTGACGTTGCCCACCCCACCCAGGTTCAGGATTGCCAGAGGCTTGGGCAGCGGCGCGGACAGCGCGCGGTGGAACACCGGCACCAGCGGCGCCCCCTGCCCGCCCGCCGCGACATCGGCGCTGCGGAAATCATACGCCACCGTCATGCCGGTGCGCTTGGCCAGCGCCGCCGCATCGCCGACCTGCCAGGTGAAGGGCGTGATGTTGCGCCCGGCCACCGGCGGGCGGTGCAGGATGGTCTGGCCATGGAAGCCGATCAGGTCGGCATCGAGGCCCAGCGCCTCCACCGCCTCGGCATGGCGGTCGGTGATGCGCTTGATGGCATCGAGCAGTTCGGGGTCGCTGTCGGACAGGCTCTCGGCGCGGTCCAGCAGCCCGCGCAGCGCGCGGCGCAGCTTGGGGTCGTAGGGCAGCGTCAGGCGCGGGCCGATCCGCAGGATCGCCTCGCCATCCGTCTCCAGGTAGGCGGCGTCCACCCCGTCCAGGGAGGTGCCGCTCATCAGCCCGATGGTTCTCAGCATTCTCCTGACGTGCTAGCGCGCTTTCCGACCCGCCGGAAGCGGCACCGGCGCGCAGCCCTGTCGCACCGGGGCCGGCGCGCCAGCCCACGCCCCTTCCGGCGGAAGTCCCCGCTGCACCAGGACGACACCATGACCGCCCCGACAAGCGACTTCCTCCGCATCGCGAAGGAACGCGGCTACATCCACCAGACGACTGACGAGGCGGCGCTCGATGCCGCGCTGAACAAGGGCGGGCTGGTCGCCTATATCGGCTACGACTGCACCGCTGACAGCCTGCATGTGGGCCACCTGCTGCCGACCATGTTGCTGCGCCTGCTGCAACGCACCGGCGGCAAGCCCATCGCGCTGATCGGCGGCGGCACCACCAAGGTGGGCGACCCGTCGGGCAAGGACGAGGCGCGGCAGCTGCTGACCGAGGCCACCATCGAGGCGAACAAGGTCGGCATCCGCCGCACCTTCGAGGCGCTGCTGGATTTCGACGCCGGCGCGATGATGCTCGACAACGCCGCGTGGCTGGATGCGCTGCACTACATCCCGTTCCTGCGCGATGTCGGCCGGCATTTCAGCGTGAACCGCATGCTGACCATGGATTCCGTGCGGCTGCGGCTGGAGC
>LNFM01013182.1_pt1 | contig 10627 bp, 7 predicted proteins | sample 596031 | NCBI WGS metagenome assembly LNFM01 (sample SAMN04254537, study PRJNA301005) | activated carbon metagenome | isolation source: dual media filters at the Ann Arbor, Michigan drinking water treatment plant | place: USA: Ann Arbor | reverse complement strand
CCAGGGCGCCACTCCAATGTCTTTTGATTCCGCTACGCCCCTCCACCCAACCGGGTGCGCTTGACGCGCAAGGCTGAACGCAAGCACACCGCAACCCCGCTTCTAACGAATCCCCAATCCCCAATCCCCAATCCCGCGCGCCCAGCGGGGCGCGCCGCTGTTGCCCTCCCCTCCGCGAGGCCGGACAATTCGCGGATGATCGACCCCAATCGCTATCCCCTGCTGGCGCGCATCGACGCGCCGGCGCAGCTGCGCGAGCTTTCCGACGACCAGCTGCCCCAGGCCGCCGCCGAACTGCGCGCCTACCTGATCGAATCCGTCGGCAAGAGTGGTGGCCACTTCGGCGCCGGGCTCGGCGTGGTCGAGCTCACCGTCGCGCTGCACTGGGCCTTCAACACGCCGGACGACCGTCTGGTCTGGGACGTCGGCCACCAGTGCTACCCGCACAAGATCCTCACCGGCCGCCGCGACAGCATCCACACGGTCAAGCAGAAGGACGGCGTGGCACCGTTCCCGAAGCGCGAGGAAAGCACCTACGACACCTTCGGCGTCGGCCACAGTTCGACCTCGATCTCGGCCGCGCTCGGCATGGCCATCGCCTGCCAGGCCAAGGGCGACCCGCGCAAGGTCGTGGCCATCATCGGCGATGGCGCGATGACTGCCGGCATGGCCTACGAGGCGCTCAACCACGCCGGCGGCATGGAGCCGCCGCCGAACCTGCTGGTGATCTTGAACGACAACCGGATGTCGATCTCCGAGAACGTCGGCGGCATGACCAAGATGTTCGGCCGCATCACCGCCAGCCGCACGCTCAACGCAATGCGCGAGGGCGGCAAGAAGCTGCTTGGCTCGAAGCGCAGCAACCCGGCCGCGCGCTTCGTGCGACGCTGGGAAGAGCACTGGAAGGGCATGTTCGTACCCTCCACCCTGTTCGAGGAGATGGGCTTCCACTACACCGGGCCCATCGACGGCCACGACCTCGGCCAGCTGGTCGGCGCGCTGAACACGCTGAAGAATCTCGACGGCCCGCAGCTGCTGCACGTCATCACCACCAAGGGCAAGGGCTACGAGCTCGCCGAGGGTGACCAGATCGGCTACCACGCAGTCGGCCCCTTCGATCCGGACAAAGGCCTGGTCGCGAAGGGCGGCGCGAAGAAGCCCACCTACACCGACGTGTTCTCGGACTGGCTCTGCGACATGGCCGCCGCCGACCCGCAGCTGATGGGCATCACTCCGGCCATGCGCGAGGGCTCGGGTCTGGTGCGCTTCAGCAAGGAGTATCCGGCACGCTACTTCGACGTGGCGATCGCCGAGCAGCATGCCGTCACGCTCGCAGCCGGCATGGCCTGCGAAGGCGCGAAGCCGGTCGTGGCAATCTATTCGACCTTCCTGCAGCGCGCCTACGACCAGCTCATCCACGACGTCGCCCTGCAGCACCTGGACGTGCTGTTCGCCATCGACCGCGCCGGTGTGGTCGGCCCGGATGGCGCCACCCATGCCGGTACTTTCGATCTGTCCTACCTGCGCTGCATCCCCAACATGCTGGTGATGGCGCCCTCCGACGAGAACGAGTGCCGGCAGATGCTGAGCACCGGCTTCCGCCACGAAGGCCCGGCTGCGGTGCGCTATCCGCGCGGCACCGGTCCGGGCGTGGCGGTTCAGCCGAACCTCGACACCCTGCCGATCGGCCGCGCCGACCAGCGTCGCCGCGGTCGCCGCATCGCCATCCTGAGCTTCGGCGCCCTGCTGCCGGCCGCGCTGGCCGCAGGCGAGTCGCTCGATGCCACCGTGGTCAACATGCGCTTCGTGCGCCCGCTGGACCGCGAGCTGGTGCTGGAGCTGGCGCGCAGCCACGAGGCCTTCGTGACGATCGAGGACAACGCCGTGCTGGGTGGCGCCGGCAGCGGCGTGGCCGAACTGCTGGCCGCGGAAGGCGTGCAGCTGCCGATGCTGCACCTCGGCCTGCCGGACGAGTACCTGGAGCACGCCGGCCGCGAGGAGCTGCTGGCCATGGTCGGCCTCGATGCGGCGGGCGTGCTGGCCAGCATCCGCGCGCGCTTCCCGGAAGTGGCGCCGGCCAAGGTGGTTGGCGGCTGAGCCTCGCGCTTCGCCATGCCCCAACGAAAACGCCCCGCTGATCAGCGGGGCGTTTTCGTTTGCAGCGCCGCGGCGGTGGCCGATCAGGCCGCCTTGGCCTGCTCGCCCGGCGCGCTGGCGCGCATCAGGTGGTCGAAGGCACCCAGCGCCGCGGTGGCGCCCGCGCCCATGGCGATGATGATCTGCTTGTAGGGCACGGTGGTGCAGTCGCCGGCCGCGTACACGCCCGGCAGCGAGGTCTTGCCGTGGGCGTCGATCTCGATCTCGCCACGAGCGGAGAGAGCCAAGGTTCCCTTCAGCCACTCTGTGTTCGGCAGCAGGCCGATCTGCACGAAGATGCCCTCCAGCTCGATGCGCTGGATCTCCAGGCTGCCGCGGTCGCGCCAGTTCAGGCCGGTGACCTTCTGGCCGTCGCCCAGCACTTCGGTAGTCTGCGCGTTCACCAGGATCTCGACGTTCGTCAGGCTGCGCAGCTTGCGCTGCAGCACCTCGTCGGCGCGCAGCTTGGTGTCGAACTCGACCAGGGTCACATGGCTGACAATGCCGGCGAGATCAATCGCCGCCTCGACGCCGGAGTTGCCGCCGCCGATCACCGCCACGCGCTTGCCGCGGAACAGCGGGCCGTCGCAGTGCGGACAATAGGCCACGCCCTTGTTCCGGTACTGCTCCTCGCCGGGCACGCCCATCTGCCGCCAGCGCGCACCGGTCGACAGCACCACGCTGCGCGCCTTGAGCGAGGCGCCGCTTTCCAGCTTGATCTCGACCAGACCATCGGCGCCGGCCGGCACGAGTTCGGCGGCGCGCTGCAGCGGCATCACGTCGACCTCGTACTCCTTGACGTGCTGCTCCATCTGCGCAACCAGCTTCGGACCTTCGGTGTGGTTGATCGAGATGAAGTTTTCGATGCCCAGCGTGTCCATCACCTGGCCGCCGAAACGCTCGGCCACCAGCCCGGTGCGGATACCCTTCCGCGCCGCGTAGATGGCGGCGGAAGCGCCCGCCGGACCACCGCCGACCACCAGCATGTCGAAGGCCTCCTTCGTGGCGATCTTCTCTGCCGCCCGGGCGGCAGCGCCGGTGTCGAGCTTCGCCAGGATTTCGGCGAGCGTCATGCGGCCGCTGGCCCAGGGCTGGCCGTTCAGATAGATGCTGGGCACGGCCATGACCTGGCGCCGCTCGACCTCGTCCTGGAACAGCGCGCCGTCGATAGCCACGTGCTTCACGCCCGGGTTCAGCACGGCCAGCAGGTTCAGAGCCTGAACGACGTCGGGACAGTTCTGGCAGGACAGCGAGAAGTAGGTCTCGAACACGTAATGGCCAGACAGGGCCTTCGCCTGTTCGATCACTTCGGCGTCCTCGCGCGGTGGATGGCCGCCCACCTGCAGCAGGGCCAGCACCAGCGAGGTGAATTCATGTCCCATCGGCAGGCCGGCGAAGCCGACCGCGGTATCGCTGCCGGCTCGGCGGATCTCGAACGAGGGCACGCGCTCCGCGGCGAGCGTGCCGGTCGTGATCTTGTCGGACAGCGCGGCGATGTCTTCGACCAGCACGCGCAGCTCCTGCGAGGCCTCGCTGGTGTCGAGCGCGACATTGAGTTCGATCGGCAGCTGCAGCTTTTCCAGATAGGCGGCGAGCTGGTTTTTCAGGTTGGCGTCGAGCATGGCGGTACTCCTGGGGAGGGGAGGCTCGGGGGCAGGCGGGCTTGCGCCTGTGGTCTTCATCGACACAAGACGGCAGGCGCAAGCGCGCGAGAGAGAGGGGGCTGGAGCAGAGTCCTGCCCCGGCTCGCGCCGGGACAGGTGAGGCGGCACCGATGGATGCCTGGGCCCGGTCGCCGTGCCGGCATGCGGTCGCGACAACGGGCCTCTTGGATGTGCTGCTTAGATCTTGCCGACCAGGTCCAGCGAGGGCGCCAGGGTCTTGGCGCCTTCCTTCCATTTGGCCGGGCAGACCTGGCCGGGATTGGCGGCGGTGTACTGCGCGGCCTTCAGCTTGCGCAGGGTCTCGGTGACGTCGCGCGCGATCTCGTTGCTGTGCACTTCGGCGGTCTTGATCACGCCTTCCGGGTTGATCACGAAAGTGCCGCGCAGAGCCAGACCTTCCTCCTCAATGTGCACGCCGAAGGCACGGGTCAGCTGGTGGGTCGGGTCCCCCACCAGCGGGAACTTGGCCTTGCCCACGGCCGGTGAGGTCTCGTGCCACACCTTGTGCGAGAAGTGGGTGTCGGTGGTGACGATGTAGACCTCGGTGCCGGTCTTCTGGAATTCGGCGTAGTTGTCGGCCGCGTCCTCGATCTCGGTCGGGCAGTTGAAGGTGAAAGCGGCCGGCATGAAGATCAGCACGGACCACTTGCCCTTGAGGGAAGCCTCGGTCACTTCGATGAACTTGCCGTTGTGGAAAGCGGTGGTCTTGAAGGGCTGGACCTGGGTATTGATCAGGGACATGGGAACTCCTTTGATGGTTGAAGGGAAAAGCAAAAACGGACGGCTTCTTGGGAACCGCTGGCGTGATTGTAGCTTTTATCTATTTGTTATTGATTTGCGATTTATCAATACTAAGCATAGACAAGATTTATTGCGGCGCACAAATTTCGGGCATCGCAAGAGCGAAGTCCCGGATATTGCACCGCAAAAGCGTGGCATGGACATGACCGTGCCAGGCCCACCTGGCCGGCGCCGTCACAATACGGGCCCATGTTCGTCCTCGCCAAGCTGCTCGACTTCGTGACCCAGCCCCTGGCCTGGGTCCTGCTGCTGCTCCTGCTGGGCCTGCTGCTGCAAAAGCGCTGGCAGCGCAGCGGCCGCGCCCTGCTCTGGAGCGCCCTGGCCGTGCTGCTGCTGCAGGGCTGGGAGCCGCTGCCCGACGCCGTGCTGCGCAGCCTGGAGCGCCAGCACCCCGCGCCTGCCCAGCCCGATCTGAGCCGCTACGCCGGTGTCATCGTGCTCGGTGGCGCCACCGAGGCGTCCTACGTCTGGGAAGGGCACACGCAACCGGCGCTCAACCATGCCGCAGAGCGCCTGACCGCGGCCCTGCCCCTGATGCAGCAGGCCCCGCAACTGCGCCTGCTCTACACCGGCGGCGTCGGCGGCCTGCGCGGCGAAGGGCTGACCGAGGCCGAACGCGCACGCCGCTTCTACGTCGGCCTGGGCTTGCCGCCGGAACGTCTGCTGCTCGAGGACGCCGCACGCACCACCTACGAGAACGCGGTGCTCAGCGCGGCCCTGCCCGGTGTGGACCCGACCCGGCCCTGGCTGCTGCTGACCTCGGCCTGGCACATGCCTCGCTCCATGGCGGTCTTCGAAAAGGCGGGATGGAACGTCACGCCCTGGCCGGCTGACTACCGCGCGGGCCTGGCCACGCCCTGGAACGAATACTCCCTGGCCCAGGGTGCTGCCAAGTGGCACACCGCGCTGCACGAGCTGCTGGGGCTCTGGGTCTATCGGCTCACCGGACGGGCCTGATACAGATGGCGACAGAGCGGTACGGGGCCGCTGCGGGCCGCACTCTATACTTGCCCCGACGCCTGCTGCATCCATGTCCATCTCCCCCGAAGTCCTCCGCAAACGCGCTGACGCCCTGAGCGCCAGCTGGCACACGTTTGCCGCGGCACCGGGCAGCGACCTGCTGCTGGAGTTCGCCGTGTCGATCTCCAGCTTCACCGAATTCCTGCACGGCCAGGGCCTGTCGGGGCTGCACCAGATTTCGCGCAGCCTGGAACAGCAGGTGCTGGCGCTGTTCGAGAACAGCGCCAGCACCGAGATCGCACCGGGCACGCTGGCCGAGCTCGACGCGCGGCTGCAGGAGCTGGCCCAGCGGGTGGCCGACTACATCGAATCACAGCACCAGCCCGTGGCCGAGCGTCGCGCCCGCCCCGAGCAGCCCGCCGCGCTGGAGGCGGGCTCGCGCCATCGGGTCTGGCTCTTCGGCAGCAGCGGTGCCAGCTGGCAGGCGCTGGCCCTGCAGCTGGGCTACTTCAACATCGACGCCGAGTTCCACCAGGTCCGCAACCTGCCCACGCAGACCGAGGAGCCGGCCATCGTGCTGCTCAACGCGGCCAGCCTGACCACCCAGCAGACGAGCGAGCAGCTCACGCTGCTGCGCGCGCGCTTCGCCGCCGCCACCCTGCTGGTCCACGAACTCGCGAGCGACTTCGACAGCCAGCTGGCCGCGCTCACGGCCGGTGCCGACTTCTGCTTCCCCGCGGGCACGGCCCAGCCCCTGATCCTCGCGCGCCTCATCGAGCTGTGCAGCGGCAAGCTCGAGGAGCCCTACCGCGCCCTGGTGGTCGAAGACTCGATCACCGCCAGCAAGTCCATCGAGCGTACGCTGGCCATGTGCGGCATCGAGACGCAGGTGATCGCCAAGCCGCACGACGTGCTGGCGCGCCTGACGCAGTTCCAGCCCGACCTCATCCTCATGGACATGTTCATGCCCGGCTGCACGGGCGTGGAGGCCGCGCGCGTGATCCGCCAGCACCCGGAATTCCTGTCCATCCCCATCGTCTACCTCTCGGGCGACGCCAACGTGCCCATGCAGGTCGAGGCGCTGCGCCTGGGCGGCGACCATTTCCTCACCAAGCCCTACAACCCGGTCATCCTCAATGCCGTGGTGCAGAGCAAGATCGAGCGCTACCGCACCCTGCGCCGCGCCATGCAGCGCGACAGCCTCACCGGCCTGTACAACCACAGCACCTCCAAGGAAAAACTGGCGGTGGCCTTGCAGCAGTCCCGCGCCGACGGCCAGCCGCTGGCCGTGGCCATGGTCGACATCGACCATTTCAAGAAGATCAACGACAGCTACGGCCATCCCATGGGCGACCAGGTGATCCGCAACCTGGGCTGGTTCCTGAGCCAGCGCCTGCGCCGCACCGATCTGATCGGCCGCTACGGCGGCGAGGAGTTCCTCGTGGTGCTGCCCGGGGCCGACGCGCCCCAGGCCGTGGAGGTGCTGGACCGCATCCGGCAGGACTTCGGCCGCATCAAGCACCCCTACGAGGAAACCTGGTGCACGGCCACGCTGTCGATCGGCGTGTCCATGCTGCAGGACGGCAGCAGTGCCGAGACCCTGATCAACCAGGCCGACGAGGCGCTCTACGCGGCCAAGCGCGGCGGGCGCGACCGCACCGTCACGGCGTTGACCTGAGCGGCCAGGCCAGCACCTTGTCGATGCGCCGGCCATCGAGATCCACCACCTCGAACTCCCAGCCCGCGCAGACGATCTTCTCGCCCGTGCGCGGCAGGTGGCCGCTGACGGCCAGCAGCAGACCGGCCACGGTGTTGTAGCGCCCCTTGTCCTCGCCCGGCAGATCGCGGATGTCGAGCCGGCTCTTGAGTTCGTCCACGGGGATCATGCCGTCGAGCAGCCAGGAGCCGTCATCCCGCTCCGTCGCCCAGGCGTCGATCTGGGCCACGGGCTGCAGCTCGCCCGTGATGGCTTCGAGCAGATCGCCCGGGGTCAGCAGGCCCTGCACCACGCCGTATTCGTCCACCACGAAGACCATGCGCCCCGAGCGCTCACGGAACTGCTCCAGCAGCTCCATGCCCGAGAGCGTCTCGGGCACGAAGACCGCCGGCAAGACATGGGCCTCGATGCTGCCCTCGGCGTTCGGGCCCAGGCCCAGCAGCTGGCCCACGCTGATCAGGCCCAGCACCTCGTCGAGCGAGCCGCGGCAGACCGGGTACCAGGAGTGCGCGCCGGCCTGTCCGGCCCGGCCCACGTGCTGCAGGCACTGCGCCACGGTCAGCGAAGCATCGAGCCAGGCGATGTCGGCCCGCGGCACCATGAGCGAGGTCAGCGGCCGGTCGTCGAGCCGGAAGACGTTGCGCACCATCTGGTGCTCCTGCTGCTCGATGACACCGGCATCCACCCCCTCTTCCAGGCTGTGGCGGATCTCCTCCTCGGTCATCGGGCGCTCCACATCGGTCGGGATGCGCAACAGTGTGAGCACGCCCTGGGTGGTGGCCGACAGCAGCTTGACGAAGGGCTTGGCCGCGATGGCCAGCCATGCCATGGGGCGCGACATCCAGCGCGCCACGGGCTCGGGGTAGAGCTGGCCGATGCGCTTGGGCACGAGCTCGCCGAAGATGATGGTGATGAAGGTGATGATGGTCACGACCAGGGCCGTGGCCGTGATGGCGGCCGCACCTTCGCTCAGGCCCAGGTGCATGCCCAGCAGCCAGGCGGCCAGGTCATCGCTGAAAGCCGCTTCGCCCACGATGCCGTTGAGCACGCCGATGGAGGTGATGCCGACCTGGATGGTGGAGAGGAACTGGTTGGGCTTGTCCATCAGTTCCAGCGCCTTTTGTGCGCCGCCGTCGCCGCCTTCGGCCATGGCCAGCAGGCGCGACTTGCGGCTGGCCGCCAGGGCCAGTTCGGACATGGCGAACAGGCCGTTGAGGAAGATGAGCAGCGCGATCAGCAGGAAATCCATGAGGCCCGGAAAGTAATGAACATCCCGGGACTGTACCCCGAGAGCCTGTACACGGTCTCCGTGCCCCTCAGCGCTGGCCCGGCACCATGCCGGTCCTGGTCTGGTGGGCGTCGCTCAGGCACGCGATGCAGGCCAGGTCATGCAGAGCACGGTCGGCGCCCCGCTGGGGCACACGCAATGCGAGAATCGCAGTCACTCCCCTGAGACAAGCATGGCCCACTACCTGATCGGCGACGTGCAGGGCTGCGACAGCGCACTGCAGCGCCTGCTCGACACCCTGGCCTTTTCCCCCAGCCGCGACACGCTCTGGCTGCTGGGCGACCTGGTCAACCGCGGCCCGGACTCGGCTGGCGTGCTGCGCCGCCTCATGGCTTATGGCGATGCGGCGCGCTGCCTGCTGGGCAACCACGACCTGCACCTGCTGGCCGTGGCTCACGGCGTACGCCCACCGCACCGCAGCGACACCGTGGCCGACATCCTGCAGGCGGCCGACCGCGCAGCGCTGCTGGACTGGCTGCGCCGCCAGCACCTGGCCCTGCACCTGCGCCATCTGGACGAGGAGATCCTGATGGTGCACGCCGGCGTGCTGCCAGCCTGGGATGCTCCCAAAACAATAGCATTGGCCCATGAGCTGGAAGATGTGCTGCGTGGCCCCGACCTGCCCGGCTTCCTGCAGCGCATGTACGGCAACGAGCCCGCCGCCTGGGCCGACCGCCTGCAGGGCGATGCGCGCCTGCGCGTCATCGTCAACGCACTCACGCGCCTGCGTTTCTGCACGGACGAGGGGACCATGGAATTCGCCACCAAGGAGGGGGCGGGGGCCGCGCCGCCGGGCTACCGGCCCTGGTTCGAGGTGCCGGGCCGGCGCACGGCCGGCGTCACCGTGGCCTTCGGCCACTGGTCCACGCTGGGCCGGCTGGCACGCCAGGACGTGCTGGCGCTCGACACCGGCTGCGTCTGGGGCGGCTGCCTCACCGCGCTGCGCCTGGTCGGCCCCGGCGCACATGAGCGCATCGAAGTGAAATGCGAGGCCGCGCAGACCCCGGGCACGCCCTGAAACAAACAGGGCCCCGATGGGGCCCCTGCTTGCTTACTCGGACTTGAACAGCGCGGCGACCTTGCGCTTGGGCTTGATGTTGGCCGAGACCACGCGGCCGGCCGGCTTGGCCACCACTTCCCAGGGCGCGGGCTCGGCGACTTCGGCCGGAGCCTCGTAGGGCTGGTTGAAGAAGGGATCGGCCGGCTTGACTGGCACGGGACGCGGCGTGTCACGCGGAGCGGAACGACGTTCGCGCCGCTCTGCGCTGCGCTCCTCGTTCTGGTCGTATAGGCGCCGGCCTTCGTTGAAGCGGCCCTGGCGGCGGATGTCCGGCTTGTCCTCGTCGTACTCGACGGGCTCGATCTCGATCTTGGTCTTGATCAGTTTCTCGATGTCGGCCACCAGGCGCGTGTCCTTGGGCGCGACGAAGCTCACGGCCAGACCGGAGGCGCCGGCGCGGCCGGTGCGGCCGATGCGGTGCACATAGTCTTCGGCGTTGAAGGGGATGTCGAAGTTGAACACCGCCGGCACGTCCTTGATGTCCAGGCCGCGCGCGGCCACGTCGGTGCAGACCAGCAGATCGACCTCACCCTTCTTGAAGGCGTCGAGCGCCTTGAGGCGCTCGTCCTGGCTCTTGTCGCCGTGCAGGGCCGTGGTCTTGAGGCCTTCGCGCTCCAGCGAACGCGCCAGCCGGGCACAGCCCAGCTTGCTGTTCACGAACACAAAGGCCTGCTTCATGCCGCGCTGGCGCAGGATCTGGTGCAGGGCGTGGCGCTTGTCGTCATCACCCACGCTGTAGAAATGCTGCTCCACGGTCGACGCCGTAGCATTGGAGCGCGCGACCTCAATGGTCACCGGGTCCTGCAGGTAGCTGCCGGCCAGGCGCTTGATCTCGGGCGAGAAGGTGGCGCTGAAGAGCAACGTGGTGCGCTGCTTGGGCAGATAGGACAGGATGCGCTGCAGATCGGGCAGGAAACCGATGTCCAGCATGCGGTCGGCCTCGTCCAGCACCACGTACTCGACCTGGTTGAGCACGGCGTTCTTGGCCTCGATGTGGTCCA
>LNFM01013181.1_pt1 | contig 10628 bp, 10 predicted proteins | sample 596031 | NCBI WGS metagenome assembly LNFM01 (sample SAMN04254537, study PRJNA301005) | activated carbon metagenome | isolation source: dual media filters at the Ann Arbor, Michigan drinking water treatment plant | place: USA: Ann Arbor | reverse complement strand
TTGCATAATGACCGATTAGAATCTTAGTCTCTCAGACTCATTCCATGTTGGAAATACGTAACCACTTCAGACTCATTTCATATTGGAAGAGGCTTCCAGTAGGCAAGAGTAGCTTGAATGCTTTATGCTTGCTTGCTATTGTTGACCATAATGCTGTGGTAAGTGTTGTATGGTTGGGGGAAAGGTGGATTCGTATGTGGAGTACCAGGTACGCATGGTTTTTCCATGGTTTTCTTTTGACATTGTTGCTCGCGGTCATCGGCGGCGTTGCCGCTGCCCAGTCGCGGCGGGCGGCGGGTGTGATGCCCCGTTTGGCGCCAGGGCAGTGCGCGCAATGCCATCAGGATAAGGAACACCCTGTTTCCCGGGCGGTATTGATCAACGAGTGCATGGCATGTCACAGCGAAGGACTGCCGGGCGGCCTGCAAAAGACAGCGCGGCGGGTGCTCCAGCCCAAGGCGGTTCCTGTCCTGGAAGCGCCTCCCGAAGAGCCGCCACAGGCAGAGCAATCCTTCCCCAAGGCGGAAGGCCAGGGGCCGGGCATGGGTATGCCCATGTATTATGAGCAGACCCGGATAGGCGCGGCACCCAATGAGATGGTGCTGATCCCCGCAGGCGAGTTTATCCGGGGTTCGAATCAGCGCTTGTCCGACGAAGGCCCGCAGCACACCGTTTCCCTCGGTGATTTTTATATCGACAAGTATGAAGTCACCAATCTCCAGTACGGGCAATTTATAGCCGCTACCCATCGCAAATCCCCCGATCATTTTGAAAACAGGACGTTCCCGCCTGGCAAAGCGGATCACCCTGTTGTTTTCGTCACCTGGTATGACGCCAAGGCCTATTGCGAATGGGCGGGCAAGCGTCTGCCCACTGATCAGGAGTGGGAGAAGGCGGCGCGTGGCACGGACGGCAGAACTTATCCGTGGGGCAATGTTTTTGATATAGACAAAGTAAATAGCCCGGTGCGGTGGACAACATTAAAGCTTGAGGGCGATACCACGCCGGTAGGTGCTTTCCAGGGCGGTGTCAGCCCTTACGGTATCCATGATATGTCCGGTAATGTGTGGGAGTGGACAGACTCCTGGTATCAAGCCTATCCGGGGAATACCAAGCCGACGGAAAATTACGGGGAAAAGTACAAGACGCTGAAAGGTGGCTCGTGGTGGGATTGCTCGTTCTATAAATGCGGCATCTCCGCACCCGTGTATAACCGTTCCTTCTTTTTGAGAAACACCAAAAACAAGAGCTTCGGATTCAGATGCGCCAAAGATGCAAAGCCGTTTTTAGGATGATAGGAGGGTATTTAATGAAAGCAGGCGCACAATTAAAAAAAATCGCGGTATTCGCCATGCTGTTTGCGCCGGGCTTGCCCGTGGGCGCGGTGACGCATGACGCGGAGATGGTAAAAGTGCCTGCCGGTGAGTTTGTGATGGGCAGCAACAAGGTGGATCGCTCCAAGAAGGCGGGCGAATTTGGCGCCACCAAGCCCTGGTATCAGGACGAACATCCCGAGCGCAAGGTCAATCTCAAGGCGTTCCTGATTGATAAGTATGAAGTAACCAATGCGCAGTACAAGAATTTCATGGCCAAAAACAACGCCCCGCCGCCGGATCACTGGATGGAAACAGGGTATATCATCAGCATGAAGAAGGAGAAGCTTCAAGAGCTGGACGTGGAGCAGTTAAGAAAGACCGCGGTAAAGGTTTTTCACCTGGATATGGATACCCGCGCCATGAGCAAGGAAGACTTGCTGAAGGAGATCGAAAAGAAATTTCAGGCTATCGACAAGCTGCCCGTGGTTTATGTGTCCTGGCAGGACGCCAGCGCCTACTGCAAATGGGCGGGCAAGCGCCTGCCCAGCGAGGCGGAATGGGAGAAGGCCGCACGCGGCGAACATGGCCAGGAATTCCCGTGGGGCGAAGAGTGGAAGGCGGGTCTTTCCAATACAGGTGAAGAATCATGGGAATACGGCGCCGCCCCGGTGGGTTCCTATAAAACCGACAAATCTCCCTATGATGTTTACGACATGGGCGGTAATGTCAGAGAGTGGGTGGCGGACTGGTACAAGGCGTACCCTGGCGCCGTCTATAAAGCCAAGGAATTTGGTGAAAAGTATAAGGTTGTAAGAGGGGCCGGGTCAGGCGGTCAAGGCCATTACGCGTTGAGCCTGTTCCAGCGCACAGCGTACCGCGGCATTCTTGATCCTAATACTACCTATAGCGACGTTGGGATTCGCTGCGCAAAGGATGCCCAGTGATGGAAGGGCTTCATTATTAGCGATACATGCCGCACCGCATCTGCAAAACCCGGCATGTATCGCCCCAGTGCTTCATATCTCTTGTCTGTTGCATATCCCCATAGTTTGGTAAAATGCTTTTTTGGTGCGGGCTTTTGTTGGGTTGGCGCACTCTCATGATCTTGGTTTGATAATGAGTGAATCATCTGATTTTTGCAGCATGGCAGGAATTGCTAACAGCCCGTTAAGGCTTGATAGGGTTGTTTATGAGCTGGGTTGATTACGCCATTTTCGCCATTCTTGGGTTTTCAGCCCTGGTAGGCATAATCCGTGGTTTCGTGCGCGAGGTACTCTCCCTGGCGGTATGGGTATTGTCCTTTTGGATAGCGCTAAATTACTCATCTAAACTTAACGGCCTTTTTGCCGATCACATAGCTGTGTCTTCCATACGCCTTGCCGTGGCGTTTGCAGCGCTTTTTCTAGCCACTTTCATTCTGGGAAGCATTTTCAAGTATTTGATTTCAAGCTTGGTGCGCAAAAGCGTGATCAGCAGCATGGATCGCTCGGTGGGCATGCTCTTCGGATTGGTGCGGGGCGTGCTGGTGGTTTCCGTGCTGGTGGTGGTGATTGGCGTAACGCCGCTGGTGCAGGCCCAGTGGTGGAAAACATCCGCGTTCGTGGATTATTTTCAGGGTATGGTGCTGTGGGCGCGCGACTGGCTGCCGCAGGGCATCGCCCGTAGTTTCATTGATGGGTTGAAGCGCTGAGCATGTCCCGAATTTCCTCTGTTTCTTGTAAACCTAATGGGTAGGTGATCCTCATGTGTGCCATTATCGGTATCGTCGCTAACAGCAGTGTCAATCAGGCTTTGTATGATGGCCTCACTGTCCTCCAGCATCGTGGACAGGATGCGGCGGGGATTGTCACCTGCGACAGCAGCGGCAAGTTTTACCTGCGCAAAGACAACGGCCTGGTGCGTGATGTATTCCGCTCCCGGCATATGCTCAATCTGCGCGGCAACATGGGCCTTGGCCATGTGCGCTATCCGACGGCAGGCTGCGCCACCTCTGCCGAGGCGCAGCCGTTCTATGTGAACTCTCCCTTTGGCATTGCTCTTGCGCACAATGGCAACCTGACCAATGCCAGTCAGCTAAAGCAAGATATGTTTCTCGAAGACCGGCGCCACATCAATACCGATTCCGATTCTGAAATTCTGTTGAATGTGTTTGCGCATGAACTGCAAGAGCAGGGTAAACTCAAGATCAGCGCGCAGGATATTTTCAATGCCGTGGCCGGTGTGCATCGGCGCTGCCGTGGCAGTTACGCCGTGGTGGCAATGATCAGCGGCCATGGCATCGTCGGTTTCCGCGATGCCTATGGCATCCGCCCCGTCGTGTTCGGCAAGCGTGAGACAGACAAGGGCACGGAATACATGATCGCCTCCGAGAGCGTCGCGCTGGACGGGCTTGGTTTTCAGCGGATACGCGACATCGCGCCCGGCGAGGCGGTGTTTATTGATCTTGAAGGCGGGCTCCATATCCAGCAGTGCGCCGACAACCCGGTATACTCACCGTGCATCTTCGAGTATGTGTATCTGGCGCGCCCTGATTCTATTATTGATGATGTATCGGTGTATAAGGCGCGCCTGCGCATGGGTGACAAACTGGCCGACAAGATTCTGCGCGAATGGCCGGATCACGATATCGACGTAGTGATCCCCATCCCTGACACCAGCCGCACCGCCGCAATGCAATTGGCCAACAGGCTGGGCGTCAAATACCGCGAAGGGTTTATCAAAAACCGCTACATCGGCCGTACCTTCATTATGCCGGGGCAAAAGCAGCGCAAGAAATCCGTGCGCCAGAAACTCAACCCCATCGACCTTGAATTCAAGCGCAAGAACGTACTGCTGGTGGATGATTCCATCGTGCGCGGCACCACTTCGCAGCAAATTATCCAGATGGCCCGCGAGGCCGGCGCACGCAAAGTCTATTTCGCCTCCGCCTCCCCGCCGGTGCGCTATCCGAACGTCTATGGCATCGACATGCCCGCCGCCAGCGAACTTATCGCCCATGGCAGAAGCGAGGCCGAGGTTGCTGAAGCCATCGGCGCCGACAAACTGATATTTCAGGATCTGCCGGATTTGATCGAATCAGTGCGCAAAGGCAACCCCAAGCTGGAACGTTTCGACGCATCCGTGTTTACTGGCGAATACGTCACTGGCGACATTGGCAAAGACTACCTCGATCACCTCGAACAGCGCCGCTGTGATCTCAATACAGCCGCCCAAGTCCGCGATGCCGAGGCATCGATGATTGACTTATACAACTCTCCTTAGAACCTGTTCACGATGTCGATCAAGGGAAGAGCGCAGCGAAGGGTTCCCAGCGCAAGGCAAAAGTGGCCGAAAAAGCGGAGCATACACAGAGTATGTGAGCACAAGAGGCCACAATAACGCTGCGATGCGCCCTTCAGCGAGATCGTGAACAGGTTCTAAGACCGGCATGAAAGATTCCGGCTGGCCTTAAGCGAAATAATGTGCAGCCAGAGTTTATTGGCTGCTCATCCACTTCCTGCGCCTGCGGCACTCGTGTGTCCATATATACCGTGACACAATGGCCTTATTCAAGTTTCCATCGTTATGTGCGTGAAGATGTATTGTCTCCTGAATGGGAGGGGGCAGACCTTGATGGAGAGTATGGTGAACTGATTGATTAATGGAGAATGGAACCTGTCCCGCATGCCTGATCCAACAGTCTGGGTTCCCCCAAGCCGATGCCTGATGCATGGGGAAAAACCCTGAGTGAAGTAGGCCGCATAAATGAATACTCCTGATGTAAGTCATTGGTTAAGATTGACAGATAAATGATTATGCACCAGAGTCGCGTAAAGAAAGGCGCCAATTGGGGCGTCTAATAACAAGTTGGGCATCTTCACAAAGGAATACTGATGGCTGTTGATTGGAATGCCGTTGCAACTATCGCTGCCCCGGTAATCACCCTATTTCTTGGAGTATGGGTGAATCGGAAATTCGAGAGTCGCCCAGCAATTATTTCTTACTTCAGCCACGTATCAGCTTTTCGATATTCTCCGCTTGGCGGGCAGCCGGTGGGGATAAATACGCATTCCGTTGTATTGAGGAACACTGGCCGTAAGAGCGCCACTGGCATCAGGATTCACCACAGCACGTTACCTGACTTTAATATCTGGCCAACAGTTGCCCACTCAGTTGAGACACTTCCAGACGGAACCAAAGATATCGTAATTCCTATGCTAGTCCCCGGCGAGCAAATTACGGTTTCATACTTGTATTTTCATCCCGTAACCGTCGATCAGGTCAATGCGGGGATCAAGAGCGACCAAGGGTTCTCTCAACAAATTTCTGTTTTGCTCCAGCGCCAATTTCCGCGCTGGGTCAATTTCATCGTAGGTACTCTGATGATCACAGGGCTCGTTGCCATACTTTACGCCCTCTACACATTTATCTCTGCGGCCATACGATGATGCCCAACCCATCGCTCCAGAGGGACGCTACGCCGGCAAGCCGGCTCCGCGCCCCTGAGCTTGCACGTGTGCGCCGGGCATGGCGCGTTACTTCGTAGGTGAAAGTTCTATGGCCAGGTTTTCGCAGAGCCGAAGGCAAGGAGAAGGGCAAGGGCGTCGTCGTGAGGCGGGGTCTGGAGGAAGTCCAATCCAAAGCGGCGGGGCGATGAACAAAAACCGGATATGAGGCGTGATGCATCCGGGACGAGCGTGTACGTGACGGCGAAGTCCTCCATCTGCGGTAGTTGGACATTTTGTAAATCCGGCGTCTATGCAGCGAAGGTAACGTGTCTTATACCCCTCAAGGAGTACTGAAGTGAGTCCCGGGAGATCCTCTGCGCGATATCGACAAGTGGATACGACGCAAGTTACGCTGTTATCTCTGGAAACAATGGGGGCCATCGGGCTACCGTGAACTGCGCAAGCGCGGGGTATCCGTCCGCGAAGCGTGGAACACCAGAAAATCAGCCCGTGGCGGTTGTCGAAGACACCGGCACTGGCGATTGCGCTACCATTGCGTTTCTTCGAAAACTTGGGGCTACCCAGCCTTGCGCCACGGTAGGAATTTAATTCATCGAGCCGCCGGATACGTGACCCGTACGTCCGGTGGTGTGGGAGGGAGGGGCTGCGAGGCTTCTTAACTATGCGTTACCTGATCATTTTGCTACTGGCTCTCGCATCTGGATCCTCTTGGAGTGGTGTACTTCCGGATTCCGCAAGAGAGAAACTATTAAAAGATGTGTTTTCGCAATTTTGGGGTCGAGCAAAGCTGTCAGACGGCTCATTTGTTAAGCCCGATAGTGAACAGGAGCGTAATACGCTACCTGTATCCATCACGGTTGTGAACCAAGTTTTTGATGTTGGGGAAATATCTGGTTACGCGGAATGGTGCGGGCTGGACTGGCAATCAAACTTTCTGACGATGACCGCTGCTGCTCGAAAAAGCGGCTTCAAAGAAAAACAAGTGGCGTTTATTGGCATGCTCCATGGAGCAGCACAAGGCATTGTTGCTGATGCATTGAAGGCGAAAACATGCGGAGCACAAGAACGTACCAGCATTAAGGATATGATGCGCCGCTCGCCGAACAAGAATTTCTAGCGCCAGACATAAGCCGGTTCGATTCCCCCTGCCGGTAACATCTCAAGACTTCGCGAAGACTCTCCCATACGGGCTGTTTTTCAACAGCCTGCGAATCAGGTATCATGCGCACTCACTGAACGACGGGTGTTATCTTTAAATGGATTCGGATCACGACGCAATTGAACAACTTCATACCCTGCGGGATTTTGTGCGTTGGGGGACAAGCATTTTTAATGAGGCTGGCGTGTTTTTTGGCCATGGTACTGATAATGCCGTGGACGAAGCCCTTTTTTTGGTATTGCACGCCCTGCACCTGCCGCACGGGTTGCCCGCCGAGCTGATGCAATCCAGGCTCACCACGGCGGAGAGACGGGCCATTGTCGATCTGTTGCGGCGGCGCGTCAGCGAGCGCCTGCCCGCGCCGTATCTCACCCATGAGGCCTGGTTTGCCGGTCTGGGTTTTTATGTCGACGAGCGGGTGCTTATACCCCGTTCGCCTACTGCGGAGCTGATTGAAGCGCGTTTTTCTCCCTGGCTGGAGCACGGGCATGTGGAACGTATTCTTGACCTGTGTACGGGCAGCGGCTGCATTGCCATCGCCTGCGCGCATGCCTTTCCCGAGGCTGAGGTGGATGCCGTGGACGTGTCCCTGGATGCCTTGGAGGTTGCCAATATCAATATTGAGCGTCACGGTGTGGAAGAGCGCGTCCATGCCATCGAATCCGACCTGTTCAGCGCCCTGGCTGGACGGAAATATGAGGTGATTATCAGCAATCCCCCTTATGCCGCTGTTCATGAAATGGCCGCCTTGCCGGAGGAATATCATCATGAGCCGGCGCTGGCGCTGGTGGCGGGCGAGGAGGGGTTGGATATCGTGGTGCGCCTGCTGCGCGATGCGATTGATTACCTAGCCCCTGGCGGCATCCTGATTGTCGAAGTTGGCAATGCCGAAACAGCCCTGGCGCAGCACTACCCGGATGTGCCATTTCTGTGGCTGGAGTTTGAGCGCGGCGGACATGGGGTGTTTCTGCTGACATATGACAAACTGCGGCAATATCATGATGTGTTTGCCGCTGCCTGCAAACGATAGGAGTATCCATGAAAGTAGTACGTTTCGTGCTGCCGGTGATGGCCGGTGGCGGATTGATGATGCTGGTTGGCATGTCCGCGCTGGCCGGTACTTTTAATGCTTTACAGCCCTTGCCAAAACAACCGCCTGTCCCACAGGATAATCCTATGACACCCGCCAAGGTGGCACTGGGCAAGCAGCTGTATTTCGATACGCGTTTGTCGCTCACGGGTACGCACTCCTGCAACTCCTGCCATAATGTAATGGCGGGCGGTGATGATGGCCGCGCGGTATCCGTGGGGGTGAACGGCAAGGTAGGCACGCGTTCGGCACCCACGGTATGGAATGCGGCGTTCAGCACCGTGCTGTACCGGGATGGCCGGGCGCGCAGCCTGGAAGAACAGGTCAAAAGCCACTTATTGAGTTCCACCGAAATGGGAATGCCGGATGAGCAGGCCGTCGTGGCGCGCATCACCGCTATCCCCGGTTATCGCAGCCAGTTCTCACACGTGTTTGGCGGTAAAGATCCAGTCAGCTATGACAACATCGCCAAGGCGATTTCCACATACGAGCGTACGCTTGTAACCCCAAACAGCGCCTATGACCATTACCTGCGCGGTGATAAAAAGGCTCTTTCCGCGGCCGCCAAGCGTGGCCTGGAAGAATTTCAGAAAGTGCAATGTGTCTCCTGCCATTTTTGGGTGAATCTTGCAGGCCCGGTGCCGGGATTGGCGTTCCAGATGGGTGAAGGCTTTTATGAGCTGTTTCCTAATTATCCGGGCACGGAATATGAAAAACGCTATCAACTCGCGGACGATATAGGCCGCTACAATGTTACCGGTATCGAAACAGACCGGCGCATGTGGCGTGTGCCAAGCCTGCGTAATGTCGCGGTGACTGCGCCCTATTTCCACAACGGCGCGGTCAAAACGCTGGAAGAGGCGGTGCGCGTGATGGGTAAGACCCAATTGAATAAGGATCTCACCGATCAGCAGGTGAAAGACATCGCTGCCTTTCTCAACAGCCTGACCGGCGAATTTCCGCAACAGACGTTGCCGAGGCTGCCTGCAACGCCGGATAGCAGCGTGATCGAATAGGAACGGGCTGCGCGCTATAATGCACCGTCTAATAATTTGGATCGAATAATGACGAATACTCTACAAGAAGCGCGGGCGATGTATGCCAAGGCCGACCTGCTTTGGTCACGTGATGACGTGGACGCCGCGCTTGATCGCATGGCCGCGGATATCACCGCAAAGCTGGAGGACAGCAATCCGCTGGCGTTGTGCGTGATGATAGGCGGCTTGATTCCGGCTGGCGGGTTGCTGCCGCGCCTGGATTTCCCTTTGCAGATCGATTATATCCATGCCTCGCGTTATCGTGGTGCCACCCAGGGCGGCGTACTGCACTGGATCGTCAAACCTTCATGCTCGCTGGAAGATCGCGTCGTGCTGCTGATTGACGACATCCTCGACGAGGGCGTAACGCTGGCCGCCATCATCGACTATTGTAAAGCCGCCGGTGCACGTGAGGTTTATTCCGCCGTGCTGATAGAAAAGCTGCACGACCGCAAGAACGGACTACAAGCCACTTTTAAAGGACTTGATGTGGAAGACCGCTATGTATTTGGGTATGGTATGGATTACAAGGGCTATTTTCGCAATGCCCCAGGCATCTATGCTGTATCGGACAAGAACTCTTAAACTGGTAAACGTATACCCATGACTGAATTGGCGATCATCGGCGGCACGGGATTGACATCTCTCAAATCCCTGGAAATCATCCGGCGTGAGGTTGTGCACACGCCCTACGGCGAGGCCTCCGGCCCGTTGACGCACGGCGTATTGTTTGGCAAGGAGGTCGTGTTTCTTGCCCGCCATGGCTATGGCCATACCATCCCGCCCCACAAAATCAATTATCGTGCAAATATGTGGGCGTTGCAGCATACCGGTGTCAAAAAAGTGATCGCCGTGGCGGCAGTCGGTGGTATCCGCGACGATATGCTGCCGGGCCGTTTAGCGATTCCCGATCAGATCATTGATTACACCTGGTCGCGCAAAAACACCTTCTTTGAAGACGGGCTCACCCAGGTTACCCATATCGACTTCACCTATCCCTATAGCGAAGAGTTACGCAATATTCTGATCCAGGGATGCAAGTCCGGGAAAATCGAGTCTTGTGAAAATGGCATCTATGGCGTAACCCAAGGTCCGCGCCTCGAGACTATTGCCGAGATCAACCGGATGGAGCGCGACGGTTGCGCGATGGTAGGTATGACGGGCATGCCCGAGGCTGCTCTTGCGCGCGAGCTTGATCTGCACTACGCGACCTGTGCTGTCGTTGTTAACTGGGCGGCCGGCCGGGGAGGCGAGGGGGGGGTCATTAAAATGGAAGATATCGAAGCCACTGTAAAAACCGGCATGGATAAAGTGCGCACAATGCTGGAGTATGTGTTGCCGCTGATTTGAAAATGCCGGCACCTCCCCCTGTGCCGCGGAATCTCTGAATAAATCAGAGATTCCTTAATTGCTAACTACACGCTCAATAACAATTTCCGCGGATGATGCGAATCTTGTTGTTCAGGCCCTCGACGAATCCGAGTGAGACCTTGTTCTCCGGCCTGCAGAAAGCGGCGATCCCCTCCCAATGACGCTCGATCATTTCGGCAAACTCCTCAAACGGCTTCAGGCGCTGCC